>Ga0335074_10008752_pt1 | contig 14078 bp, 11 predicted proteins | sample Lox_Sample_23_FD_206715 | JGI IMG/M metagenome (GOLD analysis project Ga0335074, IMG submission 206715) | Soil microbial communities from Loxahatchee National Wildlife Refuge, Florida, United States - Lox_Sample_2.3 | ecosystem: Environmental > Terrestrial > Soil > Wetlands | place: USA...
TTCTCGCAATGCCGGTCCATCCGGACCGCAAGGGTCTTGACGCCCCGGAGTGTCAGCCACGAGTCGAACGGGCCGGGGGCGGATCCGACCGCGTTTCTGGTGAAGTAGATCTTGTCCGCCAGCCCGGGGTCCGCGACGATCACAGCACCGCCGACCACGTCCGAATGGCCGCCGATGTACTTCGTCGTGGAGTGCAGGACCGCGTCGGCTCCGAGTGCCAGCGGCTGCTGCAGGTACGGGGAGGCGAACGTGTTGTCCACCACCAGTTGCGCACCTGCGTCCCTGGCGAGCTGCGCCAGCACCCCGATATCGGCGATGCCGAGCAGCGGGTTCGTCGGCGACTCCACCCAGATCAGCTTGGCCGGCCGCTCGGCAAGCGCGGCGCGCACTGCCGCGGGGTCCGACATCGGCACCGGCCGGTACGTCAGGCCCCAGCCAGTCAGGACCTTGTCGAATAGCCGGAACGTGCCGCCGTAGGCGTCGTCCGGGATGAGCACGTGGTCGCCGGGCCGGCAGGCCGAGCGGAGCAGCGCGTCCGACGCTGCCATGCCGGAGGCGAAGGCCAGACTGCGCACCCCGCCCTCGAGCGCGGCCAGGCACTCCTCGAGCGCGCCCCGCGTCGGGTTGTCGGTGCGGGAGTATTCGTAGCCCTCGATCCACCTGGCTGTCTCGCCGAGTTCCTTGCCGCGCAGGCCGCCGACACCGTCCTGCTTGTAGGTCGAGGTCTGATAAATCGGCGGCACGACCGCGCCAGTCGCCGGGTCAGGCTCCTGACCCGCATGGATGGCGAGCGTCTCGAACCCGTCGTGCTGCATGAAGCGCTCCCTTGCGCGTGGCTGCCGTGGCGTATGGATGCTACGCCGGGTCGCCGGACAGGAAGGTCAGGACGTCCTGGCGGGTGATCACGCCGGCCGGCTTGCCGTCCACGAGCACGAGAGCTGCGCCGGCCGTCCCGAGAGCCCGCGCGGCGGCACTCACCGGCTCGCCCGAGCCGACCACCGGCAGCGGCGGCGACATCAGGCCCGCGACCTGATCGTCGGGCGCGGCCTTCCCGGTAACCAGCGCGTCCAGCAGGTCGTGCTCCACGATCGAGCCGACTACCTCGGCCGCCATCACGGGAGGCTCAGCGCTGAGCACCGGCAGCTGAGAGACGTCGAACTCGCGCAGCGCCTCGATCACCGTGCGGACGGTGTCGGTCGGGTGCGCGTGCACGAACGCGGGCAGCGCCGAGTCGGCCTTGCGCTCCAGCACCTCGCCCACCCGGGGCTCGGCCGTCTCGGCGGTGAGGAAGCCGTAGTCAGCCATCCAGTCGTCGTTGAAAATCTTGCCCAGGTAGCCGCGGCCGCTGTCGGGCAGAAGCACCACGATGACGTCCTCCGGGTTGGCGTCGCGCGCCACCCGGAGCGCCGCCACCACCGCCAGGCCGCAGGAGCCGCCGACCAGCAGCGCCTCCTCGCGCGCCAGCCGTCGTGTCATGAGGAACGACTCGGCGTCGCTGACCGCGATGACCTGGTCGCAGATGCTCTTGTCATAGGTATCCGGCCAGATGTCCTCGCCGACGCCCTCGACCAGGTACGGGCGGCCAGTGCCGCCGGAATACACCGAGCCTTCCGGGTCGGCGCCGATGACCTGCACCCGGCCGCCGGAGATCTCCTTAAGGTACCGACCGGTGCCGGAAATCGTGCCGCCGGTGCCGATTCCGGCCACGAAGTGAGTGATCTTCCCCTCGGTCTGGGTCCAGATCTCCGGCCCGGTGGTCAGGTAGTGCGAGTGCGGGTTCTCGCGGTTCGCATACTGATTCGGCTTCCATCCGCCCGGTGTCTCGCGCGCGAGCCGGTCCGAGACGGAGTAATAGGAGTCCGGGTGATCCGGCGAGACCGTGGTCGGGCACACCACGACCTCGGCACCGTAGGCCCGCAGGACGCTGATCTTGTCCTGGCCGACCTTGTCCGGGCAGACGAACAGGCAGTGGTAGCCCTTCTCGGCGGCCACGATGGCCAGGCCGATACCGGTATTCCCGGACGTCGGCTCCACGATGGTGCCGCCTGGCCTCAGCTCACCCGAGCGCTCGGCCGCCTCCACCATGCGCAGCGCGATCCGGTCCTTCACCGAGCCACCGGGATTGAAGTACTCCACCTTGGCGAGCACAGCCGGGCCGTCGCCGTCGCCGGACACGCCGCGGGTGACCTTGCGCAGCCGCAGCAGCGGCGTGTTTCCGACCAGTTCGATCAGCGAGTCGTGGACCTGCATCGTGGTTGCCGCCTTGGTTCCTGATCCTGCCTCCGGGCTGCGTTGCCCTCGCGTCCGACGCTATCCCACGTCGTGGACCAGCAGGTCAGGACCACCATTTCGTGGCAGTGCGGTGTCTGAGTTACTGTCGGGTTAACTTCACAGACTTACCAGGGAGCCCGTCATGCCAGAGGCTGTCGTCGTTGCGACCGCACGTTCACCGATCGGCCGGGCCTTCAAGGGCTCGCTGACCTCCATCAGGCCCGACGACCTGACGGCCCAGATGATCGCCGCCGCGCTCGCAAAGGTGCCGCAGGTCGACCCAGCCCAGATCAGCGATCTGATGCTCGGCTGCGGGCTGCCCGGCGGGGAGCAGGGCTACAACATGGCGCGAGTGGTCGCGGTGATGCTCGGCTACGACTCGCTCCCCGGCACTACGATCACCCGGTACTGCTCCTCCTCCCTGCAGAGCACCCGGATGGCCTTCCACGCCATCAAGGCGGGCGAGGGTGACATCTTCATCTCCGCCGGCGTCGAGACCGTCAGCCGGTTTGGCAAGGGCAGCAGCGACGGGGCTCCCGACACCAAGAACCCGGTATTCGCCGACGCCGAGGTCCGCGCGGGGGACATGGCCAAGGGTGGCTTCACCTGGGCCGACCCGCGTCAGGACGGCAAGATCCCGGACGTCTATATCGCCATGGGCCAGACTGCGGAGAACGTCGCCCAGCTGCGCGGCATCAGCCGCGCGGAGCAGGACGAGTTCGGCGTCCGGTCCCAGAACCTGGCCGAGAAGGCGCTGGCAGACGGCTTCTGGCAGCGGGATATCACCCCGGTGACGCTCCCGGACGGCACGGTTGTCTCCGCTGACGACGGGCCCCGGCCCGGCACGACGCTAGAGAAGATCTCCGAGCTCAAGCCGGTGTTCCGGCCGGACGGCACGGTCACGGCAGGCAACTGCTGCCCGCTCAATGACGGCGCGGCAGCGGTGATCGTGATGAGCGATACCAAGGCGGCTGAGCTCGGTATCACCCCGATCGCCCGGATCGTCTCCACCGGCGTGACCGCGCTTTCGCCAGAGATCATGGGCCTCGGGCCTGTCGGCGCCTCTACGCAGGCGCTGACGCGCGCAGGCATGACGATCGACGACGTCGACCTGGTGGAGATCAACGAGGCCTTCGCCGCCCAGGTAATCCCGTCTTATCGTGACCTGGGCATCGACATCGACAAGCTCAACGTCCACGGCGGTGCGATCGCCGTCGGCCACCCGTTCGGGATGACCGGCGCTCGGATCACCTCGACGCTGCTCAACGGCCTGCAGTTCCGTGACAAGGCGATTGGCCTGGAGACGATGTGCGTCGGCGGCGGTCAGGGCATGGCCATGATCTTCGAGCGCCTCAGCTAGCAGGCGAGGCGGGCTAACTGCCAAACAGGGCATTACGGAAGGGTGTCATCGAGGGCTTGTCACGACGCCGCAGGTGGTGCAGTCTCGACAGGAAGGACTCCCTCAGCCTGGAGGTGCCACTTGTCCCTGACCCACTCTCCGGAGATGCACAAGAACCTGATCGCCCGCATCCCGTCCGTCACCGGACTCCAGCTCCGAGAGTGGTTCAGCCGGCTTGAATCCGGCCCTTCCTTCATGAGATGCACCGAGCGCGCGCACTGGCTGTCCGATGAGCACGGGCTGTCGCACGGCTACGCGAGCGCGATAGTGCACGAGTATGAGCTTCAGCGCCGCAGCAGGCTGAACAGCGCCTGATCGCGGCGGTGGACGTCGGTCGCGCTACCCGCTTCCTGTCCGGCCATCCGCGCGCAGTCCTTGCCACCACCCGATCAGATGGCCGCCCGCAGCTGTCGCCGGTCGTCGTGGCGGTCGACGACCAGGGACGGGTGCTGATCAGCACGCGGGAGCCCGCGATTAAGGCGAAGAACCTGCTGCGCGATCCGCGCGCCTCGCTGTGCGGCATGAGCGACACATTCTTCGGCGAATGGGTGCAGGCTGAGGGAATCGCCGAGATCATTCATCTTCCGGATGCGCTGCCAATTCTCGAGGACTACTACCGGCGCGTCTCCGGCGAGCACCCCGACTGGGATGAGTATCGCGAGGCGATGCGCCGCGATAAGCGACTGATCATCAGAATTACAGTCGACCGCGCGGGACCGGACGTTAGCGGCTGATGTGAGTAAAGACGGCCAGTAACGTGGCGATCCTAAATGCCACTTCAACGCGCATGCCGCCGGAAATCTCCCCGAAAGTTCGTGAGCGTCCGGCTAACGCCAAGTAAGGCGGCGCATTCGTCTCTGGATTGTCATCAGGCAAATAACTGACACTGAATGCCGGATGACGCGTCAATGACTGACTGATTAGTCAGGCCTGCGGGCTCGGGAGCCTCTTGCAGCAGGTCACTCGTACCCCCGGTCGGAGTCGAACCGACACTGGGGACCCTTTTAGGGGGCCGGCCTCTTCCCTTGGGCTACGGGGGCATTGCGATGATACCCCGCAACCATCTGAATACTCTAGGTTAGCCAATTACTGGTGACTGTTTCTCAGCCAATGTCACGTATCCAATCGGTGCGATCTTTCGCACCCTGACACTCGCAGTGACCATTAGCCTATTGTTATTACCGTCGGTAATCCTAAGGCGCTTAGCACGAGAGCGTTAGCCGGACAGTTCCCGGGCCCGGCTGAAGACGTTATCCAGCATCGCTGCGGTCACCCGTCCGGTGAAGGTGTTCTGCTGACTGGGGTGGTAGCAGCCCAGCACCGTCAGCGTTGGCGGAGCGTCGCCTCCGTCCGCTGCGCGCACCGTTACCTCCGCGCCGTGCCCGAATACCGGACGGGGGCGCGGCAGGGAGTAGCCCACCACGCCGAGCTGGGGCCACAGGGCCTGCCAGGCGAAGTGCCCCAGGCAGACGACGACTCGCAGATCGCCCGACATCTCGCGGAGCTCCGCCGTGAGCCAGGGCGCGCACGTGTCGCGCTCGGCAGGCTCGGGCTTGTTGTCCGGCGGGGCGCAGCGGACTGCGGCCGCGGTGCGCGTGCCGATGAGCCGCTGGCCGTCGTCCGCGCTCACCGACTCCGGCTGGACCGCCAGACCGCACCGCCACAACGAGGCGAACAGCCAGTCACCGCTGCGATCACCCGTGAAGACCCGGCCGGTGCGGTTTCCGCCATGAGCGGCCGGGGCCAGCCCCAGGATCAGGATCGCAGCGTGATCGTCACCCCAGCCGGGAATCGGCCGGCCCCAGTAGGTCTCGTGCTGGAAGGACCGGCGCCGGGTCAGTGCCACGTCCTCGCGCCAGCGCACCAGCCGCGGGCAGGCACGGCACACCGACTCGCGGGCGGCCAGCTCGTGCAGCGAGCCCGCGCTGGCCGCGAGCGCGGCAACCTCGGCTGCGCTGTGAGCGACCGGCGTCGCCGCAGTTGCCGGATCGCCCGGCCAGCCCGTGCCCGGAGGCACGAACGGCTGCGGGGTGTCGTTAGCCACCGACGGCGAGGGACCAGGCGATGCCGTCGAGAATGTCGTGCTCGCTGGCGACCATTTCAGCGAACCCGAAGCGCTGCATGATCCGGTCGAGGATCAGCGCGCCGGCCCCGATGACGTCCACCCGGCCCGGATGGAGCGAGCCGATGGCGGCGCGTTCGACTCTCGGCAAGGTCAGCAGGCTCGTGGTGACCCCATGAACCGCTTCGGCCGTAATCCGTGCATGATGCGTGCGGGACGGGTCGTAGAACGGCAGCCCGAGCGCGATGGCCGTCACCGTCGTCACCGATCCCGCGAGGCCGACGAGCGTGCAGGCGTCCCCGACCGGCACGGCGGCCTCCGCCGCAGCGAGCGCGCGATCGATATCCGCGGTCGCGGCCTGGATCTGCCCCTCGGTTGGCGGATCCGCATGCAGGTGCCGCTCCGTAAGCCGGACGCAGCCGATATCAACGGAGATCGCGGCAAGTTCGGCGGCACCGGCGGCATCGTTTCCGCCCAGGACGAACTCGGTGGAACCGCCGCCGATGTCCACGACGAGATAGGGCGGCACCGGCGCGTCCGGCGCGCCGCTCGCGGCGGCCAGCTCGGCCGTCGCGCCCGCGAAGGACAGCTGCGCCTCCTCAGCTCCGGTGATCACCTCCGGCAGGACTCCGAGGATCTTCTCGACTCCCGCCGAGAAATCGGCTGCGTTACTCGCATCCCGCGTCGCGCTGGTAGCGACCATGCGCACCGCGCGGGCGCTCGACCGGTCGATATCTCCCGCGTAGTCGGCCAGCGCGCGCAGGGTCCGCTCCAGGGCCTCCGGGGCGAGCATGCCGGTAGCGTCCACGCCCTGCCCCAGGCGGACGATCTCCATACGCCGCTCGACGTCGGCCAGCCTGCCGCTAGCAGCGTCGATGTCGGCGATCAGGAGCCGCAGCGAGTTCGTCCCGCAGTCGATCGCGGCCACGCGCTTCGTCGTCATCAGTCCGCCTTCTCGCTCGTGCCCGGTGCCAGGCCTGCGGCACGGCCGGGCCGCGCCACACAGGGTCCAGCGTGCCACCACGGGCCGGCTGCCCGGACCGCCTCCTCGCCAAGCGGATTCACGCCGGGTACGGCGAGCGCGTGAGCCGCGAGGGCATGCAGGCATTTCACCCGGTCCGGCATCCCTCCGGCGCTCTGCATACCCGCTGGCAACGGCTCGAGCCCGGCCTGCCGGGCGGCAGCATCACGCCGGGCCAGGTAGTCCTCGTGCGCGGCGCGGTAGCGATCCCGCAGCGAGGCATCGGCCCGCAGGCGGTCGCTCATCTCGCGCATGACGCCTGCCGCCTCCAGCCGGCTCATCGCCGCGGTCGCGCGCGGGCAGGTCAGGTAGAACAGTGTCGGGAACGGCGTCTCGTCCGGCAGCCGCGGAGCAGTCTGCACCACGTCCGGCAGCCCGCACGGACAGCGATGCGCGATCGCCATGACGCCGCGTGGCGCCCGGCCCAGCTGCTCGGCGACGACCGCGAGGTCTCCTTCGCTGGGTTCCGCTGCTCTGGGTTCCGCTGCTCTGGGTTCCGCCGCGCCCGGTTCCGTCGGCCCGGTCACGCGATCACCGCGCCGTCGGGTGATCGGCCTTCCTGACCGACTCCCACAGCTTCCCGTACCAGGGCGTCCGGGCCGGCGCGGGCGCCTGCTGGGCATGGTGCTTCACCGGCACGATGACCTCATAGCAGGTCTGCGACGGGAAGCACATGTGCAGGCTGTCCCGTGCCTCCTGCTCGATTGCGGCCGGGGAGTTCAGGGCGATGGACTGTGCGCGCAGGTGCCGGACCTCCGCCGCCAGACGCTGGTTGGACGCCGCCAGCTGGTCGATCTGCCGTCTGTCGGCGATGTACTCGCGGACCGGGTAAGCCAGCGTCAGCGCGATGGCGCACAGCACGATCGCGAGCACGGCGGCCCGGCCGGTGAGCTTCGGGCGCGCGGTCAGGACAGGCCGCAGGCCTGCCTGTCCGCTTCGTCCGGCGGCCGTCACTGACTGGCAGCCGCCGACCGCGGGAAGGCGCCACGGCCCGCGTACGCAGCAGCGTCGCCGAGCAGTTCCTCGATGCGCAGCAGCTGGTTGTACTTCGCCACCCGCTCCGACCGGGCGGGCGCACCGGACTTGATCTGGCCGCAGTTCAGCGCGACGACCAGGTCGGCAATCGTGGTGTCCTCGGTCTCGCCCGACCGGTGGCTCATCATCGTGGTGTAGCCGTGGCGGTGCGCCAGGTCGACGGCACTGAACGTCTCGGTCAGCGTGCCGATCTGGTTGACCTTCACCAGCAGTGCGTTGGCGACCTTCTCGGCGAAGCCGCGACGCAGGCGCTCTGGGTTGGTGACGAAGATATCGTCGCCGACAATCTGCACGCGGTCACCGAGCTCCGCGGTCAGCTGCCGCCACCCGGCCCAGTCCTCCTCCGCGAGCGGGTCTTCCAGGGAAACGATCGGGTAGGAGTCGAGCCACTGCGCATAGATTCCGGTCATCTCGGCCGCAGTCTTCGCGCCGCCCTCGAACGCGTAGCTGTCGCCGTCCAGGAAGTTGCTGGCCGCCGCGTCGATCGCCAGCGCCACATCCCGGCCCGGCACCAGGCCAGCCTTGCCGATCGCCTCGAGGATGAGGTCGAGCGCCGCCCGGTTGCTCTGCAGGTCCGGGGCGAAGCCGCCCTCGTCGCCGACGCCGGTGTTCAGCCCGTGCTGCTTGAGCACGGCCTTCAGCGCGTGGTACGTCTCGGCGCCCCACCGGACTGCCTCGGAGAACGTGCTGGCGCCGACCGGGGCGATCATGAACTCCTGGATGTCGACGTTCGTGTCGGCGTGGGCCCCGCCGTTGAGGATGTTCATGAACGGGACCGGCAGCACGTGAGCGTTGGGCCCGCCCAGGTAGCGGAACAGCGGCAGCCCGGAGCTGTCGGCGGCCGCGCGCGCGACGGCCAGCGAGACGCCGACAATGGCGTTGGCGCCGAGCCGCGACTTGTCGGGCGTGCGGTCCAGGTCGATCATTTCCTGGTCGACCAGGCGCTGGTCGTCGGCGTCATAACCCAGCAGCTCAGGCTGGATCTCGTCGATCACGTCCTGGACAGCCTTCGTGACGCCCTTGCCGCCATACTCCTCGTCACCGTCGCGAAGCTCGACTGCCTCGAAGATGCCAGTCGAGGCACCACTCGGGGCCGCGGCCCGGCCGTGGCTGCCGTCGTCGAGGACGACCTCGACCTCGACGGTCGGGTTGCCACGGGAGTCGAGAATCTGCCTGGCGAAAATGCCTTCGATCGAGGCCACGGTGTGAGCTCCTGCGCTGGTATGGCATTGCGGGATTTGCCTGTGAGCCTAATAGAACCGATGCCGGCCGGCGCACTGGGCACGCCGGACTAAGCCGCTGAGCCACTAGCAGTCCGGATTTCCGTGACGTTGTTGATTTCTCGGGGCTGCAGCCCCGGCAACTCAACAACGATCAAGGAGACGGAGGGCTGCCGCCTTCCCAGGTCCGGACGCCGTCGGCGTAAGCGCGAGCGGCGGCCCGCAGTTCGAGCTCGGGGTCGAGGTCGGCCTCCTGCGCGCGGGCCACCAGCGCAAGCAGCTCCAGGCCGAGGTCGCTGACGCCCGGCCGCCCGGCCAGCCGGCCCGCTGACGCCAGATCCGGCGGCGCGCCCGCCTTGCCGGCCCGGCGCAGTAGCTGTGCCGCCAGCGACAGGGCCGGCTGGCTCATCGGCACCCCGTCGAGTGCCGACGGCGGCGGGCCGTCCTGTCCGGAACCTTCCCCGCCCGATCCCGCTGTCTTCGCGGCACCGCCGGGCTCCGCAGTCGCGCCCGAATCGCCGGCCTCGCGAGTGACGGCGCGGCGGGCGGCTCGCTCTGATGCCTTGATCGCGTCCCAGTTCCGGGTGACCTCGTCCGCGCCAGACACGGTGACGTCGCCGAACACGTGCGGGTGACGCCGGGTCAGCTTCGAGATGATCGAGTCAGCGACGTCGTCGATGTCGTAGCCCGTGCCGTCGGTCCGCTCCTGGGCAATGCGGGCATGGAAGACGACCTGCAGCAGGACGTCGCCGAGTTCCTCGCACACCGCGTCCGGGTCGCCGGAGGCCAGCGCATCGACCGCCTCGTACGTCTCCTCAAGCAGGTAGGGGGTCAGGCTGACGTGCGTCTGGCGGGCGTCCCACGGACAGTTCCGCCGCAGCGTGTCCATGACCTGGACAAGCTCAAGCAGCCGGGTCCCCGGCGGCGGGCCCTCAGGCGGCTGCCCCTCGGCCGGCTGAGCCTCCGGCGGCTGGCCGTCGACGCCAGCGCCGGTCACCGGTCCGTCCGCCACCGGTCCGTCCGCCACCGGTCCGTCCGCCACCGGTCCGTCCGCCACCGGTCCGTCCGGCGAGTTCAGCAGGGCGCCTTCGTGATGGCGGGCGTGGCGGCCGCCGACGGCGAGGGGTTCGCCGCCAGCTTCGGCGTGGCAAGCACCACCGAGTAGGTCCGGTAGTCCCACACGCCGAACTGCGGGTTTACCTGGACCTGCAAATCCCTGGACGCCAGGCACTGGGCGTGCGAGACCTGCGACTCCAGCTTGGTCTGCGAGGTCGAGCTCGTCGGCGTCTTGTCGCCGTTCAGCTGGTACTCAAGCGACGCCAGGATGGCGAAGTACCGGCCGAGCTGCGGCACCAGGTCGGGGGGAAGCGCACCCGCGGCAGACACGTACTCATCGAGCGTGACCTTGCTGGACTTGGCCTGCGCGGCCAGCCCGGCCAGCTGCTTGTCCGCCTGCGCCGGCGTGGGGTGGATGTTGCGCTGCTCAGCGATCTTGTCGTAAAGCTTAAAGGTGATCAGCCAGGTGAGCACTTGCTGAGCTTCCTGCCCGGTCGCGCGCTGGGGCTTGACGCCCTTGGCCCGGTCGGCTGCGTAGGCGGCATTGAGGCTCGCCACCTGGTTGGTGAGCTGGGACGACGAGACCCGGCTGTTCGTGGTGACCGCCGCGGCCCCGAGCTGATTCGTGCCGCAGGCCGACGCGGCAAGTCCGGCAACGGCCACCGCCGCAGCCACTGTGACCCAAGTGCGGGACATGACGATGCTCATCCTTACCCTGTCGTCCTGGCCAGGCCAGGGGTCTTGCAAGCTCAGCGGCCCGGATCAGGCTCCGGTCGCGCCGTCTCCAGCCGACCCGCCGGCGCTGCCCTGCCCCCCGGGCGCCAGCCCGGCGAGCACTGCGGCAATGAGCTCCTCGCACCAGGCAAGTAGCTCAGTGTCCCGCAGCGGCGGGGCGCCCAGCGAGATCGTCCGCCCGGTGCCTGCCCGCGTGCTTCCCGACCCAGGGCTGCCCGACCCCGGCCGTGCACCAGGCACCGCCTTCGGCACCGGCACAAGCATGGTACTGACGGCGGACTTGAGGATCGTCCCCGGGTACAGCCGCTGCACCCGCACCTGGCGCGACTCCGGGAGCTCCACCGGGCCGAACCGGATGTAGTTGCCCTGCTGGGTGATGTCCGTCAGCCCGGCCTGCCGCGCCACAGCCCGCAGTCTGGCGACCTCGAGCAGGTTCTCCACCTGCACCGGAACGGCGCCGAACCGGTCCGTCAGCTCATCGCGCACGCCGTCGATGTCGTGCACCGAGTCGATCGAGGCGATCCGGGTGTAGGCCTCGAGCCGCAGGCGCTCGCCCGTCACGTAGTCGTGCGGGATGTGCGCGTCGACCGGCAGCTCGACTCGCACCTCGGCGCGCTCGGCCGGCCCGTCGCCGCGCAGCTCCCGGACGGCTTCGCCGATCATCTTCACGTAGAGGTCGAACCCGACGGCCGCGATGTGGCCGGACTGCTCGCCGCCAAGCAGATTGCCCGCGCCGCGGATCTCCAGGTCCTTCATCGCGATGTGCAGGCCCGCTCCGATGCCGGTGTGCTGCTGCAGCGTGGCCAGCCGCTCGTGCGCCGTCTCGGTCAGCGGCTTCTCCGGCGGGTACAGGAAATAGGCGTAGCCGCGCTCGCGCCCGCGCCCCACCCGGCCGCGCAGCTGGTGCAGGTCCGGCAGCCCGTAGGCATCGGCCCGGTCCACGATCAGCGTGTTCGCGTTCGGGATGTCCAGGCCGGACTCGACGATCGTCGTCGACACCAGCACGTCGAACTCGCGCTCGATGAAGCCGCTCATCACCTTCTCGAGCGTGTGCTCGTTCATCTGCCCGTGCCCGACGCCGAATCGCGCCTCCGGCACGAGCTCCGCCAGCCGCGCTGCGACCTTGTTGATCGACGACACCCGGTTGTGCACGAAGAACACCTGGCCGTCCCGCAGCAGCTCGCGCCGGATCGCGGCCGCGATCTGCCGCTCGTCGTACGGCGTCACGGAGGTGAGCACCGGGTGGCGCTCCTCGGGCGGCGTGAGGATCGTGGACATCTCCCTGATCCCGGAGATGCCCATCTCCAGCGTGCGCGGGATCGGGGTGGCCGACATAGCGAGGACGTCCACCTCGGTACGCAGCTGCTTGAGGTACTCCTTGTGCTCGACGCCGAACCGCTGCTCCTCGTCGATGATGAGCAGCCCGAGCCGCGCGAAGCGCACCTCGGGAGACAGCAGCCGGTGGGTGCCGATCACGATGTCGACCTTGCCGGAAGCGAGCCCGTCGAGCGTCTCCGCGACCTCCGCGTTCGACTGGAACCGCGACATCGGCCTGATGGTCACCGGAAACGAGGCGTACCGCTCGCTGAAAGTCTGGAAGTGCTGAGCGGACAGCAGCGTGGTCGGCACAAGCACGGCGACCTGCATACCGTCCTGGACAGCCTTGAAGGCGGCTCGCACGGCGATCTCGGTCTTGCCGTAGCCCACGTCGCCGCAGATGAGCCGGTCCATCGGGACGGCCCGCTCCATGTCGGCCTTGACCTCGTCGACGGCAGCGAGCTGGTCCGGCGTCTCCACGTAGACGAAGGCGTCCTCGAGCTCGCGCTGCCACGGCGTGTCGGGGCCGAACGCGTGCCCCGGCGAGGCCATCCGTGCCTGATACAGCCGGATCAGCCCGGCCGCGATGTCGCGAACGGCCTTGCGCGCCCGCCCTTTGGCCTTCGCCCAGTCCGCGCCGCCGAGCCGGTGCAGCGCCGGCGCCTCGCCGCCGGTGTACCGGGTGACCTCGTCCAGCTGATCAGTGGGCAGGTACAGCCGGTCCGGCGGCTGTCCGCGCTTGCTCGGCGCGTACTCGATGACGAGGTAGTCGCGGGTGGCGCCCTGGATGGTCCGGCTGGTCATCTCCAGGTAGCGGCCGACGCCGTGCTGCTCGTGCACGATGTAGTCGCCCGGCGTCAGCTGCAGCGGGTCGATTCCGCCTCGGCGGCGGCTCGGCATCCGGTGCGACTGCCGCGTGCCGGACCGGGTGCCCGCGAGGTCGGCCTCGCTGAGCACGACCGTCCGGATCGACGGCCAGACGAACCCGGCCTCCAGCAGCCCGGTCGCCACGTGGGCCAGCCCCGGCTCGGGCGGCTCGGCCAGGTCGCCGTCCCGCGCGCCGAGGCTCTCGCCGCGCAGCAGCTCAGCCAGCCGCTTAGCCGGGCCGTGACCTTCGGTCACCAGCACGACGCGCCAGTCGTCGGCGAGCCATTGCCGGATGTCGGACAGCGCCCGGCTGGTATCGCCGCGGTATCCGGGGGCCGGCTGTGCTTCTACCGGAAACGTGGTTCCCTCGTCCTCGCCGTCATCGTCGAGCGCTCGGTCATCCTCGCCAGTCCCGGCGGCAGCGTCGGCCTCGGCCAGCTGCGCGGACCCGGCTGCGGCGAACGGCGTGATCGTCCACCACGGCAGCTCCCTGGTGGCGGCCAGCGCCCGCGCCTCGGCGATTGGCCGGATGGCCGCTTCGCCCAGGTCGATCGGGACCTCACCGCCGGCTGCCGCGTTGACCCACGACGCCTCGAGGAATTCCTGGCTGGTCCAGACGAGGTCGGCTGCGCGGGCCCGGATGCGCTCGGGGTCGCAGGCGATGATCTTCGCACCGCGCGGCAGGTAGTCGAGCAAGAGCTCCATCCTGTCGGTGAGGGCGGGCGCCAGTGCCTCCATGCCCTCGACCGTGATGCCCTCGGCCATCTTGCCGAGAATGTCGTGCAGCCCCGGCCACTCGGACGCAAGCTGACGGGCACGGTCGCGCACCGACGCGGTGAGCAGCAGCTCCCGGCACGGCGGCGCCCAGAGGCCCTCTTCCGCGTTCTGCAGCGTGCGCTGGTCGGCGGCCTTGAAGTAGCGGATCTCCTCGACTTCGTCGCCCCAGAACTCCACTCGGAGCGGGTGCTCCTCGGTCGGCGGGAACACGTCGAGCAGTCCGCCGCGCACCGCGATCTCGCCGCGGCGTTCCACCATCTCCACCCGCGCGTAGCCGATCTCGACCAGATGCGTCACGGTCTCCGAGAGGCTCGCCCC
>Ga0335074_10008753_pt1 | contig 14078 bp, 8 predicted proteins | sample Lox_Sample_23_FD_206715 | JGI IMG/M metagenome (GOLD analysis project Ga0335074, IMG submission 206715) | Soil microbial communities from Loxahatchee National Wildlife Refuge, Florida, United States - Lox_Sample_2.3 | ecosystem: Environmental > Terrestrial > Soil > Wetlands | place: USA: Florida...
CCGTACACCTCGGCCCGCGTCCAGTAACTTCCATCCTCCCAGTTGATATGGTTTCCGTCTGCGGTGACGAATCCCTCCAACTTGATTCCGGAGAAATCCAGCGTCAGATGCCCCTTCTCATCCACGCAGCCCGACGCCTGGCAATCTTTTGTATCGCCCACTTGAAGCCGGTCGCCCTGCTGCTGAATCGAACAGCTTCCATCCTGCGCAACCCATTTTCCATCCAGGTTGACCGGCCGGCGCACAGGCGTAGATGGACAGCGTGACCAGTACGTTCCATTTGACCAGTCAATCTGACTATGGTCGGGCGTAACCGATCCGCTTACCGAATCCCATAACGGCGCAAACAAAAGGAAAGGCCCGTGCGGTTCTCCGATTGAAGAAGAGCCTTGTCCGTTGTTCAGCGTCAAAAAATCGCCGCCATCGGCAATCGTTCCATGCAAATCTGTGCGTCCCTCCGCACACCAGTCGCCCAGAAAGTACGACTGCGCGAGGCCAGCCGGGAACTCTCCCGCCAAAACAGCTTCAATTTTTTGCTTCAGGTCAGCGTTGTAGACCGGTTCGTCATCCACGCCCACCGACGAAGGGTGCAGCACGGCATCGGGCGGCGCGCCGCCCCATTGCCAGAAACGTACCCAGGGCGCCCGCGCAATGATCCCGGTGAGATCAGCGTTGGGAAAGCGCTGGACGTACGGCACAGCCCAGCCGATTTCGAGCCCCGAGTACGGTGGAGAGATGTTCTGTTGCTCGCCTGTCCTCTTTGCGATCAGCGAAGGATCCTTCATCGCAGCCACATCGAACTTGACCAGGCTGTGAATGGCGCCTTCTCTCTCCGCATACAAATCGATCCCGTTGGCCTCGGCGAGTTCCGCGAGAATGATCAGGGGGCCGAGCGCGTAAAGCTGGTAATGCAGCGCCATGCGGCCCCGGCCCATCTCGGCGTCGAGTGATCCGTCCGGCTGGATAGCGTGCACTCCCATCTCATACGTCGCCAGACCCCATAGAAATGCCTCTGGGTCGCCGGCTGCAATTCCCTCGGCGGCAACCGCAAGTCCTGCCCAATACATGTGATTGTTCCAGGCGTCGCTTCCCGGCCGTTTCCTCCCGTTGTCGAAATACTCGCGCACCCGCACGGCCAGCAGCCCAAACCACTTCTGAATCTGCGCATCCTGTTCCGCGGTTCCCACGCCGCTGTTTCGCACCTTCAGATAGGCGAGCGCCGTTCCGCTCAGCAGCCAGTTCTGCATGTAGACGCCGTTGTTGGTCGGCATCTTGTCATCCCATGCATCTGCCTTGGCAGCGGCAGTGAGAAGCGAATAGACGCATGCGGCCGCTGCCCGGCTTCCTTTGCCCAACCACGCGTCGGCGGCAAGCCCCGCATACTGGCCAAGATGGGTCGGCCCTTCAGACTCTTTGTCGAAGACAGCCTGTTTCTTGGGGTCGATGATGGAGTACTTCTTGTCGATGTAAGAGCCCTCGAGGCTGAGGGTCCGGCTGAAGGCGGGCGGCGCGGCACAGTCGTAAGGCGCGCCGGTTGCAACGATTTTCGTCCAGTCCCACGGCGAGAGCAAATGCTCGCCGGGAGCGGGAACGGCAAGCGTCAATCCCAAAGAAAAGAGGATCAAGAAAGTGGCGCGGCTCGACATGAAAATCATTGTATGAGGCGGGTAGTAGCTCCTCCGTCCAACTGATCTCTGTCCTCTGATCTCTGTCCTCTATCGCTCTTCCCCGAACGCCACAAAGCTGTGCGGCGGAACTTCGATCTGGAACTCTGTGCGCGGCGCAGATGGCTGACCGCGGTGAGTGGCTGCCGGAGTTCCGTCGACCATCGTTCCGCTGGCCAGGTCGCGTATGTGCCCAAACGTGCCCACTGCGTTCACCGTCACCTTCACCGGCTCGTCGCGATACGACTCCACCACGAACGTATTGTTGTCGTAAGCGAAGAGACTCACCTTGCCGGGCGCATCGATCGAGACCGGAAAATCGCCCATCACGTAGCGGCGAATCTGCGCCAGCACCCCCTGCGGCAACTGGTAAAGGTCGTTGAAGTTCTCGGGAATAGTGAGCACGTAAAACGTTCCCTTCGAGTAGTGATCCATAAGCACCAGCGGAGCGCCGCGGCCGTTCGCCGTTCCCCGCACCACCGGCCAGGCGTCGTTGGTCATGAAGCCGATCTCGGGAAACTCGATCGCCTGGGTCGTTCCCAGGTTGGCTCCCGCGCCCGCGCCAAAGGCTCCCCAGTAGCGATCGACATTCAGCACGTTGCCAGTCGCCTTGATCTCGGCGATCTGCTCGATACCGTGGCCCTGAAGCGCCGCAAGCAATCCCGAGGTGATGACCACGTTGCCGCCCTGCTGAAGATGCGCCTTGATTTTGGCCACGATCGCGGGATCGTACTTGGCCGACTCGGTGAGCAGCACGGTCTTGGCAGTGGTGGGAAACGACGGCTCGAGATCGATGGGAATTCCGATCATGCCCAGGTAATTGTGGAGAAAATCTTCGCCGGTGGACTGGTAAGGCTTGTAGCTCGCGATCCCGATGGGCTTGCCCAGCTTGCCGGCCACTTGATTCACTTCGTCGAGCGCGTAGCCGGCCGTGGTTCCCCAAGTGACCGGCTGGGTCGAACCCGAATCGGTGTGCCACTTTTCGAGGCCGGCTGCGGTGAACGTGGTGTCAAGGCTGCTCCAGGGGCGGGTGCCCAGAGGCGCGGGCCGCAGCATGCCACTCCACTCGAAGAGCATGATCTGCGGCGCTTTGGCCAGCATAGTGTCCCATAGCTGTTCGGCGTAGCGGTCAATATAGCGAACGTCGTAGGTATCCACCCATCCGCCGCCGTTGCGGCCGGGCGCAACATTGTCGAAGTAGCGCTCGATTTCGTAGCTCTCGTACGGCTGCAGGTGCTGATCGGTGATTTCCCCGTCGCGGGTCTCGGTTCCGGTGTAGATTCCGTCAAAGATCTTCGGCTCCTGTGCCAGATCGTAGCCGTCGGCCTGGAAGTGCTCGTACCAGTTGGGGAACTTGATGATGATTTTGACCTTGGGATTGACCCCCCTGGCCGCGCCGTAGACCAGATCGCGGGCGGCCTCATCCATCAGCTTGAGCCGGAATGCAGTCCAGGTCTGCGAGCCCTTGGCTGCGATGTCGGAGTCGCGCTTGGTGTTCACGAAGAAGAAGTCGTCGAGCATGATCTGGTCGAAATGGCGCGCAGTCTCTTCGGAAACGTGTTTGACGTAAGCGCGCTGTTCGGGGTCGGTATAGGTGAAGCTGACGAACTGGCCGGCGGCAGCCTCGGTACCGGCGAAATCGCCGCCCGCGGCAAAGGCGATGCCGCCCGCTGTCTCAACTCCGTGGGCCTTGAAGAACGCCTTCACGGTTTCGAGCAGCGCGCCGTCGGCAAGCACGCCGCTGCGATAGCTTTCGATGTAAACCTTGTCGACACGGACCTGGCTGTCAATCGCGTTCCAGGCATTCTCGAGGTAGGCGGGATCCTTCATCTGTTCGACAACCGAGACGGGTATGTATACGGCAACCTTGAACGCAGGGTGAGCCGGAGCCGGCTGAAGCGTTGAGCCGGCGGGCGTCGATGATTGGGCAAATGAGAAAACCGAGGTAGCCAGTGCAAGGTAGAGCACAGTAGAAATGCGACGCAACATGATCCCCTCTTTTCGACGATGAACAAGAACCGCCCGGCGCAGCTCGGTCCCCAATGAATTCGGGATAGCGGCGGCACTGTACCGCGATTGAAACCGCGCAGACAAGTATATGCGGGCGGGGAAGGGAAGAAAGGCCAGGCACGCAAAAAAGCGGGCATCTCTGCCCGACAGGAAATGTTCGGGACAGGAAATGTTCGGCACAGCAAAAAAGCCCGGCTGCTTGAGCCGGGCCCTTTTGAATTGTGGTGATTTATGGGGCTGTTGTCTGGACGGCGTAGTTGCCGTGCGGAACTGCGGCAATTGCGCTCGGTCCTCTTCCTGAGGGATAAGGTGTGGCTATGGTCGACTGGAGGACACCTGTGTTGGGATTCAGCCGGAAACCTGAAACCGTATCAGCCAGATGGTTGGCGGTATAGACGTAGCGGCCAAGCGAGGGATCGATGACAATTGCCACGGGTTCCGAGTCGGTCTGGTTGCTTGTTGTGCCGGTGGTGGAATAGGCCGCCGATGGCGTGCCGGTAGACAATGCGATGCTGTAGGCAGAGACGGTTGAGTCGAGCGCGTTGGCGACGTAGATGAAAAGACCACGCGGATCGACGATCACGGCGACGGGCTCATTTCCGGTCTTGAATGGGCCGTTCACCATGAAGTCGAGCTGGTAATTGCCTTGGATGGTATAGCCGATCAGCTGGTTCGAAGCATAGTCGGTGGCATAGACAAACCGGTTGGTGGGATCAGGAGCCAGTCCGCTGGGCTTGACACCGGCCTCATAGGGGCTTTGGCTGAGCGTCGAGAGAGCCCCGCCCGAGCCGACCGAAAAACCAAAGACCCAGCCCGGGTTGGCATTGCTGGTAACGCATGAAGGGCATCCCGGACTGTAAGCCGATGAATCGTAGGCGGCGGCATAAACAGCGTTGTTGTTGGGCAGCACTGCGACGGCGGTCGGTACAAGAGTGTCGGATGAATAGCCGGGAAGAGATAACGTCTCAGAAGCAACGGGCGATCCGATTACGCCGTTGCTCAGTGAATACTCGGTGAGCGTGGCCGAAGTCGTTCCCGTGACCACGTAGAGGTAGGAGTCGGCCTGATTGATTATGATGGCAGCCGGAGGCTCCGCAGTGGTGATCGAATCCTTTTGCGACAAGGTGCCGTCGGAGGCGATGGCGAAGTGAATCACGGTGTTGCTTGCCTCATTGGCGACGTAGAGGTCGGCATAGGTTGAGTCCACAGCCATGGCGATGGGTGAGTTGCCGCCAGACGAGATGGCCGCATGGACCGGTCGCAGGGCCCCCGATTCGGCATCGGCCGCGTAGGTATAAATCTGGCCAGTGGTGCCGCTTGAAGAGCCCCCTGAGGTCGCCACAAAGACGTAATCGATGGTGGCAATGTAGCAGCCAGTCAGCCCGGCGGCCAAAATGAGGCCGATTGCAGAGACCAGGAAAAGCTGGCTCAGTTTACTCAACTTCATGCGCTTCCTTCGTCGCGGGCTCGTGATTATTTGAAGAGCCCATTGCAAACTCGGTTTCAGGTTGCCCACAGGCTATTGTAAAAGCCGCCTGCGGGATGTTTCTACCGGCTCCGGGTGCGGACCAGCGCTTGAAAAAACGCGCCTTTGTCACTTCGCAATTCCACCTCCCGTGCCGTTGTGCGGGATGGCGGCCACAGCGGTCGGATTGGTGCTGGCGCTAAAGGGCGAGAACTGCGAGTTGAGAAGCGTGCCCGCCGTCGTGCTGAGCTCAAACCCGTTCACGGTGTTGCCGAGAAAATTCGCGGTGAACAAAAAGTGCTCGGTTGAGGGATCGATTCCGATGGCCACCGGATCGGTGCCGACCGTGTAGGTGCCCAGATTTGTAAGAACGCCGCCGCTCATCGAATATGCCGACACCGTGGCGTCGAGCGCATTGGTGACATAGACGTATGGGTAAACAGGATCGACAACGATTGCCGATGGCTGGTTGCCGGCCGGGAACGGACTGCCGCTCAGCGCAGTGAGCGCACCGTTTGAGCCGATCATGAACCCAAGCACATCGGCGTTGGCGGAATCGGTAACGTAGAGGTAGGTGCTGGTGGAATCGCTGGCAACACCGGTGGGATGGCCTCCGGCTGCGAAAGGTGAGCCGGGGATGGGCGAGAGTGCGCCGCCGGAGCCGACCGAGAAGCCGTAGACGTATCCCACAGCCGGCGGGACGGGAGGAAGGCAAGTCGGCCCGCAATCGTAGGCGGTGACGAACACGTACGAGCCCGAGGCAACTATATTGACCGCGGTGGGCACGATGATGTCGGTGCCATTGGGTGCCGTGAGCGGCCAATAGGCGCCGCCAACTGCGCTGTTTGTGACCGGAGTCCCCAAAGTGACCGGATTCGAGCTGGTGGCCGGATTGATGGGATAGACGGCGATTGAGCCGGAGCAGGGATCGGCGTCTGAGCAGATGGGCAGGGGCTGGTAAAGATCGACTACAAACAGATTCGACTTGTTAGCAGTCACCGCCAGCGGGAAGATGCCCGGCGTGTTCACCGTGTTGAAGGGGTAGAGCTTGCCGTCGGTGCCGATTACGAACTGGACGATGTTGTTGTCGTCCTGATTCGCCACAAACAGATTCTGGTTATCGGATGATACTGTCTCGGCTATCGGCAGGCGCCCGCCAGACGGGAACGGCGAGGCTGGAATTTGCCGCATCTTACCCGACTCGGAGTTGATCTCGAATACGTCGATCTGGCCGTAGTTGTTGGCACCGGCGGCTTTGGAACTGGCGACGTAGACAAAATCGACGGTAAGCGTTTCGGTGATCGCTGCACAGGCAGTGAGCAGAGATGCCATCAACAGGCTGGCTGCGCCAGCCAGGACCAGAGCAGTTCCAGAGTTCATGAACCTTTTACGGTTCTGTGAAGGGTTGCATTCTCTCGTTGAAAATGCCACTACGCCCATTGTTTCCCCGGGGCAGCAACTTTGGATCCGCTGCAGATGGCTCGTTTTGTTGAACTTCATGCGCATCTTTCGTCAAAGGGCCACAACCGCCGACCCGTCCATACCGGTTTGAAAACAAATCTCGAAATCGAGTGCAGCCGGCATTCTGATTCCCAGTAAGCTTCGCCCCTTTGCAGCTCGCCGAGAATCTCAGGTTCCGGGTGAAACCTCTGGCCGGAATCGAACCCTCCGGCCGCAGTCTGCCGCAACGTTGACGGCAAAGGGCGCGGCATTATCCGGTGCGCCCATCCACAAGGCACCAGGTCGCTGGACCTCGGAGCGTGTAGGTACTGTTCACACGCATGTCGTCGAGCTCGCCAGAATTCGGGTCGAGTACCCGGCCCGTCACCGTCGAATCGTAGTAATTTGCCGTGTAAACGTACTGGTTGGACGGGTCCTCGACGATGCACTGCGGACCCGACCCTGAAAGGAATGGCTCGTCGGAGACAAAGCTAAGCTGATAAGCAGGCGTTGTGGTAATGTAGTAGGCCGCAATGCCGCTGTTGGGGCAGTTGTTGCCGGTCACGTTGTTGCCCGCGTTGGCCACGTAGATGTATTCGTTTTTCGAATTAACCATCAGCCAGGTGGGATTGGCGAGGCAGGGGGCGTCGGGGAGGATGCCACTGGTATCGGCCTGCAAGGCGCCGTTTGTACCGAGCGTGTAGGGCACAATCTGGCTCGGCGAAGTCGTCGGGGAGCAGGTCTGCCCGGAAGGGCAGTTGAACACGATGCTGATGGGCTCGTTGTCGAGCACGTAGTAGACACTGCCCGCGCCCACCAGGGCCGTGGCTTGAGTTACCAGGCCAGCCGACGGACCCGACGTGCTGGAGCTGTAGGGGTCGCTGAGGGGCTGAGAGCTGTTCTGGCTTAGCAGCAGCTGGCCGTTCGAGCTCGAGTAAGAGTACGGAAGAATTGAGTCGCCGGTCGCCGGAATTCCGCTCATGGTAAGCATGAATCCCGAGGCCAGAACAAAATCGATGGGATTGGACGGAATCGGGAAGTACGCCAACGGGCAGCTTGCCACCCCTCCCGGGCAGTTGGCTTGCGTCACCTGCTCATTGAGGACCGTGCTCAGCCAGCCGGTGGTTTGGTTGATCTGGAAGACCGTGATGTCGCCACAAACCGTCAGTCCACCACCCAGCGCGTCGCCGCAACTCGCATTCGGATTTGACGTCGAGGCCGGATTCACACCATCCGCCCCAATCGAATCGTGATCGAGGACGAACAGCCAGGTGCCCGTAGGATCGACCAGGAGACGGAAGGGATTGAGACCCTGCGAGAAAAAGGTCTGCTCGGGAGTGAGAATGCCGTTGCCGCCCACCGCAAATTCGGTGATATTCGCGTTCTGGCACGGATCGGCAGTGGTGCAGTCGCCGGTGCCCTCCGCGTTCACGCCCCGATTCAGGACGTAGATGAACCGGCTTCCCAGGGTCAGGACCGCGCGTACCGGATTCGATCCGCCGGAAGAGACAGGCAGGCCATTGATTGTGTAGAGCTGACCGGTGTTGTGATCGATCTTGAAGCCGCTGATGACGCCGTTATTACCCGACTGGGCCGTCTCCGTACCCGTCACATACAAATAACCGACCGTATAGCTTTCAATGCAAGACGAGACACCGAAAATGATGCCCACTGAAAGGGCGCTCATCAGTAGCGCCTTGCCGAATTTCCTAAACTTCATGCGAATCCTTCATCCTGGTCCGGCGATTGCCGCCAAGTTTCATCGTTCCCGAGCAGCGCTGGGTTGGGACGGGTCCCTGATGCATTGTAAAAGCCAGAGGCGGGTTGTGCCTAGTTTCGCACACCAAGTCCTGTATTTAGCTGTTCTGAGTTGTCGCGCGGGCCCGAATGCCCGGCCGGCAGTTTTTATCACCTTCCTCAAAAGTCGCTGTGGGAATCGATCGCAGTTTTGACGCGAACAGTCCGGCAAAGGTCAACCCGGAGTTCAAAGAATCACGGGTTGGGCATGGGCTCGGCCCGCGCCAAGCCTCCTGCTCTCCCACCGGATTTCTTCAAGCCGCGTTCCCCGGCTCACCACACCCGGCACGAGCTGACCGGGTACATCGGGGTTCCCTTCTTGCAGGCGAAGGCTATGCCGAACTCATCGAAGTTCTGCACGCTGCCGTTGACCCTCCATCTTCCGGGTGAGTGTGGATCGGTAAGCGCCGATTGCCGCGCCGACGCGTCGGTCGAGTTCTCGCACCACACCTGCGCAAAGCCGATGAAATAGCGCTGCGCCTCGGTGAAGCCATCAATCTTCTCGTCGACGATCTGGCCCTTCTGCTTCAAAGCGTCCTCGAGTGCCATGAAGGCGATGCGCAAGCCGCCGTTGTCGGCCGTGTTCTCGCCCAGCGTGAGGTGGCCATTCAAATGTTGTGCGGGAGTGTCGCCCTTTGCCGGAGCAGCCTCGAACCCGCTGTACTCATCGGCCACGCACTCGGTCCGCTCGGTGAACGCTTTCCTGTCGTCGGCCGTCTGCCACTCGTGCAAGTTGCCGTTGCCATCGTATTTTGATCCCTCATCGTCAAATCCGTGGGTCATCTCGTGGCCGATGACCACGCCGATGCCCCCAAAGTTCACCGCAGGATCGATGTTGGGATCGAAGAACGGCGGCTGTAAAATGCCGGCCGGAAAGTTGATGTCGTTGAAGCTCGGATTGTAGTAGGCATTCACCGTAGGCGGAGTCATGCCCCACTCCTTTTCGTCCACCGGCTTGCCCAGTTTGGCGAAGCGGTAATTGCGCTCGTAAGTGGCAGAGTGCTGCACGTTGCCGATCAAATCGTTCCGGCTCACTTTGATGCTCGAGTAATCGCGCCAGTGCTCGGGGTAGCCGATCTTGTTGCGGTACATTGCCAGCTTCTGCTCCGCCGCCTTCTTGGTCTCCTCGCTCATCCAGGGCAGCTGGCCGATGTCTTCGCCGAGCGCCTTTTCAAGCTCTGCAACCAGCTGGTCCATGCTGCTTTTGGCCGCAGGGGGAAAATTCTCTTTCACCCACTCCTGGCCTACGGCTTCGCCCAGCGCACGGTCGGTCATTGAGGTGCATTGCTTCCATCGTGCCTCGGGCTCCTGCTGGCCGGCGAGCGTGCGCCCGAAAAAGGCAAAATTCTCATCGTAAAATGCCTGCGGCAGGTCCTGCGCCAGCCCGTGCATCGACTGCCAGCGCAGATAGCTCTTCCAGCTGCTGAGCGGCTCGCTGGCGATAAGCTTGTTCAATTCGCTGAAGTATAAGGGAGTGGCAACATTCAGCGTGTCAAAATGGCCGATTCCAACCTGCTTGAAGTATCCGTTCCAATCAAACAGCGGCGCGAGCTTGTCGAAATCGGCGACCTCGTAGATGTGATAGCGCTTTTCAGGATTGCGCAGATCGGTTCGGCTGGTCTCGGCATTGGCCATCGCGGTTTCGATCTCCATCGCCGCGGCAGCTTCCTTCGCGGCCTCATCGGGCGTATCGCCGGCCAGCACAAACATTTTCTTTATGTGCTCCACGTATTCGGTGCGGATAGTCTGGAAGCGTTTGGAGTCCACGATGTAGTAATCGCGATCGGGCAGCGAAATGCCGCCCTGGCCAATCTGCGCGATCTGCTGCGACGAGTCCTTCTCGTCCTGCTCCACGCCAAAACGGAAAAAGCCGTCCGGCGTTCCCTCATTGCTCAGTTCTGCCAGCAGCGCCGCCAACCCGCTGGCGTCCGTCAGGCCGTCAATCTGCGCCCAGATGGCCTTGACCGGCGCAAACCCAAGTTTTTCGACAGTGGCCGTATCCATGCACGCGGCGTAAAAATCGCCATATTGCTTCTCGAGCGCATCGGCAGGGTTTTTGGCAGCCGCGTCAAGATCCTTCCACAGCAGGTAACGGTTGCGCTCTCGCAGCACTGAAAATGAACGCGCCCAGCGCACCTGGTCGCTGGGAATGGGGTTGTTCTTCCTCCAGTTGCCGCATGCGTACTGATAAAAATCGGTGCACGGATCGGCAGTCAGATCCATCGCCGACGTGTCGAAGCTCTTGATCGCCGGCGGCTCCTGGGGCTGCGAAGTTGTGTCCTGCGCGGCGATGCCCTGAGAGACGGCGGGCGACTGCGCCAGGGCGGTTCCCGCCGCCAGGATCATCGCCGCAAGGAATAAGTGATTGGTTTTCATTGAAGGCCCCTCTGAAGTGAATTCCCGTTCTTCCGGGTGACGCGGCAAGGCGAAAGTGAATTCGCAGGATATATCCGTGGAATCGAACGGCCGCGGATGCGGGTCGGCCAAACCTGATGGTCGCAGGCAGGCGATTTGCTCTGGCGCAAGGGCAAGCAAATCACCGGCTTTTTATAGCAGTCCAGCGTATCACAGGGAAAGTAATTTCAGGACAGTGAATTATGCAGGGGCCCGATGTGCAGGCCCTGGCCCGGCGTCTGTCAAACATGCAAGCCCATGAGAAGCAGCACCAGGGCTGCGCCCAAAGCGACAACGCGGGCGCGATGACGAGCGTCCCAGCGCACATGCTCGCGATGCGCATTTTCGTGAGAAAAACCCGGCTCGGGGCGGGCCAGTCGATTGTTAATCGGCACCAGAAAAATCAATGTCAGAACGATGACTGCGGCCCAGATTCCGGCTGCGGCTGCCAGTAGCCATGTCGCCGGTTGCCTGCGAACAGCCGCCGCCTCAACAATGAGAAGCACAAAGTTGCCTGCGTACCAGAACGGCATGACCGCGCCAAGCTTTTGGGCAAAGAGGCGAACCGCCTGTGACCGGGCGTGTACCTCAAGTTTCCACAAAATCGGGTTGATGAATGCCCACACCGAAAGCTCCACCCCGATCATGAGACCGATTGAAATGACGGTTATACCGCTTAGAAAGTAGCTCATTGCTTCCTCCTGTACATCGGACGCAGCAAACTCATATGCTGACTCAAATGCTTGTACTGACAAAGTCGTCAGTGCCAGTCGCACCAGTCGAGGAGCTGCGAATCGGCCATGCCGGTATCGAAAAAAGAACTCTCCGAATGTCCGATCGACGCCATGCTTTCCGTCATCGACGGACGATGGAAGGGAACAATCCTCTGGCGATTGTCAGACGGACCGATGCGGACCAGCGAAATCCGGCGCCGCATTCCGGGCATCACCGAGCGAATGTTGATCCGCCATCTTCAGGAAATGGTGCGCGACGGAATCCTGGTGCGCCGCCAGACGCAGAGTCTCCCGCCGTGTGTCTGGTACTCCATCTCAGAGTACGGGCAGACACTTGCGCCGGTGCTCGAATCGATCTGCGCGTGGGGTAGAAAACACATCAAACTCAAGCATGACGGTAAAATCCCGGCCTCAAGAGCAAAGGAATGGGAGCTCTGCACGCGACAATGATTGGGATCGGGTTGTTGCAAAATATTCGTTTATAAACGATAATTATACGTGCACGAGATTCGGCATTATCTCGCTCCGGACGGCAAAGATGTTGTGCTGGATTGGCTCCGGAGCTTGCGTGATACGAAGGGACGAATTGCCATCGATCGCCGTATCAACAGGATGGAATCCGACAACTTCGGCGACCACAGATTTTGTCGCGACGGAGTGTGGGAGATGAGGATCGATCTAGGACCTGGATATCGCGTCTATTACGCGCTCGCGGGAGCCCAAGTGGTTCTGTTGCTCGCCGGTGGAGATAAGCGAACCCAGGATGCAGACATCAAACGGGCTTGCGCATACTGGAGAGATTGGCAGGGGAGGTCGGGGCAATGAGAGATCGTACACACGATGAAGCAATGGCGGAGCAGTTTCGCAACGACCCGGCTTACGCCGTTGAAATGCTCAACAGCATTCTCGAAGACGGTGAGCAGGGTGAACTCTTGATTGTGCTTCGCCAGATGGCCAGAGCCTTCGGCGGCGTTCAAGAGATTGCCGAAAAGGCCAATTTGAACCCCACGCAGCTTTACAGGACCCTTTCTGAAGAGGGAAATCCCGCGCTGAGCAGCCTGACAGCGATCCTGAAGGCAATGGGATTGCGGCTCGCCGTTGAACGCGTACCCGCGGCGTAAGCCGCGACATCACTCAAGGGCTCCACGCCATCTATCGCGTCTCATGGGATCGCATCAATTTCCCGCAAGCGCGTTCCTGCAAGCGCGGTACCACTACAAATAGCTCCAAGCGAAGCACATCTCCTGTTCTTTACATCTCCTCCCACCCCCTGCCAAACTGAAGCGTGGACACACAGACCGTCGTCATCCTCGATTTCGGGTCGCAGTACACTCAGCTCATCGCCCGTCGCATCCGCGAGCTCAACGTCTTTTCCGTCGTTCTTCCCTGCACCGCCCCGATCGCCGAAATCCTCACCCTGAACCCCATCGGCATCATTCTCTCCGGCGGCCCGTCGAGCGTATATGACGCTGACGCGCCGGCTGCCAATCCCGGCATCCTCAAAATCGGCGCGCCCATCCTCGGCATCTGCTACGGGCTGCAATTCATCGTTCATCATCTGGGCGGCAAGGTGCGCTCGGCGCTCAAGCGCGAATATGGCCATGCCGAAGTCTCAATGGCGGACCGCTCAACCCAGTTGTTCGCCGGGCTGCCCGAGAGCCTTCACGTTTGGATGAGCCACGGCGACGAGGCTCTCGAGTTGCCTTCGGGCTTTCATCGCACCGCCGCCACCTCCAACGCGCTCGCCGGCATCGTCAACGAGCAGCGCCGCATCTGGGCGGTTCAATTCCACCCCGAGGTGCACCACACCCCGCTCGGGCCGCAAATCCTCAAAAACTTCGTGCTCGACATCTGTGGCGCCCGCGGAGACTGGACGCCGGCGCACTTTATCGAGACCACGGTAGCGACGATTCGCGAGAAAGTGGGCAGCGGGCATGTGATCTGCGGCCTGTCCGGCGGCGTCGACTCGTCGGTGGCCGCGGTGCTGGTGCACAAAGCCGTCGGCGACCAGCTCACTTGCATCTTCGTCAACAACGGAGTGCTGCGCAAAAACGAATTCGAGGGCGTGCAGCGCAATCTGCGCGGCAAGCTCGGCCTCAACATTGTGGCCGTAAACGCCAGCGCCCGTTTCCTTGAGAAACTCGCCGGGGTCACCGAGCCCGAGATCAAGCGCAAGCGCATCGGCGCCGAGTTCATCGCCGTCTTCGAAGACCAGGCCAACCGCATCGCGCGCGAAACCGGCAAGGTCGATTGGCTGGTCCAGGGAACGCTTTATCCCGATGTCATCGAGAGCTTGAGCGTGAGAGGACCAAGCCAGACCATCAAGAGTCATCACAACGTGGGCGGACTGCCCGAACGCATGAAACTCAAGCTCATTGAGCCGCTGCGCGACCTTTTCAAGGATGAAGTTCGCCGCATCGGCCGCGACCTCGGCATGCCCGAGGAGATCCTCGGCCGTCAGCCGTTCCCGGGTCCGGGCCTGGCGGTGCGCATCCTGGGCGAGGTAACCCCCGAGCGAGTTGCGCTTTTGCAGGAAGCCGACGAGATTGTGGTAGGCGAGATCAAGGCCGCCGG
>Ga0335074_10008754_pt1 | contig 14077 bp, 14 predicted proteins | sample Lox_Sample_23_FD_206715 | JGI IMG/M metagenome (GOLD analysis project Ga0335074, IMG submission 206715) | Soil microbial communities from Loxahatchee National Wildlife Refuge, Florida, United States - Lox_Sample_2.3 | ecosystem: Environmental > Terrestrial > Soil > Wetlands | place: USA...
AGGCCGACGCAGGCATGCCAGCGGCCGAATTTCCAGATCCAGCCAGGGACGACGCCTCCGACGGTGCCGCCGATGTAGTAGCAGGAGAGGTAGAGTCCTGCGGCGGAGACGCGCGCGCCGGCGGGCGCGGCCATGCGCAGGTAGCTGGCGGCGGTGGACTGGGCCATGAAAACGCCGGTGCAGACGAGTCCGAGGCCGAGCAGAACGACGATCCAGAGCGAGTGGCTGAGCGTAAGGATCTCGCCCAGGAAGCAGCAGCCGATGGCGAAGAGGATGCCGCGGCGCATGCCGACGCGGGTGATGAGAACTCCGCCGAGGGGCGTAACCGCGAGGCCGATGAGATAAATCGCGAAGAGATTGCTGAGGCCGACGGTGGAAAGGCGGAAGGGCGGAGCGGCGAGATAGAAGGTGACGTAGGTGAAGGTAGCGACGAGCGTAAAGAGCATGCCGAAGCCGACGGTGTAGGTGGCGAGCAGGCGGGAGTTGCGGAAATGGCTGAGGGTTACGCGCAGCCCGTGGGCGGAGCCGATGGCGTGGTGCGGCGCGCGGGGGCTTTCCGGCGGGAGCCAGCGCGCGATCATGGCGGCGCCGATGAGGGTGAGGATGCCGAGGACGACGAAGCTCCAGCGCCAGCCGAAGCTGTCGGCCACGATGCCGGAGATGTAGCGGCCGAGGAATCCGCCCATGGCGGTGGAGCTGACGTAGAAGCTCATGACGAGGGCGATGGAATCGCGGCGCCACTCCTCGCCGACGTAGGTGATGATGGTGGCGAAGATGCCGGGGAGGGCGAGGCCCTGGGCGAATCGCCAGAAGATGAGGGTATGCAGGCCGGGCGAAGTGGCGGCCAGCAGCGTAGGGATGGCCAGAGCCATGACCGAGGCGACGATGACGCGCTTGCGGCTGAGGCGCTCTGTGAAGGCTCCGAAGAGCGGTGCGGCGAGGGCGACGGCGAAGGTGGAGGCGCTGACGGTGAGGCCGACCATAGCCTCGGAGGCGTGGAAAAAGTGGGTAAAGATCGGAAGGAGCGGCTGCGTGGAATAGAGATTGAGAAAGGCGAAGATGCCGGAGATGCAGACGGCCATGACGGCGCGCGCGGGGCGCAGGCCGAGATGCGGATGGGGATGCTCGGGGATCGTCTCCACGGCGGGATTGGCTGCCGCAACGACGGGATCGGGCGGAATAGAACTCACCGAACCAGAGTAACGGAGGCGGCGATTTACCACAGAGAACGCGGAAGACACGGAGAGGTGGAAGCCGGGTCGATGCGGATGGGGGATCGCAACCCGCCTGACAGGGAATGACTCACTGAGCGGTGGCCAGGGCAGGTGGTCCCGGTATAAAGGAAGAAGGAATGCCCCAGCCCACAGCCGCGTTTCTCTCCCGCGACTTTCTTCGATATCAGCTTGCGCGCGTCGTGGTGATCATCGGCGCGGAGGCGCAGGCGCTCGCGGTGGCGTGGCAGGTATACGAGATCACGCACAAAGCGATCGACCTGGGATACACGGGACTGATGCTGTTTCTGCCTGGGCTGCTGTTCCTTCTGCCGGCGGGACACATAGCGGACCGGTTCGACCGAAGGCAGGTAATCCTGGTGTGCTACACGCTGCAGGCGGTGTGCAGCTTTCTGCTGTGGCGCTTTGCGTGGATGGGCATTCACCGGGTGTGGCCGATATTTCTGGTGCTGTTTCTGATCGGGACGGGGCGCGCCTTCAGCGGGCCGGCGAGCTCGGCGCTTTTGCCGCACCTGGTGCCGCAGGCGCACTTTGTGAATGCGGTGACGTGGGGCTCGGCGATCTTTCAGATTGCGAACATTGCAGGGCCGGCGCTGGGCGGCGTGCTGTACACGCTGCCGCTGCACGGGCGGCTGCACGGAGCGAGCCTGGCGTACGCCTTCACGTTCTGCACGGTGCTGTGGTTTTTGGTGCTGGTGGGGTCGCTGCAGGTGCGGCCGGGACGGATGGAGCACCGCGCGATCTCGAAGGAAGTGATCCTGGCGGGGATTCGATATGTGGCGCAGACGCAGGTGCTGCTGGGGTCGATTTCGCTGGATTTGTTTGCGGTGCTGCTGGGCGGAGCGGTGGCGCTGATGCCGATTTTTGCCGAGGACATTCTGCACGCGGGGCCGGCCGGCCTGGGCATGCTGCGGGCGGCGCCGGCACTGGGCGCGCTGACCGTCTCGCTGTGGCTGATGTGGAAGCCGATTCGGGATAAAGCCGGCACGAAGATGCTGGTGGGGGTGGCGATTTTCGGGGCGGCGACGGTGGTGTTCGGCGTGTCGCGGAGCCTGCCATTGTCGCTGGCGGCGTTGTTTGTGGTGGGCGCGTCGGATATGGTGAGTGTCGTGATCCGGGCCTCGATGCTGCAACTGGCCACGCCGCCGGAGATGCGGGGGAGGGTGAGCGCGGTGAACTCGCTGTTCGTGAACGCGTCGAACGAACTGGGCGAATTCGAGAGCGGGCTGACCGCGCAATGGTGGGGCGCGGTGCGCGCGGTGGTGGTCGGGGGCGTGGGGTCGCTGGCGATCACGGGATTGTGGAGCGCGTTTTTCCCGAGCCTGCGGCGCGCGGGTGCGCTGACGCCGGAGGCGCTGATGCAGGTGGAGCGGGAAGAGAGCGCGCGAGAGATGCGGCAGCTATGACGGCGACCGGAAATGCGATTCCGTACACCGAGCGGCAAACCGAAGGCGGGCTGCGGGTGTTTCGCGGGGCTTTTCGGTGGCTGCTGTTCCTGGTGCTGTTGATCTGCACGGTTCTGTATGTGGTGTGGACGTGGCACTGGCCGCTGCTGGGCGATTGCACGCTGTTTCACTACATCGCCTTCCTGATGGATCACGGATTCGCTCCTTATCGCAACCTGCCGGACATGAATTTTCCCGGAGCGTTCCTGATCGAGTGGCTGGTGATCCACACCTATGGGGGCGGCTCGCAGGCGTGGAGGCTCTTCGACTTCTCGGTGCTGCTGGCGATGGGGGCAGGGCTGATTGTGCTCGCGCGGCCGTACGACTGGTTTGCCGGATTATTTGCCGCCGTGGTTCTGGCGCTGGTGCACGGGCGGGATGGAATCTACGACACGGGGCAGCGCGATTTGACGATCGCAGCGCTGGTGGTCGTTGGGTACGTCTTCTTGTTCCGGGCGCGTCGGAAGCATTCGGGGTGGGCAGCGGGAGTCTTCGGGTTCTGCATGGCCGCAGCGGGGACGATCAAGCCAACCACGCTGCCGCTGATGATTCTTCTGCTGGCGTTTCTGGTGGTGGCGATCCGAAGAGAAGGCAGGCCCGCAGGCGGAATGCTGGGCTGGGGGATCGCGGGAATGATTTTGCCCCTGGCGGCGGCCTGGATTTTTCTGCTGCGCGAGAAGGCAGTGGGAGCCTTTGTTCACAACCTGACGACGCTCGAGCCTTACTTTGCGAGCCTGGGACGGCGGCCGCTGAGCTATCTGCTCAACCACAGCGTTTCTCCGGTGATGCCTTTGGTGGCGATCTGGATGGTGTTGCTGACCGGATCGGCGATCCGGAATGGGTCGTGGAGGAGGTGGGGCGGCGCGTGGTCCGTTGAACGATGGGAGCGGGCGGCGCTGGTGACTGGCGTGGTGGTGGCGCTGGCAGGATATATCGCACAGGGCAAGGCATATCCCTACCAGCGCTATCCCTTCCTGGTCCTGCTGCTGCTGATGATGGGGCTGGATCTGACGGCGGCGGTGCGAAAGTCCGGCTTTGAGCTGTGGCTGGCGGCGCTGGGGCTGGGGTTCGGGAGCCTGTTTCTTGTGCCGCAGTCGCTCGTGAAGGTGAAGCGATACGACTGGCGCAACCAGCAATACGTGACGATGATGGATGCCGATTTGCAGAGCCTGGGCGGGAGCCGGCTTTCCGGGCACATCCAGTGCATGGACACCACGACGGGTTGCAGCCATGCTTTTTACAAGCTGAGACTGATTTCGGAGACGGGGTTGCTGTCGGATTTTCTGGTATTCGGAGCGCCGCAGAATCCGGAGGTTCGCGAAGCGCGCGCGTGGTTTCTGCCGCAGATCGAGGCGAAGCCGCCGTGGGTGATGGTGGTGACGAGCGGATTGTTTCCGCGAGGTCCGAAGGATTTCCAGAAACTAAGAATGTGGCCGGAGTTCGATGAATTTCTGAGCGGGCATTACCGGGAGTGCGTGCAGCGGAAACCGACGGAGATGGTCGACTGGGGTGGGGGACCGCCGGAACCGCCGGCCAGTTACAGAATCTACGTTCTCGACGGCGCTGTGCAGCAGACAGCCCAATGCGAGGAGCTTGCGGCAGCCGGCCACTGAGATGGGAATGAATTCAGCGCAGACACAGACAGAAGCGGAAACAACGCAGGAGCGCGATTTCCGGCGTGCGCCATGGACGATCTTCTGGATCGCACTGGCGGTGCGGCTGGCGTACATGACGTTTGCCAGGATGTGGCACATCCGGCCGTACGAGGATCATTTCACCTTTGGCTACGAGATGGGGCGGATCGCGCAGGCGCTGGCCACGGGGTACGGATTTGCCGATCCGTTTCGCGGGCACACGGGGCCGACGGCGTGGGTGGCGCCGCTGTATCCGTGGATTCTGGCAGGAGTGTTCAAAGTATTCGGCGTGTACACGGCAGTATCGGCGTGGGTGATTCTGGCTTTCGACTGCGTGCTGAACGCGTTGATGGTGCTGACGACGTGGGAGATCGCCGAGCGATGCTTCAACCGCAAGGTGGCGGTGTGGTCGGCGTGGATCTGGGCGCTGTATCCGGCGGCGATGCAGTACGCGGTGAAGTGGATCTGGGAGATGACGCTGTCGGCGTATCTCTTCAGCTGGGTGCTGGTGCTGGCGCTGCGCATGCGGAAGACCGGCGAGCGGGACGGTGCGGCACCTGAGCCGACGGCGAAGCAATGGATCGTGTTCGCGCTGCTGTGGGGGCTGATTGCGCTGTGCAATCCGACCCTGCTGTTGTTTCTGCCGCCGTGCGGGATCTGGATTCTGCTGGGCGTGCGGCGCGGGAAAGTGTGGCCGCGGCAGATCGGATACGCAACGCTGGCGGCGATTATTTTTATCGGCTGCGTGACGCCGTGGACGATTCGCAATGAGCGGGTCTTCCACCAGTTTGTGCCCTTCCGCGCGAATTTCGGCGCCGAGCTTTACCTGGGGAATGGGCCGGGGGCGAACGGGCAGCTGATGGAATACGATCATCCCTTTCAGGCGCCGGATCAGCTGCGGCTCTACCGGCAGATGGGAGAAATCGCCTATTCGCGCACGCGCGGCGATGAGGCAAAACGGCTGATCAGGGCGAATCCGGGGCGGTTTGCGAAGCTGTGCCTCATTCGGGTCTACTTTTTCTGGTTCAGCGTGCCGCATCCGAGCAACGAAGGCGTGGTGAGCGAAGTGGGACGCAGCCTGAATTTCCAGTTCACGAGCCTGGCGGGGCTGTTGGGGCTGGCGCTGGCGCTGCGGCGACGGATCCCGGCGTCGGGATTGTTCGCGTGGGCCTTTGTGACGCTGCCGCTGACGTATTACTTCGTCAGCGTAGGAGCGCGTTTCCGGCATCCGCTGGAACCGCTGATCACGATTCTGGGGGTGTATCTGTTCCAGTCGGCGGAGAAGACGTGGCGGCTGCGCGCGGGGCAGGCGGTAGCTCCGGAACCCTAACGAACCCACCCGAGCAAAACCGGCTCGGATGGGGCACCCCGAGCGTTGAATGGGGCGCCGGCATGCGGGTTATGGATGTTCGGCCTGATAGAGCGCGGCGGCGTGGGGCGCGAGGGTGACGGTGATCTGGTTGTTGACGCCGAGGTCCTGGCGCTGCCAGAGATCGCGCACGGGGCAGCGGCCGTAGGTGATGCCGAGATCCTGCCAGGTGTAAGTGACAGTCTGGGGCGTGTCGCCGGTATTGAAGATGGCGATGTAATCGCCCTGGTGCTCCGGGGCGGAGGCCATCCAGACGATCATGTTGTCGCGGTTGAGGACGACGTGGTTGTTCTGCGAGTTCTGGTCGACGGCGAGGACTTCAGGGTTGGTGAGGGTCTGTTCGGTGAAGGCGTCCATGTGGAGCAGATTCGTGCCGATGAAGAGCGGCGAGCGGCCGATGGACCAGAGGGTCATGAGGGTGCGGACTTCGTCGCGGGTGAAGCGGGTGCGGCGCGGCTGGCCGAGGCCGGGATGCGGGCCGAGGTAGCCGATGGGGAGCATGTCGGCATCGGGCCAGTGGCCGGCATCGGCCCAGGGCTCCCACGCGGCGATCACTGGAAACTGGTTTTTGAGAGCCTGGGGGAAGCTGGGAGCGTCGGCAGGCTTCGCCCAGACGTCCCACATGTCGTTGGAGATGCGCCAGAGGGCGGCGCTGCGGACGACATCATTCGCGTCCGCCAGAGGCGTGGGGCCGGGCGAGAGACTGAGCACCATGGGGCGGCCGCACTGGTCAATGGCGCGGTCGATCATGTGGATCTGGGCGCCTTTCCAGGGGCTGGAGATGCAGTCGACTTTGACGAAGTCGACGCCCCATTTTGCGTAGAGATCGAAGAGGGAGTTGTAGTAGTCCTGGCCGGCCTGGTTGTCACGGACGCCGTAGTTGTCGGAGTTCCAGGAGCAGGTGTCGGTGGTGTCGGCGGCGTCGGCGGCGCGGAAGTGGGAGTGGGCGATGGGGAGGTTCTGCTGGACGGCTTCGCGGGGAATGCCGCGGACGATGTGGATGCCGAATTTGAGGCCGAGCGCGTGGACCCAGGCGGCGAGCGGGGCGAAGCCCTTGCCGTTGACGGCGGAGGGAAAGCGATTGACGGCGGGGGTGAAGAGGCCATCGCGCGAGAGCGTGTAGCCCTGCTGGCCGGCGGGAGCGTCAGGATGCTCGAGGAACCAGCCCTCGTCGATGACAACGTATTGCCAGCCGTAGCGCTGGAGGTGATCCTGGAACCAGGTGACGGTGGAGCGGAAGTCGGCCTCGTCGATGGTCATGCCCCAGGAGTCCCAGCTGTTCCAGCCCATGGGCGGGGAAGGAGCGAGGACGCTGGCATCTTGGTGCCGGGACCATGCGCCGGTGGTGGCGACGGCGGTGAGGGCGAAGATGGCGGGTAGAAGAGATTTCGCGAGCGAGATCCGCATGGTGTTCCTCAGACTTACCAACCTACACCGTGATTTGCCTCAGGCGCGTGGATTTGCGCAGAAGCAGCAGAACGCAGGTCGGCGCCATGCCACACATCGCCAATTCTCAATGGCCAACCGCAAATCGGGCTCGCGGTTTCCTTCGCGCTACACCCTGTGCTGGTGCGATATACTCCTCTTTCTATGCGGGTATTCGTGATTTTGCCGGCTGCGGGGCTGGGCACGAGGATGGCTCCCGGCCACGCGACGCAGGCAGCGCCGAAACAGTTTCTGGAGCTGGCGGGAACGCCGATCCTGGTGCACACGCTGCGGGCGTTTGCGGCGGTGCCGGAGGTTTCGTCGGTGGTGGTGGCGGTGCGGTCGACGGAGATGGAGCGGCTGAGCGCGCAGGTGACCGAGCACGGCTTCGCGAAACGGGTGCGGGTGGTGGAGGGCGGCGACACGCGGCAGGAGAGCGTATCGAACGCGCTGCGGGCGCTGGACTGCGAGGCGGACGACATCGTGCTGGTGCACGATGCGGTGCGGCCGCTGATCGAGCCGGCGGTGATCCGGCGGGTGATCGAGGCGGTGGAGAAGCACGGGGCGGCGATCGTGGGGCTGCCGGCTCTGGACACGATCAAGCAGGTGGAGCGGACGGCGGACGGGGCGATTGTGACGGCGACGATTCCGCGCGAGTACATCGTGCAGGCGCAGACGCCGCAGGGTTTCCGCTGCGGACTGCTGCGCAAGGCGTTTGCGGAGGCCGAAGCCGACGGGTTCGTGGGCACGGACGAGGCCAGCGTGGTGGAACGCGCCGGGAAGCAGGTGTTCGTGGTGCCGGGGGCGCCGTGGAACCTGAAGATCACGCAGCCGGGGGATCTGGAGCTGGCGGAGTTTTACCTGGCGCAGCGGCAGGGCGCGGTCGTGCACTCGTAGAATCCTGATATACCCTGTAGGAACACGTCTTCGACCCACGAAGCCGTTTCAAGCGATCGCCATGGACATCCGCATCGGCTACGGCTTTGACTCGCACGAATTCAAACCAGGAGTTCCGCTGAAGATCGGCGGCCTCACCATCGAGCATCCCGAGGGGCTTGCGGGCCATTCGGACGGCGACGTGCTGCTGCATGCGATCACCGATGCTCTGCTGGGGGCGGTATCGGCCGGGGATATCGGCAGCTTTTTTCCGCCCGGCGACGCGCGCTGGAAAGACGCGGACTCGTCCATTTTCCTGAACGTCGCGATGGAAGAGATCCAGAACGCGGGGTACCGCATTGTGAATCTGGATACGACGCTGGTGCTGAACGCGCCGCGGATTGGGCCCATCGCCGGAGATATGCGGGAGAAGGTTGCGGATCTGCTGGACATTGCGCCGTCGCATGTGGGGATCAAGGCCAAGACACCGGAGGGTCTGGGCGTGGACCATGTGGCCCAGGCGCATGCGGTAGTGCTGCTGGAACGCATCGAAGAGCCGGGCGAGCTGCAGACCATGAGCGCGGTGATGGAGAGCCAGCGGCAGCTGGAGGATGTGGTCCGGGACCTGGTGAGCCAGGTGCACGGGGTGCCGGTGAAGGCGCCGTTCGACACGGACGATATCACTTAGAGGCAGCTGGAAAACGGCTAGCGAAGAACCGGTTAGCTAAGAACCGGTTAGCGAAAGACCTGTTGGCGAAAACGCGGCCAGCTGAAAAGCATTCAGCTAAGAAGCAATCGGGATATCCGGTGTCCGGATTTTGGACGGCTTTGTGCCTGATCCGTTGTTCGGCGCGGGCACTGTATGTGCCGGATGCAGCAGCAGGTCGAAACAGCCTGAGTTTCGGGGCATTTCCACGTTACTAACAGCACCGTCCCTGTGCCCGCCGTCACATACAGTCGTGTGTGCGGAGGAGGACGATTAATTCCCGGAAAGGAGGGCAATTATGCCGAATCGAATCCACGTCGCATTCGTGGCGGGGCTGCTGGCCACCGCCGTATTCGGGATCGCCCAGACCAATGTGCAGGTGAAGCAAGTGCCGGTGAGTCCTACATCAGCGGCATCCGGGAAGCAGATGTACGAGAACTACTGCTCTGTGTGCCACGGAGTCGATGGGAAGGGGAACGGACCGGCGGCGGTCGCGCTGAAGGATCAACCCACGGACCTGACGATGCTGGCGAAGAACAACGGGGGCAAGTTCCCGGATGACCGGGTATACACGGTGCTGCAGTTCGGCGTGGAAACGCCAGCCCATGGGACGAAAGATATGCCCGTCTGGGGTCCGGCGCTGCGTTCGCTGTCGCAAGGCAGCTCGACGGCCGAGATGCAGGAGCATCAGCGCATCACGAACCTGACGAACTATCTGAGGACCCTGCAGCAGCAGTAAGGATCAGGGCAAAAAGAAAACTCCCTGCAGGAGCAGGGAGTTTTCTTTTTTGAGGGCGAGAGCTATTTCACCTTGAAGATGATGATAGCGAAGGTGAACAGCGCGAGGGATTCCATAAAGGCGAGGCCGAGCATGAGCATGGTCATGATGCCGGCGCGGGCTCCTGGGTTGCGGGCGACGGCCTCGGTGGCGGACGCGGCGGCGCGGCCCTGACCGATGCCGCAGAGGCCTGAAGCGATGGCCATGCCGATGCCGGCGCCGATGGGCACCCAGGTGGCAGAGGAACTGGCGGGGGACGACTGGGCGAAGACCGGTGTCGCCATGAACAGGGCGGACAGGGTCATGAAGAAGTATTGAAGCTTGCGCATTGGTGTTTCTCCTGCTTCCGAAAGATTGCCGCCAGTGGGTGGTTGAGGCTCACCGTGCTGGCCCCCTCACGCTGAACGGCCTGAACGAGCCGGAAAGGAAGCGGTTCCGGCGCGAAGATCGAACTCAATGCTCGTGGGCGGTTGCCTCCGCGAGATAGATGCTGGTGAGCAGCATGAAAATGTAAGCCTGGATGACGGCGACGAAGAGGTGCAGGCCGAGACCGACGATGGGCAGCGCCAGGGGAAACATCGAGAAGAAGATAAGCGTGATCAGGTCGCTGGCGAACATGTTGGCGAAAAGACGGATGGTGAGCGACATGATGCGGGCCAGGTGGGAAATGAGCTCGATGGGGAACATGAGCCACGCCAGCCAGCCCACCGGGCCCATGAAGTGCTTGACGTAGCCGAAGATGCCGTTGGCGCGGACGCCGTTCCAGTTGTAGTAAACGAAGGCAAAGAGGGCGAGGCCCAGCGGAACGACCGGGTTGGAGGTGGGGGTCTCGATGTGGGGCAGCAGGCCCATGCAGTTGCAGAGCAGGATAAAGACGAGCAGGCAGGTGAGGATGGGGAGGTGCGGCTCGTGGCCGTGGCCCATGACCTGGCCGGCCTGGCCCTCGACGAACTCATGCGCCATTTCCGCCAGGTGCTGCACCTGACTGGGCTTCTCGACACTGAGCGAGAGGCGGACCAGGATGAAAAAGATCACCAGCACAGCGGCAACGAGCAGCTCTTCGGTGAGGGTGTTGTTGACGGGCGCGGCGGGATGGAGGGGGTGGATTCCCACGGCAAAGAGCAGCTCGTCAATGGGGATGGCGAGCCAGTGGTTCAGCAGGTGTGTGAGGCTGACGACCCAGATGAGCATAGGGCAATGAAGGTCCTTCGCGGTGTGCGCAGGATGATGCTGAATTTAACCGCGCAGGAAGCGGAGAGCCTCAACCGAAAGAGCGACGACAGCGAGTCCGAGGCCGGCTAACAGCGCGTAAACGGAGCCGTGTAAACACCTCAGGCTAACATACAAAATCGCGATTGCCATCCCGAGGCGGAGAAAAAACATGACCAGAGTGCGGCCCATGGGACGGGCGGTCTGCTGGTTGTCGAGGCGGGCAAAGACGGCGAGGGCGAGGCTGCGCCACTCCCAGATGCCGGTGAAGGAGATGACGGCCCCGGCGAGCAGTTCGAGGCCGGATTGCCAGCCCAGGGTGAAGGTGATGATGAGAAAGAGAATGACGGCGAGGACGGCGACGGTGCGCAGGGCGCGGCGCAGCATGCCGCGCAGATCGGCGTCGGTGATGGGCGGGGCGGAGCCGGGGATGGGTTGGGAGGCGGGATCCATCAGTATTTCCTGCTCATTGCTTGGAGCGGCGCTACTCCTCGTTCTTCCGGACGACGCGAAAGACCTCGATGAATCCGGCGACAGCGCCGAGGAGCAGGCCAACCATGGAGATCCAGTGCTGGTGCAGCCACTTGTCGAGGCCGACGCCGATGAGCCAGCCGGCGATGACGGAAACGGGGAGGATGAGGGCAATCTGAAAGAGGCGCTCGGCGCGGACGACGCCCTCGACGATGGGGGAGCGGTGGGGTTGATCCTGGCGCTGTGATTTTTCTGACATACCCGCCTCGGTTGGTTATACATGGGTGGACAGCGGAGGGGCCCAAAAATCTGCGAATATGCTGGACAGGTGGGGCGTGAGGCGTTACGCTTTACGCGTGATCCGCAGTTTTCGCCACGCCGGAATTGAACGGTTCTTCCGCATCGGCAGCAAAGCCGGGATCCAGCCAAAACATGCGGCGAAGCTGGCGATTCAGCTGTTCGCGCTGAACCGTGCAAAGTCGGCGATGGATATGAACGCTCCGGGGTGGATGCTGCATCCGCTGAAGGGCGAACTGAGGAATCACTGGTCGGTGAGGGTGAGCGGGAACTGGCGGCTCACATTTGCTTTCGAGGACGAGGATGCAATCCTGGTCGATTACCAGGATTATCACTGAGGGGGAAGAAGATTATGCCGCTGATGTACAACCCGCCCCATCCCGGAAAGGTGCTGCGCGAATATCTCGGCGCGATGGAGGTATCCGAGGCGGCAGCGAGGCTGAACGTTTCGCGAACCACTCTCTCGCGGGTGCTGAACGGGAGAGCAGGGATTTCCGCAGACATGTCGCTGCGGCTCTCCGACGCGCTCGGGACGAATCCCGCGTTCTGGTCCGGGCTGCAGATGGATTACGACCTGTGGCACGCGAGCCGGAAGCGGCGGCCGAGGATTGAGCGGTTTCACAAAGCGGCGTAGGGCGTCGGTTTTCGGCAGACAGATGCCGCGGGTTGGGAAATGCCGTGAAGGCGCGCCGCGATCGCTCGTTATACTCGAACGAGACTGAATTCCGAGAGGAAACCGCGTGTTCGAGAGCGAATTCGAGCGCAATCTGTATGCGCTTCGCCAGGAAAAACTGAAGCAGCTGGCAGGGCTGGGGCAGAGCGCGTATCCCAACACCTTTGCGCCGCCGGCGGATCATCCGCTGAAGACGATTCCGGAGATCCGCACCGGGTACGACGCGAAGAGCGGCGAGGAGCTGGAAGCTGCGCGAGTGCCGGTGGCGGCGGCAGGGCGAATTATGGCGATCCGGCAGCAGGGGAAGGCCGGATTTGCGACGCTGCAGCAGGACGGCGCGCGACTGCAGATTTACGTGCGCAAGGACGCAGTGGGCGATGCTGCGTTCGAGCTGTACAAGCTGCTCGACCTGGGCGATCACATCGGGGTGACCGGGTATCTGTTCCGGACGCGGACCAACGAGCTGACTATCCACGTGGAGACGATCACGTTTCTGGCGAAGGCACTGCTGGCACTGCCGGAGAAGTATCACGGGCTGTCGGATGTGGAGCTGCGGTATCGGCAGCGGTACGTGGATTTGTTCATGAACGGGGTGCTGAATGAGGCGCCGGCGGAGGGCGCTGCTCCTGCTGAGGGAGCGAGCGCGGAGACGCAGGCTCAGGAGGGTCAGGCGCCGGAGATTCGGGTTCGCGATGTGTTTGTGAAGCGGGCGGCGGTGCTGCGGGCGATGCGGAAGTTCTTCGATGGGCGCGGGTACATCGAGGTGGAGACGCCGATGATGCAGCCGATTGCGGGCGGGGCGATGGCGCGTCCGTTTGTGACGCATCACAACGCGCTGGATATCGATTTGTTCCTGCGGATCGCGCCGGAGCTGTATCTGAAGCGGCTGGTGGTGGGCGGATTCGATCGGGTGTACGAGATCAATCGGAACTTCAGGAATGAGGGCATCTCGACGCAGCACAATCCCGAGTTCACGATGCTGGAGTTTTACCAGGCGTACGCGAATTACCACGACCTGATGGATCTGACGGAAGAGCTGGTGAAGTTCGTCGCGATGGAAGTGAACGGGACGCTGATTACGAACTTCAACGGGGTGGAGATCGATCTGGGGAAGTGGGAACGGCTGACGATGCGGGAGGCGATTGTTAAGTGGTGGCCGGAGAATGGTGGCCCGCCGCCGCAGATGGAGCACTTTTCCGACCCACGGAAGCTTCTTGTATACATTGGCCAGGCAATCACTTATGCAAAGGGCTATACGCTGTCCGAGTCGGGACAAGGCTTAGTGCCTCCGGCCTACTTGGACATATCATCGCCTCTGTACAAGGCCCTCAGCGAGATACTTGAGACGTCGTACACCGCAACGGATTTGCCCATGTTTCTCGGCAAATCCATTGCGTCCATGTTCGAAACTGTAGCCGAGCCACACCTCATCCAGCCCACCATCATCTACGAGTTTCCCCTCGCCGTTTCGCCGCTCTCCAAGCAGAAGCCGGATGAGCCGGAGTGGGTGGAGCGGTTCGAGTTCTACATTGGGGGATTCGAACTGGGGAATGCGTTCAGCGAGCTGAACGATCCGGAGGAGCAGCGGCGGCGGTTTGAGGCGCAGCTGACCGAGCGCGAGCGCGGCGACGAGGAAGCGCACCAGATGGACTCGGACTACGTGCGGGCGCTGGCGTACGGGCTGCCGCCGACGGGCGGCGAGGGGATCGGGATCGACCGGCTGACGATGATCCTGACCGGGGCGCGGTCGATCCGGGATGTGATCCTGTTTCCGCTGCTGAGGCCGCAAGCAACAGCGATCAGCGATCAGTGACCAGCGATCAGTGATCAGTGACCAGTGACCAGTGGACCGTGATGAGTGTCCAGTGATCAGTAGCCAGTGGACCGTGATCAGCAGCCGGGGCGGCGGGTCGCGGCTATTGCGCTTTGGCGATCTTTTTCGCTATGGTGTCGGCTGCCTGG
>Ga0335074_10008755_pt1 | contig 14077 bp, 8 predicted proteins | sample Lox_Sample_23_FD_206715 | JGI IMG/M metagenome (GOLD analysis project Ga0335074, IMG submission 206715) | Soil microbial communities from Loxahatchee National Wildlife Refuge, Florida, United States - Lox_Sample_2.3 | ecosystem: Environmental > Terrestrial > Soil > Wetlands | place: USA: Florida...
AGCCAGGGCGCTGGCAAACTCCATCACGTGCGAGTGATTCAACCCCTCGTCGCGTATGCGCTGGTACATGGTCAGATCGAGCGATTCATGTGCCGGCTGAATTTCTGAGTATGGATCGACCACCGGCGGCGTTGCCGGCGCGGGCGTGCTTTTGGATTTGGGTTTATCGGCAGCGAAGAGAACCAGCGCTGCCGCCGCCAGGCCGCAGCAGGACGCGATGCGAAGAGACTTGAAATGCATGGTTTAGGCTCCGTTGGGTTGAAGTGGGACGCCAATTGGAGCATTGTAGGTTATCAATCCCACATCCCGCCCAAAGGAATATGCAGTGCACAACCAGCAAAGCGGATGAATTTAATCCGTCTTCCCGCTTCCGTCCGTCCCGGCCGGCAGATCGAGAGCTACCAGCGCGAATCGGGTGTGCCCGGGCGCGGAGCTTTGGAACCCGACAATGTGCTGATGCCGCTCCGAGCCCGCTTTCAGCTCGAATCCATTCGACCCCGAGTGGTAGCCGTAGCTGGTGCCGTTGTCATTCACTTGCAAGTTGCCGCCGTGCTTGTCGTCGCAAGTCAAGCCTTCAGATGTCTTGGTTGGCTCGCCGACCGGGGTCTTGTCCTGGCATGCGATCACGTCGCCATACCGAGTAAGCGCCTTTTTGTAGAACGCAGTCACCTTGTCCTCGCTGTCGGGTGTGGAGTAGTTCACCACTTTGATTCTCATCTGCCACTCACCGAAGCCCATGCGAATGTCGGCCGACTTATCGTTTTCGGCGGTAACTAGCTGCGCGCCGGGATACACCGGCAAGCCCAGATCCGCGGCCGTTGTCTGGTCGGTGTTTACGTGAACTCCTCCGAACGGCGTATCTACCTGCACATTCTTGTCTTCGCCGTTGGCTCCCTTCTCGACATGGACGCGGCAACCCGTGGTTGTGAATGCCACAAGCGCCAGCGCCACCAGTGCTGCGCCCATACCGCGAATTCCCAGACCCAGCCGATCTCGTCTCATGCTCCTGGTCCTCCGAGTGATTTATACGCTCCTGTGCGCGCGCTGGTTCCCGAGAAGAGGGTGACGCACTTTCAGTTGGAGATGCGTCTGGGAGCCTTCACAGTTTCACAGTTTTGCGGCGACTGGTGGCGGGGTGGGGGGTGGGGGCTAATTTTTCCAGTAAACAGCCCCCGGCTTTTAGCAATGCTAACGAGGCAAAGAGCAGTCCAGAGGACCGCATGAAACCATTGTGATCCAATGAGGGGAATCTGGAAGCAAAAGCAGCGGAGATAGCGGTGTTGTTAGGGTCAGCGGATCCCGAGGCAGTGGAAAAACTCATTGAACGAAACTGTCTCTCCCGAAACAGTCCCTCAGGCGCTGAAGCCCCGCTCAATTTAATGGCCTTAATGGCACGAGTGGACTCGTGCCCTTTCAAAACCGCGGCTGGCGATGATTTTCCGCAGCCTGTTTGGGGCGGGATCAGTGGCCTTTTTCTTGGTGGCCGTCTTCTTTGCTGCTGGTGGCGAAGAGGATGCAGCACGCGAAGACGGCGATGATGACCGGCACAACGAAAAACGGGGAAGTAATGCTCATCGGGCGAGGCTCCTTGCTGATTCAAGAGTAACAAAGGACAGCATCAAGCTTCTAGTTGCTGGCTCTCAGCTTGTAGCTGGTAGCCGGTAGCTCATATCCGGCAATTCGGAGCAATGGCTACCGGCTATTGGCTACTGGCTATCGGCTGTTCCCTGCTTTCGGATAGTCCACGCGGATAGTCAGGATCTCGTAGGGGTGGATGGGCACCTTGACCACGTCGCCGGCTACCGGCAACGGGTCGCCTTCGGGAGTCTCCATCAGGTTGGTGACGGTGGCTGAAGTTGCACCCGGCGGCACGTGGAACTCAGCGGTCGCATTCTTCCCTGCCCACTCGTAGACGCGGAAGATTAATCCATTGGCATCTTCGGCCTTCTTTACGGCGGTGAGCACTACGTTGTCAGGCGTGACTGAGGCGAAGGAATGCTGCGGCGGCAGCGTGCCGGCATGGGCGGTGGTCACTACGGCCTGGAGCGGGTAATCGTACTCCCAGCCATGGCGCACGGTAAGCGCCTCTTTCCACGTGCCGGCGTGGGGATAGAGCGCGTACGAGAAGTGGTGTTCGCCCATGTCCGCATCCGGGTCAGGCCACTTGGGCGAGCGCAGCAAGGTGAGGCGCAGCACGTTGCCCACGGCGTCGTATCCATACTTGTCTTTGTTGATGACCGACAGACCGTGCACCTTGCCGTCAGGGCCTGCGCCGGCCCCCACACCTGATAGATCGGCCCAGCGCATGGCCGGAACTTCAAACTGGGCTTTTTCCCAGCTATTGTTGCGGGTGGTGGGCCGCTCGATTTCGCCGTAGGGAATCTCGTAGGTGGCGAAGTTACTGGTCACGGCCAACGGGAACGCAGCCTTGAGCAGGATGTGCGACTCGTGCCAGTCAAAGTCGTTGTCGATGTTCACCTCGTCGCCCCTGAGCGAGATGGTCTGGACGAATTTCGAGTTCTCGGTGTGGTAGGTGACGCGAACGGCCTTCGAGCCGTCGGAGCCGGTGACGGCTTCGACTGAATCGGCCTTATCGATGGTTGACGGCGGAACATCGTAGGTGCCGGGGTCGATGTTCCAGGCGTCGTATTCTTTTGGCGTGTCCTTGAAGAACTGCAACTGATTGCCGCACGAGTTGGGAGCCAGTGCCTCGATGTCTCCAGTCTTGAGGCTGGCGATGCAGCCGGACTGCTTATCAACGGCGACGCGGAGGGTAGCGTTCTCCAGCGTAATGGAATCAGCGGAGTCTTTTGCCTGGGTTGGAAATGCGCCAGTCGTGTCAGGAACTTCAGGAAAAACCCGAAAAACTTTGTACCCGAGCGCGGGAATGTCGTGCGCGAAGATGCTTACCCTCGTCTCGCCAGTAACGGGATCGTTGGACAATGTCTCAAACGGAACTACCAGCCCCTTGCTGTCCTCGATGCGGACCCCGAGCCGGGTGGGTTTGGCCTGCTGAAGTGCGATGGTTACGTCACCTGAACGTTCCCAACCGAGCGGGTTGTACACCACCACCGGTATACCGTTCCCCGCGGTATCGATGTGTTCATCCGTCGTTTGCAGAGCCCCGCTCGAAATCTCGTTCGTCGACCAGCGCACCACGTCGTAGTCTTTCTGCGCGTCTTTATAGATGATGCCGATGCCCGAGCCAGCAGCCAGATCGTGGAACTGGTTGAAGAGGACCTTTTTCCAATCTTCGGTTAGCTCATTGCCGGGATACGCGAGACCGTCGAGCCATGCAAGCGACGACCATTTCTCCGCATTCAGCACTTCTTCTTCGGCCGTACGCATGTTGTGCTTGTGGTTGGCCTGGGTGGTAAAGACGCCGCGATGAAATTCGAGGTAAAGTTCCGAGTCCCACGTCGGAATGGAAACTTTGCCATCGACTGCGGGCGGCGCTGTGAAGCCCTTGGCAATCGACTGGTAATTCCAGGTCGGGCTCTGGGGCGCGATCTCCTTGTCAACCGTCTGGAAGTAGTTGATGGCCGTGCCGAACTGGTACTTGGGCGTTACGTGGCCCGGCGCGGCCCAGTGCATTCCTTCGTCGAGCATGGCGCGCGTGGGTCCGCCGCCGTGGTCGCCGATGCCGTATAGGTCCATCATGTCTGTCAGGCCGGTTGACTTCTCCCGCGCCAGCGCCAGATCGTCAGACAACCTCACCGGGTTGAGCGTGTCATTCACATAGTCGTGCGGGAAATAGGTCAGCACTTTCGACCCGTCGGGCGACTCCCACCAGAACAGCTTGAAGGGCAGCTTGTTGGTGTCGTTCCAGCTCATCTTCTGGGTAACGAAGTAATCGACGCCGGACTTTTTGTAGATTTGCGGAAGCTGCCAGGTGTAGCCAAAGCTGTCGGGGTTCCAGCCCACCTTTACATCGACGCCGTAGTGCTGCATATACCAGCGCTTGCCCACCAGCAGTTGCCGCACCAGCGATTCGCCGTCGGGCATGTTGAGGTCGGGCTCGAGCCACATGCCGCCCACAACTTCCCAGCGGCCCTCCTTGATGCGCCGCTTGATCTCGTCGTTCATGTCGGGATATTTATCAGCTAGCCACTCGTTGTAAGCCGCGGCCGATTGCGTGAAAGTGTACTGCGGATACTCGTACATAAGCTGCAGCGCGGTGCCGAAGGTGCGCTTCACCGTGTCCACAGTTTCGGTCCACGGCCATAGCCAAGCCGCGTCGATGTGCGAGTTGCCGACTTCGTAGAAGGTAGCCTGCTGCTCCAGCGGACGGAGCGCCTCGAGTTTCGATTGCGCTGCGGTGAGGCTTGCGTCGAAGGCCTTTTGGTCGTGCGCGTCGAGAGCCTTGATGTCGACATCCGCGATTGCGCCGTAGAGCGTGGCCTGGTTGGTGGCTGCGGTGGCGGCGTCGAGCGAGGGAATAAGCTCGGCGGCGGCGAGAAACTCCTCGCGCAGGTCTTCGGGATTGGGGCGGCCTTCAGGAAAATCGATGCGCAGGCTTGCGCCGCGAATGGTCTTCTGATCGACCGTGTGCAGAAGCTTGACGGCGACTACAACCTTGTCGCCGGGCTTGGCCTTGTCAAAGAGGACGATGGGCTCAAGATCGTCGCCGAGAGCCACGCGCCGGCCATTGAAGTAGAGAATCTCGGGCATGGGTCCGTTGGCGTCGGCGTGGAACTCAAACCAGACGCGCGCCCCGGTCAGATCGTAGCCGTTCAGTGTCTCGGGAATCTGATAGGTCTGCCGGAACCAGACCGCCTCATTGGGCGCCTTCGAATTGTAGGCCACCGCCGGCCACGAGCTGTCATCGAGGTCCACGTCCTCGGCGTGCGGCAGGTCGCCGGCGTGCATCTTCCACACGCCATCGGGCAATTCGCCGAAGCTGCCCAGCCGGTTGACAACAGTTTGCGCATCGGGAGGCAGCATCGCCGTGGCTTTCTTCCAGTCGGTGGGGGGCTGGGCCGAGGATGCAGCGCCAATGAGCAGAATTCCCAAAAAAGAAACTACGGGACGCAGGCTTGACCGGAGGAGATTGGTGTTCATAGTTGAGAAGAACCCTCCGCTGCATTCTAGGACATCGAGCCTACCCGGTTCTTCAACGACCCGGGCGCCCTGCATACCGGGAGCGAAAGTCGCCCTAATCCCTCGCGGCTTGCAGCGTCCATCCCACGTTCGGGTCACGCTCAACTGCGGGTCACCTCGTACGTAGTTACCAACTGTCTCCCAAGTCCCCGCCTTTGTGGGAGTTTCATGTTTCCGATCCGTTGCTACCTTGGTAGAGCAGAGACAAAACAAGGCTCCATCGTTCGGAGGTTTCATTGGCCAGCGCAGCAATAGCATCGAGACTCGAGCGGCGGCCGTTCCTTGTCAGCCCGAGCGCCCTCTCGCTGGCCGAAATCATCTCAGCCCTCTCGTTTGCACTGGACCTGACCGAAGGGGCCATGCCGGGACATGCGCTGCGCTCCTGCGTGCTGGGCATGCGTCTCGGAGAAGCTCTGTCTCTGCCTGCATCGCGGATGGGCAACCTCTACTACGCGCTCCTGCTCAAAGACGTGGGCTGCGGCAGTAATGTCGACCATCTCAGTGAGATCCTGGGCGAAGAAAACTACAGTTCCCGCTCTGAGCGCCCAACCGAAGATGCCGACCGGTCCAGCCAGCGCGGGCTGTCGATCTTCACGCTGCTTTGGAACACCGGCCAACGCCAGGAGAGCACGCTGAGCCGCGCCGCCAACCTGCTCCACCTCGGTTTTGCGCAGCGCCGCAAAAGCGAGTCCATCATCTCTCTCCGCTGCGATCGCGGCGCCCGTATTCTGCGCAAACTGGGACTTGGCGACGGGGTCGCCGAAGCGGTTCGCGGCGTCGACGAGAAATGGGACGGCAGCGGCTTCCCCGGACACCGCACTCGTCATCACATCCCGCTCGAATCGCGCATCGTCTCGATTGCGCAGTTCCTCGATGTATACGCTTTCGAACACGGCCCTGACGCGGCGATTCACGTTCTGACCGAACGCAGCGAGCGCTGGTTCGATCCCAAGATCGTCCGCTTAGCCGATCAGCTTCATCGCCAGGGAAAGCTGTGGCGCTACGCCAGCCACGCAAGTCCCGAGGTTGACAGCCGGGCAGCCGTTCTCGACCTCGCACCTGACGGCATCGGCCAGCTCAAGGCGGGCGACATTGACCTCATCTGCGAGGCATTCTCCGACGTCGTCGACGCCAAGTCGTCGTTCACCTTCCGTCACTCGCTGGGTGTGACCCAGGTGGCCATTGAAATTGCCCGCGTGCTCGGCCTGAACAAGGATCGCACCCGGCTGGTCCATCGAGCGGCCCTGCTGCACGACCTGGGAAAGCTTCGCGTACCCAATTCCATCCTCGACAAGCCCTCCGCACTCAATGAAGATGAATGGCGAGTGGTCCGCGAACATCCGAACCTCACCCGCGAGATCCTTTCCAGAATCGGCCCGTTTGCCGAGCTGGCCGCAATTGCCGGCGCGCATCACGAAAAGCTTGACGGCTCCGGCTATCCGAACGGCCTCGCGGCTGCCGATCTGCCCATCGAGGCGCGCATCATCACCGTTGCAGACATCTACGGCGCGATGACCGAAGATCGCCCCTACCGGTCAGGCCTCACCCCCGAGCAGGCCATGTACAACATCTCCCGCGAGGTGCCCCACCGGCTGGATACGAGTTGCTTTGAGGCACTGGAGTCGATTGTTGCCGGGGCGTAGGCCGGCGCCCACGCTCAGCCCCCAGTTCCTCACTCCCTCACTCCCTTAGCAGCCCGTGGTGAAAGCCGAGTTTTGAAAAGGCACGGCTTTACAGGTTGCGGAAAAACTCGCGCTGGGGTGTTTTGTAACAAGGGCACGGATTTATCCGTGCCGATAAGGTCCAGAGAATGAGTCGGGGTTTTAACCCCTGAGGGACGTTTCTCTCGCACTAAAGCGCGCTCGCTGAGTTTTTCCGCAACCTGTTTAGCCGTGCCGCAAACGGTTGATAATATTCGACGGGCTTTAGCCCCTGGGGGATGAGTCTCGGCGATTTTGACTTTCACCACGGGGTGTTAGTCCCTCAGTCCCTAGTCCCTCAGTCCCTGGTCCCTAGTCCCCTGCCTTTCCAAATACTCCACGTAACCCAATAGCGCGCCCCAGTGATAAAACCGGTCACTCGAGGTCACGTCGTCGCCGCTGCCGGTGTTGGCATTGTAGTTCTCGTGAACGTGGCGATTCGCGGTCCACTCTTTCAGGAAAAGTTCGTACGATTTCTCTGCCACATCGCGGGCAGCCGCCTTGTCGTAATTGCGCAAGCCCAGGTAGACGAGATAATTCATCGGTCCCCAGATGCGCCCGCGCCAGTAATTCTGGTCGGCGTAGGCGGGATCGTTGCGGGCGATGGACGGAATCACCCACTGGCCCCAGAACTCCTCGGGGTTGCGGAGGTGCCTGGCGATCATGGTCTGTGCCTGCCCGGGAGTGGCTGCGCCGGCCAGCAGTGGATAAAAATTGGTGGGCGAGAGCCGGGGGCTCGCTTCGTGCGTCTTGAGATCGAGATTCAGAAACATTCCTGTCTTCTCGTCCCACATGGTTTCGAGTTTCGCCTTGTAGCGGGCCTCACGATCGCGCAGTTCCTTTGCCGCATCGACCTTGCCGAGCGCATCGGCGATCTTGGCCAGGGCATCGCAGTCAGCCACGTACATGCTCATCAAGCCGACGTCGCCAAATTCGAGCAAATGCGTCGAGTGATCGTAGGCAGCCGCGTCGTACATCGGGCTGTTGTCGAGGCCCGACTCAAGAATCGCGCCCTCGCGCGTACCCCGGCTGCCATCGTCGGGATTTTGCGGCTGGGTGTCGTTGTTGCTGCCCCACGCCAGGTATCCGCCGGTGTCGCGATGCTCGGCCCACCACTGGTTCCAGCGCATCAGCGGCTCAAACGTATCCTCGAGAAACCAGCGATCGTGGAACTTCTCATAGAGCCCCCACACGGTAATTGCGCCGACCGGCGGCTCGGAGCGATCGAAGCTCTTCATTCCGCCCATCCGCGCGTAGTTGGGCACAAATCCCTGCGGGGTCTCCTCATTCAGAATCTCCATTGCATTGGCATAAGCCAGATCTTTGTCACCGATCGACGCCAGAGTCGAGGCAAAAAACGTGTCCCAATCGAAGAGCACATAGCCGCCCCAGTTCACGCTCCACATGCGGCTCACCGGCGAGATCACCCGGCTCTTCGAGGGGTCGTAAATCGTGTCCCAGCCGAGGGTGGTTTCGATGGCGTCGACCAGTGGCGCATTGTTGCCGGCGGCGGCGATGGATTTCTCGTAGGCGCCGCGCTGGGCGGCGATAGCAGCCTGAATTTGATCGAGACTGCGGCGGGTACCCGTACTGATTCCGACCGCACGGGTGAACCGAGGAGAGAAATACGGCCCGCCGATCGCAATGTCCGGGGGCGGAGCCGACTGTATCGCGACTGGGTTTATGCCTGCGAGGTCCTGTTGCAGGGGCTCGCACGTGCAATAGACCGGGATTGCTCCGGCCGGCCCGTGAGCTTCGATGTGGTCGGGGGCGCGCGCTACCGTCCCTGCGCGGTTCCACAGAAAATCGACCCAGAAGACGATGTTTGGAGGAATCGCCGGCTGCTTTTCAGAGGGCAGCGGCGTGGCCAGAATCACCTCGTCGTCGCCCGCGTGAGCAGTCTCAATGCGCCACACATGGCCGGACCATTCGATGGTGAGGCTGGTATAGCTTCCATCCCAACTGTGCGGCCCCGGGGTTACGCGCTCGGCGTCCTTTTCGAGCCGGCCAACAAACGCATCGCGCAGGAAGCGGTCTCCAAACTCGCCCGTGTTGTGCTTCATTCCGGCGTGAATCGCCAGCCCCTCCGGCAGCAGCACCTCGGTCATCATGCTGTTGGTGTCCCAGGTGTTCCAGCCGCGGGCCAGGCGATGCTGGACCTCAGCGTATGCATCGGCGGGCGCTGCGCTCGGTGCCTGGGCGGCCGAATGCGGAGAGGTTACATGCGAGGCGGCCGGCGCGGCCGTTGCGTGCGGAGTCTGAGCTCCCGTGCAGTAAGACAGCGCAAAGAGGGTTGCGGCAGAAGCCGTCGCGCGGAGAACAAGCTTCATCTTGCTGGTGTTCATTGAAACCCCCGATGGTCAGCCGGGATCATCTTAAACCGGGAGTCTCAAGTTTCGATGGGCCTCTGAACAATCTGTCTGCAACCAGGAATCAGGCCGCATCCCTATCTCTACGGTTCGGTGGAATCCGGAGCCGCCTGCTTCTCGTGGTGATGGTGGAATAATTTGCCGATTCCCCGGCCTGTGCCCTTGGCGATTTTGCCCGTGCCCTTCGCTGTGCCTACGCCGATATCTTTGCCCGCGTCTGCGCCGCCTTTGGCCACATTGCCGGCGGCGTCGATGGGGTGAAGTGTCACCAGGTCGCCCACACCTTTGCCAACGCCTTTGGCCGCCGCTCCCGTGCCCTTGGCGGCGCCCTTGCCGATGTCTCCGGCGCCCTTCCCCACGTCACCACCGGGGCTGCTTTGATGCGCCCCTTGCCCGCCGGAAAGCTGCGCCGTGGGTGCCGGCTGCGGCGCGGGTTGAGTCTGGCTGTTTTGACCGTGAGCATTTAAGGTGCAGAGCAGAAACGCGCCTGCTAGAACTGCGATGGAAAGTTTTGGGAATGCGATTCGCATGGGTTGGACCTCCCGGCAGTCTATTCGATGCGCCGGCGCGGGATTGGGTATTAGCCGCGCATGGCTGCGCGAAATACAAAACGAATAAGGGTTTATCGATCAGGGTTGATAAAGTCATCTACCATATTATGGTACTATATACCGTATTTTGACAATACCGTTCCCGGCCTCGTGCCGCACATCACATCTAGTCGTACGCGCTCTTGCTCAAATTGTTGGCATGGACGCCTCGACCCTTGTCCTCGTTGCTCCATGTTCGCTTTTCGCCGGAGCCATCCTTCAGATCCTCGTTGCCAAACTGTGCTCGGGACGGACCAAAGGCATCCTGGCGTTCCTCTTCTGCCTGCCGGCGGTGTTTGGCGTGGCCGGCGTTGCGCCGCTGGTGCACGCTGGCCGCGCCATCGACCTGAAGCCGATGCCCTGGGATGGACCTCTGGCCCTGGCGTTGCATGTCGATGCGTTAAGCGTGCTGTTCGCCTTCATGGGCGCCTGCATTGGCGGGCTGGTGCTTCTCTATTCAATCGGATATATGGCGCACGACAAATCGGCCTCGCGCTTCTATGCCATCATGCTGGTCTTCATCGGCGGATTCATTGGCCTGGTGTACAGCGCCAATCTCTTCATCTTCTATCTCTGCTGGGAACTCGTGGGGTTGTGCTCGTTCTCGCTGGTGGGCTTCTGGTACACCAACCGCGAGGCCGTAAGCGGCGCGCGTAAGGTGCTGCTGATGACCCACATCGCCGGCTACGGACTGCTGGCGGCGATTCTGCTGATTTATCACAATGCCGGAACTGCAATCTGGACTGACCCGGCCGTGACGAAGAGCTTTACGGGCGGAATCTTCGCCCTGATGCTGCTGGCCCTGGTGGCCAAGAGCGTGCAAGTGCCGCTGCATACCTGGATCCCCGAGGCCATGGCCGCGCCCACGCCGGTGAGCGCCCTGCTGCATGCGGCCTGCTATGTGAAGGCCGGCGTTTATCTCGCCTGCCGCATGCATAGTTTTGGAGCGTGGCCTTTTGCGTGGAGCAGTTCTCTGGTTTGGATTGGCACCGTGACCATGGCCGTGGGCGTGATGTACGCCATGGTGCAGACCGATCTGAAGCGCATGTTGGCCTTCTCAACGGTGAGCCAGATTGGCTACATGATGATGGGCATTGGCATCGGCACGCCGCTGGCGATTACCGCGGGCCTGCTGCACTGCCTCAATCACGGGTTCTTCAAGGGCGGGCTGTTTTTAACTGCCGGCAGCGTCCAGCACGCATCCGGCACGCGCGACATGAACCGGCTGGGCGGACTGGCCGGCAAGATGCCGCAGACCACGCTGAGCTGGCTCATCGGCGTGGGATCGATGATGGGCATTCCGCTGATGAGCGGTTTCGCCAGCAAGTGGATGCTGTACGCGGCGGCGCTGCAGGATGGATGGTATGCTCCCGCGATGGTGGCATGGGCCGTGAGCCTGGGCACTGTCTTTCTGGGCGCCAAGGCCACCAGCGCGGTCTTCCTGGGACCGCCTACGCATGAGACTGAAAATGCGCATGAGTCGCCCGCAACAATGGTGTGGGGCATGGGACTGCTGGCCGCGGGCAGCGTGGTGCTGGGCATTGCTCCGCAGCTTGCGGTTCGCGCATTTCTCAATCCAATTCTGCTGGCGCTGGGCATGGGCGCAGGCGTGCACGTCACATGGCTGGGGCTCTCGGCCGACGCGGGAAGTTTCTCATCCATGGGCGGGCTGGTGCTGGCGATTGTGTCCCTGGTGCTGGGAGGAGCCGTTTACCTGGTCGCCTATGTTTCGCGGCCGCTCGCCGGTGGGGCCGCAATGGCGGGAGCCGGAGGCGGAGTGTTTACCGGCGGCGAGCCGCTCGGCGAGCGCGGACGCCTGACGGCCGGCGACTTTTCTGAGATCTTCCTCGAGCACTGGAAGGAGTTCTTCCGCTGGTCGAACGTGGACCGGGTTTACCTAAACGTATGGGACGGGTTGCAGGCCGTTTCGCGAGTGCTTGGTGCAGCTGTCGGCTGGATGGAGCGGAATGCGACTGCGCTGGTGGTTGTGCTTGGCGTGGCGATTTTTGCACTGCTTCGCTGGGCCGTGCCCGGCACAGCGCCTAGCGCAGCTCTGCCTGCGGTTGAAGCGCATGTTCCAGTCCTCCTCGCGGTGGCCATCGGCATCGCCGCGGTTGCGCTCCTGCTTGCATCGCTTGCCAAAGTGCGCGCGCATGGCCCGGTTTTGTGGCTTTGCTCTCTGCTCATCGGCGGATTTTCAGTCGCGGGTCTCGCAGTCGGCAACGCATGGCTGCGATTGGGCCTGCTCGAGTTCGCCGTGCTGCTGACGGTTGTTCGAGTCTTCATTACGGCTCGCTCGCGTTCCGCCAAATTCACCTATCTTGCCGTGGTGCTGCTCTCCACCTGCTGTGCAGTCATGAGCGAGGTCGCAGCGAATGCCGCCAACCCCGCTTGGGCGCGCGCGTTCCTGCTCACCGGCATCTTCATCAAGCTGGCTGCTGTGCCTATGTTCTTCTGGCTGCTCTCGCTGGCCGATGAAGTTCCGGCCCTCGTGCTCGGACTCATCATCGCCGTGGTCGACATGGCCGCCTTTGGCGAATTCGCCGCGAACGCGTCGAAAATCAGCGGTGCGCTGGAGCCGCAGGGACTGCTGGTATGGGCCGCCGCGCTTACCTCGCTGCTTGCTGCCGTGCTGATGCTCACGCAGCGCAGCCTCAAACGGATCCTGGTGCTATCCACCGTCGAAGATGTCGGATTCCTCATGCTGGGAGTTGTCTCCCTGAGGACCTTTGGAATCTCTGGCGCGCTGATTGCCGCATCGACCCACGCCCTGGCCAAGGCGCTTTTGTTTGCCTGCCTCGCAGCACCGGAGGCAGCCGGCGAGCTCGATCAGCCGCCCGTCGCGCTGGCTTCGCGTTACCCGGTAAGCGCCTTCGGATTCCTCTTCGGCATGCTGGCCATGCTGGGCGTTCCGCCGACCATGGGCTTCATCGGCCGCTGGCGGCTCTACTCAACCGCGCTCGAACTGGGGCCGTGGCCGTTGGCCATCTTCATTCTTTCGTCGATTCTTGCGCTGATTGCTTACACCCTGGCGCTCACGCGCAACTGGTGGGGTCCGCCCGGCAATTCTGAGGCTGATTCGCCACCAGCGACAACCGCCCGCGAACCCTTCGCGCTCAAGATTGCAATTGTTGGCGTGGTGATTGCCCTTGTCGGCGCAGGCGTCTGGCCGGCGATTCTCCAAAAGCTCATGGAGGTGAAGCCATGAAGCTTTGGAGACGATTGGTTTGTTACGCGCGCCGGCGCAGTCCGTGGCTCTTTCACATGAACTCGGGCTCGTGCAACGGCTGCGACATCGAGCTGGTGGCCGCGCTCACACCGCGTTACGACTGCGAGCAATTGGGCGTGCGCCTTGAAGGCAGCCCTCGCCACGCCGACATTCTCTGCATCACCGGCCCCGTGACGAAAAACGCAGTAAGCGCCATCCACACCGTCTACGGACAGGTTTACGGGCCGAAAGCTGTGGTCGCCATCGGCTCCTGCCCGGCAACAACAAATGTGTTCATCGACAGCCGCACGCTGGACGGCCCTCTCCAGAAGCACGTTCCAGTCGATGTCTTCGTGCCCGGCTGCCCGCCGCGGCCTGACGCTATCATCCAGGGCGTCGCCAAGGCGGCAGCAATTCTGGCCGAACGCGGATCAAATCCCTCTGAAGCCACCGTCGCCATTGCATCAACAACCGCCGGAGCAGGAGCCAAGAAGGAGGAGCAGCCATGAACATCATCACCGCACTTGCGCGACTGCTCATCTTTCCCGGCCTGGTGTTTGCCATTCCTGCCGCGTGGTTCTTCCTGTGGGTCGAGCGGAAATCGGTAGCGCTGATGCAGGGCCGCGTCGGCCCTCCCTTCATGCAGCCGTTCTACGATTTCGTAAAGCTCACCGCGAAAAACACTCCCCCGCGAAGCGGCATAGCCGGCGCGCTCATGCGCGCGTGGCCGCTGATTGCGCTTGCATCGGCAGCCGGCGCGGTCGGGCTGCTTCCCGTACTGCCATCCTCGGGCGGCTTTGAAGGCGACCTGATTCTGCTCCTTGCGCTGCTCGAGCTGCCCTCGATGTGCATCATTGCCGCGGGCTTCTCGTCGCGCTCCATCTTCGGCGAAATCGGTTCTGCACGCGAAGCTGCGCTCAGCGTCAGCTACAACATCGTCTTCCTGCTGGCCATTCTTTCCATCGCGGCATCGCAGCACACCTTCAGGCTCGAAGAGTTGGCCACGCTGCCTTCTTCGCCGCTGCGTTTACTCGGCATTCTCGCCATCATCGTTTGCCTGCCGGCCAAGCTGCATTTGAATCCCTTCTCGCTGCCCAACGCCGAGCAGGA
>Ga0335074_10008756_pt1 | contig 14075 bp, 14 predicted proteins | sample Lox_Sample_23_FD_206715 | JGI IMG/M metagenome (GOLD analysis project Ga0335074, IMG submission 206715) | Soil microbial communities from Loxahatchee National Wildlife Refuge, Florida, United States - Lox_Sample_2.3 | ecosystem: Environmental > Terrestrial > Soil > Wetlands | place: USA...
ATTGACCGTCTCGCACGGAATAAGTGTCCGGTACGTCGGGCATGGCTGAGCGAAATGCTGTGTCACTACTTTCCAGATCTTTATCCAGTTAACAACCAGCCCGTGCGATCCTGGCTAGCAAAGAACAGATATCCCTCACGTCGTGGAGTCAGCGAGGGGCGCTACTATGTCGAGCTCGCGCAGAAGCTGCGCGAAATCGTAAGAGAACATCGTCCGGCCGGGGCTAGGAACCTTGCGGAGCTCGATGCCGCGATCCGGCACGAGGCTTAGCTATGTGAAGCCCCTCCATCATTCCGAATCATTCCCTCATCACGCTCATCTATCCGCTATGGAATTTCGTCAACTTGGCAAATCAGGATTGAAAGTCCCGGTCCTGAGTTTCGGCACGGGAACATTTGGTGGTGGTACAGAATTCTTCGCGGCCTGGGGATCGACCGAAATCGAAGAAGCGCGCCGCCTGGTCGACATCTGCCTCGAGGCCGGCGTCAATCTGTTCGACACCGCCGATGTTTATTCGGACGGCGTTTCGGAAACCATTCTCGGCAAAGCCATCCACGGTCGGCGCGATCAGGTCCTGATCTCAACCAAAGCCACGTTCCGGATGAGTACGGCCAATCATCCGAACGATGTGGGATCGTCGCGCCATCACTTGATCCGCGCCTGTGAAGCCAGCCTGCGTCGCCTCGGCACCGATTACATCGATATCTATCACCTGCACGGCTTCGACGCGCTCACGCCGATCGAAGAAGTCCTCAGCACGCTCGATAATCTGGTCCGGAGCGGCAAGGTACGCTACGTCGCCTGTTCGAACTTTTCTGGCTGGCATCTGATGAAATCTCTCGATGTCGCTGACCGCTACGGCTGGCCGCGCTACGTGGGACATCAGGTTTACTATTCGCTGATTGGCCGCGAGTACGAGTGGGAACTCATGCCCTTGGGTTTGGATCAGGGCGTCGGCGCGTTGATCTGGAGCCCACTTGGCTGGGGACGACTCACCGGCAAGATCCGGCGCGGCCAGCCGTTGCCGAAAGTGAGCCGTCTGCATAAAGCCGGCGATGTGGGGCCGCAAATGTCCGACGAATATCTCTATCAGGTGGTCGACGCGCTGGATGAAGTTGCGAGGGAATGTGGCAAGACGGTCCCGCAGGTGGCGCTGAACTGGCTGCTGCAGCGGCCGACAGTTGCAACCGTGATCATGGGTGCACGCAATGAGGAACAGCTGCGGCAGAACCTCGGCGCCGCCGGATGGAACCTGGCCGCCGATCAGATCGCCAAGCTTGACCGCGCCAGCGATGTAATGCCCATCTATCCGTACTGGCACCAGCGAACCGCATTTGTGGAACGCAATCCCGCGGCTGCGCCTCCAGGTCCGCCAAAATGCTGAAACGCCTCTGAAACCCCGCATCCCGACAAAAGGGTTGGGCGCCAAAGCTGATCCATTCTCGGATAGAGTGGGAACTAGCTGAAATTGGGCGACTACCGCCGAACATGCCAACTGGCGGACATAGCTCCCGGCCCTTGCGGTTTACCCGCGAGGACCCAGATTCCAGCAAAACTCGCATCTAAGAAAAAGCTATTCCCAGAATTCTGTTGCCGTCCCACGAAAGCGCGCCAAAGATGCGCGAGCCGTGCGCCAGAGTGTACACTTTTGCCCACAGGGAGGGGATTCGTGATCGAGCCCGGCAAGACTTGGATTTTGACTGTCTGTTTTCTTTTTCTGGCCGTTTTTTCGGCCTATGCTCAACAACCTGCGCCACTTCCGGAATCGGAAGCAGGGGTCGAAGAACAATACGGCAATCTCGGCGTCGATTTCGGCGTCATCTCCGACCGCTTTGGGGCAACGCCTAAGGCAACCACCGCGGTTGGCATTATCAGCGGACAGGGCGCCATCATCCAGGGAAGTCAAAAAGCCCAGAGCCCAGACCTTGTACTGGGGGGCGAAGTCGTCGTTCCCACCGGCACGGCGAAGCATGCCGATGAGTTTGCCGGCTTCGGGGGACCCATGTTTCACTTCACCGGCCAACTGACCGCCGGGTTCCACCTGCAGGTGCGAAAGCTCGACCTGCCCAGCGGCACGCTCCCTACCGGCCAGACGTTCATTCGCAATAATATGCTGCTGCTGGAACTGCCCCTGGTGGTGAATTACAAGTTCCTGGAAGACAAGAAAGCTTTCGTGGAAGCCCAGGTTGCGCCCGAGTTCAGCCCGCGCTTTTCCAACGGATCATCGGGGCCGTCGCCATTCCCGCATCCCAGCCTCGATCACGGCTACTCCCTTCGCGGCATCGTCGGATACAGGTTTGAGAAATTCTATGTGCGCGGCACCTACGAGAACCGTTACATGAAGTTCTCTCCGGGACTGGGCAATCCCTACTTCCTCTACAACTGGAAGACGACTTACGTTACGGGCGGCGTAGGAATCACGTTTTAGCTGAGCTTTTGTTTGCCTGCCCCCCGGTTTCATACAGCTTTTGCGTCGCAGGAAGGTGTCGGTGCTGATGCGGAACATTTTCGGATGGTTCGTACTCGCTGTTATGGGGGTGATGTTAGCCGTCAACGGCGTTTTTATGCTCATCTCACCGAAAGCGTGGTTGCGTCTGCCTAAATGGGTCCGTGCAGCACCAAAGTCGATGACCGAAGCAAAATACGGCAGTGGTCTGGGCGCCTTTGAGATCCGCATGACGGGGGGAGTGTTTTTGGGCGCCATTATTTGGTTCCTGTATGATTTCTTCCTACGAGTGAGGTAGTCAGAACCGGGCGGTGGGACCGCACTGGAGATTTTACAATCAGGCATGTTGCAAGCGACTTGGGTTCTAGTTGCGATTGTCGCAGTGATAATGGCCGTCAACGCCATTGTGATGCTCGTGTCGCCTAGAGCATGGTCCAAGTTGCCGAACTGGATTCGGGCCCAAGGTTTCTGGTTCGAGGCGAGGTGTGCCGATGGCGGCGGTTCTATTGAAGCAAGAGTGACGGCAACGATATTGTTAGCTATCCTCCTCCTGCTTCTGTATCTGAAGGTCGTGAGATACAGATTTTGAGGTTCCTTCCGCTCGCGCCCGGTTGGTTCCTGGCCCTACCTACGCCGCGAGAGTGCACGCACGGCTGCGGAAATTGAACGACTTCGATGGCCGTTTAAGAGCCTGCTCCGCGCCAGGAAGGTGGTGAATCTCATGAACGCTGAACGCAATCTGATTGTTTCGATCGTCCTTATGATCGCGGGCCTGGGCCTGATCTTCGGCTACAGCCACGGCGCCGTAACCTTCTCCGCCGCGTACCCGGTTTCTGCAACAGGATTGCAGATCGATCTCAAAAAGACGGGACTCCCCGCCAGCGCGGGATTGGCCGCGACGCTGCTTGGAACGACTTTGCTGCCCGCGGCAGCAGTGCAAGCGATTCTGGCGCAATGGCCGCTCAGCCAAAGCGCCACGCGCGGAAGGAGTCCGGTCGCGTAGGCAGTCGCAGGCTCTCGCCCGCTAAAAGTGGGTACATAAGTTTGACACTCGATTCGCGCTTACCTATTCTTCAGAAGGCGTGCGTTTGACGCGGAGCATTCCCAGCAAAGCGGGAGTAAGTAAACGACGGATCACACGAGGCTCATCCATGGGATGGCTGCAAAACAAATTCGAAAAGAACTTCATGATCTCGACGGTCGATTATGTCTTCAACTGGGCGCGAAAGTCGGCGGTTTGGCCGATGACTTTCGGACTCGCCTGCTGCGCCATCGAGATGATCGCTTCCTCGACCGCGCGGTTCGATATAGCTCGGTTCGGATCGGAAGTGTTTCGTCCCAGCCCGCGGCAGAGCGATCTGATGATCGTCGCGGGCACGGTCACGCTGAAGATGGCGCCGGTGGTGAAGCGCATCTACGATCAGATGCCCGACCCGAAGTGGGTGATCTCGATGGGCGCGTGCTCGTCGGTGGGAGGGCCGTTCAATACCTACGCCGTGCTGCAGGGCGTGGACAAGATCGTTCCCGTGGATGTGTATGTAACCGGATGCCCGCCGCGTCCGGAGAATCTGTTTTACGCTCTGCTCAAGTTGCAGGACAAGATCGACACCATGACGCTGGCGAAGAAGCCGACCGAAGTGCGGCTCGATCCAAACATGGTGGAGAACTTTAAAAAGCAGGTAATGATCGCACAAACATTGCAGCCGAAGTGAAGGAGATCCTTCGCTGCGCTCAGGACGGCCGCTGAACGCAGTCGATTTCAAGCGTCAGGGGATGATCACCCAGACGGTGCAGCCGAAATGACCGCGTTTAGCGGGCGTGAGGTAGCGGGAGCCCTGCGCTCATCCTGACCGAAACGAAGGATCTCAGGGGCTTAGGGGCCAGGGTTAGACGTGGAAGAGCGGCGCTTCAGCGCCGCGTTGCGGTCGCAGATATGGATGGGCTTTAGCCCTGGCGCGAATCAAACGAGAATTAATGGCAGAATTCATCAAGCTTGCCGCCCAATCCGAACTCCCGGCTCTCAACACGGCCAAAGAATTTTCCTGCGGCAAGAAGGAAATCTGCATCGCCAACGTAAACGGCACCTACAGCGCGATGGACAACATCTGCCTGCATCAGGGTGGTCCACTCGGCGCGGGCGTGATCCTGAGCGGCAAGGTCGTTTGCCCATGGCATGGTTGGGAGTGGGACCCTCAGACCGGACAAGCCGTGCGTGTTCCGAATGCGAAAGTGGCCGTGTATCCCATCAAGATCGAAAACGGCGACGTGCTCATTGAAGTGTAGATTCCCTCCGATAGTGAACATACTCGAGCCGAATTTCCTGCGATTCCCTGACGGCTCGATCGCCATTTCAGATGGCTCGTGCGGTGCAAGGGATCGCGATTTAGGAACGATCCGTTAGGCGGACGAACTGCGGGTCGGCCGCATTCCCGATCGTTCCCATGGCGAGTTAAACCGATTTAACGTCAAAGTATAAGTACTTGCTTATCAGTTATATACAAAGATTTATTTACACAGGCCTTAAGAGATGAAATCGTTTTCCTTTCAGATTGTTGCGGAGATTTTGCACCACTGATGGTGCAGCCGAGCCCCGATGGAGGTCTTGACTTTTCTGGAGTCAGACAGCCCGCCTTTTTGCGTACTCGGATCCGCTGTGCATTGCCAGTTTTGAGTCAGGTGGTACTCCCCACAGTTTTTCACAGGGAGGGTGCCTTGCGGGTGCCTTATACTGTCCGCTGCCATGGGGTTTAGTGTGCGTCGGGGAAATAAGGTGCGTCCGAGCCAGAATCGGACATAGATTCGACGAGGAGGAATGCATGAAGAATATCGGGATTTTAACTTTGGTGATTCTCGTAACAGTTCTGCTCACGTTGGCGTTCAGTGCGGCCGCGGCACCCAAACTGGCAACGCAGCCGGCGTCAGTCGCCGCCGTTCCCGTGGCGCCGCTTGCGACGCCGCTGCCCGCACCCCATCCGGAAATCCACGCCGCATTGGAAGCGATGCGCGATGCCAAGGGGCATCTGGAGCATGCCGCGCATGATTTCAATGGCCATCGCGCGGAATCCATCAAGCATCTGGATGCCGCGATTCACGAAGCGGAAATCTGCGAACACATGGACTAAGTCGCAAGAGCATCTGTTCCAAAACCAGGCAGCGTTCAGTTGACGCTGCCTTTTTTGTGTGTGTCGGGCGGGGTATTCCTGAACAAGGGGTGGACACGCCTGCACGCTCGCCCGGATGGGGAGTTTCGCGTCGAAGATCAGTTCACACGCACTTGCATTCGCTGCGGATCAGCACGCCGGTCATGGCATGCGCCGCGGCGCGTGCGTCCGCCAGATTGGAATAGGGCCCATGCCAGCGCGAATGGTTGAGATCGTGACCGGAGGGGCGTCCTTTGCCGTGACTGCATTGGCCGCAGGTGGCGCGATGCAGAACGATTTTGTGCGGGCCAGCCGTCCAGTTCTCGTAGATAAAGAATTCGGCGGTCTCGGCAGGAGAACCGGCAGGCTTGGTGATGAGCCCGGTTTCGGTCGCGATGCGTTGCAGGCGCGAACGGGTGTCGCGGCGCATGGGGACCAGCGGCAGGCGATAGACTTCTTCGATTTTGCCCATCATCGCCAGCACAGCCTTCACCGGAAGCGGGCTGGACTCGACGAAATTCGCTTGCATCAGCGGAAGATATTTGCGATTCAGAGAACGAGCTGTGGTCCAGTCATTGGCCAGTGCTGCCCGCGTAAGCGCAGCCATTTCCTGGGGGATCTCATTGGACGCGACCGAGATGACGCCAGCGCCGCCGAGAGCGATCACCGGAAGAGTCACGGCGTCATCGCCCGAGAGAACGGAAAACGTTTCGGGCACAGCATGGATCATCTCCGCGACCTGTGCCAAGTTTCCGCTGGCTTCTTTCACGCCGGCAATGTTGGGAATCTCGGCCAGGCGGGCCAGCGTTTGCGGCTCGAGGTTGGATCCGGTGCGCCCGGGAACGTTGTAGACGATCACGGGCTTGTCGCCTACGGCTTCGGCGATCGCTTTGAAATGCCGGTATTGGCCCTCCTGCGTCGGTTTGTTGTAATAAGGAACCGCTGACAGGATGGCGCTCACGCCCGGGCGCGCTGCAATTTCTTTGGCTTTCTCGACCGCCTCGTGAGTCGAATTGGAAGTTGCGCCAGCGACGATGGGAACGCGCCCGGCGGCAACTTCGATTGTCGTGTCGATGACGAAGAGCCATTCATCATGCGTGAGCGTGGGAGTTTCGCCGGTGGTGCCGCAGGGAACCAGGAAGTCAACGCCGGAATCGATTTGCCACGCGATCAGATTGCGCAAAGCCGCGTCGTCAATGGAGCCGTCTTGACGGAAGGGAGTGACCAGAGCGGTGCCACAACCATGGAGTCGCATAGCTATAAGATAGCGCGATTGGATAGTAAGGGAAAATTGTTAGTGGGCAGTCGGACGTGCGCCCTATCTGATTCGCGTCATCCCGATGCCTCGCGCCTTTTACCAGCGAGGCGAGGGATCTCGCTCGGAGCGAATTCGGTCTAAGCTGCTCGCGAGATCCCTCCCGCGACTGAACTGCGCCGCGTTTCGGGATGACGCAGCCCTCAAGAGAACAGGAAGTTTTCCAAGCTCGGCCCTTACATTCACAGCTCCCGCCAGATGTCTTTGAAGTGGTAGAAGCCTTTTCTTCCCGCGAGCCATTCTGCGGCCAGCACGGCTCCTTCGGCGAAAGCTCGCCGCGATTTGGCGTCGTGGCAGAGATAGATGCGGTCGTTCGGCGATTCGAAGACGAGTTCGTGCAAGCCGACAACTTCTCCTTCACGGAATGATGTGATTTCGAGAGGCTCGGCCTGGGCGCCGGCTTCTTGCACAATTTTCTGCATCTCGATCGCGGTTCCTGAAGGGGCGTCTTTTTTGTGGACGTGATGGCGTTCGAAGATCTGGCCGGAGTACCCGTGGCGGAGAGCGGCCGCCGAAGTCCGCGCCGTGTCGAAGAAGAGATTCACTCCGATGGAGAAGTTTGGCGAATAGACGAAACCGGTATTATGCCGCTCGACCAGGCGACGGATGCGATCAAGCTCCCCATACCATCCGGTAGTGCCTACGACCATGTTTTTGCCGGCGCCAACGCAGGCTTCGATGTTCCCCACGACGCAATGCGGGGCAGTGAAATCGATGACAATCTCGACTAGGGCGAACTTTCCAGGAGTCAGGGCGGCTTGTCCGGCATTCTCTTTCGCCCCCGCGATTTCGATTGTGTGATGGCGTTCGCGTGCGACTTCGGCGACCAGCGCTCCGGTTTTTCCCCGGCCGAGCAAAAGAAGATTCATGACCAAGATGATTTAACCACAGAGCCGAACATGAGCATATCCGCTCAGAACTGGGGCTGCTGAACTTGGCTCGTCGCGACACTGGGGCTGGCTGTTTCTACATGAGTTTTCGGAATGCCTCCTCCTTCACAAAACTCTTACGCGAAGATTTCGGAGTCCAGTTCCGAGAAGAATTTTTTGTGCAGGCGCTGGATCACGTCTGGCACTTCGTCTTCTTCGATCACGAAGGTGAGATTGATTTCCGAAGCGCCCTGCGAAATCATGCGAATTTTTTTGTCGGCTAATTCGCGAAAGACCAGCGCGGCGATGCCCGGCGTTTCACGCAAATTTTCTCCCACGAGGCAGACAATCGCTTTGCGACCTTCGTATTTCACGTCGGCGAGCTTGGCCAAGTCAGCGGCCAGAGCGGGAATGGCGTGATTCGAGTCGATGGTGAGAGATACGCTGACTTCGGAGGTGGAGACTACATCGACCGCGACCTTGTGCCGGTCGAAGGCTTCGAAGATGGCGCGCAGAAATCCGTGGGCGAGCAGCATCCGCGGCGCCGCGACTTCGACGATCGTAATGTGCTTCTTGGCGGCAATGGCTTTGAAGATGTTCTTGCCATGTGGCGCGCGCGTGGTGATGCGCGTGCCTTCGCAATCGGGATTGCGCGAGTTGAGCACGTACACTGGAATATTTTTCTGGATCGCGGGCAGCACGGTTGCGGGATGCAAAACTTTCGCGCCGAAATAAGCCAGTTCGGCGGCTTCATCGAAGCTGATGAGCTTGATGCGGCGGGCATCAGGGCAAATTCGGGGATCGGTGGTGAGAATGCCGTCGACATCCGTCCAGATTTCGATACTTTCTGCGCCGAGGCCTGCGCCGAAAATCGCGGCGGAAAAATCCGAACCGCCGCGGCCAATGGTGGTTGTAATTCCGGAGCGGTTTGCGCCGATGAATCCGCCCATGACCGGCACTTTGCCCTCGCGCAGCAGCGGTGCAACTTTGGCTTCGAGGCGGGTATTGGTTTCCTCGTATTGCGGTACAGCCTGCATGTAGTTCGCGTCGGTAATAAGGACTTCGCGGGAATCGACATGGGCGCTCGCGATGCCGCGAGCGGCGAACGCAGCAGCCACGATCTTGCTGGAGAGCATTTCGCCGAAGGAGGCAACGTGATCGGTCGTGCGCGGAGTAATCTCGCCGACGGCCGAGATTCCACGCAGGAGTTCGTCGAGCGCTTCGAAATCGGAACCGATTTCGGAATGAAATTCTGTAAAAATCGCCGTGCCCAGCAGTTCACTGGCCGTGTTGTAGTGGCGCTCCTGCAGGGAGCGGCAGAGTTTCAGCGCGGTTTTGCGCTCGCCGGAACCGGCGGCTTTGGCCATCTTGAGCAGCGTGTCGGTGACTTTGGCCATCGCGCTGACCACGACGACCGGCTTTCCCTCCAATCTTCGCTCAACGATGCAGGCGACGCGGTCGATGGCCTTAGCGTCTTCGACCGAGGTCCCGCCGAATTTCATGACGATCATCGGGGTGACGTCCTGGGGGAAATCTCTGATGTCGCCGTCGCGAGGACTACCGGCGCTTCCGCCGACAATCCCCACCCTACGAAAAGCACGTAGGGTGGGGCTCCCTCATGTTTCGATAGAATCATTCCAGATAGCCTTTGGCCTTGAGGAGTTCGGCGTTGAGGACAGCCGCCCCGGCTGCTCCGCGAATCGTATTGTGCGAGAGCACAGTGAACTTCCAGTCGAGTACGCCGCAGGGACGCAGGCGTCCAACGACGGCGGCCATGCCCGCGCCCGTATCGACATCGAAACGAGGCTGCGGGCGGTCATCGGCATCGACGTACACAACCGGCTTTTCGGGCGCGCTGGGAAGCCGCAATTCCTGCGGCTCAGCCCGATAGCTGTTCCAGGCGGCGATGATTTCCTCGGGCTTCGCTTTTGATTTGAGGCGAATCGACACGGACTCGGTGTGTCCGTCTTCAACCGCGACCCGGTTGCACTGCGCGCTCATGGCGAATGCGGCGGGAATGATTTTCGATCCGTTCACGCTGCCCAGGAGTTTATGCGTCTCCTCTTCCATTTTTTCTTCTTCATTGCGGATAAACGGGATGACATTGCCGAGAATGTCGAGGGAAGCGACACCGGGATATCCCGCACCGCTGACGGCTTGCATGGTTACGGCCATGACCGTTTCGAGGCCGAAGCTACGATGCAAGGGAACGAGCGCGAGCACCAGACCGATCGCGGAGCAATTGGGATTGGTCACGACGAATCCGCCGGATTTTCTGCGCCAGCTTTGACACTCGATTAGCCGAATGTGCCCGGCGTTGACTTCCGGAATGAGCAGAGGAACGTCTTCATTCATGCGCAACGCGCTGGAGTTTGAGATTACCGCGCAGCCGGCATCGGCGAAACGAGGCTCGAGTTCGGCGGCGATGGCGGCATCGAGGGCGGCAAGAATGATCTTCGGCGCGCCGTCGGGCGAAGCGGGAGACATTTGCAGCTTGGCTACAGACGCGGGGATCGCTGTCTTCAACCGCCAACGTGCGGCTTCCGCGTACAGCTTGCCCTCGGAGCGGTCCGAGGCCGCTACCCACGCCACTTCAAACCAGGGGTGATGCTCCAGCATCTGGATGCATCGTTGTCCGACGACGCCGGTCGCGCCGAGAATGCCGACAGGGATTTTTTGGTCCATAGGGTTCTTGGGAATTTTATAACAAGCGCGGCAGGTGGCCGAATCCGGAGTTACAAGGAAGCGAGCCAACCGCGCGTTATTGCGGCGCGGAAAGCATGCCGCTCTCGCGCGGCTCGCCCAGATCCCTCGCAACGCAGAAAACGCTTGCTCGGGATGACAATCGTATTGGATTTTTCACGACCGATGTACCGGATGGGTGCCTACGGCGAAATCGCTGAGCGGGCCGAATTTTCTCTTCTCGGCGTAGAGCCGCCAGCGGCGGAAGACGATTCGCAGGCTGGCCATCACTGGGATCGACAGATAAATTCCAAGGATGCCGGCGACTTCTCCTCCGGCCATGACGCCGAAAATGGCGGCCAGCGGGTGGAGTTCCATGCTCTCGCCCATGATGCGCGGTGAAGAAACGTAGTCCTGGATCAGACGCCACACGATAAGAAAGATCAGCAGAATTCCCCAGTGCTGATAGCCCGTCAGCAGGGCCACTCCGACGATGATCAGGCCTGCGGCGAGCGGGCCGACTACGGGGATGAATTCCAGCAGGCCGCCGATGGTCCCCAGAACCAGAAAGTACTGCACCCGCATAATCCAGAGCACCAGCGAATACACGACCAGGCTGAGTGCGGCGAGGCTCAATTGCGCGCGGATGAAATGCGCCAGCATCTTGTTCAAATCGTTGAGCACATTTTCCACGAATTCGCGCTGCGGCCGCGACTGGATGGTCGCAATCAACACGTCACTGAAAGTGCGGCCGTCTTTGAGGAAGAAGATGGAGAGTAGCGGCACCACGAAGAGCAGCCACGCATCCTGCGCAATATCGGCGATGCGCAGCCCAAGGCGCTGCGCCAGATCGGTGATCTCCCCGCTGTGACTTACGAGAAAAGACTGCACAAATTCTGTTGTCGTGAGGCTCCAGCCATGCTGCTCGCCGATCTGCGTGGCCAGTTGACCGGAGCTGAGCCGCGCCAGCATGGTGGGTAAGGAATGTCCGAGCTTGGCGCCTTCCGATGTCACCTTGGGACCGACTTCGACGAAAAAGATCACCACGACTGCAAGCAGGCAGGTGTAGATCAGCGCGATAGCGCGGATGCGTCCTCGCAAGATCCCATCAAGATGATTCACCAGCGGGCTCATCAGATAGGCAAAGAAGATGGCGAACAGAAACGCAATCAGGGTGACGCGAGTGACGTAGAGGAATCCCAGGCCCAGCGCAAACAGAAGCACTGTGACCAGAACCCGCGCCGTGCGTGTGTCAGTAAGAAGCACTCGATTTACCAGCCGCGCCGCTCAGCGGCCATCCGATTCTGCAAACCGCCGTCCGAAAGATTACTCCCGGACTACTTCCGTGTCATCGGCGGGAATCGCGACTCGCATGAGTTTGAAATGATCCTGGTCGTCGAGCCAGAGCGACCATTGGTAGTCTTCGCCGCTGAGGTTCAGCCGGAGCAGATCGCGTTCGACGCCGCGAATTTTAACTTTTTCCCTGCCTACGAGTTCCAAGCGAACGCTCATGGATGTGCGAACTTGGGGAACCAGCACTCCGAACTCCGCTGGGCCCTTCTGGCATTTCAGATTTCCGCCCTCGGACTTGCAATCCAGCGCCAAATAGCGCCAGGCCAGGATTTCGCGTTGGATGAAGAAATTGTTGTCGAGAATCATCGACGTCCCCGGCATCAGGAACGGCCGCTCCTCCGGCTTGCTCTGGCCGGGAACCGTGATTCTTTCCTTCAGAAAATCGTTGTCGGGCATGACGGTCAGAGATCCGCCGGAACCGTCGCTCCATTCGTAGCGGAGCAGTTCGCCCTGCGACGTGAATTCCAATTCTGATTTCTGCTTCGCCGGATCGGTTCCCACCGTCTCTTTCAGTTGTGCCTTCACGATATTGATGCCGCTCTGCTCCTCGATGGAAAAGCTCTCGCTGATCACATGCTGGCCTTTGACGATAACGTCGAAAACGCCGGAGTCGACCATATGCTTGGTTTCGTGTTTTTTTTCATCCTTGCTGCGCGCTGCAGCTGTTTGCACGGCAACGGCCGTCATAATGAGAACGGCGATACCGACGGTCTTATGAAGGGCCCTCACTCGGATTCTCCTTTGGTTCGGCGACTCGTCCCCAGGCCAAGAGTTTCAGCGATCTCGTCCGCGATCGCCTGCACTCCCCGGCCGCTGGTTTGAATCGTCACTGCTGCCTGCAAGTATGCCTTGCGCCGGGACTCGTAGAGTTTGCGAAATTGGTTCATGCTTCCAAGCAACGGGCGTTCGACGCCGGTCTCGGCAGCCTGCCGGAAACACCGGGACCATAATTCCTCGGATGGGGCATCGAGAAACACGACATGCGCACCTCGCAAAAGCTGCACATTGCGTTTTTGAGCAAAGGCACCTCCGCCCAAAGCGACGGCCCGGCCGGTTCCCGTTCGCAGTTCCTCGATCACCTGCCGCAAAGCGGCGTGTTCTGCCTCACGGAACACCCGCTCGCCGGAATCGCGGAAAATCTCGGCAATGCTGCGCCCTTCGCGCTCGACAATACTGTCATCGAGATCCTGAAAGGGCCAATTCAAACGCTCGGCCAGCGCGCGCCCGACGCTGGTCTTGCCCGCTCCCATGAAGCCGACCAGAAAAACAGCGCTCCCGGCGGGCAATGCCGCTCGACCCAGCGGCTTCTTTTGCTTTCGGACGTGTTTGATCGCGCCAGAGCGATTTTGTTTTCCCTCCGGCCTGGCGACCCGAGCCTTCCGCGCTGCTATTTTGATTCTGCTTATTGTGATTTTGCGGAGCGTTTGCTGAGGTGGATTTTACCACTGAAGCTGCGCAGTACAACCGTCGACGACAAGGAGGCGCGACCCATGGTACCCACGAAAGACTTGCCCTGCTGGATAGCGAACCAGGCGTGGGCTTTGGGCTGCAAGGGAACGTCATCGTGCACTTCGCCCTTCACCGAGCGTGCGCTCACATCGGCTGAGGTGGTTTCCGGAACGATCGCTTCGATATCGCCGCTGTGGCTGGTCAATCGATACTCGCCGCTGCTGCCAAAATCACCGGCATACACGATGCGGCCGCTGGTCGAGATCACCTGAACCAGAGGCCCCGTGACCTGATCGAGCGTAACCGGACCACTCAACGAATCCACTTCCACGCTCTCGTTCGAAACGTTCTTCAACAGCACGGGACCGTTCAGCGTCTTCACGTGAACGTGAGAGTTGCTGATATCGCGGATATCGACGGCCGCAGCGGCACCTTCCAGGGTCACATCGCCGTGCAGCTTTTCGGCGCGCAGAGGGCCGGTGCTGGAGAGAAGCGTAATGCTGGCATCGGCGGGAACGAGCAATTCGTAGTCCACGCGGCCCGACTCGGGATCGGCCCCGCTAAGCAGATGCGACTGCACTTCCAGATGATTGCCGGTCTGCGTGTTATCCACTTCGACCTTGTCGGAGTGCAGCACGGCGCTGACGATGACCGCGTTGCCCGTGGAAGGCTTCACCGAAATCGAGCCGTAGGGATTATTGACGGAAACCCGCGCTTTGGGTCCGACGTTGAAGTGGTATTCCTTGTGGGTCTCGGCCGCCACCGTTCCCACCACGATCACCGCCACGATCACCAGCAGCCCGATTGTGCGCCTGCTCATT
>Ga0335074_10008757_pt1 | contig 14075 bp, 12 predicted proteins | sample Lox_Sample_23_FD_206715 | JGI IMG/M metagenome (GOLD analysis project Ga0335074, IMG submission 206715) | Soil microbial communities from Loxahatchee National Wildlife Refuge, Florida, United States - Lox_Sample_2.3 | ecosystem: Environmental > Terrestrial > Soil > Wetlands | place: USA...
ACGAACCCCCGGACCCCCGCGGTTGCGGCTGGCGTGGCCGGTTCGGCCTTGCGTGGTTGCCGCTCTCCGGCGTTGCATGCTCGCCGCCCTGGGGGCGGCTTCGGCGTGGGCCGGGGTGTCTTTCCGGGGCGCCGCTCCCGCTCCCGCGCCGCGACAGCCTCCCCCGCAGCCCCGCGGCATCCGGCAAGGGCGCATCGGGCACGCGCCGCAGGCTGCCACACCCGCCGTCACCGGGCTAATAGACAACGCTGAAACCCGGTCAGGCTAGCCGAAGACCTAGATTCGCGCCGCGGCTGAGTCCCCCTGTGCTTCCCGCAGTGTTTCCCCCTGAAGCTTTCCCGTTTCCCCCGGAACCGACCAGCCATCCTGCGATCGAGTGCGCTAGCTCCCGATGACACCAGACGACGAGATTCAAGGGATGATCAAGATGAGACTCGACCGGCTGAGCGCGATCGTCGCGCTGCCTGTCGGCATTGTGCTGGCGATAGCTGCCGCTCTTGCGGTGGCCGCGCTGCTCCTGGCCATGCCGCTGGCGCACGCCAGTGAGCCGGGCCGACTTGCCGCCCACGCTGCCAGTGCCCACGACGGGTACGTTTTCACCACGTATGACAATCCAAGTAACTCCCGGTTCAACCGGCTTCTCGGCATCAATGACAGCGATGAGATGGTCGGGTACGACGGCTCAGGGGCCAAGGGTTCGCCCAGCAAGGGTTATCTGCTGCTGCCATACAGCCCGAGCGGTCAGAAGCCGTATTACCTGGGCGCCGGCTACCCGAGCGCCAGCCAGAACCAGATCACCGGGGTAGCGGACAACGGCGACTACGTTGGCTTCTTCTCCAAGCAGAACAAGTCCGACGGCAGGGACGATAACTTCGGCTTCTTTGACAATTTCTACGGCACAGGCGAAGCCGACTACCCGACATCCGACCCGGCCAGCCCGCCCGTCGACCAACTGCTCGGCATTAACAACAAGGGCGTTGCCGTCGGGTTCTACGTCGACGGCCAGGGTTTCGATCGCGGCTACTCTTTCGACACCGCTAAGGGTTCCTACGCACGGGTACTCGAACCTGGCCACGCCGGAGCCAGCCTGGTCGCCACGGGTATCAATGCCGCCGGCTACATCTGCGGCTACTACCTGGCCGGTCACACCACCGCCGGCTTCATCAAGTCCCCCGGAGGAGTCTTCACGACCCTGCACGTCCCAGGCTCATCATCGACGAGGGCACTCGGCCTGAACAACCGCAGCATGGTCGTCGGCTACTACGCCACCGGATCGGGTCGCCAGAGCGCCACGCACGGTTTCACGTGGACTAAGAAGAGCGGTTATCGCACAGTCGATGACCCGAACGGCAACGGCTCGACCACGGTAAGCGGCATCAATAACAACGGCGACCTCACCGGCTTCTACACCACTCACGACGGCACCATCTCCGACGGATTCCTCGCCGTGCCCGCCAGCCCCCAGGAGGCGACGCTCACCCTCGGCCACATGCCCGCGGCCGGAAGCAGCGCGTCATACTTCGACGACGACAACAGCGGCTGGGGACTCGACATCAATGCGTCAGGCTTCACCCCGAACTCCGCGCACACGGTCGAGCTTGTCGATACGGTGACGAACGCGGTGACTACGCTTGGTCAGTTCACCGCCGGTTCCAGTGGCCAGACCGGCAGCGGAATCACTACAGATATGACTCCGCCGCAGCCGCCATCGGACTACAAGCTGGTGATCCTGGCCGGCACTAGCGGCAGCGGAACCGCCAGCGAGCCGATCGCTGAGGCCCCGGTCGGCCCGCCGGTCACGAATGGCGGCGCCGGGAAGCCATACCCGCTCACCGAGGTGAATGTCAGCCAGGGCGGTCACGACTACGGCACGCCGACCGGAAAGGTTACCCTCGTCGACAACCCGGTAACCCGCACCGTCACCGTGACCATCAACGCAAGCGGCCTTGAGCCAGGTGAGCACGCGGTACAGCTAAGCGTTGGCTCGTGCACTAACCAGAGCCCAGGACGCCCGCTCTACCCAGCCGTGAACTTCACCGCGAGCAGCAAAGGCACCATCGTGGACAAGACGCGGATTATCCCCGGTGCGGACCTGCCGCTTCCAGTGACTGATACGGCTTCTTACATCCCGACCGCTAGCTGGTACCTGAACTTGCTGCAAGGCAGTACCGGCGACATCACCTCAGGCGGCATGCCCACGATCAGCTTCCGCCCCCTGCTGTGCTCTGCCTTCTGACGAAACTGGGCCTTCTGACGAAACTGGGCCTTCTGACGAAACTGGCCACGGTCGGCTGCCACCGGCCGACGCGCCCGCTTGGCGAGATGCGACGGGCACTTAGGGGTCGCGCGGTACGTTGCTTTAGTGGCCTGCGGGGAAAGCGGGTAGGGCGGTTGCCTGGCCATCAGCTGTGAGGATCGAGATTGAGCCAGACCAGGGAATGGCGGTATGTGGCTGATCAGGCCACTGTGCGGCGGGACGTGCCGGGACGGAGACGCATGCGGCGCTGGCTGCGACGCCTTGTCGTTGGGGTTTGCGTAGTGGTCGGGCTTGTCGTGCTGGCCGGCGGCGTCCTGCTGGCCGCTACGCCTTCGGTGGGCAACGCGTGGTCCGTGGCGAGACGGCAGGCCTCATCCCACGGAGCCGCGTTCCCTGGCCCGCCGGTGCCGCATAAGTTCTCCGCGGCGCTGATCGCTACAGAAGATCACCGGTTCTCTGCCGAGCCTGGAATCGATCCTTACGCGATCGTGCGGGTGTTCTGGGCCGGGATTACCGGCAGCAAAGGGGACCAGGGCGGCGCGACCCTGTACCAGCAACTCGCGAAGCTGCTCTACACCGCTGGCCAGACGACCGGGTTTAAGTCTGAGCTCAAGCAGGTCGCGCTGGCCGTCAAGCTGAAGTACAGCTACACGGGCGAGCAGATCTTGCGCATGTACGCCGGAGTGGCCTATTTCGGTCACGGGTACTACGGGCTTGAGCAGGCTAGCTGCGGGTACTACGGGCGGATGCCAGGCAAGCTGTCCTGGCCTCAGGCGGCCGTGCTTGCCGGGCTCGTTCAGGCGCCTTCGGTTTACGACCCGCTGCTGAACCCGTCGCTAGCGCGGTCGAGAGAGGTGCACGTGTTCAGCCGGCTGGTCGCCACCGGCACGATCACGCAAGCCGAGGCAAACCAGGCACTTAGCGTTCCGATCGCCCGGCTGACCAGAGGGGCAGGCGGCTGCCGGGCCGGCTAGCCGGCCTTGGTCTGCCTGATCGGAAGGGGCCCGGCGCGCGCTGCGGGCGGTGCTGTTCCCTGAGCGAGGACTTGCCTGGGTTCCTGAGCCGTCCGCCCCTTGCGGTGCCTACCGCGCCTCAGCCGGGCGAGTGCCACCTCGGGCGGCACCCAGATCCACTTGCGGTATGACCAGAACCTGAACAGTGTTCCCAGGCCGATGCCCAGCAGATTGGCGATGTTGTACCAAAGACGGCCCTGCAGCCCGATGAGGTCGGTAACCAGGCCAAGGCAGGCGTACTGGATCAGCAGGCCCACGCCGTTGAGCACGAAGAACACGACCGATTCGCGGCGGGCACCGCTGCCCTGGCGGGCGCTGAAACTCCAGTAGCGGTTGCCGAGGAAGGTGACGACGGTCGCCGCGATCGTTGCGATCGTGACCGACGCGAACTTCTCGATGCCGAGGTCAAAGCGGAGCAGGTAGGCGCCGACAAGAACGACGGCCACTCCGGTCAGTCCGACGATGCCGAATTTGGCGCCTTCGCGAATCTGCTGGCGATATTGCCGGTAAAGGCTGGTCGGAGAACGCGCGGGCTGGCCGTCAGGCCCGCCGTTGCTCAATTTTGCGGTCCGGCCTGCTCGCTCGGGTTGCCCGCTACAGGGGCAAGCACGGGCTCGATCGCCTCGTGACCGGCCGGGGCATCCTGGCCTTTATCTGGCCAGACCCATTTGCGGTACGACCAGAACCTGAAGAGAGTGGCGAGAACGATGCCGACAAGGATCGCCACGTTCGCGGGCAACTTGCCGGTGTAACCAAGAATGTGAACGGTAAAGCCGAGGCAGCCAAGCTGGATGAGCAAGCCGACGCCGTTGAGCACGAAGAACAGCACGCTCTCGCGGCCTACGGTGGTCCGTTCCCTGTGCTTGAACGTCCAGTACCTGCTCGCCACGTAGGCGAAGGCGGTGGCGACGATCGTGGCGATGACGTTCGCGGTAAGCCACCCGATGTGCATGTTCGACCGCAGCAAGTTCGTGCCGCCGTCGGTGATGACAACCCCGATGATGCCGACGACGCCGAATTTCGCGCCCTCATGGATCAGTTGCCTGAAGCGCTCGTACAGTCTCCTGGCACTATCCACCGAGGTGGCCTCCGTTCGATCGCATCATTTTGCGGTGCTACCCGAAGTGCCGGCCGTCGAAGCACTAGATCGGAGCACGAGATCGAAGCACCGAGCGCAAGATTACCTTGCCAACGCCGGTACGTGGTCTGAGCGGGAGATTCACGCCTCATGATGTTACGTCCGATTCCCCGTCGGATTACTTAGCGTGGCTAGCTGGATGTCCTGCGTCGCCGGCGCGGAAACTCATTCGAGACTGTCGGTACCGGCAGGTAGGGTCACCGACGTGGCTGAACATGAGGTTCTGATCAGGGCAAGGGGGTTGACCAAGGCATTTGGCGAGTTCACGGCCGTGGACGGGATCGACTTCGAGCTGACGCGCGGCGAGGTGTTCGGGTTCCTCGGGCCGAACGGCGCGGGCAAGTCGTCGACGATGAGGATGATCGGCTGCGTCTCGCCTCCCTCGGGCGGTGAGCTGACAATCTTCGGTCTCGATCCGGTTAAGTACGGGTCAGCGATCCGGGCGAGGCTCGGGGTCGTGCCTCAGGAAGACACGCTCGATGTCGAGCTGACCGTGAGCGAGAACCTCTTGATCTACGGCCGTTACTTCGGGCTGCGCCGCGACGTGATCAAGGAGCGCACCGCCAGGCTGCTCGAGTTTGTCAGGCTTGCCGACCGCGCTGACGATGAGGTCGAGCCCCTTTCCGGCGGCATGAAGCGACGGCTGACGATCGCCAGGTCGCTGATCAGCGAACCGGAGATTCTCCTGCTCGACGAGCCAACGACCGGACTCGATCCGCAGGCCAGGCACGTCGTGTGGGATCGGCTTTACCGGCTCAAGCAGCAGGGCGTCACGCTGGTGCTGACAACGCACTACATGGATGAGGCCGAGCAACTCTGCGACCGGCTCGTGGTGATGGACCAGGGCAAGATCGCGGCGGAAGGCTCGCCGCGCGACCTCATTGCCAGGTATTCGACTCCTGAGGTGCTCGAACTGAGGTTCGCGCTCGACGAGCACGAGCAGGCGGGGGAGAAGCTGGCCGACGTGCCCGCTGCGCGGCTTGAGGTGCTCGCCGACCGGATACTGCTCTATACCGATGACGGCGATGCTGCCCTCGCCGCGGTGGCCGGCCTCGGTCTCGAGCCTGTGACGTCTCTCGTGCGGCGGAGCACGCTGGAAGACGTATTCCTGCGGCTTACCGGCCGGTACCTGGAGGACTGATGGCACTCGCACCGGCGCGGGAACCTGTGACACCAGCGGCGTGGTCGTTCGCGGTGCGCCAGTTCAGGTTCTGGCTGACCAATTACCGCAGGACCTGGCGGGGAACCATCTACTCCGGCCTGCTGAACCCCGTGCTCTACCTGGGGGCGATGGGACTCGGCCTCGGCTCGCTTGTTGACGCGCACGGCACGGCCAGCCTCGGCGGCGTGAGCTATCTCCAGTTCCTTGCCCCTGGCTTGCTGGCCGGCGCCGCGATGGAGATGGCGATGGGCGAGTCGACCTGGCCGGTGTTCGGATCGGTGAAATGGCTGAAGACCTACGAGGCGGCCGCCGCGACGCCGCTGCGGCCAGGCGACCTCTACTACGGTCACCTGATCTTCACGGCTTTCAGGCTGATGCTGAACTCCTCGGTGTTCCTCGCGGTCATGGCCGCGTTCGGCGCGGTGAAGTCACCGTGGGTCATCGCGGCGCTGCCGGTCGCCGTGCTGACCGGGCTGGCATTCGCCGCGCCGCTTGAGGCCTTCGCGATCACCTGCAAGAAGGAGACCTCGTTCTCGCTGATCTTCAGGTTCGGCATCATCCCGCTTTTCCTCTTCTCAGGCACCTTCTTCCCGATCTCGCAGCTTCCCCCCATCGTGCGGCCGCTCGCTTACGTCACGCCCTTGTGGCACGGGGTCGCCCTGTGCCGCGCGCTCAGCCTCGGCAACGCGTCGGCAGGCGCGGCCGCGCTGCACCTCGGCTACTTGCTCGCGCTTATCGGCACGGGCAGCTACCTGGCGCAGCGCGCCTACTCGCGGAGGCTGTATGCCTGACCTGACAGCACCCGCGCTGCTCCCGCTCAGGATCTTGCCGCCCGCGCTGCTGCGGACCGGCCGTTACGGCCTGGGCGGCCGCCGCAGCGCCCACCTGATCGAACGGCACGCCAGGGTATACCGGCACACGTGGGGCGTGCTCATCTCGGGTTTCGTCGAGCCGCTGTTCTACTTGCTGTCGATCGGCATCGGCCTCGGCAAGCTGGTCGGCACCGTCGCGGGGCCAAGCGGGCACGCCGTCGGCTTCACCAGCTTCGTCGCGCCGGCCTTGCTGGCCACCTCCGCGATGAACGGCGCGGTCCAGGATTCCACCTTCAACGTGTTCTTCAGGTTGAAGTACGCCAAGCTCTACGACTCGGCGCTGGCCACGCCGATGCGGGCCGACGAGATCGCTCTGGGCGAGATCAGCTGGGCGCTGATCAGAGGAAGCATGTACGCCGCCGCCTTCATGGTTGTCATGCTGGTACTTGGCCTTGCTCACTCGGTCTGGGCCGTGCTTGACGTTCCCGCTGCCGTGCTAATCGGCTTCGCGTTCGCCGGGGCGGGCATGGCAGGGACCACGTTCATGCGTAGCTGGCAGCATTTCGAGTTCGTCACCTTGTCGACGCTGCCGATGTTCCTGCTCTCCACGACTTTCTATCCGCTAAGCGTTTATCCGAGGGCGATTCAGCTCTTCATCGAGATCACGCCGCTTTACCAGGGAATCGTCCTGCTCCGCGGCCTCACGTTCGGAGTGGTCGGGCCTGGCTTGCTGCCGAGAGTGGCCTACCTGGTGCTCATGGGCCTCGCCGGGCTCTTCGTGGCGGGCCGCCGGATCAGGCGCCGCCTGCTTACCTAGGCCCGGCGCCCGCCAGGAAGTGGAAAGTGCCCCGCCACCGGCATCCGGTGGCGGGGCACTAGCTCGGGCTGGCTGGCCGGAACGGGGGCGTCGGCCAGCCAGCGGCCCGGCGGTGGGGGGTCCGCACGGGCGCTGTCGCCGGCTGGGCAGGCCCTCTCGGGGCGGCGCCTTCTGGGGGAAAGGCTGGCGCCGCGGGGGCCTGGGGGAATGCCTCAGCCGGACGGGCATAGGAGCGGGATGCGAACGTTTGCTCCTTTAAGTGACTGCGTCCTTCGTGATCGATCAGTACTCAGACGCGCGAGCCGTCTGCACGGTTTCGTGATCTGGATTACACGTCGTCTTCACATGGGTGAGCGCGGCGCCCGCTAGAACCTGGCCAGCGCCTCCTGCAGCGGGTCAAGTCCGATCGACCCGAGTGTCAGTGCCTGGCTGTGGAATTGCTTCAGGTCGAAGCCCGCGCCCTTTCGCCGCCTGGCGTCTTCCCGCGCGGCGAGCCAGATCCGCTCCCCCAGTTTGTAGGCCGACGACTGTCCCGCCCACCCGAGGTACCTGTCGAGTTCAAACCTCAGCAGCGCGTCGTCCACCTGGACGCGAGATCGCAGATACTCCCATGCCAGCTCAGCGTTCCACTGTTCGCCAGGATGCCAGGGCGAGTCGGAAGGGACCGGCAGTTCTACGTGAACGCCGAGGTCGACCACGACGCGTGCGGCCCGCAGCAACTGCGCGTCAAGCATGCCGAGCTTGTTGCCAGGATCGGCCAGATAGCCAAGCTCGTCCATCAGGCGCTCGGCGTACAGTGCCCAGCCCTCGCCGTGCCCTGATACCCAGCACATCAGCCGCTGCCACCGGTTGAGCTGGTCCTGCAGGAAGATGGCCTGCGCGACCTGCAAGTGATGGCCGGGGACGCCTTCGTGATAGATCGTGGTGAGTTCCTTCCAGGTCGAGAAGTCCTCCACCCCGTCGCCTGGTGCCCACCACATCCGTCCGGGACGGCTCCAGTCCTCGTTTGGTCCCGTGTAGTAAATCCCGCCGTCCTCGGTCGGCGCGATCAGGCATTCGATCGTCCTGGCCGGCTCGGGAATATCGAAGTGGGTGCCGTTCAGTTCGGCGATCGTGGCATCCGCGATGCTCTGCATCCAGTCTTTCAGCGCGTCGCGCCCGAAGATCCGCCGGCTGGGATCGGCGTCGAGTGCCTTCACCGCCTCGGGGACCGAGCCGCCTGGCACGATCTTTCCCGCGATTCGCTTCATCTCGGTTTCGATCCTGATGACCTCGTTCCACCCCCAGCTGTAGGCCTCGTCAGCATCGATCGTGGTGCCGAGGAACTGGCGGGAAAGCAAGCCGAATCTCTCCCGGCCGACGGCGTCCTTTTCCCTTGCGAGCGGCAGAAGCTCGGTCTCGAGGAACTGCCCGAACTCAGCTGTGGCGGCGTTCGCGGCTTGCGCGGCGGATTCCAGTTCGGTGCGCAGCGTGCCTGCCGCCCCGGTGCGCCGCACCAGCCCGTCGTAGAAGGCCGCGCCAGGCGCGGTCCACTCAGCACACTGGCGGGCACAGGCAATGACTTGCCTGCGGGCCGTGACCTGGCCCTTCGCCGCCGCGTCGAGCAAGGTCCGGCGGTAGCCGCCGTAGGCTGCTCCTACGCCGCGCATCCGGCTGGCCAGGTTCCGCTGAGCCTCTTCGCCGTGCAGGGGCATGACGTCGAACACCTGGCGGACGGCCTGCAGCCAGCAAGCGATCACGTTGAGATCACTAGCAGAAGCGCCGCTATCGTGCAGTTCTACGTAGACGGTCAGGCGCTCGGTCATCGCGTCCCTGGCAACCAGCTCGCGGTCGCTGGCCGGCCGCGCCTTTGCCAGTTCCGTCAGAGTCCGCCGGTTGAGGTCCGCCACCGCCTCGAATCCCGCCGGGCTCAGGTCGGTCATTAAGTCGTCGTAGCCAGTAATGCCCATCGAGCTGGCGGCGATCGGATTAAGCACCGAGAACTCAGCTACATGGCGATCAGCGATCTCATCGACTGTGCTCATGAACCGGAAGATACAACGAGTGACCGCCGTCAGCACAGGCGGGCAGGCATGTCAATGCGATTGCGGGGTGAAATATCTTCGCGGATTGCCGACCAGCATGAGCTGGATCTGCTCGGCGCTGACGCCCCGTTCAATCAAGGCCGGCAATACGTAGTCGTGTATGTAAAGATAGTTGCCTGCTTTGGCCTCGTCGTGCGGATACCAGTCGATGTAGCAGGCGGCGTCATGCGAAAGCACCATCTGCGCCGCGTATCCGCGCCCGCATAGCGCGGCGATGATTTCGGCGCGACGCTCCAGTGACGGGGAGATGCCGATGCCGAAGCGGTCCATCCCGAGAAGGCACCCGGCGTCCGCGACCTGAGCGAGGTATTCCGCGTCCTTGCTGTCGCCGCTGTGGCCGATCACGACTCGGGTGAGGTCCGCGCCCTCTTCCCGCAGTACCTGTATGACGGAGAGCCCGTTCCTCGTCGCGGGGTGCGTGTGCACGGTGACCGGTGCTCCGGTCAGCACGTGCGCCCTTGCGACTGCCCGTAGCACCCGTTCGACCCCCCTGGTTAGCCCGGGTTCGTCGACCGCGCACTTCAGGAACGCCGCCTTCACCCCGGTTCCCGCGATCCCCTCGGTGATATCACGCACGAACAACTCGGTCATCGGGTCCTCGCGGCTCGCGGTCAGCCGCCTGCTGCGGTACCTGAAGTAGAAAGGCACCTCGCTGAACGTGTAGACCCCGGTCGCGACGATGATGTTCACCGGCGTCCGCTCGGCGACCCGCTTGATGCGCCAGATGTCGCGCCCGAGTCCGATCACCGTGGGGTCGGCGATGGTCGTGACGCCGCCGGCGAACGCCTTGTCTAGCTGGGCCACGGCGTGCGCGACCCGGTACTCCTCGTCCCAGTCCTCCGGATAGTTCTGCCTGATCTCCTCGTTGAGCACGAACACGTGCTCGTGCATCAGCGTCGTCCCTAGCTCGCTGACGTCAACTTGACCACGTACCGTCTCGACCATCGCCATGGGCAGACCGTAACGTGTGACGCGTACTGGCCGGTAGGTACGCTTTCCCCGGGAGGCAGCACGATGGAATTCGGATTCGACGCTAAGACCGAGGAACTCAGGGGGAAGCTGCTCGCCTTCATGGACTCTGACGTCTACCCGGCAGAGGCGGTGTTCGCTCAGCAAGTGGCGGAGGCCGCTGCCAGCGGCGACATCTGGCACCGCCCGGCGGTCATCGACGAACTGAAGGCGAAGGCGCGCCAGCAGGGCCTGTGGAACCTGTTCCTGACCGTGCGGAGCCACGGCGGCGGGCAGGATCAGGCCGGGCAGATCGCCGCCAAGTACGGAGCCGGCCTCACCAACCTCCAGTACGCGCCGCTGGCCGAGATCACCGGCCGTTCGGTCTCTCTCGCACCCGAAGCGCTCAACTGTGCCGCACCTGACACAGGCAACATGGAACTTCTCGCTGAGTTCGGCAGTGAAGAGCAGGTCGAGCGCTGGCTGCGCCCGCTGCTTGAAGGTGAGATCCGCTCCGCGTTCTGCATGACCGAACCGGACGTGGCCTCCTCTGACGCCACGAACATCTCGACCAGAATCCAGCGCGACGGTGACCTCTACGTGATTAATGGTCGTAAATGGTGGTCTTCCGGGGCGATGGACCCGCGGTGCAAGCTGCTCATCGTCATGGGCAAGACCAACCCGGATGCCGAACGCCATCGCCAGCAGTCCATGATCTGCGTGCCTTCCGACACCCCTGGCGTCAATGTCAAGCGCAGCATGCGGGTCTTCGGCTTCACCGACTCAACACACGGCGGCCACGCCGAGATCGAGTTCACCGACGTCAGGGTGCCGGCGACGAACCTGATCGCGGGCGAGGGAGAGGGCTTCGCGATCGCGCAGGCCCGCCTCGGGCCGGGAAGAATTCACCACTGCATGCGGCTCATCGGCATGGCCGAGCGTGCACTTGAGCTGATGTGCCGCCGGGCGAGCAGTCGCGTGGCGTTCGGCAAGCCGATCGCCGAGCAAGGCGTCGTCCAGGACTGGATCGCCGAATCAAGGGTGCGGATCGAGCAGGCCAGGCTGCTGGTGCTGAAGACGGCCTGGCTGATGGACACGGTCGGCAACAAGGGCGCGCACACCGAGATCCAGGCCATCAAGATCGCGGTGCCTTCGATGACGGAATGGGTGGTCGACAAGGCGATCCAGGCCCACGGAGCCGGCGGCATAAGCCAGGACTTCCCCCTCGCCCAGGCCTGGGCAGGTGCCCGCAGCCTGCGCTTCGCCGACGGCCCTGACGAGGTGCATAAGCGTTCCCTGGCCCGGCGTGAGCTGGCGAAATACCGAACCTGACCCCCGCGGACTCTCTTGAGTTCACAAGCTTTTATCTGCCAATAAGCACCGTTTAGAAAGGGACGTAAGACCTATGGCCGAACAGGCGCAGCGAGTAGCGATCGTCACCGGAGGCGCGCGCGGGATCGGCGCGGCCATCTCCAGGCGGCTAGCCTCCGACGGCATGGCGGTCGGAGTGATTGACCTGAAGGAAGGCGACTGCGGCGCGACGGTAGACGCGATCAAGGCGGCCGGCGGTCGCGCTTTCGCAGCCGGTGCCGATGTCAGTGACGCCGCGCAGGTCACCGCCGCGGTCGAGGCGGTCGCCGCCGAGCTTGGCCCGCCGGTAGTGCTGGTCAACAACGCAGGGGTCTTGCGCGACAACCTGATCTTCAAGATGTCGGACGATGACTGGGACACCGTCATGAACGTGCACCTGAAGGGTGCCTTCCTGATGAGCCGCGCCTGCCAGAAGTACATGGTCGAGGCGAAGTACGGCCGGATCATCTGCCTGTCGTCGAGTTCCGCGCTCGGCAACCGCGGCCAGGCCAACTACTCGACGGCCAAGGCAGGACTCCAGGGCTTCGTGAAGACGCTCGCCAAGGAACTCGGCCAGTTCGGGGTCACCGCTAACGCGATCGCGCCAGGATTCATCGTCACCGACATGACCGCGGCGACGGCCGCCAGGATTGGCGTCGAGTTCGAGGCCTTCCAGCAAGCCGCGGCTTCGCAGATTCCGGTCCGCCGGGTCGGCAGGCCAGAGGACGTCGCGCACGTGGCGTCGTTCTTCGCCAGCGAAGGAGCCGGGTTCGTGTCCGGCCAGGTGGTTTACGTGGCGGGCGGTCCCCTGAATTGAGCTCGGCTGACCTGGCGGAGGGCCTCCGCGAGCAAGTGCGCGAGTTTCTCGCGCAGCACGACCCGGCGACGACCGAGCGGCTCGAGTTCGTCAGGGCCAGGTTCGACGCCGGCCTGGCTTGGGTGCACTACCCGGCAGGGCTCGGCGGCCAGGGCCTGCCAAGGACGCTGCAGAAGGTCGTGGATGCCGAGTTCGCCGCCGCGAACTCGCCGACCAACCGTCCCGAGCGGAACGGCATCGGCCTCGGCATGGCCGCGCCGACGATCCTCGCCTTCGCGAGCGACGAGCAGAAGCAGCGCTGGCTGCGGCCGCTGTGGACCGGTGAGGACGTCTGGTGCCAGCTCTTCAGCGAGCCGGGCGCGGGTTCTGACCTGGCCAACCTGGCGACGCGGGCAGTACGTGACGGCGAAAACTGGATCGTCAGCGGGCAGAAGGTCTGGACTTCTTCTGCGCACATCGCCCGGCGGGCGATGCTCGTCACCAGGACCGATCCCGACCTGCCCAAGCACAAGGGGCTGACCTATTTCGGCGTGGACATGACAACCCCCGGTGTCGAGGTCAGGCCGCTGCGCCAGGCGACCGGCGAGGCCGAGTTCAATGAGGTATTCCTCACCGACGTCGTCATCCCGGACACTGACAGAATCGGCGAGGTCGGGCAGGGCTGGCAGGTCGCGACCGGCACGCTGATGAACGAGCGCGTCGCCCTCGGCGCGTTCTCGCTGCCACGCGAGGGCGGCATGATCGGGTTCTCCGCCAAGACCTGGCGCGAGCATCCAGAACGGCGTACTCCAGGGCTGCACGACCGGCTGCTGCGCCTGTGGGCGGCCTCCGAGGTATCGCGCCTCGCGGGGGAGCGGCTGCGGCAGCAACTCGCCGCCGGACAGCCAGGCCCGGAAGGCTCGGGTGCCAAGCTCGTCTACGCGCGCCTCAACCAGGAGATCGCGGACCTCCAGCTAGAACTGCTCGGCGGTGATGGCCTGCGGTACAGCGACTGGACCATGCACCGCCCTGACGGCGCCGACTTCTACGGACGTGACTCCGGCTACCGGTACTTGCGCTCCAAGGGCAACTCGATCGAGGGCGGCACCTCGGAGATCCTGCGCAACATCGTGGCCGAGCGCGTGCTCGGCCTGCCGCCGGAAATCCGTCTCGACAAGGACAAGCCATGGAAGGACCTCCCCCGATGAGCGAGGCTGAGCTGACCGAGGAAGAGGCCGAGGAAGCCGAGGCGGCGGCCGCGCCGCCATTGCCCGATCTCACCTACACCGACCAGGAAACCGACCTCAGGTCTGCGGTCAGGTCGGTACTCGAGGAGAAAGCCGAGGCGGCTGCGGTTCTTGCCAGGACCGAGAGCCCTGACACATATGACGTCGGGCTATGGCGCACGCTCGCGGCCGAGATCGGCTGCGCCGGCCTGCTGATCCCGGAGGCACAGGGCGGCGCGGGCGCCTCATTCCGCGAGGCGGCGGTCGTCTGCGAGGAGATCGGCCGCTGGGTCGCGCCCGTCCCGTTCCTCGGCAGCGCGGTCATCGCCACGGTGGCGCTGCTCGAGCTCGGCGCGGACGAACCGCTCGCCGGACTCGCGGCCGGCACTACGACCGCCGCGCTCGCGGTGCCGTTCGACTCCTTGCCCGGTGCACGCCCAGAGCCGACCGTGAGGCTCGGGGGACCGGCGAA
>Ga0335074_10008758_pt1 | contig 14073 bp, 12 predicted proteins | sample Lox_Sample_23_FD_206715 | JGI IMG/M metagenome (GOLD analysis project Ga0335074, IMG submission 206715) | Soil microbial communities from Loxahatchee National Wildlife Refuge, Florida, United States - Lox_Sample_2.3 | ecosystem: Environmental > Terrestrial > Soil > Wetlands | place: USA...
GCAGCCGACCCGGCGATGGTCCAGGTCGCGGGCCTGCTGGAGCGGACCAGGCCGGCGCCCCAGCGGGCCGCGATCCTGCACAACGACCTGAAGCTGGACAACTGCCAGTTCGACCCGGCCGAACCGGACCGCGTCCACTCGGTCTTCGACTGGGACATGGCCACGCTCGGTGATCCGCTGGTGGACGTCGGCACAGTGCTGAACTACTGGCCGGACCCGGGCGACTCGCCCGGCGACTGCGGCATGTACCCGGAGGGCCAGGAGACGCTGGGCCTGCCGTCGCAGGCGGAGATCCTGGCCAGTTACGGTGCGGTCACCGGCCTCGACCTGACCGCTGTCGGCTGGTATCAGGCCTTCGCCGCCTGGAAGACCGCGATCGTCCTGCAGCAACTGCACGACCGGTACCTGCGCGGCGAGACCTCCGACGAGCGGATGGCAAGCCGTGGCGACCGGGTCGCCGAACTCGCCGCACGAGCCCGCCGCATACTCCAGGGAGCGAACCGTGAGCTGGGATTTTGAGACCGAGCCTGAGTTCCAGGCACAGCTCGACTGGATGGATGGCTTCGTCCGCGACGAGGTCGAGCCCCTGGATCACCTGATCGCGCACGGCTACGACATGGCCGATCCGGCCCGGCAGCGGCTGATCCCCCCGCTGCAGCGCCAGGTGCAGGACCGCGGGCTGTGGGCCTGCCACCTCGGCCAGGCGCTCGGCGGCCCGGGCTATGGCCAGCTGAAGCTCGCGCTGATGAACGAGATACTCGGGCGGTCCCGCTGGGGTCCTATCGTGTTCGGCTGCCACGCGCCGGACTCGGGCAACGCCGAAATCCTGGCCCACTACGGCACCCCCGAGCTCAAGCTGCGCTACCTCGAGCCGCTGCTGCGCAACGACATCGTGTCGGCGTTCTCGATGACCGAGCCGGCTGGCGGCTCGGACCCGACCGGCTTCGTTACCTCGGCGGTTGCCGATGGTGACCAGTGGGTCATCAACGGAGAGAAGTGGTTCTCCTCCCACGCGAGGTTCGCCACGTTCCTCATCGTGCTCGCCGTCACCGAGCCGGATGCGCCGCCGCACCGGCGCATGTCGATGTTCGTCGTGCCTGCGGGGACGCCTGGCCTGGAGATCATCCGCAACGTCGGGATGTACGGGCACACCGGCGAGGGCACGCACGCCTACCTGCGGTACACCGACGTCCGGGTACCGGCGGATCACCTGCTCGGGGGCCGCGGCGACGGATTCGAGGTGGCGCAGACCCGCCTTGGCGGCGGCCGCATCCACCACGCGATGCGCACGGTCGGGCTGGTTCGCAAGGCGTTCGACGCCATGTGCGAGCGCGCGCTGTCCCGCCAGACCAAGGGCGAGCAGCTGGCACGCAAGCAGCTCGTCCAGCAGATGATCGCGGACTCGTGGCTGCAGCTAGAGCAGTTCCGGCTGCTGGTGCTGCGGACCGCCTGGAGGATCGATCGCTACAACGACTACCGCCGGGTCCGCGCCGACATCTCCGCGGTGAAAGCGGCCATGCCGCAGGTCCTGCACGACGTGGCCGCAAGGGCGCTGCAGATCCACGGCTCGCTCGGCGCTTCTGAGGAGATGCCGTTCGGCGCGATGGTCATGGAGTCCTTCCACATGGGGCTCGCGGACGGCGCGACTGAGGTGCACAAGATCACCCTGGCGCGGGAGGTGCTGAAGGACTACAAGCCAGCCTCCGGGCTGTTCCCGACGACCCACCTCCCGCTGCTGGCCGCCCAGGCGCGGGCGCGCTACCAGGACGTGCTGGCGGAGCTCCAGAGCGAGGAGGTCTGACCTGATGCCGACTGCCGACGTACCGGACCTGCGGCCCGGATCGCGCTGGCGGAGCGCGGTGTGCGAGTCCGAGGTCATCGTCGTGCGAGCGCCCGCCGAGCCGGTGCTGCTGTGCATCGGCGGCGCTCCGGCGATTGCGGCCGACGCCAGCCAGCCGGCCGGCCCAGGGAGGCCAGCTGCCGGGACGCTCGACGACAGCCTGGCCGACGGCACCTTGCTCGGGAAGCGGTACACCGACGAAGCCTCCGGGCTCGAGCTGCTCTGCACCAGGGCCGGTGCCGGCACGATCACGGTGGCGGGCCGGCCTGCGATGATCATGCCGCCGCGGAAACTGCCCGCCTCCGACTAGGGCCGGCCATGAACATCGCCTTGCTGCTGGAGATGGCCGCCGACGGGGCCGGCGACCGGGTCGCGCTCGGCTCGCGCTCGGGCGGGACCAGCTATGCCGAGCTGCTCCGCCGGGCCAGGAACACGGCTGGCTGGCTTGCATCGCACGACGGGCAGCGGGCAGCGCTCCTGGATGGCAACTCGCCCGCTGTCCCCCTGCTGCTGTTCGGTGCCGCACTGGCCGGGCGGGCGTTCGCGCCGGTGAGCTACCGGCTTGCCGAACCGCAGCTGCGCACGCTGCTGAGCCGGCTGGCTCCCGGTGTGCTCATTACCGGCGCGAATGCGGCAGTGCCCGAACCGCTGCCCGCCGACCTCACGGCGTGGCCTCGCGCCGAGCTACTTGCCGCCGCCGACCGGGAGACCGGTCTCCCGGCGAGCCATGGCGGGCCGGATGACGTGGCTGTGCTGCTGTTCACCAGCGGGACAAGCGGCGAGCCGAAGGCCGCCGTACTGCGGCACCGTCAGCTTGTCTCCTACGTCATCGGCAGTGTCGAGTTCCTGGCTGCCGACCCTGGCGAGGCCGCGCTCGTCAGCGTCCCGCCCTACCACATAGCCGGCATCAGCGCGATCCTCAGCTCCGTCTACGCCGGGCGCCGGATCGTGCAGCTCGAGTCCTTCGACGCGGAGCGCTGGGTCCGGGTCGTCAACGACGAGCAGATCACTCATGCCATGGTCGTGCCGACCATGCTCGGCCGCATCGTTGATTACCTGATCGACAGCGGCGACCACGTTCCCTCCCTGCGGCACCTGTCGTATGGGGGTGGCCGGATGCCAGCGCCGGCCATCGAAAAGGCCCTTGACCTTCTTCCGCGCGTCAACTTCGTCAACGCGTACGGGCTGACCGAGACGAGCTCGACGATCGCCGTGCTCGACTCCGCTGACCACCGACGGTTCGCGGCCAGCGACGACCCTGGCGAGCGGCAGAGGCTCGGCTCCGTGGGCCACCCGCTGCCGACGGTGCAGCTCGAGATTCGCGGCCTAGACGGGGCACCCGTAGCTCCGGGGGTGCCCGGCGAGGTTGTCGTGCGCGGCGAGCAGGTCGCGGGCGAGTACCTCGGCGACAGCCGCCGCGACGCCGACGGGTGGTTCGCCACGCACGACGCTGGCTATCTCGACGACGCCGGGTACCTGTTTCTGACCGGCCGGCTTGACGATGTGATCGTCCGCGGCGGGGAGAACCTGTCGCCCGGCGAGATTGAGGACGTGCTGCTCACTCATCCCGCCGTGCGCGACGTCGCCGTCATCGGCCTGCCAGACGCGGAGTGGGGCGAGCAGGTAGTCGCCGTCGTCGTGCTGGCCGACGGCGCTCCTGCCACAGGCGCTTCTGCGGATGGTGCAGCCGCCGACTTTGCCGCCGCGGACTCTGCCGCCGCGGACTCTGCCGCCGCGGACGAGCCGACGCTACAGCAGTGGGTTCGCGACCGCCTGCGGAGCTCGAGGACCCCGTCGCGGGTCGAGTTCGTCCCGGCGCTCCCCTACAACGAGACTGGCAAGCTGCTGCGGCGCAAGCTACGCGATCAGTTCTGCGGTGGGGGCTGACGTGCCATCCGGATCGCTCGCCGTTTCACTGGTGCGGACCGACGCGCCCGGATTCCGCGAGTTGCTCGCTGATCCGTCCGCCGCCGAGTCGATATCAACGGCGGCTGGCTGTCCGCTAGTCGTGGTCGAGATCGAGGATGGGGCTGCCGGCGCCGCACTAGCGGGGCTTGACACTACGGCCCTGCCAGCGGTTGTGGTTGCGGTGGCGCGCGATCCCGGTTGCCTGCCGCAGAGTGCGTTCGCGGCCTGCGACGTGGTGCTGACCGAGGACGCTGCAGCTGGTTGCCCCTTCGTTGCACCGTCCGGCGGGCTGGAGGCTGGCCTGGCAGGATTGGTCGCTGCCGTCTCGGCGAACCCGGCGGCAGCCGCGACCCTGGCACTACTGCTGCGTAGCGCGGTCGGCCTGAGCGCCCCGGCCGCGCTGGTGGCGGAGTCAGCTGCTTACTCAGCTCTGCAGGGCGGCGCAGAGTTTCGGCGCTGGCAGGCGGGACGACCGACCCGGCCGCCCGAGCCCGGACTTGAGGCGGACCGGCTCGGGCCAGTGTGGCCCGAGCGGGTCCGGCTCGAGCGGTCGCAGGCGGAATTGCGCATTGTTCTGGCGCGGCCAGCCAGGCGCAACGCTGTCGACTGGCGGATGCGCGACGCCCTCGCCGAGGCTCTCGCAGTCGCGATACGCGAGCCGTGCCTGCGGGTGGAGCTGGCAGGTGACGGTCCAGACTTCTGCTCAGGCGGTGATCTGGACGAATTCGGGAGCCGTCGCGACCCTGCGCAGGGGCATATCGTCCGGCTCACGCGCAGCCCGGCTCTGCTGCTACACCATCTCGCGGACCGGACCACCGCTCGGCTGCACGGTTCGTGCATCGGCGCGGGAGTCGAATGGCCAGCCTTTGCTGGCCGCATTGTCGCGGCGCCCGACACGCGGTTCGCGCTGCCGGAGCTCAGTCTGGGGCTGATTCCCGGTGCGGGCGGCACGGTCAGCCTGACCCGGCGCATCGGCCGGTGGCGGACCGCCTTCCTGGCGTTGAGTGGCACGTGTCTGACCGCGGCTGACGCACTGGCATGGGGCCTCGTCGATGCGTTGGAGCCACCGGATGCCCCAGGCGCCCGGTCATGAGGTCAGCAACAGTCACCGCCGCCTGCCTGCCTGACCTGCAGGCCGAGCGGGCGCGGCTCGCCGCCATGCTGGAGGGGGCGGGAATACCAGCGGATGGCAGCGCTGCCCGGACAGTGGAGCTCAGCGCGGATCACGGCCCGGACCACAGCGGGGCGGACCACGGCGGGGAGTGCGACGCTGACGGGGGCGGAGATCGTGGCGCAGAAGGCGCGGGGTGCGGCGTGGTTGCGTGGGCACGGTCCGGGCTCATGAACCTGACCGGCTGCCCGTGCGGGCCTCCGCTTGCGCCGTCCTCGCCGGTGCTCGCTCGGGTCGGGCTGGTCGCTGATGCGATCGCTTCGCTGACCGGCCGACGCGGACGACCGGTCAGCCTCGACGTTCCGGCTCTGCTGACAAGCCGCGCTTCGCTGTTCGGCTGGCGGCGACGCGGCAGTGTCTCGGTCAACGGGCACTGCCGGTTGCTGCGCGCTGCCGACGGCTGGGTCGCCGTAAACCTGTCCCGGCCGTGTGACATCGCAAGCGTTCCGGCTGTCATCGGTCGAGAGCTGCGCGCTAGCGCCTGGCATGACCTCGCCGCCGACGCCGCGGCGATGGGCAGCGCTGAGCTCGCCGCGGCGGCGCAGCTCGTAGGAATCCCGGCCGCGACACCGGGCTCGGCGGCCGACATGGCGGCCGTCCGATTCCGCCGCGTCGGCGAGCCGGGTTCGGCGCCGCCGTTCGTGCTCGACCTGACAGCCATGTGGGCGGGCCCGCTGTGCGCCAGAATCCTGCACCAGGCTGGCTGGCACGTGCTCAAGGTGGAGGATTCTCGGAGGCCGGATGGTGCGCGGTCAGGTCCGGCTGCTTTCTACGCCAGCCTGCACATGGGAATCCCGGCGGTACGGCTTGATTTCGGCAGCGCTGAAGGCCGGTCCGCCCTGCGACGACTGGCAGCCCAGGCTGGCGTCGTGCTGGAAAGCAGCCGGCCCCGGGCGCTGCGCCAGCTCGGCCTTGTCGCCGAAGAGTGGCTGGCCGAATCTCCCGGTCGGATCTGGGTATCGGTCACCGGCTACGGCCGTGACGATCTCAGGCAGCGGGCCGCGTTCGGCGATGACGCCGCGGTCGCTGGCGGGCTGGTTGCCTGGTCCGCCGACGGTTCCCCGGCTTTCTGCGGCGATGCGATCGCGGACCCGCTGACCGGAATGATGGCCGGACTCTGCGGGCTTGCGGCCAGCGCACAAGGCGGGGGCTTGCTAGTGGATGTCTCGATGGCTGGGGTCTGCGCGGAATATGCCCGGCAGCCCGATGGCCGGCAGATCTCGCATCCGGTCACAAAGGACGGTGGCCGGTGGCTGGTCCGGCACGCCGGGGAAACGGCGGTGATCCGCCAGTGCTGACCATGCGACGACAAACCGTCCTCGTGCGGAACGCCGAGGTCGGCGGTCGGCGGCGCGCGGACGTGCGGGTGGGGCCGGAGCGGATTGAGGATGTAGGCCCTGGGCTGACGCGCCAGCCAGGTGAAGAGGTGGTTGACGCCGGCGGCGGTGCAGTCATTCCCGGATTGCACGACCACCACCTTCACCTGCGAGCCGCTGTTGCGGCTCGGAGGTCAGTAGACGTGTCGCGGGTGAGCGACCCCGCTGGGTTCGACCAGCTCATCGCAACTGGTGCCGCTGCCGCAGGTGTCACGACAGGCCGGTGGGCGCGCGCGATCGGGTGGGATGAGCACCAGGCCGGCTTGGTGGACCGGCAGCGGCTTGACGTGCTTACCGGACAAGTGCCGACCCGCGTTCAGCACCGCAGCGGGGCCATGTGGGTGCTGAACTCGGCTGCCCTGCACGCAATCGGCGCAGAGCGGTGCGATCTTGACGGCATCGAGCGCGATCCCGACGGCGGGGCGACCGGCAGGCTGCTGCGGATGGATGGCTGGCTGGCTGGCCGACTGGCCAGCATCGGCGCAGGCCGGGGCCAACCGCCGCTGGCCGACGGGCTCGCCGAGTTTGCCGCCTCGTGCAGCAAGCTCGGTATCACTGGCTTCACCGACGCCACCCCCGGCCGTGATCTGGCCGACGCCGAAGAGCTGGCCGCGTTGTCCGAGGCCGGGGTGTTCCCGCAACGGCTAGTGCTCATGACTCCAGCCGGCGTGCGGATCGGGTGCGCTGGCCGCGTTGCCATCGGCCCTGTGAAGCTGCTCCTCGATGACGACACATTGCCCACTGCCCAGTCACTGGCTGGCGAGATTGGCCGTGCGCACGCCGATGGTCGAGGCGCTGCGGTGCACTGCGTGACCGCCGAGCAGCTTGTGGTCGCCGTTGCTGCCTTCGAGCAGGCCGGTCCTCCGCCGACGGGCACAGCTGACCGGATCGAGCACGCCGGGGTGGTACCGCCCGGCTATGCCGAGCGGCTTGCCTGCCTTGGCCTGGCTGTTGTCACGCAGCCCGGGTTCGTCTCGCAGCGCGGGGATCAGTTTGCACTCCATGTCCCGCCGCCGGAACGGGCGTGGCTGTATCCGTGCGCCAGCCTGCTACAGGCCGGCGTGCCTGTCGCCGCCAGCTCGGACGCTCCGTTCGGCCCTGCCAACCCCTGGCTTGCCATCGCCACAGCTGTTTCACGACGCACCTCGTCGGGAACCGTCCTCGGCGAGGACGAGCGAATGAGCGCCGCCCAGGCACTACGGCTCTACCTGACGGTGGCCGGCGATGTGCGGCGCGTCCGGACTATCACGCCCGGAGAGCCAGGCGAGGTGTGCGTGCTGCGCGCGCCGCTACGGGCCGTCCTTTCCGATCCCCTCAGCGCCGAAGTGGCGGCCACGGTCATCGGGGGTGAGCTGACGGGCCAGTACGCCGGTCATTAGCACGGCTGCCGGAACCGAGTCCGCACGACTAAACTGCCGACAGGTCGCACCGGGATCGGGGTTGCTGGTAATCGGGGAGGCGGAACCTAGTGGCCTAACATCGCCGGGCGTTGCCTTCACCTGGGACAACGCTGGTCTTCCGGCGCCGGACGTAGCTCAGTGTCTGTGCACGTTGGCTCCCACGCTGACTCCCCAAAGTAGCTCCTGCTGAAGCGAACACGAAGTCCGCTCCGCTCATCGAACAGAAAAGCGGATGAAGTCATGCGCAGGCACCTGCTGTTCCGGGACTACCTGCGCGTCAGCGCTCAAGCCCAGGCGGCATACGTCGAAGTCAAGTTCGCCGCATCGCGCCTCTGGCGTGGCGACCGGATGGGATACAACGAAGCAAAGACGCGGGTAATCCTCGACATCATGGAAAAGGCGGAGACCTGGGCTGCCCGCGGCCGCAGGTAATCGCGCTCAAGTCGGCGTCTCAGCAGTGCGCTGAACATCGCTACCATCCACAACATCAGTCATCGGTTCCGACGATGGCTGAAATCCGCCGCTGCTATCGGCCAGCTACGCCCATAACAGTCCGCATTAGCCCGCTGGTTGAGTCGAAGCTCATCCGAGCCGGTGCAGGAGGCCCCGATCTGCTGGACCGCCACTGCCGAGCCGGCCATCAATCGTTCTCATCCAGTCCGAGTAGCCCAGCATCCCGGTAGGACGCCGCAAGCTCCTTGCCGGCAGCGAGGGTCTCCGGGTGCTCAGCTCCCAGAATCCTGGTCATCTCGGGGGTGACTTGCTCTCCGAGCGCGACAGCGTCGGCGGTCCGGCCTGCTTGCCGGTAGGAGGCGGCCAGGCTGGCGCCGGCAACGAGGGTGTCTGGATGATCGGCTCCGAGAATCCGCTCCCTGTCCTTAACGACCTGCTCGCCCGTTGCGATCGCGTCGCCGAGCCGGCCCGCCTGCCGGTAGGAAGCCGCTAGGCCGAGCCGAGCGAAGATCGTCTCAGGGTGATCCGCTCCGAGTACCCGACTCCGAGCGGCAGCGACCTGCTCGCCAATGGATATGGCTTCCTCGGTCCGGCCCGCCTGTCGGTACGCGGCAGCTAGGTTGCCGCGGCCGGCGAGTGTCGTACGGTGCTCGGGTCCTAGTATCCGCTCTCGGATGGCAGTGACCTGCTCAAACATGTCCAGGGCTTCGGCCGTGCGGCCACCTTGCCAGTAGCTACCGGCCAGGCCAGAGATAGCAGTGAGGGTATCCGGGTGCTCCGGTCCAAGTATCCGCTTAAGATCGGCGGCAGCCGCCTCGAATATCGCCAGCGCCTCATCGTTCCGGCCGGCGTGTACGTAGGAGACAGCCAGATTCGTACGAGCGACGAGCGTGTCGTGGTGCTTGGGCCCCAGAATCCGCTGATAGTCGTCGGCTACTTCTTCCTCGATAGCGATTGCTTCGTCGGTGCGCCCGGCATCGGAGTAGGAGGCAGCGAGGTCGCGCCGGGAGCCGAGAGTGTCGGGGTGGTCGGGTCCGAGAATCCGCTCCCGGTCGGCGACGACCTGCTCCTCAATTGCGATCGCCTCGCGAGTGCGGCCGGCTTGCCAGTAAGCGGTGGCAAGGCCGACGCGGGCGGCGAGGATGGTCAGGTGCTCGGGTGCGAGTGTCTGCTCGGCGCGGTGAGTGATCTGCTTCCAGTAGGTAATTGCGGCTGCGTTCAGTCCCGCGTTCAGCAGGCTGTCTCCGGCGCGGAATATCACCGAGTGTCCGTCGGGCTGCCAGACGGCGTCGGCGGCATAGCGCATCAGTATCGCAGTGCTGGCACGCAGCGCCTCGGCAAGCGCAGGGGTGGTCTGGTCTACTTCGGGCCAGATCTCGGTAAGGGCGTCGGCGGTTGCACGCGCGGTCAGGTCCGTGAGACGGGCAGGCGTAGCCTCGCGGGCGGCTCGGGCAGTCAGGGCGTGTACTCGTATGGCACGCGCGCTGGCCTGGTCATCGACGATCGCGAGGCTAAAGCGGCGCAGAACCTGGACCGCTGACCGAGCTTGCTCCGGCGTGACCGCCTCGGGCGCGGGGTGCTGGACGACCGCGGTCCGCGCGGCCGTCAGGTAGCCAGTGACAGCAGAGGATGTCCACAACGGGGCGGGGTGGCCGGCTGGGTCCAGAAGGCCGGCCAGGTGCATGGCCGGTCGGGCGAGCCCAGCGGGGTCGCAGGCATCGGCAGCATCAAGAGCGAGCAGCATGGTCACTGCCACTGGGCGGCCATATCTGTCGGTATCCGCGCTCGCGGGCATTAACTCCTCGAGCTGTTGCTGTCCGGCTGTGTACCGGTCGAGGTAATCAGCGCAGGTCAGCTGCTGGTCGATCATGTACGCCGCGGCATGTGACAAGGCGAGCGGCAGGTACCCAAGCTCCTTCGCCAGTTCGTCGCCGCGGTGATCAGCGAACTGGGCCACGCCGGCATCACGCAGACGCCTCGCCAGATACGCGTGGGCCTCGTCTGGTGTGTAGACGCCGACTTCGATCATGACCCGGCCTGAGCCTGTCAGAGACGCGTCGCGGCGACGGGTGGTCGCCAGCACCCAGCCGTTGCCGGTAAGGCTCGCCGGCCACCACTCGGCAACGTGAACCGGATCGTTGATATCGTCAAGTACGACCAGCCACGGGCGGTGCGTCGCTGACGCCCATTCGCAGAACGCTCGAGCGTCTGTCTCGGCGTTCTCCCCGTCGGCCTCCGGCGCCTGCGCCTCCCGGCCCGCCCTGGCGAAGGTGTCGATGATCGCATCTGGCTGATCGGCATGAACCCAGACCACCAGATCCGTGCCGGTGCGTATGGCCTCGCGAGCATAGCTGGCCGCTAGCTGAGATTTGCCTACACCTCCGCCACCCGAAAACACCTGCGTCAGCAGCACACCGGTGCCGGCAGTCTTCACCTCATCGATCTGGTCGCGCAGCGCTCGCCGTTCTTGAAACGCCGACGCCGCCTGAGGAACCTGACCCACAACGATCGGCCAGGAAACACCGGGCGGTGGCGCCTGATGCCAGTGCAGATTTGTTATCGACCCAGCCGCTACTGATCCACCTGTCGCGATCACCAACTTGGCAGTGGGCGGTTCCGGCGTTTCAGGAGTCGGCGGCCCGGTCACTGCATCGTCCCGGCAGGCTCGGCACCAGTGTCACGATGCCCGTTGATCGTGACCTGGTCGATGTGTTGCGCTGCCGCACTGCCATGGTCGGCGATAATGACGACCGGAGTCGAACTCAACCCGGCGAGCGCGGTCGGCTCAGCTTTGGCGGACTTGCCTGGCAGCTCGCGCCGCTCATAGGCCGGCAGCAGATACGGTGCGGCCAGCGCCGCGAGCGCAATCACGGCAGCGACCGGTCCAGCCACTGCGGCGGCTCGGCTCACGCCTGCGACCCAGAAGTACACTCCCAACCCGCCCACCGCCAATACAGCTGCGACCCGGCCGGCCATCACTTTGTGCCGAGACCAGATCCGCATCACAGATCCAATCCTGCCACGCACCAAACATTGCCGCCAAACCACATGCCTACTGAAAACGGAAACGGAAACCGAAATGGAAATGATTACCATATGCGAAGAACGAGGCCATCAAAAAGCAGGCGTATGCCATTGAGCACCATACCGAGAGCGGGCTACGGAAGATCGGCATTACACTCGTCGGACCCCTTTACTGACTCTATGTACTTGAGATCGGGCGAAGAGAGGGCCGAGGTTTCCGGCTTAGACCGACTTGGCAAGGGCTTGCAGCAAGGCGGGCGTGTGCTGGTCACTGGACGCACCCAACGGACTCGGGTTCCCAGCGCTGAGCGTTTCCGGGCTGTAGGAGCACAGGTCGTTGTCACGGGGCGCGATGTCGATCTCGGCAGGTAGGCCGAGCCGGCACTCGGACCGGAAGCGCGCTTCGTCGATGCGGATGCCGCCGACCCGGACGCAGTCGTTTCGTCAGTGGCAACCGCGACTGATCACCTCGACGGGCTGGACGCCCTGGAGAATAACGCTGGAATCGGCATCCTCCGACGCGGGAATCTGGGCGAGCAAGCAACGGGCCCGTACTCGGTGACGAAAGCCGCCATCATGATGCCGGGGAAGATGCTCCCATCGACGTCGGCGACATCCGGCCCGGCATGCGGCACATGGCGTCACCTCGCAAGCAGGACAGGGGCGAGAGTGCCGACTGGCCCGTGCCGCCTTTTGGCAGCATCGGCGAGGCGCGCGATGTCGCGGCTGCGACAGTGCTCCCTGCCAGCCACAACTCCGAGTTATCACCAGGACGACCCTGCAGGTCGATGGCGGGATGACGGGATGACTACCTGGAGCGCGAGCGCGCACCCGAGACTGCGGTGCTAGGCGTCGGGCCTTGGGCGCTGCGAGTCAGCCGCCCTGACCCAGGCCATTGCATCGCTCCATCTTGATTAGATGTCACTCATGGCCCTTTCGCTCCTTCCCTGCTGTCGTTCCACCAGGCGGTGATTTCTCCTAATCCTGTGTGCCTTCACGCTGACGACCGGCCAGGCGACGTCAGCCTACATCGGGATACTGCGTCCTCTTGTCAATGATAAGTGCAAAGATGCGAAACAGCGCTTACCAGTCGGGATGGCGGGATTCGAACCCGCGGCCTCCTGCTCCCAAATTAGCCCTTTACAGCCGCTGGCTGTCGCTTACTGTCGCCGAGCGGGGCATCTACGTGCGGTAATATTTGCCTGCTGTCGCCTTACGTCGCCCGGTGTCTGTGCACATTGGCTCCCACTTTGGCTACTATTAGCAGCCAATTGCGGGCTTGCGCCAATCCTGAATGGCCTGCCGAAACTTCATTCACCTAGCCCGGCAGCAGGGCCGTTTCGCGAGATTGTCGAGTGAGGAGTGGCCACCTGGGCCGAACCTCAGGGCAACGGTGCGGAGGGCCTCCTGCGCAATCCACCGCCCGAGGAGATCCTGCTTCAGAGTATGGGCCCCGCCGGGCGGTGTGACCGATGGATCGACTGAGGTCGTCCGCAGCGGTCGTTGTTCCGCGACAACGCGGAACTGCTGGCGTGGCGCGAGCACGAGCCTGCGCATGGGGGTTGTCGGGCCGACCCGAAGTCCGCAAGCCTTGGCCGTCAGCTAAGCCGGGCCATGATGGTCCAGGTAGACCAGGCGGTCAGCGAGCTGCTCCCCGGAGACTGCCACAACCGCCGTTGCGATGGCGCCGTATCCGGCAGGCCGCCTGGAGAATCGCGACGACAGTGCTATCAGGACCCCGAAGTGGTGCCGGCCTGCGGCGACGTGCTCGCTGCAGAGCCGGGCGAAGTCGCTGACGTTCTCGGTGAGCAGGGTATATGCCCCGTCGGTCGCCGTAGCGAAGACGTCGTCGTCTGACCTGCCGGCCATCCCCAGCTCAGCGACAGTGGCCGCGTCGATGCCCTGGTCTCGCAGTGCCTGCGCCAGCTTGTCGGCGTACATCTCGTCAAGGAGAAGCTTCATCGCATATCTGCTGCGGCAGTTTCATGCCGGTGCAGCGCGATACGAGCCTCGACCTCCTCGGGATACGCCTCCTGATACCGCAGTGCCGCGTCGATCAGCGGACGGGGGATGCCCTGTTCGGCCGCGAGGACTTGCGCGGGATTCCCTTCCCCGGCTAGGTCCTGCAGCCACATGACGATCTCCCAGACGTCCGGGCCTCCGACCACGGCGGCGCGCCGGCCAGCCGGCCCGTCTCGGAAGGTGATCAGTGGGTGCTCATCCCGGCGAGATCCTTCCTCGGCGTACCGGCGCAGCCGGTCGGACAGGCTCTCTCCCGCCGCTCGCGCCCGCAGCCGCAGCCGCTCAGCCAGGGTGTCATCCAAACGTACCGATACATTCACGGACATGCATCCATCGTAGCACATTGTAAACGCCTGTCCCGGCGCGCGGTCGCCATCACCACCAAGGCCCCTGCGGGTTTCGGCATCAGCCGCTTGCCCACAGTTGTCGAATTGGTCATTGGCGAGATGTGACAGCTTGGGTCACCGTCGTGCTCTACCTCGAAGTGCCCCTTCGGTGTCGTCTGGACGCCGACCCAGATGATGTTCAGGAGGTCGACCTTGACCGCCTCGAGCAGGTCGTCATCGACCTTGGCAGTGATCGTCATGGCGTATTCCTTCGGTCTCAGGACTCACCGTGAGCCAGCGCGGTATTGGCCCGCCTGGGCCAGTGTCGGAGCATCTCGCCGAACTTCCTGGAGGCCGCGATCAGCAAAGGAACTCAGGCAGACGTGGAAAGTCAACGGGGCAGCGGATGCGCTAACCCATACACCTAGCAAGCTTGGGCGGTCTTGATCTTTTCTCTTGAGTCAAGTCTGGTGCTTGGCAGTCGCCTTTGCGGGTGCAGGGGGCGGGGTTGTCAGGCGGCCAGGCCGGCTTGGCTGGCGAGGTCGTCGATGGC
>Ga0335074_10008759_pt1 | contig 14073 bp, 14 predicted proteins | sample Lox_Sample_23_FD_206715 | JGI IMG/M metagenome (GOLD analysis project Ga0335074, IMG submission 206715) | Soil microbial communities from Loxahatchee National Wildlife Refuge, Florida, United States - Lox_Sample_2.3 | ecosystem: Environmental > Terrestrial > Soil > Wetlands | place: USA...
CCAAATTCTAAGTGGGTGTCACAATTGCAATGGCTGTTCCTTTAATAATTGCTGCTTTCCAAGTCAAGAGACTCCAGAGGTGGTGGGAAGAGGGGCTAGCGCTGATGCGACTCCAGCGGATGGAGCAACAGGAGAGCCAAGTGAAGGAAATGTGAAAAAAGGCGGGATAGTCCGATCAAATGTTTTATCTCTGTGGGAAATCACCAAGTCGAGAGATGCATAGTCCCTTTTGTAAGAAGCTGTGTATTGACCCTCCTACTTCATTCATCATAGCTTGTGATCATTTAATCTCGCTGGCCATACCCGGACTACCCCATATCGCTGCGCTACCATTTCCAATCCTATATCAGAGGGTAAGGCTTAACTTCACTCTTATGCGCAGCATATTCGACGTATGATTCGCAGGCGAAAGCCCAAATATTTCCAACTCAAGATCTGTCAAACGCTGGACTACATTCATGGGCCAGCAATGGATACCAACAACACTCCCCACACTGTTACACCCTTAGAAGGCCATGTTCATACGGTCATCTTTCCCCACGGCTGCGCTAGCAACGCGATAGAGTTCGCAGAAGAGGTCGCCGAGAGCCAGGCATCAGACGACTGTCCTGCCCGAGACCTTTCCAATCTTCAAATAGGTCTCCGGATTTCAAGGCTCCGGATCTCACCGCGATTCGAGACTGGGGTGGAACAATGGTTTGACATGCGGTCTGTCGAGAATTCAGGAGAGCACAAGGAATTGCAAGTTGATGGTTTAATGGAAAGTATCGCACTAATTCTCAACATCATATGGATTGAGGCGTCATCCAATCAGTTGCACACTGGCATCCACTTAATCACGACTGGTGGAAATGGTCCTGCCCTCTTAGTTGCTAGTCTGATAAGGGATACAATGGAGCGAGTTGACTTTTGCTGGGTGAACCATCGAAAATACCTTCACTATACTACTAACAGTGTACGAGACTACACCTCAAAAGACCGCTTCGACCCCTACGAGCTGATACTCTCCGAGTAGATCCCGCTTGATGTACATAAATCAGAGTTAAATGGCAGGAAATTTGATTAGGTTGATTCTCTGCACCTATATAACTACAATTAGAATTATAAATAATTCTGTTTTAAACATACAACATTGTATAGCGGTGGATGTTTATCATCTTTCCACTCTATTATTGGACATCAGATACGATTTACCCAGATATATCTGGGTATCTATCTGCCAAGACTGCTCAGGTGTCTATGTGGCGTAGTCCTTATATATCAGACACCAACCTGAGCAATTTCTCTCAGGTATCTAGGTACCCAAATATATAACATGCTTCATTACGAACATGTAGTTTAAAATTCTAAGGCTCTAGAAGTCATAGTTTTAAGCTTTGCTTAAAGTTAGAATTGCTTTATGCAATGATAACTAATAATACCTAATTCTATAACAAGTCTTTCGATGGTTTTCCTCCTTGAAACCACGAACTTTGTAATTCAAGCGGTCAACTCGAAGATTTAAAATCTACAGATTCATAGAGGGAAAATACGATACGACAGAGAAATTCACAGATCTATGGCTCAAAATTAAAAGGAATAGTTTATAAAGATTAGAGATCCAAAAATATATTGGAAAACTTGCTGATAAGTTTATGTTTTTATATATTTTGCATACACCCAGACATACCCAGATATCTACCAAGAATTCAGGTACCCATCTGCTATCCAGATAGGTACCTACCCGGACTCCCCTTCAGATACTGTGATGGGGCTTTGTGATCCCTTACAAAATCACATGATTCTGGGCAATAGTTGTTCCTGTGCCAGGGTATTGATGTATTTTAGCTAGTCCGAAGGCCTCGTTCTCACAGACATCAAGGACGAAGTTAGCTAACAGTTAGGGAACAGTTAGCTACAGACAAACACGGACAGCTGGGCGGCAGTCTGTTGTGGACGGTGTAAGACTGCCGGTTTCGTGGTGTCTCCAGCAGAGGTTAAGGTACGATATACTGGTGTCACGTGGGTGGTCACGGGATGCAAAGACAGGTCTCCAGAATGACAGTAATATTCAAGGAACTATTCGCTACCTTTTCCACTTCTAGGAATGTCATTCTTTAAGTATGGCCAGCGTCAGCCGGCTGGAGAAACCACGCTCCGTAGCGTTCTGACATGTGCAGCAGCCCGAACTATACGCTGTACGTTCTGGCGCCTGACAGACGGACAGGACGAGGGATCAGGATTTACGGACACAGGTTGAGTTTTACGGATACAGAATGCAGGTTTCTTCTTTCTTTTTGGGTTTTGGACCCTATTCCTTCTGCTGAGCACCTCCGGAGTGGACGTTGACCTACCCATTGTCCTGACGATCATGCACTTCGACGGCACATCCTATCCCTCCACAATACGTACCTGCCCAACACTGTTCCACTCCTATGTGCCGATTTTAACTAGTACATTAATAATAACACCATTAGGACTGAAGTTTATGTAGCTGCAACTGGGTGGTAATCGAGGTTAGATTTTCTGACGCTGTAATACATTGCGTATTTCTTTGTATCACGTGATACAATGGAACATTAGCGAAATCTTGTTCGGAACAACGAAATGCGCGTGATTGGCTGAGACCTTGACTTATGACCTAAGATAGGAACTTTGCTCGCCTTGTAAGTACTCTATTAACCTAACGGCTAGAATAATCTTGATTTCGAGCACTGCTAGAAGCTGGTAAATTTTGTGGCCTCAGGCAAGTGTTGCCTACTCGGCACTTCAGGGCTCCGCGATTACGACTTCGATTGGTTACATGGTTATTGGCTCGGTTGGTGGTTTCTGGCTTTTTGGTTTGAGCCTTTAGATAGTTTGGTTACTGGGGTGGTGGTTATTGGTTAGCCAATTGTTATTCGTGGGGGAGGTGTATAGAAGTCGTGAATGTCACTTTTCCTTAGTAGATTTAAGCGGGTACCGCTAGCAGAAAAGCACTTAAATTTTAATATAAATAAGGTTGAAAGCAAAATTTAGTAAATAAAAGCGAAAAAAATACGTGACCTAAGTGGTGTGACGCCGATTTTCGGCCTATATATTGTGGTGGGGCTCCGTGGTCCCCTGCAAAATCAGGCCCGCACTAGGGTATTGATATATTTAACTAGCTCGTAGACTACCTTCAAGCTTCATCATCTTTATAGTTATCTTTTACAGGTCGGATTGCTTTTATATTTTGTTTTACGGGAGGTTTACGGACGCAGATCATTTTCACGGGTTTTAATAGGAAGCTTTACGGACTTGGAATACAGTCTTCATTTGTGTGTTTTGAGCATTGCGTTGAGCGTTGCCTCCGTCCTCATCACCAGCTAATCCGTGGCTTCGAGCCTGTTCGCTGATCTACCTACTGCCCTGACGATCGTACACTTCGACAGCACATCCATTCTACCCCTCCGCAATATATGGAGTACGTGGCTAATTTCGGTGGTTAACCAAACTAATCGGAGCCGTAGCGACAGGTTATTTTCTCCTACTGATGGCTATTGACTTGGACAGGAAAATAGCGAAGGTATTAGAGACTGTATACCAGTAACATATTCTCCCTCCGCGCAATCAACCAGACATTGCTTCAAGAGGCATATCTTTATATTGTATTGCATATAGGGCCGGAGATATTACGGTATAAGCATAATGGCCGAGATACTAGGGATATTTAGAGTAATATGACCCCGGAAGACAGCGGTGTTCAAAGAATGGCTCCAACAGTACAGATACATTGGTAATATTAGACGGTCTAGATGGGTTACGAGACCCAGGCGTCATCCTTGCAGCCATTCCTCGAGGGCCAAGAGTATCTTTTTCTCAATCCGAAATCCCATCCTACGCTAAGAGCTAGATCGAGAATGCCATCACCTCCAATTATGGTCTATGAACACTTACGATGTAATGGGTGTTATGCGGGCAATCATCAGAGTGACTAAGCTGAATAGCGAGCTCCCTGATATTCTACGAGATATCGCGAAGTATCGCACAGGCGAAGGACTAGATCTAGGATTACCGATTGATTGAATTGGATTGGATCCGTCTAACTACTGGGAGTGTGTATGGTAGGGTAATAGTTATAGAGTGGTTGCTGGAGTGATTACTGTTGCTTCAGTGACAGCCATCCATGCGACACGAAGGCAGTTCATGGCCATCCATTGACTGCGTCAAATGCCGTCAAATACAAAATCCGTGTCATATCTCAGCAACCTGTCAAGTCTACAGCGTAAGTCTGTCTATGCTTGAGAGTGATAGTTGTGAGGCAAGACTGAAGTTCTTGGAGTACAAGCCTCGCTCTCCCTTCTATCTGTCCAAGAACCAGCTTCACAAACAAGATAGCCATGCGTGAACAATGGTGCAGTTTCTGAGCATCCTCGAAACGGGCGATATGATTGTTGATTATCGAAATTTCTTTTAGAACCACAAATGTCGGATCGAGCCTGTAGACTTTTTGGACCCACTATATCTTGGCAATCCGTGATACAGACCTCTCCGAGGTCTTTGCGGAGCTTGAGTCTGTCTCATTTGGAGAAAAGCTGCAGACCTCGAAGCCTTTTCGTTTTCATCCGCCCCAGCTTGAGTGTGTTCAACAAGCAATGGGGGCAGAGAGTCGACCGTGGCATACGGCAGGTCTTGTTAATTTGCTACCGGTCTATAGAAGCCGTGTATGGGAGGTAATGTCGCTGATAACACGATCAAGAATTTTTTTTATCACAATCCGCCTTTGCTTAAAGGTGTGCGAATCTTTCGCGGTCGATGTGTGGCAACTGAAGTTCTCGGAGAACAAACTCGAGTGGCTTGATAGCACCGAGTTCCCCATAGCCATAGATAAATGAAAAAGATTATGATGACGAAAACACGCCTTGATTCTGTCAGTGTGTGTATTTGATCAGGACAGGCTAGGATACACAACGTGATATACCGCAAACAAGAGGAGGTCTTAACACTACCTTCCTGGTCCTTGGCGCCCATTGGGTTTGATGGGCGGAATTAGTAAGGCGGCCCTTACGGGGCCACGACAGTAGTGGACGTCCGTTACTGACATTATGGTAAACTACATAAGACTATTTTTATAATGGATTAAATACGCTAGTTTGTAATCTTTGTTGCGCTAACTCTAAAAGCTTGGTCGGGCGGCGGAAGATAATATGGTTTAACGCAAGTGCATAAAGCAATTTAAGATTATATTAGGTGCTACAATAGAACATAACGCATATCAAAGGGTATTACGCTTCAAAGTTTGGCATTCTCTCCTACCCAATGGAGAGCAAAGTCCGCAACCTCCTCCCACCCAGCTTGGTTCACAATACCATGAGTCCTGTCCTTAAAGACCTTTAACTCCACAATGGCAGGTCCGTGATACTTCTTCCTCTCTGCTTCCACCACCTCTCTGGGAACAACATGGTCATTAGTCCCTGCAATCAGTAACAAGGGGGCCCTATCCTTCTTCGCCCAATCCACCCCAGCTTCCCCCTTGATCACAAGCCCCAACGCAGCCTGCCACAAAATGTGCCCAGCTCCAGGAACCGAGTATTTCTCCCACAATACCTTCGAATCCTTCCCATCCAAATGATTCCCAAAGTTATAATGGAATTGATGTTCCGTAATCGGCACCGCCTTGTTCCATGTAAACGGATTTCCCAAGATTGCGAAGCTAGCCTTAATCGTAGAAGGCTTAAGTATAAGAACGCCCGAGGGTTGAGCAGGACTGATGCCTATACCTGCGAGTCCGTACCCACGGGAGAGTAGGATTTGTACGAAGAGCCCGCCAAAAGAGTGACCAATGATGATGGGTGGTGAAGGCAGTGCCGAAATAATTGAGGCGTAGTGATCAACGACTGCGTGGATGGTGAGTCCTTGGAGCGCTACCGGGTTCTTGCGTATATCTTCTGGGGTACGGTCTTCGAGACCTGGCCATGCTGGCGCGAGGACGGTATGACCTAAGATGTGTGAGTTCTATTGTTTGCTTGGAAACGTGTACCAAAAATTGTTTATTTCAGAAATTAATTTTTATATGCCTCCTTGTGATTGAAGATCCTTTCAGATGGCTCCATTGGCTAGGAGGATATTGCAAAAAGAGTTGTTTTATTAACCCTTTTGAAAGTAATAGCAATCTCTAAGATATATCTAGCGATACATATCTAATACTCCAATTAATATGATATGGTACATACCTAAATTAGTGAAATAGGCTCCCCAGTCCTCCCAGCATGCTGGTGTCATCCAGAGGCCATGAATCAAGACTATGGCTGGCTTGGTATGACTGGTGCCACTGATCCGAGGAGCTTCGTTTGTAGTCGCTGAGAACGCAGTTACCTTAGCTTCAGGGGGAGTACCATTCATTTCGTAGGTAGCTAGCCGTAGCCTTCTTAGATCACGTGTAAGTTTGACTGGGCGATACGGCCAAAGGAAAGAGATAGATAATGGGCACGGTCGCTCTTTATAAGCATATAATGATCTTTCCTGACAACCAACAACTGTTCTCCTGCCATGGTGTTGTAAGCAAGCTTCCTTTCTGTTGATGTGACGTGCAGGTAGCGATAAGGGTTCATATGACAGGGGTTCAGCCTGAATAACCCAAATCTCACACACCCCTGCCGCCTTATTAAGTGATGCCAAGACATATACTGCGTCAATTGGGTAACAGAATTCACTTCACCGGCTTACTAAGAGATGCCAAGACATATACTGCCTCGATTGGGTAAAACAAATTCTCGCCATCGTTTAAATTTTAGCTAGACAGAACTTGGAAAAGTCATATAGAGTGATGCATCTATCCTTTGGAGACCAACAGGAAGAGACATGTTGCCTGTTGGTGTTATGCGTAATGATTTAAAGGCATCCAAAATGAATCATGTTAGTTGAAGTAGTTGTGAAATATAGCAATCCGTCGAACAGCTGTAGGAGACCAACAACCCCCTTCCACATATAATAATTGAAAACAAGCACTGCGCAAATATTTGATATACCAAATCAATTCATTTACGATTGATAGCAACGAAATATTCGCTGTAGCTACAGTCAGTTGGAGAGTTGGTGATCAGGAGACTGCTGCAACCGCCAAGTTTAGGTTTTATCCACTAATTCTAGGGTTACTTCGGAGAAACTGACAACCAACCAGCATCTAGCTGTCAAACTCGAGCTTACACATGATAAATACTCCTCAGTACATTTCAGCCGTGGCATGAGTTCTATTTTCATTAGCCGCCTAACCTCCATTATAGAAAGTTTGTGTAGAGAAGCCATCTCTTTGGAGGTGAGCAATCCTTATATTTTTCCTAATGTGTCTATTTGTCAGAATTATAGCTGCACAGACATTTAGAAGAGATGAGGAGGCACCCTCGCTAAATTTGGTCGCGAGAGCCCTAAAACTTAGGCACCACATCACTAAATTCTAGCGGTGTAGTCGCTATAATTCCGTCTATGCACAAACCGGACTAGTCAGCAATACGACCGTCATTGGCTACTGGACTGTAAAAATTCACAAACATTGTTATTCCCATCTATCGATTCTTCTTCGCGCCAATACCCGTAGGCCTAGCAGCAACTCGCATTCTACTATGTATTCTTCTGCCAAAGAAATCAATTTTAAAGTCAATCAATCAATTTAATAAGTTACTTAGGGATAGTTTCACTCTCATCATTCCCAAGTCCTTCCTCCGTCTAGTCCTTTATTGGTCATGATCGATGTTCCCAGTATCCTGCTCCACCATTTCGACCCATCACTCAAAAGTCCCGAAATGCAAACAATTTATGAGAAGGATCGATCATAACCTTGTCTCCCCTGAGCTTTGAGACGAGGCATCCTAAGGCCCTCCGACAATTACCATCTCGAAGACCCACAGTAATTAAATAGCAAGCATGATCCTAATCACTATGAATGCCGCACAAAGATCACCGTTCCTGTCGTCACCACTCGTCATTTGAATCTTATCTACCGTAGAATCTGGCATATAAGATGCAACTCTTATAAGCAGTTTTGTTCCACCCAGCTCGCTCAAATTTTGGCGGTGCACCATAGTAAAAGTGTATCTTATAAGTGGGGCATCTTATACGAGAAAGGGATCTTATATGCCAGATTCTACGGTAATCCGGAACATAATCCAAAACTCCATGCCCCTACATCCAATCACAAGAGCCTCATGCATGGCGGCTTACAGCCCTCAGTCACCAGCACTCGGCTTCCCAGCCATTGGCTGTGCTACATATACATTCATGCTATTTCAGCTGCATGTTTGGAACTGGGCAACCCGTGTCACAGATATTCTTAGCTACATATATGGACATATGATTTGGCATATATCCACTTTCTGATTGCAAATCCTGGGGGATTGTTAGCTGCAGAATCATACAGGCTCTGGGTATGTGTTCAGGGCCCGCTGTCCTAATATTTGCTCCTCGGCTTCGGTTGAATATGGCTGATTTATGAACTAAGACTTGTCAATGGTGGCATGATGAGAGTACATTTGTTTGCGATGATACCTAAGAGTTACTGAATAAATTCAGACGAATGGTTTCAGTGGGGCAGTAATAGCTTCAATGTCCGTAATTGGATTCTTGATATTTACTTCCTCAGATAAGCTGTTAGCGAAGTCGCATCGCAAACGGCTCGATACTCTGCATAACGTACGTATCTTCTACCCATCGGATTGGGTGTGTTCCTCCGCGGCTTACCCCACGCCCCATCATGCGACACATTGATCGTACGAACTACTATAGCAGGCGTTACGCCTCTCGTGGCCCCATAATATGCAACAATCATAAAAGCCCATCCAAGGATTAACACCCCGGCGGGTTGAACAACCCCATCGACCCCAAATCGCCACCAGAAATCCTGCATCACAAATACTCGCCGACCCGCACCAAACTCACTCTGCGAACTCGCCGAGTGCGAGTGCGTCTCTCGCTCCCAGTTTGCTTATAAGAAAGTGGCAAATGCAGGGCCCCGCCTTGCCGGCCAAACGCCCAGATTCTCTGCCGCAGTGTTCATCCTGGTGCCTAGATATACTCGTTCGGTGGATCTCAAGGCAGCCTATCCTAGCGTGTCAAGGGCCACCATCTTCGAGCGACGCGTAGGCGTTGTCTGACCGCAATTCGACGGACCGGACCGCTGGAACGGTGGTGGCGCCACGGCCCTGCGTGCGCCCAAGACCAGTGTGCTGGCACCCCACTAAAGGAATCAATGGAGAGAGCCAAGAGAAATGCCAACATTAGCACTGAGTTGGGGCGAATGAGATTTAAGTGCAACAGGCGCTGTAGCCCGGGATGTTAATTTGCATAGGCAGGATTTGCCTGCAGTATCCGTTTTGCCCTACTTACGGCTATTCCGCCCAGCCGGGTCTCTGCAGCACAATTCAGGCGAAGAAACAATCGTTGGAAAATGACACCATCCTTCAATGAAAGCCGTTAAAAATCATCTGGAGAGTCAATCTCACAACAAAGCATAATATAAATAAAGGCCCAATAGCTTCATGATCCCAATCACCGAGATTACTAGTCTTACAGCAAATAGATCGTCTCAACGTAGCAGTTATTCCATCGCGAGCGCGCCGCATGCGCCGCAGCGCATTATCGTGTCCGAGCAGCCTGGTACGTCGATCGGCTAGTGGGGAGCCAGTCATCAAAGCCAAACGATAGCTCCATTCCCAGCTAATGCAGTTCACCCCGTGTTGTAGGAGCTAAGGTAAGAGGTACCTTCAAACAAACCTAGTCTGCAGTTGCTGGGAGCCCAGAGGGAGGAATTTAGCTCTACTCTCACCTCAGCATTAGCGCTCGCCTTGACATGAACCAACTGATCGTGCTGGCAGGTGTCATGCACGAACGACAAGGTAAGCCCTAATGCTCGTTGCGCCGGAATTGACGCCCCAAACAGAAATAGTAATGCCAAAAAGTTCGCGCCAGAAAGACAGCTGTGGGGAAGAGTTGCAAATAAGCAATACTACTCGCCAGCTGCGGCTCGATCGAACTCGTCTACTATGGCCTTGAGGTTGAGCCTGAATCAGAAGGGTGGATGTTGGCGTAGCTTGGCGAGTCAGGTCCTGGGCTGCTTCCATGTGACAACTTGGCATAGCTATCAAGAATTAATTATAGACTTGAACTATTACGCTACTGTTATTCCAGCTATGAAGGATTGCTCGTAAGGAACTTTGCAAGACTCTTTTGATATCTATCTCTTAGCTATCGAGATAGAACACATTCAGTGTATTAGATAGTCCTTCCCCTGGTATTACGGCTTCTCTATAGCACTCTCTCCGCGCGGCATGAACCCCTTCAACTCTCTAGACTCGTAGACTCATAAGCTCATAAACTCATAACATCATCACCCTCACACAACATCCTTGACCAAAACTCTCAGCCCCCTCCCATCACTCGCCGGCATCGGCACAAACATATCCCTCACAAACCCCACGTCCCTCCACTCCGTCTCATACAGCTCCAACTCGCACCGCCGGAACACATTCGCCAAGACGATATGCAGCTGCGCATGCGCCAAATGCATGCCCACACAGGTTCTCGAGCCCTTCATAAACGCCACTAGATACCTCGAGAGCAATTTCCCGCTTGCATCCCCTTTCCCACTGGCCGCTATGCTGGCTGGGGTATGAAGAACTGGAGCTTTGGGATTATTGAGCCAGCGCTCGGGGATGAAAGAGTGCGAGTCAGGGAAGAGGACCTCGTCGTGGTGCACGCAGTAGTGGTTTTGCGAGATGGGGGTTCGTGCGGGGATGGTATAGGGGCCATATATTAGGGGGGTTGAGGCGAGGCGCACGAGGCGGGAGGTGAGACCGTAGGAGAGGCGGAGGGCTATGATTTAGGTTAGCAAAAGTCGCAAAGACACATTTGGAGATTTTGGAAGGTGGGGTACCTTCTTGGATGCATGCGCCAAGGTAGGGAAGTTGCTCGAGTTTGGAGAGCTCAGGAGGGTTCACGGAATCAGGGAAAGCCGTGAGGAGTTCTTCTTTGAGTTTTTTGGTAATAGTGGGATTTTGGAGGATGTAATATGTCGCTATTGTCAGAGTTGCCTTCACTGTCTCTTGGCCGGCACCAACTAGCGTTACGCCCTCATCCTGGAGGCGATCAATCGTCTTCTCTTGAAGGGGGAGATCCGAATCAAGGAGGCTTTTGAATACTGTGGGGTGTGCGGCGTCTTTATATCCTTGATTGCGATCGTCCATTACATCTTGAATCTGGGCTCTCATTTCCTTTCCCTTCGTAAGTTTGATTATTACGAGAATAGAAGAGCCATACCTTCTTGAAATCGAAAACTAGCCTCACTTGAGCAGGAAGGATCGCCTCTGGTAGAGACTTGGCAATTGGAAGTAGCCATGGAAAATGCACCAGCACGTGAACTCCAGTTTCCAAATTATTCACTGCTTCTAAAAATGGAGAGTGGAAGTCTGGGATGTCTAAGAAGTTGTGATTCTTCGAGAAGCAATATTCCATCATGATATCCCCACTAAAGCAGCCATAGGCATCACTCAACGTCAACGGCTTTTCCAAGCCTTTATATTCATTTGCAAAGCGTCCGATCAACTTCTCAACAGAGGATTGAATGTATGGGGCAAAGAGTTGAATCTGCTTCTTCGAGAAGAAAGGATTCTGAGCAGCTCGACGAATTTTGTGGAGGTCGTGATCAACGGTCGCTTGGCCGGCTGAACTAGTATCTGTCCATTGACAATGGGGAAGGAACTTGTCTCGACGATCGCCATGACCATCGTAGATGGTCTCATAGAATTCCGGGTCGCGGATATGAAGCTCCCAGGGATTGATACGGATAATTGGCCCTTGAACAAGCTTATCAGTCGAGTTCTGCGCAGTAGGACTCATTACTTACCATATTTATCATGAAGGCTTTGCAAGTGGAAGGTGAATTGACCTCCTTTAATGACATTGTAGTAAAATTCATACCATGATGTTGCAGCTGCAAGTTTTGGCCCCGGAAACTTCGCGAGAGGGCTGAAAACCAGCCTGTAGATTGAAAGGCCCACTCCATAGAGCAGAAAGCAGCAGACCAGCACTGGCAGCGAGAGCAGTGCTCCGAAGATCTCATTGAGGAGTGCCATGTCCAGCAATTGACGACCCACGACCTCAAGAAATAATCCCGTCTCTTCTGTAGCCCAATTGCGGACCCTGAGGGAGGCAATTCTTACCGCCGGCTCAGATTGTCTCTGGGAGTTTTTGCAAGTCCTGAAAATCAGGTAATCACCGGATGCTTTACGATACCCTAAAATTTTAGTGCGTATTATCGCCACATTTCAAAGCACGGGCAGCTTGCTTGGCGCCTAGCCTCGGAGGCGGGGCGGCAAAGGAAAGCTGCTGTATGGATATGGGTATTATCCAGAACATTGAGGGGGCGCCGACCCCAGCAAGCCCCACCCCGAAAAATGCGTCTAAGGGCAGCTAAGTAGCGGCCATGCCTAGGCGTGCATCTTACCTGCAGCAATAACGTCGGTCACATATCCTACATTCAGGACTCAAGAGGTAGGTGACGTGGCATTGGTACAGTAGGGTGCGAGAAGTATTCGAGTAGTCTGTGTAGGCTGAACCCGTTATAGATTTTATGGTATATTAAAGTGGAATCCTGCACGGGCCACTTGAATATCTTTCGCACGTACTGGAATAAGCCGGCGTATTTTGTTTTGCAGGGTGGGGTAAAGTAATTGCAATTATTGCGCAACGTAAGTGTCCGAGCATGGAAGGGCGTTCCAGATTGTCGGGAATTGCTGAAAAACTGATATTGTGTTGGTTCTTCGTATAAGTATCTGGGAATGCTGTGCAACTTGTCGGCAATCCTAATCGTTATACCTATACTCGTCGTCACAGTGTTTGACATCCAACCATCAAAAGGTGTATCACTCCATTCAGAAGGGAGTGCAACGCACTGAACCTGTAAACCACGAGGATGTACTGGATCCTGGAGCTGCTCGTATGGCCGCCGACCAAGTTCTGGCAGCTGCTGTTCCGTCGGCTTCTGAGCTCCAAGCTCAATGCTCTCAAAGCGCCCTCCCCATCGAAGGGGAAGACGACAGGGCGATTGGAAGCGAGCAACTTTAAACTGTATGACATCGAGTCGAAAACTGCAAAGGGATTGCATACAATCACTAAGGCTATGTACGAGTCGGACACAGAGATAACCGAGCCAGCGAGTATTGCCGCGGCCTGGAAACTGTACACCGGCCGCGATATCGATTTGTCGGCGCTGAGCCCTCGCCAGCGCAACGTTCGCTTGGCGTGCCTAATTCGCGATGCTTGCGTCAGTGGCGGTTGGCTCGCTGGTTGGAACATACTTCTTTTGGCCTGCCCCAACGTTGGTCTTAATCCGCGTGTTGTACAAGACGTCAACATCGGCAGTTCGGTATACGCGCGTCTAAGCAAATCGTCAAGGAAACAGCAACCCATCGACATTCGCATGGAAGTCGGGCCCAATGCCATTTACGACTCGATATATATCGTAGGGCCGAAGTCTATGGGCGGAACTGCCTGGAAGGAGAGCAAGGAATATGCTGCTGTGCTAGAACGGGATACATGGAGAGACAAAGGCTATCTGAAGGGCTTCAGCCCTTGTATTGCCTATGGCTGGATCGCCGTCCAGATTAAGACGGTCCCGCTTGAAGTTTCGCCCGATACTATGAGGTTGCAGCTCCTCAACACAGCTGACTATGATCTTGACTATGGAGATGAAAACAAGGTCGGGTTTGAGAACGGTTTCCTAATGGGCGCATACCATGCCCTCAAACCAGGCACCTTAATGCAAGGCGCAGCCTACGTCGGGATGCTCAGTTACGACTTCCAAACCTACGTCCGCACCGTCCAAATGGAATGGGTAGCCAGCCGCAGCGGTGCCTGGAACAACGGCTTTGCAGACGCCTCCCCTTCTGAATTCGTAGCAGCCCAAGTCGCCGACTGTGCCGCGCTTGTCCCCTTCGCCTTCGAGGGTCCCTCGCTCTACAACCGCAGCAGAACTGGCATGATTACAGGCATGATGCAGCTCCAATGCCACGATCTCCTCTTCGATACTGGCTGCTCGAACAGGATTACGACGGTCGCATATTCAGAAGCGTGCGGTGTGGGCAA
>Ga0335074_10008762_pt1 | contig 14070 bp, 13 predicted proteins | sample Lox_Sample_23_FD_206715 | JGI IMG/M metagenome (GOLD analysis project Ga0335074, IMG submission 206715) | Soil microbial communities from Loxahatchee National Wildlife Refuge, Florida, United States - Lox_Sample_2.3 | ecosystem: Environmental > Terrestrial > Soil > Wetlands | place: USA...
CTCGATGCGATCGGGGAATGCCATTACCGCTCCTGTCCATGTAGCAACTGAATGGTTGCAACAATATAGCAACCGAGGGGTTGCGTCAACCGTCGCCGCATAGCTGACCGGCTGCGATCCGACCACCAAGGCGCGAAACGTGGGCGTCTGGGATCGCGGTACACCGCACATGTGCCTGGGCTGGCCTGCGCCGTAACTGCCGGGCGTCACTGCCGCGACCTCGACGCAAGCCAGGCGGATCGGGCAAAGGCCGTGCAGCCAGCTGACTGACCGCGCGTTATCCGGCCGCGTCAGTCCAGTCCCGTAGCTTGCGGAGGATACGGGTGAGGTGGGCCCGGTCGGTCCGGCTGAGCCGGTCGAAGACCCGTTCAGCCTCCGTTCCGCGGGCCTCGCGAATCGCGTCCAGGACGCCGGCGCCGTGCTCGGTGACCTCGACCAGGGTGGCCCGCCGATCGCCGGGATCGGGCCGCCGCGCGGCCAGGCCCCGCGCTTCCAGGGCGTCGACGACCTCGGTGGTCGAGCGCGCCGCGATGTGCAGATGGCCAGAAAGCTCCGACAGGCGCACGGCGCCGTGGCGTCTCAGCACGCGCAGGGCTCTCAGCTGGGACGGGGTGATGTCCCAGGGCGCCAAGAAGTCCTGCGATGTGTCGCGCAGCTGGCGCGCGACGGACCGGAAGGCTTCGGACAGCGTCTCGTCACTGCCGGCGTCGGGCGGGCTGCTCGTGCCGCGATCCTCAGACACCGGAATAGAGTACCAGGCCCTCCTGTTGTACCCTCAAATTGAGGGTACCTCAATAATGGCGTATCCTCCTCTGGGGCACGCGCGGTCGAGCGCGAGCCAGTCCGGCAGAATCGAGCACTTCTTGGCATCGCCACTTACGAATCGAGATATCAGCCCCGGCGGCCGGAACCGCGGCCCGAGGACGGTCACTGCTGCGGAGAAGGCGCAGGCCCGGGATGTGTCACTGCGCCGCATCGGGCTGCTGTTCGCCCCTTACCGATGGCAGATGGCGCTGGTTACCATCATCATCGCCGCCTCCTCCATCGTCACGGTCGCCTCGCCGTTCCTGCTCCGCGCCATCATCGACACCGCGCTGCCGGATAAGGACGTGCGCCTGCTGGTCGTGCTGGTGGCCGGCATGATCGGAATTGCCGCTGTCAGCTCGGCCTTCGGGGTGATCCAGACCTGGATCAGCACCAAGGTCGGCCAGCACGTCATGCACGAACTGCGCACAAGCGTCTTCAGTCACCTGCAGCGCCAGTCGATCGCCTTCTTCACCCGGACCCGCTCCGGCGAGGTGCAGTCCCGCATCAACAACGACATCGGCGGGATGGAGTCCGTGGTGACGTCGACCGCGACCTCCATCGCGTCCAACCTCACCACCGCGGTAGCCACCGCCGTCGCCATGGTCGCCATGTCCTGGCGGCTCTCCCTCATCTCCCTGGTGGTCATGCCCCCGGCCGTCTACCTGAGCCGCAAGGTTGCCCGCATGCGCCGGGCTATCACCACCGAGCAGCAACGCGAACTGGCCAACCTCAGCGTCAGCATCGAGGAGGGCCTGTCGATCAACGCCATCCAGCTGGCCAAAACCATGGGCACCGGGCCGTCGCTGGTTCAGCGGTTCACCGCGTCGTCGGCCCGCCTGATCGACCTGGAACTGCGCTCCCAGCTGGCCGGGCGCTGGCGGATGGCCTCCATGAGCATCATCTTCGCCGCCATCCCCGCCGTCATCTACCTCGCGGCCGGCCTTCCGGTGACCGCCGGGGTCATGACCATTGGCACTCTGGTCGCCTTCACCACACTGCAGAACAACCTTTTCCGCCCGATCACCGGCCTGCTCAGTACCGGGGTCTCCGTGATCAGCTCGCTCGCCCTGTTCGCGCGGATCTTCGAGTACCTGGACCTGCCGGTAGACATCTCCGATCCCGCCCATCCCGCCGAGATCGATCCGGCCCGGCTCGCCGGGCACGTGAGCCTGGCCGGCGTCAGCTTCAGCTACCCCGGCGCCGACCGGCCCGCCGTCACCGGCATCGACCTCGACGTGCCTGCTGGCAGTACGCTCGCCCTGGTCGGCGAGACCGGATCAGGCAAGACCACCCTCGCCTCGCTGATCGCCCGCCTGTACGACCCCACGAGCGGCAGTGTCCAGATCGACGGCATCGACATCCGCGACCTGAGACTGACCGACCTCGCCGCAGTCGTGGGCGTGGTCAGCCAGGAGACTTACCTGCTGCACACGACGGTGCGGGAGAACCTGCGCTATGCCAAGCCGGAGGCCACCGACGCCGAGATCGAGGACGCCGCGCGTGCTGCCCAGATCCACGACCTGATTGCCGGGCTACCTGACGGCTACGACACCATGGTCGGCTCCCGCGGGCACCGCTTCTCCGGCGGCGAGAAGCAGCGCCTCGCCATCGCCCGGACCCTGTTGCGCGACCCGCGCGTGCTCGTCCTGGACGAGGCCACCAGCGCCCTGGACACCGAAACCGAACGGGCCGTCCAGTTGGCGTTCGACACCCTCGCCCAGGGGCGCACCACCATCACCATCGCCCACCGGCTCTCCACCGTGCGCAACGCCGACCAGATCGTGGTCCTTGATCATGGCCAGATCGTCGAAGCCGGCACCCACACCAGCCTCATCGCCGATAACGGCCGCTATGCCGAGCTTGCCGCATAACCCCCGATGGTCGCCGCTCGGCGGCGGATGAGAGTTACGGAGAGACCGGCCGCTCGCGGACCAGACAGCGCCGAAGCTCACCACCGCCAGGTAACTGGCCTACGGCAGGGTGCACGCCCGAACGGACAGCACGTCTGGCAGGTGCTGAGCGACCGGCGCCCAGGTCTCGCCTTCGTCAGCGCTTGCGTAGGCCTGGCCATCGCGGGTGCCGAGATAGATCCCGGCCGGGTCGCCGCCGTCAGTACAAAGGGCATCCCGCAGCACCGAGACCCAGAAGCCCTCAGGCAGGCCCGCCCCGAGTGGCTGCCAGGAGCCGCCACCGTCCGCGCTGCGGTACACCTGGCAGCGTCCTTGCGCCGGCATCCGAGCCGCCTCCGGCGTGCCATCGCCCAGCGGGAACACGTACAGGGTCTCGGTCAGGCTCGGGTGGGTGATCACGGGGAAGCCGAAGTCAGACGGCAGCCCGTCGGCGATCGAGTGCCACTGTCCGCCCCAGTCGTCGCTGCGGTACACGCCTCCGTGATTCTGCAGGTAGAGCCGGTCGGGGTCGGTCGGGTCCGCGGCCACCTTGTGCACGCACTGACCGAACTCGGGGTACTGTTTGGGCAGGAACTCCGCGCGGATGCCCTGGTTGGCCGCGTCCCAGGTCTCTCCGCCATCCTCGGTGCGGTACACCCCGCCTGCTGACATGGCAACCAGCACCCGGTCAGGCTCAGCCGGGTGCGGCAGGATCGTATGGATGGCCTGCCCGCCGTTACCTGGCTCCCAGCTGGGCCGGTGCGGGTGATCCCAGAGTGACCGGACCAGGTCGAATGAGGCGCCGCCGTCGGCAGACCGGAACAACGCCGACGGCTCGGTGCCCGCATAGATGACGCCCGGCTCGGCCGGGCATCCCGGCTGGATCTGCCAGATTCGTTCCAGCGACGCGCCAGTGAATTCGGGAAAGAGCACTGGCGACCGAGCGGGCTCGGTCCAGGTAGCACCGAGGTCATCGGAGTGCGCCAGCGACGGTCCGAACTGCGGGCTGGTGATCGAGGCGAACATGCGCACAGCGTCGCTGCGCCTGTCAATACCTACCGCGTAGACCTCAATGTCCGGGAACTGCGGCGAGCTCACCGACCAGGTCTTCCGGTCGTCCTCGCTGCGGGCCACGAACAGGCCCTTCCTCGTCCCTAACAGCAGAACTGCCTCAGGCATGACGGCCTCCCTGGCTGGTAGCATCGTTGCTATGACTGTTAGTCATATAGCCGTTGGTCATAGCCAGTCAAGCGAACCGGGCTATCTTCCGGACACGGCGTACGCCGTCCTCGGGCTGCTGACCTACCGCAGCGAGGCGTCCGGCTATGAGCTGCGCCAGCTCGCTCTGGTCAGCCTGCGCTTTTTCTACTGGACTCCGGCGCAGAGCCAGATCTACCGGGAGCTGCGCCGGCTCGCCGCTCTTGGTTACGTCACCGGCCGGGCCGTGCAACAGGTAAGCCGTCCGGACAAGGTTCTGTACTCGATATCTGACTCGGGCCGCGCTGAGCTCACCCGCTGGCTCGAGAACGCCCCTGTCAGCCCGCCGGTCGTCAAGTACGACGCGGCCCTGCGGCTGTTCTTCGGGCACGTCTCAACCCCGGAGCGGCTGCGCCAGCTACTCGACCAGCACCGGAGCCATCTCGACCAGCTGCTGGCGCGGCTGCATGAGGTGAGTGACTCCCTTGCTGGCAATCCGTCCAGAGCGTACGCGCACATCGTGGCCGAATGGGGCGAGCACCTGTACGGCAGCGAGGTCGACGCCGTCAGTCGTGCAGCCCGCGCGCTGGCCGCACTCGCCGAGACCGGGCCGGCCGAGACCGCGCGAGCCCACACCTGACCGGCCGAAAGTGACTCGCACCGGGCGGCGCTGCCGCGTCACAGGCCGAGTCATACAACGCCATCTTCGGATGGTCGCAGACCCCGGCTGGCCGCACGTGGTTCACCTAACGAACTGCTGCGAATTGCCGTGACGAACTCCGCCGCAGGCCCGGCGAGCCGGTCACGCAACTCGAAGAACGTGTCGGCGGCCCGGATGCCATTCCAGCCGGCCGGCAGGACCGCTTCCGGCAGGCCCGGGTCCAGGAACGGCAGTCGCCGCCACTGCGTCAGTGCGCCGATGTAGTTCGCGAACGCCTGGCCCGCATCAATCCGCCTTCGCCGCCGGTGCGCGGTCAGTACCGGAGCCTGCAGCGCGAGGAATGAGCGGTACTGCTCGTCGAGCCGGTCCAGGTCCCAGCACCGCGCCACCAGGTCGGCCGGATCGCCGAACGCGACATAGCTGGCCCCGAACAGCTCTACGTAGTGCTCGAGGCCGTAGCGTGTCAGCACCGCCCGGGCTTCTCCGAGCACGTGCGCGGGCGCGATCCACACCCCGGCCGCGACCGTTCCGAAGCCGAGCCATGTCAGCCGCGACCGGAGCTGGTGCCGATGGTGCCGGTGCGACTCAGGCACGCTGAACACGGCGAGCACCCAGCCCTCAGCCATCGTGGCTCGCCCGCGCTGGAAGATGCGCCGGTCACCCTCGTTCAGGATGTGCCGCGCCTCCTGCGACAGCTCGTACCCGGCAACGCCGCCCTGCCGCGCGGCCAGCAGCAAGCCGCGCCGCTTGAGCCGGAAGATCGCCGACCGCACCGACGGCTCGTCCACCCCGCACCGGGCCAGCAACTCGACCAGCGAAGCGACGCTCATCCAGCCGCCGCTCTGCCGTGCGTACAGCCCGTAGACGGTGACGATCAGGGCGCGTGGCTGAGCTCCAGAAGGCTGTGACCCTGCCTTCTCAGTCACCGCCACAGCCGTGCTCCTGCTTGCGTTCTGTTGACTACCGTCACTGAAGCGTAATACTAGGAGCCGTGACTGAGCTCGCTCCGCTCAGCAAGTCCGGGCATGTCGACACGTTCTGCCGCGACAACCTCCCGCCCGCGCGATTGTGGCCGGAGTTCCTGAGCGAGCCCCGGTATCCGGACCGGCTTAACTGCGCAACGGACCTGCTCGATGCCACCATCGCCCGATTCGGGCCGGATCGGCGCTGCCTCCTCACGCCGGGCGGCGAGAGCTGGACGTACGGCCAGCTGAAGGCGGCCGTGGACCGCATCGCCCGCGCCCTGGTTACCGGCTTCGGTGTCGTTCCGGGGAACCGCGTGCTGCTCCGCGGGCCGAACAACCCGTGGCTGGCCGCCTGCTGGCTTGCGGTGGTCAAGGCCGGCGCGGTGACCGTCACCACGATGCCGCTCCTGCGCAGCGGCGAGCTGACCGCGATTGCGCAGATCAGCCAGCCGAGCCTGGCGCTGTGCGACGGCCGCTTCCTGCCCGACCTCGAGGCTGCGGACCTCGGCGGTATCCCGATCGTTCGCTACGGCGGGCCCGGCCCGGACGATCTCACCGCGCGGATAGAGCCGGCCGCTAGCCCTGGTTCGGATGGCACGGGCGACCCCTTTCAGGCGGCTAACACAGCCGCGGACGACGTGGCCTTGCTGGCTTTCACCTCCGGCACGACCGGCCGGCCGAAGGCAACAATGCACTTCCACCGCGATGTGCTGGCCATCTGCGACACCTTCTCGGAGCAGGTGATCCAGCCCCGGCCGGACGACATCTTCACCGGGTCTCCGCCGCTGGCGTTCACCTTCGGTCTTGGCGGCCTGCTGCTGTTCCCGCTCCGGGCCGGGGCGGCGGCTCTCCTGCTGGAGCGGGCGGGCCCGGAGCAACTGGCCGACGCCATCGACGCGTGCGGTGCCACGATCTGCTCCACTGCGCCGACGGCCTACCGGGCGATGTTGCGGTCGGGCCGGACAGCGACTCTGGGCCGGCTTCGCCGAGCGGTCTCAGCTGGTGAGCACCTGCCGGAGTCGACCTGGCGCGCAGTGCACGAAGCGACCGGTCTGCGGATCATCGACGGCATCGGCTCCACCGAGATGCTGCACGTGTTCGTGTCGGCGGCCGATGACGACATCAAGCCCGGCGCGACCGGGAAGGCCGTGCCCGGATACGAGGCCGCCGTGCTCGATGGCCAGGGCGCGCCGGCGCCGCCGGGCACTCCCGGTCGACTGGCAGTGAAGGGTCCGACGGGCTGCCGGTACCTCGCCGACGACCGCCAGGTCAGCTACGTCCAGAACGGCTGGAACATCACCGGCGACACGTTCCTCCAGGACGACGACGGGTACTTCCACTACCTGGCCCGCACCGATGACATGATCATTTCGTCGGGATACAACATCGCCGGGCCGGAGGTGGAGGAGGCCCTGCTCGGGCACGACGCGGTGGCAGAGTGCTGCGTGGTCGGCGCGCCCGACGAGGAGCGCGGCGAGCTCGTCACCGCGTTCATCGTCGTCCGCGAGGGCATGGTCCCCGGCGACGCGCTGGCCGCCGAGTTGCAGGACTTCGTCAAGCAGAAGATCGCGCCGTACAAGTACCCGCGTGCCGTCGAGTTCGTGCCGAGCCTGCCGCGCAGCGCCACCGGCAAGGTCCAGCACTTCGTGCTTCGCCAGCGCGCGGCCCGCGACACGACGGGGCGCCAGACCTGATGCGCATCGCCGTGGCTGGCGGCGGGCCCGGGGGCCTGTACTTCGCCGCGCTCGCCAAGCAGCTCAGCCCGGCCGACGAGATCACCGTCTGGGAGCGAAACGCCGCCAACGACACCTTCGGCTTCGGCGTCGTGTTCTCGGACGAGACGCTTGGCGGTATCGAGCACGCCGATGAGTGGATCTACGGCCAGATGGAGCGCGACTTCGCGCGCTGGGACGACATCGACGTGCATTACCAGGGCCAGGTGCTCACCAGCGGCGGCCACGGCTTCGCGGCGATGAGCCGCCAGCGGCTGCTGAAGATCCTGCAGCAACGGTGCGCGAATCTCGGGGTCACCGTGCACTTCCAGAAGCCGGCCCCCGAAACTGAGCTCCTGACGGCCGACTACGATCTGGTTGTCGCGGCTGACGGGCTGAACTCCGGCATCCGCGCTCGTTACGCCGACACCTTCCGGCCCGCCCTCGAGGCGCGGCGCTGCCGCTATATGTGGCTCGGCACCGACAAGGTCTTCGATGCGTTCAAGTTCTATATCGCGTCAACGCCGTTCGGCGTCATGCAGGTCCACGGCTATCCCTACGACAGCCACGGCAGCACGTTCATCGTCGAGATGACGGAACCGGTCTGGGACCGAGCAGGCTTCGGCGCCCATGCCGACCGCCAGTTCGCAGCGGGCGAAACCGACGAGAAGTCCGTGGCACTCGTGCGCGAGCTGTTCTCGGACGTCCTGGGTGACGCCGACCTGCTGGTCAACAACTCGCGGTGGATCACCTTCACGACCGTTAGAAACGAGCGCTGGCACGCCGGGAATCTCGTGCTCCTTGGCGACGCGGCGCACACTGCGCACTTCTCCATCGGATCGGGCACGAAGCTCGCGATGGAGGACGCCCTCGCCCTGGCCGCGTGTCTGCGCGAGCAGCCGGACGTCGAGTCGGCCCTGGCCGCCTACGAGCAGGAACGGCGGCCCGTGGTCGCATCCACACAGCGGGCGGCGCAGGCGAGCCTGGAGTGGTTCGAGAACCTCGGGCAGTACTCCAGCCAGGAGCCGCTGCAGTTCGCCTTCAACATCATGACCCGCAGCCGCCGGATCACCAGGGACAACCTGCAGGTCCGTGACCCGGAGTTCGCCAGCCGAGTCGATCGGTGGTTCGCCGCCGACCAGAAGGGGCGCGGTCACGGCGACGGCGAAGTCAGGCCGCCCATGTTCTACCCGTTCCGGCTGCGCGGCCTGGAGTTGCCCAACCGGATCGTCGTCTCGGCCATGGACATGTACCAGGCCACCGACGGTGCGCCCGACGACTTCCACCTGGTGCACCTGGGCGGGAAGGCTCTCGGCGGCGCTGGCCTGGTGATGACCGAGATGGTGTGCGTGTCCGGCACCGGCCGGATCACTCCCGGCTGCACCGGCCTGTACACCGACGAGCACGCGCAGAAGTGGCGTCGCATCACTGGCTTCGTGCACGGCCTGTCGGCCGCGAAGATCGGCATCCAGCTCGGGCACTCCGGCCGCAAGGGCTCCACGAAGCTGATGTGGGAGGGCATGGATCAGCCGCTGGCTGAGGGCAACTGGCCGCTCGTCGCCCCGTCGCCGCTGGCGTATGTGGCTGGCGTCAGCCAGGTACCGCGCGAGCTAACCCGGGCCGACATGGGCGAGATCCGGGAGCAGTTTGCTGCGGCGACCCGGCGGGCGGTGCAAGCAGAGTTTGACCTCCTCGAGCTGCACTGCGCGCACGGCTACCTGCTGTCGTCGTTCATCTCGCCGCTGACCAACGTGCGCACGGATCACTATGGCGGCTCGCTGGCGGCCCGGCTGCGCTTCCCGCTCGAGGTGTTCGGCGCGATGCGGGACATCTGGCCGGCCGACGCGCCGATGAGCGTGCGCATCTCGGCGACCGACTGGCATGAAGGCGGCATTACCGGCGACGACGCTGTCGAGATCGCCCGCGCGTTCGCCGACGCTGGTGCTGATCTCATCGACGTCTCGACCGGCCAGGTACATGCGGACGAGCGCCCGGCGTTCGGCCGCTCGTACCAGACGCCGTTCTCGGATCAGATCCGCAACCAGGTCGGCATCGCCACCATGGCGGTGGGTGCCATCTCCTCCTACGACGACGTCAACTCGATTTTGCTGGCCGGCCGCGCTGACCTCTGCGCGATCGGCCGGGCTCACCTCTACGACCCGAACTGGACGCTGCACGCCGCCGCGGATCAGGGTTACTCCGGGCCCGGCGTTGCTTGGCCGCAGCCGTGGCAGGCCGGCTCCCGCGCGCCGCAAACAGGCCGGCGCGACGAGCCGAAGCCAAGGCTGGAACTCATCCGGTCCGGTCAGCCGCGAACCGGGCACCAGCGGTGGCGGCCTCACGACATGCAGGCATGACCCAAGCCAGGCCATCCGGGCCGGTGACGTGCTCCAGTTTTCGCTGCGGCCCCGTTTCGTCTGGGTTACTAGTTTGACCTGGGCTGCAGGTCAACCTAGGTTCGTGGGGCGGACGCGATCGGGAGGGTACGGGGTGACGCAATCGGCAGTCGAGTCAGCCATCTATGCCGAGGATCTAGCGAAGTCGTTCGGCGACGTGCAGGCGCTGCGCGGCATCAACCTGGCGGTGCCGCGGGGCACCGTTCTCGCAGTGCTCGGGCCGAACGGGGCAGGTAAGACGACCGCGGTCCGGATCCTGACCACGCTGCTGCAGCCGTCGCGTGGCCGGGCCCTGGTCGAGGGCCGCGACGTGGTTCGGGATGCCCCGGCGGTACGGCGGCTGATTGGTCTCTCCGGCCAGTCCGCGGCGATCCAGGAGGAGCTCACCGGCCAGGAGAATCTCGAGATCATCGGCCGGCTCTACCATCTGAGCCGGCACCGGGCCCGGCAGCGAGCCGGTGACCTGCTGGAGCGGTTTGACCTCGTGGACGCGGCCGGCCGCACCGCCAAGACCTACTCCGGCGGCATGCAGCGCCGCCTGGACCTGGCAGCGAGCCTGGTCGGCGAGCCGAAGGTGCTGTTCCTGGATGAGCCGACGACGGGCCTCGACCCGCGCTCACGCCTCGGCATGTGGGAGATCATCCGCGGGCTGGTTGAAGGCGGCGCGACGCTGCTGCTCACGACCCAGTATCTGGACGAAGCCGACGAGCTGGCCGATCAGATTGTGGTGATCGACCACGGGCTGGTGATCGCCGCGGGGACCTCGGAGGAGCTGAAGAGCCGGGTCGGCGGCGACGTGCTCGAGTTCACGGTGCCGGACCGGTCGCAGATTGCCGATGCCGTGGCCGCTGTCGTTCCCGTGGGCGAGGGCGAGCCGAAGGCGGACAAGGAGACCGGGGTGGTCAGCATCGGTGTGGGCGGCCGGGGGTCTGACGCGCTCATCGACGCGGTACGCGGTCTCGACGCGGTCGGAGTACGCACGCAGGGGCTTGCGCTACGGCGGCCGTCGCTGGATGACGTGTTCCTGGCGCTGACCGGACACGCCGCGGAAGAGGAAGAAGCCCGGTCCCCGGACGGGAAGCGCGGCAGTCGCGGCAAGGGCGGCGGCAGTCGCGGCACAGGCCGGAGCAATCGAGGCAGAAGCCGCAGCGTGAGCAGCACAAGGAGTGCGTCATGACCGCCGCCACCGCGACTACGCAGATCCCGATTGGCGATCCCGGCATCCTCGCCCGGTCTCGCTGGGCGATCAGCGACACGCTGACCCTCACCCGGCGGAACCTGCTCGTCTGGGCCAGGGTGCCTGCGTACCTAGTGTTCACCGTGATCCAGCCGGTCATGTTCGTGCTGATGTTCCGGTACGTGTTCGGCGGCGCGATCCATGTGAGCAACATTCCTGGCGGCTACGTCAGCTTCCTGATGCCGGGCATCATCGGCCAGACGGCGGCGTTCGCCTGCTTCGCCACCGCCATCGCGCTGGCCGAGGAACTGAAGAAGGGTGTGATCGACCGGCTGCGGTCGATGCCGATGGCCCGCTCCGCGGTGCTGGCCGGGCGGCTGACTGCCGACACCATGCGAATGACGATCACCATCCTGATCGTCGTTGGCGTCGGGTACGCGGTGGGCTTCAGGTTCCAGAACGGCGTCGTGCCCGCGATCCTGATGGTGGTGCTGGCCGTGATCTTCGGGCTGGCATGCTGCGTGATTTCGGCGTTCACCGGTCTCGCCATCAAGGACGAGGAGTCGGTGCAGGCGTTCGGGCTGATCTGGCTGTTCCCGCTGACGTTCCTCAGCTCGGCGTTCGTGCCGATCTCGTCGATGCCGGGCTGGCTGCAGGCGTTCGCGAACAATCAGCCGGTCACGTTCGTGATCAACACGATGCGGGCGCTCGCCCTCGGCGGTCCGATCGAGGCGAACCTGTGGAAAAGCATCGCCTGGCTGGCAGGCATCTTCCTGGTGTTCGTGCCGCTGGCGGTGCGGGCCTACAAGCGCGCCAGTTAGCGGCCCCTCCAGCTTCCGGCGGCGCTGGCTGGAGAGGGTTACAGTCCGCGGCCCTCGGCCCACGCCGTGAGGTCGGGCACTGATGTGCCGCGAGCTCGCGCTGTTCGACAACGGCGTCCTGACAGTCACGCCCACTGAAAATCAGTGGAGAAGCCTGGAATATATTGGTAGCGTCTCCGGCGAGTCGGCCAGGCATGAGCCGACAGGAAAGGGACGCTAAAGATGATCAAGAACCTCGCCGCAGCTGCTGCCGCCACCGCCGGGCGCACAACCATGAGGCAGTCCATCAGCGCCGCGGTCGCGGTAGCGCTGGCGATGACAATCGCGGCCTGCGGCAGCGTGGCAGGGCGCACCGGCACGGACACCGCGGCAGAGTCGAGTTCGAGCCCGTCCGCGCCGGCGTACACCCCGTCACCGTCGCCGAGCCCAGCAGGCAAGTACGTCGGCTCCTGCAGCTACACCCTGAACTCCAATTTCAGCTCCAGCACCGCAGCCTGGGCGACCGGCGACATCGAGGTCACCAACACCGGCAACGTCGGCATCGTCGTGAGCTTGAAGATCACCTGGCCGCAGGAGGGCTACAACCCGCTGGTCATGCGCAAGTCCGGCGTGCGCATCGGCTACGGCGACGACCGCGACATCCAGTTCCACCTGCCGCTGAACCAGAACCAGATCACGAACCTGCAGAACTACCAGTCCGGTCACAACTACGCCAGCGGCTGCACCTACAAGGTCACCATCCTTCGCAGCTTCGGCAATGCCGGTTAGACCCCGCGCAGCAAGACACCAGCCCGACAGGAGGAGTTCACCCATGCTCAGGACCAAGCTCACGGTAGCGGCATCCATCACTGCCCTGGCGCTGATCGGCGGGGGAGTAGCCACCGCTATCGCCGCCACTAACAGCAGCAGCGGCCCAATCGTGCTGTGCGTGCAGTCGCACACCCGCGCGCTGAGCCAGCCGAAGAAGAACCACAGCTGCCGGTCCGGGTCGTTCGCCGAGACCATCAACAGGCAGGGCCCGCGGGGCAAGACAGGCGCTACCGGCGCGACTGGCGCTGCCGGCCAGCCCGGGCCGCAGGGGAGCCCCGGGCCGCAGGGACCCTCGGGTGTCACCGCTGTCACCAACCAGCAGCTGGTGCAGGCGAGCGACAGCAACTACAACAGCACCAACGGCGGGGACACGATCAGCACTGGCGGCAGCTTCACCAGGAATGCGTCTGACCTGGCTACCACGCTGAATCTCCCGGCTGGCAGCTACCTGGTCAGCCTCAGCTTCACGGCCACCCCCGATGAGGTCAGCAGTGGCGCCGTGTTCCCGCAGATGATGGTCTACGACGGACCGGTCAACTCCACGTTCAGCAACGATCTGTTCAACGTTGGCGCGGGGGCGCTCGAGGATCCGGCTAGCGCATCCCAGGTTCCTGGCGACGTGATCAACAGCTACTTCTCCGGATCGGCTGAGATCACCGTCCCGGCTGGCGGCGAGACGCTGGACTTCTACGCCTTCGGTTACGACAGCGACACCGGCGCAGGCAGCTACACCCTCAACTCGGCCGTCGTCACGGCCACCCAGCTGCAGACCAGCAGCTGACGCGCACGATTACGGAGCCCCGGCAGGCTGCCTGCCTGCCGGGGCTTCGTTAGCGGAGCGGGCCGGGCCAGCCGGGCGGCCCGCATCAGGCTGAGCCACGCGGCCGGCTGAGACATGCGTCAGGCTGAGATATGGGTCAGGCTGACAGGACCCGGTCCCTGGCCGCCTCGAGCAGAAGCGCAGCCTGGCGCAGGCACACCTTCGCATCGCTGACGGAGATATCCCGTGACTCGTAGGCAGCCTGCGTGCTGCGGTCCAGGGCGCGCTTCAGCGCCGCGGACAGCTTCTTGTCGACGCGAGCAAGCAGCCCGATGGCGGCCACCGGATCATCGTCGGCAGGTCGCTCCCGCAGCGCGACGCAGCACACCGTATCCGCCGCGGCGAACGCCGCCCTGATTGCGTGCGCGGCTATGACCGCGGGCTCGTTCACCGGCTGGGCGGCGTCGAGCGACTGCTCGGCGTCGCGCAGCCGCGCCCTTGCTTCGGCTATCGTGCCGGGCCGTTGCCGCGACCTCCCAGCGGGCGGCGTTCCAGCGGGCGGCGTCATGAGGACCGTCGCAGCAGGCTCCTGCTCTCCGGGGTAAGCGCGATGCCTTCCGCTTGCACTGCGGTCACAAGCCGGTTGCGGTCGCGCAGCAGGAGCGCGAACGAGCCGCGCGAGTGCTCGACCAGCTGAGCGTGGTTGCCGGTCCAGGTCAGCACCTGATCGACCAGCCGTGCCGTCGCTTCCGCCCAGGCAGTTGTCTCGGTGCTGCTCTCGGCCACGAGCAGGATGTCGATGTCGGACTCCCGGCCGCCGCCACCCGTCGCCGCCGAGCCGAACAGCCAGGCACCCGCCAGTTCCTTCCAGCCGG
>Ga0335074_10008764_pt1 | contig 14069 bp, 12 predicted proteins | sample Lox_Sample_23_FD_206715 | JGI IMG/M metagenome (GOLD analysis project Ga0335074, IMG submission 206715) | Soil microbial communities from Loxahatchee National Wildlife Refuge, Florida, United States - Lox_Sample_2.3 | ecosystem: Environmental > Terrestrial > Soil > Wetlands | place: USA...
TCCCGAGGGTCAACACAGCGTGGATGGGGTCCCGCTTCCAGGTTTGTTTGAACACCCACAAACCCGGAATGTAGAGCGGCAACAGGTACCAGTAACGAACGCTCCCCAACAGCCGGATCTGTTTGTCGATCCGGGCCAGCATGGCGGCCTGGTAAGCGCGGGCGTCCGCCGATGGATCGAGCGGCGTGAGGTCGCGGTGCCGCCACCATAAGTACGCCAGAACGAATGCCACACCCAAGGCCCCGCCATAAACGAACGGCAGCATGCCCAGAGCGCGGGCCTTGCCCGTCACAAGCAACCATCCGAAGAAAGCGAACAGCATCAGTCCGGCGGCATACTCCCGAAAATTCCGCCAGAAAACCCTCCGGTCAAACTGCCTGATCGAGGCGCGCCCGGCCAGCCGCGCGATCTCCGCCGGAACGGGCTCCGCCAAGGTGCCTTGCCGCCAGAGCAGCGTCAACTCGTCGTCCTTCATGGGATTCATAGGGGTTCCCCTCCACGCACGCGCGCCACCAGCTTCTGCCGCGCCCGGGTTAAACGCGTGGCTACGTTGCCGGCGCTGAGGCCCGTGACCGCTTCGATCTCGCCTGCCGACAGCCCTTCGAGATGCAGCACTACGATTTGGCGGTCCGTCAGAGGCAACTCCGCCACCGCGGCCCACAAGCGCGCCCGCTGCTGATCGACGATGGCGGTGGATTCGGGGTTCATGGACGGAGCCGGCAAGTCGGGAGCTGTATCACGACGCTCCCGTTGCGCCCGGCGCTTGCTACCAGTCACAAAGCTGATGGCGGTGTTATGGGCGATGCGATACAGCCAGGTGCGCTCGCTGGCTTCGCCGCGAAACTGAGGGAGCGCCGTCCATAACGCCAGTGCGATCTCCTGGAGCAGGTCTTCCTGCTCAGCCGTTTCAGGCGCGTAGGACCGGGCCAGCCGCCGCAGCGCCGGAAGGTACCGCCGCAAAAGGTCCTCATAAGCCGACCGCCGGTCCGCATTTCCCACTCGCAACAGGTAGTCCCCCTAGCGAGAAGTTTCTTACAGCGCTTTTCGCAGAAATCAACCCTACCGTTTTTGACGGGCGGCGGGAACCAGTGTTTGAAGCCAGTGGATACGCGATAACATTGAGTTATGCATCGCTTCCTGCTGCACAACGGCGCTATTCTGGACACGCATGAGAAGAGCCTGAGCGCGGGCCAGGTGGGTTTGATGAACGGCTGGGGCGTGTTCAGCACGCTGCGCGTGGCCGATGGCGTACCGTTCGCCTTCGAGCGGCATTGGGAGCGGATGCATCGCGACGCGGTGAAGATGCACGTGCCGTTTCCGGCGGATCGGGAGGCAGTACGGTCCGAACTCCTGCGATTGATCGAGGCGAACGCGGCCTGGAACGCCACGCTGCGCGTGATGGTGGTGCGCAACCAAGGCGGGTTGTTCGAAGGGCCGGATCAGACGCGCGATTTCGACGTGCTGGCGTTCACCAAGGACCTGAATCCGTGGGGCAACAGTGTGCGGCTGACAGTGAAGCCCAACGCGCGCTATTCGGCCAACGAGTTTTCGGGCTGCAAGATTTTGTCGTGGTCGCAAAATCTGACCTGGTACGAAGAGGCGCACGAGCGCGGGTTCGACGAAGCGATTCTGTTGAACGAGCGCGGCGAGGTGAGCGAGTGCACGTCGGCCAATGTTTTTGCGGCCTCGGCCGGCCCCAAAGACACCGAGGTCGTGACGCCTCCGCTGAATTCGGGGTGCTTGCCGGGCGTGACACGCGAGCTGCTGCTCTACGTGGTGCGCGTGCCGGGAGTTCGCGTGGTGGAGCGGGCGCTCAAGCCCGTGGATCTGGAGCGCGCCGATCAGGTGTTCATTACCTCCACGACACGCGATTTGCTGGCCGCCGCTTCGATCGAAGGACTCAAGATTCGCAACCAGGGCGATGTGGTGGATCGGCTGGTGGCGGCGCTCGCGGCGTATCGCGAAGATTACGTGAAGCAGCACGCCGCGCCGGTGGGCGCGCGCTAATCCCTTAGCTGGTTAAGGCTGCGTGGGTTGAATTCAAGTGGCCGTACGGCCGAGGCGGGACGATTCGCGCGTTGGCGATCGCACAAAAAGGAAAAGGTTCCAAGTGACCCAGGCGGCAGTCCGCTCCCCGGCCGGCATGCACGGCCAGAGCTTAGCACGCAGCGTGTCGGAAGCTCTTTCCTTCGCTCCCCGCAACCGTCTTTCTCTTGTGACCGGCTGCGCTTCAGCGCTCCAGAATTCGCTCGCCTTCGCACCTGCTAGAAGCCTACGTCTCGATGCGACCTTTCGCTCGCCCGCAGCGATTGTTCCCCTTCGAGAACCACCGCGGCGAGGTCAACGCTCCCGATCTACCTCTTCGACGAAATTCTAAGCTTTTCTTCCAGCTCGTTCGGTTTCCGGCTCCCAATCCTCCGCCGCGCTCTTCACGCAGCCGGGGATGTTCATTGCCCGAAACCCGTTGCCGTCTCGCAAGCCCAGAACTCTCAAACGTCCATCCAACTTTCGCTCCCCCCCAGGACTTTCGTCCCTCGGGATCGTAGCGCTCGGCTGGCGGCTCGATCTGAGAAGCTTACCCTTGTGTCCGGCCCGATTACCTTCGCTCCCCGTGCGCGTTAATTAGTCTTAGTAACTAAGCGCGCCCGGATCACCGTTCCAGTTCCGCTACCGTCCACCAGGCTTACTGCTCTCTGAACCTCTTGGAACCAGGTCCATAATGACTGGAAAGGGCCTTAGGGTCAACTGTTAAATGTCGATGACAGACCCTTTTCCAAAACTTTTATACGCCCTGGAATCAAGTAGTTATGAGATTTCCACTGTGGACAAAATGTGGATAAAACAGCGGGGCGCGCACTTGTTTGCCAGGGGGCTTGTAAGTAGGATGCTACATAGGTATACTGAACCAGGTTCATCCAAAAACATGCCCGACGTAACCAGGCTCTCGCATACGGCAGCCATGATTCTGCAGGCAATCGGCGTCGGCTACATGTACGGCTACATGGTGATGGAGGCCACCGGCCTTCCGAGCGGCACGGTCTACCCGGCGCTGCGGCGTCTGGAGCGCGACCGGTTGATTCGATCGCAGTGGGAGCGCCAGTCGATCGCCGATGCCGAGCAGCGGCCCCCGCGCAAATACTACAAGCTGACCCGATCCGGAGACACAGCGCTGGAGGCATCGCGCCAGCGCTACCCGTTGCTTGCGAAACTGGCGGCCGCCGATGAGGTCGGTTCCGAGGAGGTGAAGGACGCATGAAGAGCGAATGGGTCCAGAGCGCCATGCTCCGAGCGGCGTCGCTCGTGGTGCCATGGGATCAGCGCGCGGAGTGGATGGAGGAATGGCGCAACGAGCTGTGGTACGTGCCGGAAAACGGTGCGAAACAACTTGCTCGCGCGCCCTTATTTCGCGGAGCTGCGGTTCGAGGAGGAGCCGGTAGACCATCTGCAGGTCCTTGGCCTAAGCTAAAATCCGGGCTTGAACCAGGATCACTCCACCAGTTTGAGGATCGCCCCGGTATCGGTGGCCACCCACATATTTTGCGTGTCGGGCGCGGCGATGATGGCGTGTTGCGCCACGGCGCGATAATCGACGTCCATTTCCTCCCAGATTTTCAAATTGTCGCTGCGGAGGATGCGCAACTTTCCGGGGATGGGGACCTGCGCGGAATCGCCGGGGGGCTCGATGGTGGCCACCACGGCGTGATCGTCAAGCAGGGCGAAATCGGTCACCATGCGGTCGCGCTCGGCGAAGATCACGCTGCCATCGCGCGAGCCCAGAGGCGTCTTATATACCGCCGAGCCGACCTTGATTTTCGGGTCGTTGTACTGAACGAGCGACACGACGAATCCCTGACCGGAGATCTTCAACTGCGCCAGTTCGCCATCCATCGAAATGGTTCCGGCGGTCCATTTCTGGCCGCCGTCGAGCGTTTCGAGCACGGCCATTTTTGCGCGGCCGGGCGAACGCGGCGCAACATCGGAAAACGCGGGCTCCGAGGGACTGGGCCCGCCGATGATGATGCCGTGCGGTCCGCGAAAGGTCACAATGCCGTAGGTGACCGACTGCGCATCGGGAACCTTGTCGGCGGCCGCGATCTTGGCCCAGGTTTTTCCTCCATCGGCGGTTTCCTCCACCAGACCCTTGACGCCGATCATGTAGCCGTGGCCGGCATCCAGAAACCAAGTGGCGAGGATGCCTTTGCGCGCTTGTATTTTGGTCCAGGAGCGGCCGCCTTCGACGGTAGACCAGAGCCCGCGATCGGTGACCATCCAGCCGAGACCGTCGTTGAGGAAGAACAGCGAAATGGGCCGTTCCTTGGTCTCATATTGCGACCAGTGCTGGCCGGCGTCGCTCGAGACCACGACGGCGCCCTGCTCGTGGCCTTTCTTATCGTCGATCCATCCGGCGGCGACGCAGTGCTTGGCCGTGGGGCACTCCAGATCCTGGATGGAGAAGTTGGAATCCGCATGGTCGTAAAGGAACTGAATGTTCCAGCGGGGTGCGGCATAGGCGCAGAAAGCGAGCCACACATGGACACCGAGGACCGTGGATATTCTTACGCCCAAGCACCGCCTCCTGACTAGCCGCGGGCGCGAACCAGGTCGGCGCTTTCGTTCTCGGTCTGGGAGAGCATCAGCAAACAGCCCACTTGTTCGCCGACGCTGGTGAGCAACTCCATTTCGAATCCCGTGTGGGCATGCGGATCGCGATGCTGGACGTTGATGACGCCCTCCACGCCGCGGCGCGAGAGGATGGGCGCCGAAAGGAAGGCTTCGTAAGTGTCCTGCGGCAGGTCGCTGAAGAACTTGAAGCGCGGATCGCGAAACGCTTCCCGCGAGATGGCGAGCAAACGCTTCTCGCGCGCTACCCATCCGGTGAGCCCTTCGTTCATGGCCAGTTTCACCTGGCCGGTATCCGCGGGAGGGTGGCTGGCGCGCAACGCCAGTTCGCGATGGTCGAGCAGGTACAGCAGGCACGAATCGCAGTCCATGAACTCGACCACCATCGAGACGACGCTGTCGAGGGCGTCCTGCAGCTTGGTGGGCCGAACCAGGTAGCGGCTGATTTTTTGCAGCAGGCGCAGTTGTTGCTCGGCGCGCTCCAGGCGCTGTTCCAATTCTTTTACCCTGGACACGAATTTATTATCCCATGCGCGCGCCGTAAAGATTAACCAGCATTCACACGAGTGTGAAACGCGGCACGCTGAGAGCGTGCGCTACGGGGCCAAAACAATTGGCATAACAAAGGAATGACAGACTCGGGCCAGCGTAGTACGATGGTTGCATCGTTATAGGGTAGACGACAGTGCCAGAAGTCATGATCGAAATAGATTGAACGAAGGAGATTTTTCCGAATGTGGAACAAACGGAAAGAAGAAGAGTATCCACCCAAATCGCCCGCGACGCCGCCTGCGCCCGCTAGCCAGATCAAGGAGAACGCCCCTATGTCGACCAATCCCGCTCCCAGCCATCATGCCACCGACTCCAGAGGACCGGCGGTCATCGGAAAATCCGTGATGATCAAGGGCCAGATATTCAGCCGCGAAGACCTGACCATTGACGGGGAAATCGACGGATCGGTCGAGCTGCACGAGCACCGGCTGACGGTGGGGCCGAACGGCAAGCTGCAGGCCGGGGTGAAGGCTCGGGAAGTGGTGGTGCTGGGGACCATTCACGGAAATGTCGAGGCGTCCGATAAGATCGACATTCGAAAGGACGCGAAGCTGGTGGGTGACATTAAGACGGCTCGCATTGTGATCGAGGACGGAGCATATTTCAAGGGCAGCATCGACATCGCGCGGCCCGAAGCGGCGAGGACGGCTGCGCCCGCCCCATCGAAACCCCAGGTGGCAAGCAATGCCACCGCCAACGCGGCCGCCGCACCGGCTACCGCCATCGCCGGCGATTCGCGTTAAATTGTCCATTCCGGTCGGCAGGTCTGAGGGGCAATGAGATCCTAGGATGAGATCCGAAGGATGAAAGCCGAGGAATGAAAACCGAGGAAGGAGTGGAGCTTTGCTGAAGGACCGGTTACGATTCGAACCGTCTTCACCGTCGCTTCACTCGCCTCCCAAGAAATCGGGATCTGGGCCGCAGAATCGCGCCAGCAATGGCCTGGATCAGTTTTTCGCGTCGCTGCAGGATCAGGAAAATCTCTCCATCCTGGATTTTTCCGGTGCCAGTCAGGCCAACATCAGCTTCATTACCTCCATGGGGCACCGCATCTATTCCAACGACGCGCTGCGCACGCTCGAGGAAGCGTTTGGCACCGGCGGGGATTTCATCGCCAATCAATCGGACCCGGAACGCGCGGCCCTGTTCCTGCGCGAAAATCTGGAGTTCGCCGAGCGCAGTTTTGACGGCGCGCTGATCTGGGACACGCTCCAGTTCCTCGCGCCGCCGCTGCTGCAGGACACCGTGGACCGGCTGTACCGCATTCTACGGCCGCAATCCTCGCTGCTGGCTTTCTTCCATGCCGAAGAGAAGGCGCAGACTGCGCCGCTCTACACCTATCGAATCGTCGATTCAAAAATCATGTCGCTGACGCCCCGCAACCAGGAACGGCCGGTGCAGTACTTCAATAACCGAAGCCTGGAGAAACTTTTCCAGAAGTTCCATTCGGTGAAGTTCTTTCTGACGCGGGATCACTTGCGCGAAGTGATCGTGAAGCGCTAGCCGCGCGAGCTGCTACTGAATCAACAGGCCTATCAGAATGCTGATCATCGAGATGACCACGAGAAATGGCATAACCGATCCTCCCGCAGGGGATTTGTGCATGCGCGATGCCAGTCGCGCCGAAGCCGGGGGAGTTCGCTAAACCCTTGTGTTTGCTGGAGAAGGCCCCGCGCCGAAATCCTGCCTGCGAATCGAAGGGTTAGGGTGGAGAACCTTCCGGTTCTCCGAGCGGCGCGCTAGGGCAGCGCGTACGTCACACCGAGCGTGAACTGAACCGAATTCTTGCGAAAAGCGGGCGGCGGATCGTTCAGGTAGGTGTCGATAAATCCGGCTGATCCGTTGAGCCGCTTGTAAACCGGGATGGTCAGCAGCGCATTGAAGGCGGCCGAATAATCGTTGGTGTTGTTCCAGGTGGGCGTCAGCGTCAAATGCTGATCGAGCGTGGCGCGTTTGAACTTGCGGTTGAAGTCTTCGGCGAAGATGGAGCCGATCAGGTCCGGGCTGGGCGCGTCGCGAAACTGCTGGCGAATGTAGCTGATGCTTCCTTTGACATCCAGCGTTTCGTTCGCCCTTTGAATGAGCGTGTAGCCGATTCCTCCGCTATAGGTCTGCTGCAGATCCAGTCCCTGCGAAAAATTGTGATCGAAAGCCGCCTGGCCGAAGGCGAACACGCGCGGGCTCAGGAACTCGTCGCGTTCCGCATCGCCATGGAAGATGGAGGTGCGGATGGTCGGTGTGGCCGGCTGCGTGACCTCGCCGTACGATTCAGTGAGATTCAAAATGGTTTTGTTGCGCGGATCGAGCCAATCTTCGGTAGGAATGGTGCGCACCAGGGCCACGGCGCCGGTGAACGTCTCGCTATCCTGAGTGGCATTCACCACCGACGCGCCGGCCGTGACGGTTCCTTTCCAGGCCTCGAAAAAACCCGGCTGATGCATGAGCGCTTTTTGGAACGCCGCCTGGTCGATGATTTCTCCGGTATCGGCGACCGGAATTGAACGGGCAGGCTCCGCCAAGTGGATCTGCTGATCTTCGGCAGTCATGGTGCCTTGCGGGATCGTCGCGGCGTCAGCCGGTTTCCGAATACGCACGCTTTTCGGGATCACGGCTACCTTGGCCGAAGTGGTAAGCTCCTTCACTTTCTTCCAGTCCACCGTGATATCGCCGAGGGCGTCGCTTTTGAAGGTGACGGACGAGCCGGCGGACTTTACAAAATGTCCGGTCAGCTTTTCGCCGTCAGTGAACAGCAAAGTGTCGGGGCCGGGCGCAGGCGAGGGTTGAGCCAACGCGGTCCAGGCGCACAAAGCGCATAACCAGAATAGGTTTCGCACGTTTTTCGTAAGACGTTCAAGTCCTTCTATCTCGATCGTAACTTTTTTTGTTACCTCGCAGGGTCACGTTATGCGCCCGATTCGCATCTAAGGGGAGAGGTGGTGAAACCGCATGCTTAAGACATTTACAATCGTTACCGCAGGAGCCGCGCTTTTGGCGACCGGCCTGTGGGCTCAAGAGGAGACTCCTGACCATCGGATGCGTTCGGCGGCCAGCGTTATGCACGAAATGCTTGGCGCTCCGGACCGTGGAATTCCGCGCGATCTGCTCGAAAAGTCGATGTGCGTGATCGTGGTTCCGGGACTGAAGAAGGCAGGTTTTGTTTTTGGCGCTGATTACGGCAAAGGTTACGCGATGTGCCGTCACGCCGGAGGATGGTCGGGTCCGGCCGCCATTACATTGGGCGGCGGCAGCTTCGGCGCGCAAATCGGCGTGGAATCGACCGACATCATCATGCTGGTGATGGATCGCAAAGGAATGGAGAAGCTGGCGAGCGATAAATTCACCGTGGGCGCGGATGCTTCGGTAGCCGCGGGCCCGGTGGGCCGGACGACCTCCGCCGATACGGATGCGTCGCTGCACGCCGAGATTCTGTCATGGTCGCGCGCGCATGGCGTTTTCGCCGGAATTTCGCTGGATGGAACGGTGGTGAAGAAAGACGGCGGTGAAGACCGCAAGCTGTACGGGCACGAGGTGAGCAACCACGCGATCCTGTACGGAGAGGTGCCGCCGCCGCCGACCACCGCTGTTTTGACGCACATCCTTTCGGAGTATCCGCACGAGCGGGCCAGCCGCTAGGTTATTCCCGCAAGTGTCACTCACGCAAGTGTCACTCACGCAAGTAACGACGTAACTCCTCGGGGCGGAAGCAGCGCGCGGCCGCGATCTCCCGGCTGATGCACCCGCTGCGCACCATCTCGGCGAGGGATTGTTCCATGGTGATCATTCCCTCGCCGCGGCCCGTGGAAATGGCGCTGTAAAGTTGGTGGTCCTCGCCTTTGCGGATTAAGCTGCGCACTCCGCTGCTGGCCATGAGAAGTTCCACGGCTGGATAGCGCGCGGCTTTTTCCGCACCTTTTTCTACCTTCTCCGCGGGAATCAATTGTTGCGCGACCACGCCGAGCAGCGCGAGTGAAAACTGCTGGCGGATCTGCGACTGATTGGCTGCCGGGAACGAATCGAGAATTCGCGAGACGGCTTGCGAGGTGTCGTTGGTGTGGAGCGTGGAGAGCACCAGGTGGCCGGTTTCGGCGGCGGTGAGAACGGTGGCGATGGTTTCCGGATCGCGCATCTCGCCCACCAGGATCACGTCCGGATTCTGGCGCAGGATGCTGCGCACGGAGCTGGCGAAATCGGGAGCGTCGCGGCCCACTTCAATCTGCTCGATGATGGACTGGCGATTGGTGTGGAGGAATTCGACGGGATCTTCGATGGTGACGATGTGATCGCGGCGGTTCGAATTCACCAGATCGACGAGCGCGGCCAGCGTGGAGCTTTTGCCGCAGCCGGTGGGGCCCGTCACCAGCACCAGTCCCTGGCGCGCTTCGGCCAGGCGGCGCAGCGTGGGCGGCAGGTTCAACGATTCGAGCGTCGGTATGCGCTCCGGCAGCAGGCGCAGACTGCCCGCGACGGTTCCACGCTGATAGTGGATATTTGCGCGGAAGCGGCCGATGCCTTCGCGATGGAAGCAGAGATCGACGGCGCGGTTGCGCTGCAGCTCCTGAGTCTGCGCGGGCGTGAGCAGAGGCAGCAGCAGGCTGCGAGTGTCCTCGGCTTCGAGCGGCTCGCCGGATGGTTTCGATAGGTCGCCGCCGATGCGGAGGGTGACGGGCGCTCCGGCAATGAGCAACAGGTCGGAGGCGGTCTGGCGTACGGCGTAAGTCAGCAGTTGATCGAGCGAGTCGAGATTGCCGGCGGCTTCGGCGGGCAATGCTTCACGATTCTCTCGAGCCGCGGGAGCGGCACCCGGAGCAGCGCGGTTCAGCTCCTCGACGATTTGCGCTAGTTCCTTTTCGTAGTACGGCACTCTACCACCAAGGTACCTTACGGCGCGGCTTTGGTTAGTAGGCCACTTTGAACTTGAGGCGGCGGGTTCGTCACCGACTCAACCATCCGAAGTAGAAGCCGCAAAGAATGAGGACGGCGAACACAGCAAAAGTGCATAGCGCTAGGATTACGCATCCTAATTGGGAGTTCTCTGCCAAGAGTTTCCTCAGCATCGCTAGAGTTCCTTTGCCGCTCTTACTAATCCCCGCTCCGAGGCTTCCACCAGTAGCCCGCTAGCCGCTTTTCTTGGTCAGCAGCTCCAGCCCCTCGGGAGTGCGCGGCCAATCCTCACGGAGCAAACGCGAGAGTGCCCGGTCGGCCAGCAGCTTTCCCTTGGTCTGGCAGTGCGGACAATAGTTGGTTTCGTTTTCGGCGTAACGAATGCGCTGGATTCGCGCGCCGCAACGCACACACGGCTGTTTGTAACGGCCGTGCACGGTCATGCTCTCGCGGAAGGCGGTGACCTTCTCGGGAAAGTCCGAGCCGGTTTCGGCGCGCAGCTCCTCCACCCAGCGCAGGAGCGTCGCGCGCGTGGCGATAAACAGGCGCTCGATCTCCGCAGATGTGAGTTTCTGGGTCAACGCAAGAGGCGAGAGTCCCGCTTCGAACAGGATCTCGTCCGAATAGGCATTGCCGATGCCGCCGAACAGCCGCGGATCGGTGAGCGCGCGCTTGAGCGTGTGATTGGCCGAGGTGAGGACCGCGCGGAAACGGTCGAGAGGTGCGTCCAAAACCTCCAGGCCGCCGGGATCGAGAGCGGCGAGCCCGGGCTCTCCGCGCACCACGTGCAATGACGCGCGCTTTTTCGATCCCGCTTCGGTCCAGGTCAGAGAGCCGTTGGGAAAATCGAACGCGGCCAGGCCGCGCGGCCGGGCGACCTTCGCGCCGCGCTTCTGCCAATGCAGCCGTCCCGCGATCATCAGGTGCAGCACCAGCCAGATGTCGTCATCCAGGCCAATCGCGATGCGCTTGCCGACGCGGCGCAGCTTGCGTACCTGTTTACCCTCGGCGCTCGCAAGCGGTGGATCGGTGGTGCGCAGCAGGAACGGGCTCGCAAGTCGAATGTGTTCCAGAGTCTGCCCGAGGATGCGCGCCTCCAGCGCCTCGATGTAAACCACGATGTCGGGGAGTTCGGGCACGTGTGTACACCCACATGGTACACACGGGGCGTTATTGAATCACGATCGTTACAGGCGCGCTTTGCTGCCCGGCTACCGACACGGTCAGGTTGTCGGTACCCGATGGCGCTCCGCTCGGGATTTGCACGTTCACCTGATAGAGCTGCGCGAAACCGGGCGTCAAGCCCGCAAAGCCGGCTCTCTGCTGGACTCCGCCGATGCTCACGGTCACTGGATTGACGGTATTCGAGAGCGGCGAGGAAGGCGCCTGGGCGCCGGCCGCGACTGCCGGATTTACGGCCCCGAGGCCGGAACAATAAAGCACAATCGTGTCGCCCACGCTGGCTGGGCTGTTCAGCGGCAACAGCGTGCCGTCGGGTTTGTAGACCTGCACGATGGCCGCGCCGTTACCGGCTCCGTTTTGCGTAAACACGGCCGGAAGCGCGGATGCGATGACAACTGACTGCGGGATCGAAATCGCCGAACCCCGCTGCACAATGAGCTGCTGGGTGCTGTTCACCGGGACGTTATAAGGCACCACCATGTTGATTTGACCGCTGCTGGCGAACAGCAGCGGCAGCGGCTTGCCGCCCAGGATCACGGACGTGCTCCCCAGCTGGTTGCTGAGCGGATATTCGGTGGACGCGGTGAGGCTGTCGCTCAGGTCGGTACCGAAAATCGCTCCGAACGATCCGGGCGCGAGCGGCTGATTGGCCACGAAGTTCGCCGCGCTCACGACGCCACCGGTGTTGACCAAGGGCACGGCAGTGTTCGATTGCAGCGTGCCGCCGATGGCCGACGTTCCGGTGAGCGCGGGGTTCAGCGCCTGGGCCTGCGCTGTGATGGTGACGTTGGGCGCGGCGTTGGCGGCGTTCCAGGTTGCTGTCCAGCTTCCATTGCCGATCGATTTCAATGACAGTGCGGGGTCGCCCGTGGAAAACGTTACGGTGACGCTTCCGTCATTCAGCGGTTTCCCGCAATCATCCACGACGGTGACTTCGAGCTCGGTGGGCCAAGCGGCCGTTGCGCTGAAGCCCGACCCCAACAGCGTGAATACAGGGATGAGCTGGGTGGGCGAACAGGTGGCGTGCGGTTGCGGCTTAGCTCGGACAGACGGGGACACTCCCTGGGGTAGCACAACCAGCACGACTTTGACGTCGAGCGATTGAGCCGTGGATGCCGACGAGAGAGCGACGGTCAGATCGCCGATGTAAACGCCCGCGGTGAGTCCAGCGACGTTTACCGAGACGCTCACGCTGGCGGGCTGCCCGGCAACCACCGACCCGGCGGTGGGAGCGGCGGAAAGCCACGTCACGTTTCCGTTGCTGAAAGGCGTTACCAGGTAAGTCAAAGCGTCGGGCGAGGGATTGGTGATGGTAATGGTCTGGGCGGCAGGAGCGTTCCCGCCGGCGCTGCCCACGAAGATCAACCCGGCGGGTTCCACCTGGGCGCCGGGACTGTTGGCGGGCGCCACGACATTCAACACCACCGATGCAACCTGGGGAGAATCGGCGGCGCCCGAAGCCGCAAACGAGACTGTTCCGTAATAAGTGCCGGGCTGCAAATTAGTGGGATCGGCGGTCACCGTCACAGAACCGGGGGCCGATCCGCCGGCTGCGCCCGCGCCCGGCGACACACTGAGCCAGCTTCCACCGGATATGGTGGCGGCCGATGCCGTGAAGTTCAAAGTCCCCGATCCCGTATTTAGAACGGTCACGGGCTGCGGCGGGCTGGCAGTGCCGCCGGAAACAGCGTAGAAGAACAGGCCGGTTTGCGAAAGCGCGAGGTTCGGCTGCGAGCTGGTGACGACTAGCAGCACCGAAACATTGGATACGGATCCGTCACTGCTCGGTATGGTCACACTGCCGGAGTACGTTCCGGGAGCGAGTCCGGAGGGATCGACGGTGATGGCAGCCGCCGAGGCGCCGGTGGCGGGAACCGTGCCACCCTGTGCGGCCGAAAGCCAATTGCCGCCCGCATTGGTTTGGGCTGAGGCGGTAAACGTGACGGCCTGAGATCCATGATTGGTGATGGTGACCGATTGCGTGGAGGGCGCGGCGCTTTGTATGAGGTTGAAGTTGAGCGCGCCGGGTTCGACCGTGACTTGGGGTCCGGAATAGCCCGTTACCGATATTTCGAAAGGTATCGGGACCTGATAGGTCTGGCTCGGCGGCACATCCGGTATCGCGGGACCCGTGTAGGAAAAGATCTCCGTGATCGTGATCGTGAAATTATAATCGCCGCTCGCGCCGAAGGTGCCGCTCAGCAAACCGCTGGGAGTGAGGCTCAGGCCCGGAGGCAAACTCCCATCCGTCACCGAAAGAGTATAGACGAAAGAGAACGTGTCGCCGGTGAAACTGGAAAACGAGTTGAAGAGAGAGGCCAGCTCGGAAAGCTCAAAAAATTGGCCGAGATCGAACGAGAAAGGGGCGCCTACGGCACAACTGGGGCCCTCGTCCTGACCAAATAAGCACGGAGGAAGCGCCGGAATGGCCTGTGCATGGAGCGCGCTGGCACAACCCCACAGCCCCGCGAGTGAAAGGATCAATCCCCGGAAAGACATAAGAGTGGGTAACTCTTTTTGACTCTATCGGATCTTTGGCGATACCCCTTTAGCCAAGCGAAGTTACCGGGCGGATTGGTTCAGACCGTCCTGGATGGCTTCTACACCCTCCGGACCCAGCTCGAGTTGGCCGGAAGTGAGTTCACGGGGCGTGAGCGAGGCTTGCGTCACTCCTTCGCGCGCGTGGTCGGAAGTGTCAGCCACGATATGGTAAACCTCGTGCGCCAGCACCCGTCCCATGGCGCGTCCCAGCAGCGTATTCCCGCGCAGCGGCCCCCCGCCGGTGAGAGCGCTTTGAACGGCGCCGCGCAGGTTATCGCACGCCAGGGTGCTGA
>Ga0335074_10008765_pt1 | contig 14068 bp, 13 predicted proteins | sample Lox_Sample_23_FD_206715 | JGI IMG/M metagenome (GOLD analysis project Ga0335074, IMG submission 206715) | Soil microbial communities from Loxahatchee National Wildlife Refuge, Florida, United States - Lox_Sample_2.3 | ecosystem: Environmental > Terrestrial > Soil > Wetlands | place: USA...
ACCTGGGCGGTTACGTCAGCCAGCCGGTTGACCTGGTCACGACGCTGTCGGCGCTTCCGGCCCTGCAGAACTCCGGCTACTACGGCCGGAACGTGCACGCACGTGATCCGATCAGCGTGATCCGGGTTCGGGTGGCGGGGGTGACGGGGCCGAACGCGGTGTCGCTGGAACGGATTAAGGAAGTCGCGCAGCAGATCGAGGTCCGCACCCACCTGACCGTCGACATCGTGGCCGGGTCCTCGCCGTCGCCGACCACCATCGACCTGCCCGCCGGGAAGTACGGCCAGCCTGCCCTGACCCTGTCGGAGAACTGGGTGAAAAAAGGCGTCGCCGTCGCCATCCTCACCGCGGTCGACAAGGACAGCCTGGTGCTGTTCACCCTGATCCTGGTCGTCTGCGTGCTGTTCGTCGCCAACTCCGCATCCGCAGCCATCCGCGCCCGCCGCCGCGAACTCGGCGTGCTGGCCTGCCTGGGCTGGACCCGGCCCCGGCTGTTCACCGCGGTACTCGGCGAACTAGCGGCGATCGGCCTGGCCGCAGGGCTGCTCGGCGCCGCCGCCGCGCTGCCGCTGTCATCGGCACTAGGCCTGCACGCCTCACCGGGGCGGGCGGCGCTGGCCGTGCCGATCGCAGTGGCCGTCGCCCTGATCGCCGGGCTGGCACCGGCCTGGCTCGCCTCCACCGCGGAGCCCGTTGCCTCAGTCCGCCCGGCGGTCCTGGCCGTCCGCCGGGCCCGCCAGCCCGGCGGAATCACCGCCCTGGCCGCGGTCAACGTGCTGCGCACCCCAGGCCGGGCCGTGGTCGGCGCGATCAGCCTCGCCGTCGGCGTCACCGCGCTGACCATCCTGGCCGCCCTCACCTTCGCCTTCCGCGGCGTACTCGTCGGCTCACTACTCGGCAATGCCGTCGCCGTCCAGGTCCGCGGCGTCGACTACGTCGCCGTCACCGCCACCGTCGCCCTCGGCGTCCTCGCCGTCGCCGACGTGGTCTTCCTCAACATCCGCGAGCGCGCTCCCGAACTCGCCACCATCCGCGCCTTCGGCTGGCCAGAGTCCGCGCTCAGCCGCCTGGTCATCACCGAAGGCGCCATCATCGGCCTCACCGGATCACTCACCGGCGCCGCACTCGGCCTCGCCGCCGCAGCCACCTTCGCCGGCCAGCTCCCCGCCACCCTCTACCTCATCGCCGCAGCCGCCATCACCACCGGCGTCCTGGTCACCACCGCCTCCGCCCTCCTGCCCGCACACGCCCTACGCCACCTGCCCGCCGCCCACCTCCTCGCCGAGGAGTAGCATCTGCCGGTTCGCCATCGGTAATCCGATAGAAGTCGGTTATCCGGGCAGAAAGTGGCTGATGACGATTGCGACCGAGCTGCGCGAGCAGGCACTGGCATGGATCGCGGGCGACGTGGACGAGCGGGACAAGGCCGAAGTCGCGGCGCTGCTCGCCGACAAGTCGCCGGAGGCAGCGGCCGAACTTGCCGATATGTTCGCCCGGCCACTGCGCTTCGGCCCCGACGGGCTGCACGGGCATGTCGGAGCCGGGCCGGGCCGGATAAACTTCGCCACCGTAACAGCTGTGACCGCGGCGGTTGCCCGCTGGCTGCTTGGCCGCGAGCCTGGCGCAGCGCAGGCAGGCGTAGTACTTGGTTGCAACGGCGGCCAACGCGGCGAAGAATTCACGGCGCAGGCGGCTCGGGTTTTCGCCGGAGCGGGCATCCGGGTGCACCGGATACCGGGTGCGCGGCCGACCCCGTTCCTGGCCTTTGCAGTGAGGTATTTCGGCGCAGCGGCCGGCGTGATGATCACCGCCAGTCATAGTCAGGCCGCCGGCAGCTCCTACCGGGTATACGCCGCTGACGGCGCGCTGCTTATGCCGCCTGCCGATACTGATATCGACGCCGCCATCACCGGGCTCGGGCCGCTGGCTGAGATCGCTATTGCGCCGCCCGACAGTGCGCTGATCACCCTGCACGACGACGACCAGGCAGCGCAGGCATACCTCCACTCGGCATGCGCAAGTGGCGGCCGGGCACCGCTCAGCGCGGCCTGGCTGCGGTTCGCATACACGCCACTGCACGGAGCTGCCGGAGCGCTGGCGCTGGGCGCCTTCGAGAAGGCAGGCTATGCGGCGCCGGACGTCGTAGCGGCACAGCTCGATCCCGGCCCTGGCGTCGCGACGCTTGACCTCGCGATAGCGCAGGCGCGCCGGACGGCCTGCGACCTGGTCCTGGCGACCGGCGCGGACGGCAGCAGGCTGGTGGTCGCAGTGCCGGACCCTGATGCACCTGGCGGCTACCGGCAGCTGACCGCCGACCAGCTTGGCGCTCTGCTGGGCGCGTTCCTGCTCGGCAGGATGGCAGCAGAGCCGGGCATCGTGATGTCGCAGCAGCTAGTCGTTAGCACCGTCGTCTGCGGCTCATTGCTGTCGAAAGTCACGGCTGCGGCGGGCGCGCAGCACGCGCACACACTCAGCGGCTTCCAGTGGCTGGTCCGCGCTGCTGACCTGCGCCAGGACGTCCAGTTCGCGTTCGGGTACTCCGAGAGACCAGGGTTCGCTATCGGCAGCGCGGTGCGGGACGCCGATGGCATCAGCGCCGCGCTCGCGGTACTGGGCCTCGCCGCCGTTGCCCGCTCCGTCGGCGAGTCGCTCCAGGACGCCTATGACGCGCTCGAGGTTGCGCACGGCGTGCACCTGACGAGTCTGCTAGCCATGCCGACTCTGGCCGCGATCGACGTGATGTCCCGGCTGCGCGCAACCGCTCCGGCCGAACTGGCCGGCCAGCCGGTAATCCAGCTAACCGACTACACGGGCGGCAGCTGGGAGCTACCGTCCGCGGACATGATCAGTTACCAGCTACCAGGAGCGCGAGTCGTGATCAGGCCAGCCGGCGCCGAGCCTGAGATCGAGGCGTACGTGGAAATCGTCGAACAGGTAACCGGCCGCACTCTGGCGAGCGCGCGGCAGGCGGCAGAGCAACGAATGGCAATGCTGCGAACCGCTGTCGGCGACTTGCTGAGCTGAACTAGTGCCGCATCAGGCAACGCTCGCTTCTGTAAACGAGGCGGCGGAGCATTGGTGCTGACGTCTCATTGGTATCGGGGGTGGGACCCGGCCAGCGGCCGTGAGCTGACCGTCTGGACCAACCAGCCGGGCGTGCAGTTCTACAGCGGCAACTTCCTGACCGGCACCCTCGTCGGCATCAGCGGCCACACCTACCGGCAGGGCGCTGGCTACACGTTCGAGAGCCAGCACTACCCGAACTCGCCCAACCAGCCCAACTTCCCGTCGACCGAACTGCCTGCTGGCGGGACGTTCGCCTCGCAGACGATCTTCGCTTTCTCTTCGAACGGTGCCAGGTGGTGAGCTGTCCCTAGCGCAGTCTCTCAAGCACGGCCCGGCCGCCTGGGGCGCCCGCACTGGCGTCCCGGGCGGCCGCGTGCGAAGCACACTGCGTGCTGACCCTCGGGAAACTGCAACTAATGCGAGCTGGATTCGCCCAGCCGGCTTCGTTCCCGCCATTTTAAGAACAAATCGCGTTTGAACTTCGTCCTGCGCGCCGCGGCCATTCTTGACGCCGTTTCATCGACCGGTTACCTGCGAGTAATCCCGCGTCAAGCTGAGCAGCTTACGGTCAGCCTGGCCCCGCTACGGGGCCACCACCCCGACCGGACCGGAGGCCCCGATGAGTGACCAGGAGCAGACAGAACCGCCAGCCAGCCAGGAGCCGAGCCAGACGCGTCCCAGCCGGCGCAGCTTCATCGCGGGCGCATCCGCGGCCGCGCTCGGCGCCGCCGTGTCACAGGCCGTGACCGGCCGGGCGTCAGCCGCTCAGTCCAAGCTGCTCGATAAGGCGCTGGCCGCGTCCACCTCGAGCGGATCAGTCAGCGACATCAACCACATCGTGATCCTCATGCAGGAGAACCGGTCGTTCGACCACTACTTCGGCGTCATGTCCGGCGTCCGCGGCTTTTCCGACCCCAATGTGCTGCAGCAGACGGTCGGCGGCGCGCAGTACCCCGTGTTCGACCAGTTCGGCTACCAGCCGGGCGCCGGCGTCAGTGCAAGCGGCTACATGCAGCCGTTCCACTTGCTCAACGATCCCCCGACGGAAAACGGCGAGACCACCAACGACATCGCGCACGACTGGGGCACCCAGCACGCGAGCTGGAGCAACGGCGCTATGAACGCGTTCATGACCGCGCACCTGAGTTCCGACGGCGACACCAACGGCCCCGTCACCATGGGCTACTACACCGGGAACGAGCTTGGCTTTTACTACGCCCTGGCCAACGCGTTCACGGTCTGCGACGGCTACTTCTGCTCGGTGCTCGGCCCGACCGATCCGAACCGGCTGATGGGAATGTCGGCCTCGATCGACCCAAACGGGACGAATGGCGGCCCGGTTGTCGTGACGTTCAGCGACCGGGTGGCTGAGTACGGGTCGCTGTCCTGGGAGACCATGCCCGAGGCGCTGCTTAAGGCGGGCGTCAGCTGGAAGGTCTACAACGACCCGACTGGCCTGCTCGGACTCAGCCCGCTGCCGTATTTCGCCAACTACGACGACCCGTTCTCGATTACCGGACTGGAGCTGATCGCAAAAGCGCTCACGCCGACCTACCCCGGCGACTTCGCGTCCGACGTCGCCTCGGGCAAGTTGCCGTCAGTGTCGTGGATTATTCCGCCGCTGGCCGAGTGCGAGCACCCGGCAGCGCCGCCGGAGTACGGCGAGTACCTCGTCCAGCAGATCCTGAACACCCTCGTGTCCAACCCTGACGTGTGGGCACAGACAGTGTTCATCGTGATCTACGACGAGAACGGCGGCTTCTTCGATCACGTGCCGCCAGTGACCGCCCCGGCCGGCACCGAAGGGGAGTACCTGACCGTGCTGCCATCGGCCGCCGGCGGCATCGCCGGCCCGATCGGGCTCGGCTTCCGCACGCCGTGCCTGGTGATCTCTCCGTTCAGCGCTGGCGGTTACCTGTACTCGGGCACGCTCGACGCAACCTCGACGCTCAGGCTGATCGAGACCAGGTTCGGCGTGACAGTGCCGAACCTGAGCGCCTGGCGGCGTGGCGTTACCGGTGACTTCACCGGCGCGCTGAACTTCACCGCCGCGCCCACCACTGCGGTGCCGACGCTGCCGACCACCTCGCTCGGCGACACGACTGTCGCCGAAGAGGCAGTGCTGAATGCGCTGGCCGGGACACTCGACGTGGGCATTCCGTACCCACTGCCCACGTCGAACTCCATGCCGGCGCAGGCGACCACGCCGACCCGGCCGCAGGTACCGTAGGCGCCGGCTCAGGAGCGGTGCATGGGTGCCGTTCTGGTGGGGCTACAGGCCCTGCGGAACGGCACCCACTCGGCGAAGCCACTGGCCACGACCCGATGGTGCAACCACCTCGCCGTCCTCTAGTACGACGTCTCCCCGGCTGATCGTGAACCGGGGCCAGCCGTAGACCTCCCAGCCGTCGTAGGCCGAGTAGCCTGCCCGCGACTGCATCGCGGCGCCGTCAATCACGCGATGCCGGCGCGGGTCGAGAACGACGAGATCCGCGTCGCTGCCCACCGCGATCGTTCCCTTGCGCGGAAAGAGCCCGAACAGGCGAGCCGGAGTGGTCGAAATCAGCGACACGAACCGGCTGAGCGAGATCCGGCCGGTGCGCACGCCCTCGGAAAACAGCATCGGCAGCATCGTCTCCAGATCGGCAACGCCCTGGCGGGCGGTGACCACTGTCTGCGACGAGTCGGTCTTCGCCTCCAGTGACCAGGGCGCATGGTCGCTGACCAGCGTGTGGACCGAACCGTCGGCCGCAGCCCGCCACATGACTTCGACGTCAGCCACCTCCCGCAGCGGCGGGCTGCCGATGTACTTGCCAGCGTCAGGTTCGGCCAGCACGTTGCTGGTCAGGTACAAGTAGAGCGGCCGGGTTTCGACGAAGACCGGCAGCCCCCTGGCCTGCCCGCGCCGCGCTGACTCCAGGGCAGCCGCGGACGACAGATGGACAATGTAGATAGGTGAGCCGGTCGCCTCGCAGATCGCCACCGCCCGCTCTACGGCGGCCCGCTCAGCGAACTCCGGCCGGCTCAGCGCCCAGTTCGCCATGCTGCCGCGACCGGCCGCCACCAGCTGCTCCCCAGCGAACCGGACTAGCGCGCCATCCTCGCAGTGCAGCAGGGTGAGCATCCCGCTGCGCCCTGCCAGCTGGATCGCCGATATCGCCTCGTCGATTCGGGACTCGAACTCGGGCATCATCATGAACAGCTTCAAGCTGGTATGGCCCTCGGCCGCCAGGCTAGGCAGCTCCGCGACGGCAGCAGCCGTCGGACTAGTCAGCACCGGATGGAGAACGTAGTCGACAGCCGCGCCGGCCGCCGCCGCGGCCAGGTCCCGTGCAACGGCCTCCGACAGCGACTGCCCCTCCCACGGGAACGTCATGTTCCCCACCGTGGTCACGCCACCAGCGATGGCAGCCTTCGAGCCGCTGGAGAAGTCATCGACCCAGGCCGCGATACCAGGCGCAGGCGGGGATGGCAGCGACAGGTGAACGTGCATGTCAACGCCGCCAGGGAGGACGAGAGCGCCCGACGCGTCGATCTCCCTCCGGCCGCGCGGGCTACCGCCAAGCTGCACGACCTTGCCGTCCAGCACGCCAACATCAGACTCACCCGAGCTACCCGCTGTCACAACGGTCCCGCCGCGGATGACCAGATCACACTCGATGTCAGGAATCTTCTTTCACCTCGGCAGCAGGGCCCGGCTCAGGCACCAGCCTGAGCCGGGCCGGGATTGCTTGCTACGTCCAGGACTTAGTCGGCGACAGCCACGATCACATCAGACGCCTTGACGATGGCAATCACCTGCGAGCCCTCGGTCAGGCCGAGTTCGTCCGCGGCCTCCACCGTGATGGAAGCCACCAGCCGGACCCCGCCCGCATCCAGCGCCACGTTCGCTGTCGCTTCGCCCCTGGTCACGCCGGTCACGGTTGCGCTGATCTTGTTGCGCGCGCTGAGTCTCATAGCTGCTCCGATCCGCAGGTCGCTGGTGCCGTCGATGGCATATTTGCCCGGCCGCCGGGCCGGTGGCAAGCTCGTAGCCATGACAGATGGCCACGAGCACCACACTGACGAGAACCACGGGCCTGAGGGTCACGTACACGACGCCAGCTGCGCGGTCGCGCACGGGACGGCGCGCGGGCCGGCCGGGTACAAGGTGCTGGCTGCTGTCTTTGCTACCCCGGTCGCGAGCTACCTGCTGCGATACGGAGCGGACGCAGGCTACCGGGCGGTGCTCGTCGAGCCGGACCCTGAGCGCGCGAAAGCCGTGACGGCCGACGGCTTCGAGCTGACCGACAGCCTGGCCGCCATCGACGCTGACAACACCGATGTCGTCGTCACCGATCATCACCGGCCAGAGCTCGGAGTCCTGCTGCGCGACGCGCTAGCAGCACAAGTCCGCTGGGTCGGCATCATGGGCAACCCGAGGCACGAGGGACCGCATGTCGCCGCGCTCACCGAGCTCGGCGTGCCGGCCACCGAGATCAGCAAGGTGCACCGCCCGATCGGCGTGAACATCGGCTCACGGGCTCCGGCCGAGATCGCCATCGCGACCATGGCCGGGCTCATCGCCGACCGCAACGGAAAGCCCGGCGGCTTTACGTTCTGAGCCGCGGACGCGGTGCGCTAGCGGGCCAGATGACCCAGGGAGAGCGAATGCCTGACGGGGCCGGATACGCCGGAACGCCGCTGGCGCGCAAGCTGGGCATCGGCGAAGGCGACGAGGTTGCCCTGATCGGGGCGCCCGAGCGCTACGAAGACACACTCGGAGAACTGCCGGACGTCGCCAGCCTGCACACCGACCTGGCGGACGACGCCCGCTATGACGTGATCGTGGCCTTCATCACCCAGCGGTCTGAGCTGGAGGCAGAGCTGCCGAGGCTGCGCATCCGGATGGCTCCGGCCTGCGGATTGTGGATCGCCTGGCCCAAGCGGACCAGCAGGGTACCGACCGACGTGACCGACCAGGTCATCCGCGATGTCGTGCTGCCGACCGGCCTGGTGGACAACAAGGTGTGCGCGATCGACGAGACCTGGTCCGGGCTACGCCTGGTCATACGCAAACAGAACCGGGCCTGAATCAGGGTTGGCTCCGGGTCCTTCCTGATGCGCTCGCACCACCAGCGAAGGCAGGCTAGCTGGCATGGACAGCGATACCGAGGGCCAGCATGACACCAGCCCGACCGCCACGCCTGATAACCGCGAGCGGCCGCCGTTGCGCCGGCCCTACCGCGGCCGGATGCTGGCAGGCGTCTGCGCCGCCATCGGCCGGTACTTCAACATCGACGTCACGATCGTCCGGGTGGCATTCGCCATACTCACGATCGTCGGCTTCACCGGGCTGCCGTTCTTCGGCGGCCTGCCCCTGTACCTCGGCGGGATTCCGCTGTATCTGGCTTGCTGGCTGCTGATTCCCGAGGAAGGCAGCGATCGCTCCATCGCCGCGAACTTCATCAAGAATCACCAGCACAGGCCGGAGTGAGCCGACTGAGCTCGCCAGGCTCGGGGTTGCTACTCGACCAGTAGCTCGCCCTCGAACTTGCCGAGATCTTCCCGGTACAGTTCCAGGCCGACTCCGTTGGGGTCGCGGAAGTACATGCTGTTGTCAGCACCCCGGTCCGGACCGAGGTAGTCCGTCCCGGCCGCATCGAGCTTCTTCTTGGCCTCAGCGAACTGGCTTGCCGACACTGAGATGGCCAGGTGCTGCACGCCGCCGATGGTCTCCTGCCACGCCGGGTGGTCATGACCGGGGAAGTCGAAAAAGCCGAGCAGGTTGTGATCGCCGATGTCGAAAAAGAAGTGGTTCGAGCCCGCGTAGTCGCGGTTCTCCACCAGTTCGACCAGCGGGAAGCCAAGAAACTCCTGATAGAACTTGATCGTCTCCTCAGCGTCCTTGCAGATCAGCGCCAAGTGGTGCACGCCGCCGACGGTTGTCGGCGGACGATCGGCCAGCGGGCGCAGATACCGCTTGCGTAGTTCCTCACGGCGGGCCCGGACGCGGGCAAGCTCCTCGCCTTGTGGCTCTGGCATTGGCTGACTCCTTAGGTTTGCCTCCAGTGTGCCAGGCGGAGTCAGGCCCCGGCAGTATGCAGGTCCGCGCCTTCCGGATTGATGCGATGCCTGAGAACCCAGCCGTGCAGGCCCTGCGCGTGGTCCGCCAGCTGCGTCGGCGGAACGGCGATCATCGGGCACGCCGCGTGCGCCAGGCAGTACCTGCTGACCTTGCAGGCCATCAGGCGCCGCAAGACCCCGTGCCGGCCCGCGCTGATGACCAGCACGTCGCCCGGCTGGCTGGCCACGCTGGTGAGCACCAGGCCGGCATCGCCCCTGACGACAGCTGGAGTGAAGTCCAGATCAGCCGGGGGCCCGCCGATGGCCAGGTCTACGGCCTTCCACAGCCGGCCCCAGGCGGCTTGCTTCCAGATCTCGCGAAGCGGCGGGCACGGGGCGCGGCGGTCAGCCAGATCGCCGCCTGGCGGGATCCAGGCCAGGACTGGTGCCAGTACTGCCTTCTCGTTCCTGGCCATCTCGATCGCGTACCGCAGGGCCTGAAGGCTGCCTGCCGATCCGTTCACGCCGACGACCACTCTCTGCACGAACACCTCACGGCTCCTTCCCCGCGCTGAGGATCCCAGTCAATCTCCGGAATCTCGCCATGAGCCGCCTACTAACGCTTTTTATGCGGGCGAGCGCTAATAGCAAGCGGCATTCATACGCAACTCCCCGTTACCGTGTCGTCGGGTGTCACACGTGACACGTAGCGGACCTATCCCTGTTTAGTGACGGCGGATATCTTTTGATAGTGTCTCTCTTATACGACAGTCTCGCATGATCACGGGGAGGCGGACCATGCAGGATGCCCAGCTCATCGCCACAGGCGGCAGCCGCCGCTGGTGGGCCCTCGGAGCACTGGCGATCAGTGTCCTCGTAGTCGGCCTGGACCTCTTCGTTCTTTCGCTAGCCCTGCCGACGCTCGCCGTCGACCTGCACGCCTCCACCGGCGACCTGCAGTGGTTCGTCGATGCCTACAGCCTCGTCCTTGCGGCAGCACTGCTGCCCGCGGGCCTGCTCGGTGACCAGATCGGCCGCAAGAAGCTGCTGATGTGCGCGCTCGGGGTATTCGGGCTCGCGTCACTGGCGTGCGCCTATTCCTCCTCGACCGGCGAACTCATCGCGGCGCGGGCGACGCTGGGGCTCGCGGCGGCGGTCATCCTCCCGCTCGCTCTCGCCGTGCTCCCGGTGATGTTCACGCCGGAGGAGCGCCCGAAGGCGATCGCCGTCGTCGGCGGCGCGACGTTCGTCGGCTATCCGCTCGGCCCGATCCTGGGCGGCTGGCTGCTCGACCACTACTGGTGGGGATCGGTCTTCCTGATCAACGTCCCGGTCGTCGTGCTGGCACTCGTAGCGGTGATAGTCCTGATGCCGGAGTCCCGCGGCACCGGACGTTTCAGGATCGACTTCGCCGGGGTGCTCATCTCAAGCGCGGGCCTGGTCGCACTGACCTACGGCGTCATCCGTGCGGGCCAGGACGGGTGGTCGGACACTTTCGCTGTGGTCACGATGGTGGCCGGAGTAGCAGTGCTGGGTCTGTTCATCGCATGGGAGCGAATCATCAGCAGGCGCTATGGCGGCCAGCCGCTGGTCGACCTGAGCCTGTTCTCCTCCGCCGGCTTCACCTGGGGCACCACTTTGTCGACGATGATCTCGTTCGCGCTGTTCGGCCTTACGTTCGCGATGCCTCAGTTCTTCCTCGACGTCAGGGGACTCGACTCGATGGCCAGCGGGATCCGGATGCTGCCCCTGATCGGCGGCCTGGCGGTCGGGCTCGGCGTCGGGCAGCGGCTGCAGAGCACACGCAAGTCGCGCGACGGCGGCCCCGACCGGCCGCCGGTGCTAGGTATGCGGCCTGTCGGGGCCGGCGGATTCGCCATCATGGCCGCCGCACTCGTCGTCGGCACGGCGACCTCGGCTGCCAGTGGCACGGGCTTCACGTCCTGGTGGTTCGCGGTCACCGGACTTGGCCTTGGCATGGCGATGCCGACCATGCTCAACGCCGCGCTCAGCGCGCTATCCCCGGAGCGCAGCGGGTCTGGTTCGGCGCTGATGACCACGGCCCGCCAGGTCGGCGCGACGATCGGAATCGCCGTGCTCGGCACGGTGCTCAACTCGGTCTACCGCAGCCACCTCAGCGTCGGGGGGCTACCAGCGGCCGCGGCAGCAGCGGCGAAGAACAGCGTCGGCGCGGGGGCCGCCGTCGCAACCAGGCTCGGCTCGGCGCCGCTGCTCGCCGCCGTGCACGACGCGTATGCGAGCGGAGTCGACGACATGCTCTGGGTGTGTGCGGCGATAGCGGCAGCGGCCGCCGTGCTTGCCGCCTTGTTCCTGCCCCGGCAGCCGGCCGGCCCGCCGTCGGCCAGCACGGCACCGGGCAGCACGGCACCGGGCAGCACGGCACCGGGCAGCGTGCCGGCGACGGCGGATACGCCCGCCGGCGCTGATTTCAACACCGCCGGGGCAGAATGACTGGCATGACCGACGCGCCCGCGAGTCAATCCGGCCTCCGCGAGCGGAAGAAAGCCAGGACACGCGCTTCCATCAGGGAGCATGCGCTCCGGCTCTTCCGGGAGCAGGGCTACGCCGCGACCACGATCGAGCAGATCGCCGACGCCGCGGAAGTCTCCCCGGCCACGTTCTTCCGCTACTTCCCCACCAAAGAGGACGTCGTACTGCAGGACGACCTTGACATCATCACGGCTGAGGCGCTCGATGCCCAGCCGCCCGGACTCAGCCCGATCGCCGCGTTCCGTGCCGCTGCCGCGGCCACGCTGGCGTCACTGACCCCGGAAGACCTCAGCCGGTTCAGGGACACTGCACAGCTGACCGCGACAGTTCCCGAGGTGCGAGCGCGGGCTATCGACGAGTTCGTCAGGACGATCAACCAGATAGCGGATGCCATCGCCAGGCGGACCGGCCGTGATCCCGACGACTTCGAAGTCCGCAACATGGCTGGCGCGATCATCGGCGTGACCATGTCCGTCACCACCACCTACGGCGGGAGTACCTGGACCGCGGAAGCCATGACGGATGTTGCCGGCCTGTTCGCGCGCATCGACATGGCCCTGGCGCATCTGGAGCAGGGCCTGCCCCTTTGACCTGAGCGCGGCAACCCTGCCGCGCAATCGCAACACAGCGTGCCCTGCCCCAGGGGGGATGGGCAGGGCACGCTGAGCTCAGTTGTCTCCGGCAAGTGGGGCGTGCCCTGCCCCAGGGGGGATGGGCAGGGCACGCTGAGCTCAGTTGTCTCCCGCAAGCGGGCGTGCCCTGCCCCAGGGGGGATGGGCAGGGCACGCTGAGCTCAGTTGTCTCCGGCAAGCGGGCGTGCCTGCCCGAAGGAGCAGGGCAGGCTGCACCCTGTTGTCGCCACTTGGTGGAAACCGGCTGGCGTGGCCGCATATCACGGCCAGCCAGCCGGGGATTAGCGGGAACCGTGATGAGGGGTGTCACGATCCGTTACGGGGATCTGACGTAGCGGGATCATGGCCGGTTCCACAATGAGACCTACGTCACACCTTGCTTCGGCGCGGCGGGAATGTTGCGCGTTCAATTAATGTTGTCGCCGCAGGCCGGCGCACACCAGGCGCAGGTTGGCCAGCCACACTAGTAAGCGCCAAGGAGGAAGCCATGCCAGCTGTGACAGTCGAGGACATCCTGGTGCTGCCGCGGATCACGGAGCCGGATCCGGCAACGGCAGCGGACCGGCCCGTGCTGTCGGTCACTACGGCGCCGTCCGCCTTCGAGGGCGAAGGCTTCCCGGTTCGCCGCGCGTTCGCCGGCGTCGAGCTGCGCTCCCTGGACCCATTTATCCACATGGACCAGATGGGCGAGGTCAATTACGCGCCGGGCGAGCCGAAGGGCACTCCCTGGCACCCGCACCGCGGCTTCGAGACCGTGACGTACATCATCGACGGGACCTTCCGCCACCAGGACTCCAACGGCGGCGGCGGCCTGATCACCAACGGTGACACCCAGTGGATGACGGCCGGCGGCGGCATCCTGCACATCGAAGAGCCGCCCGAAGACCTGGTCATGAGCGGCGGCCTGTTCCACGGCTTCCAGCTATGGGTGAACCTGCCGTCCCGGCTCAAGATGGCCCCGCCGCGCTACCAGGACATCCGCGCCGGCCAGGTTGCGCTGCTCAGTTCTGCTGACGGCGGCGCTCTGGTGCGCGTCATCGCAGGAGAGGTAGACGGTCACGGGGGCCCGGGCGTCACTCACACGCCGATCACGCTGCTGCATGTGACAGTCGAGCCCGGCGCAGAGTTCCGCCTGCCCTGGCGGCGCGACTTTAACGCGCTTGGCTACGTGCTGGCTGGCGCAGGCGCCGTCGGCGCCGACCGCCGCCCGGTCAGGACCGGCCAGCTTGCTGTGTTCGGCCAGGGTGACGTGCTGACGCTCGGCGCGCAGCGGACGATGGACGGCCCAGGCGAGAAGCTGGATGTGCTCGTACTCGGGGGCCAGCCGATCCGCGAGCCAGTAGCGGCCTACGGCCCGTTCGTCATGAACACCAGGGCGGAGTTGGCACAGGCGTTCGAGGATTACCAGGCAGGCCGGCTTGGCTCGATCCCCGCAGTGCGCACACCGCTGCCGAACGAGCCGCATCCTGGGCACGACGTCCTCTAACCGAGCGACCCCCCGGCCTGCTGAACCGGTCAGCAGTGCCCCGTAAGCTGGCTGAGCCGCGCTGCGTCATCCTGCCGGTGGCGCAGCGCGGCTCGCTGTCTTAGTCCGTCGGCTCCGCCAGCTCACCGCCAGCCCGGCGTACTTCGAACGTGAAACACCCGAACTCGAGAGCTCGGCCGTGCACGAACGCGACTGCCGGATCAGCGAACATCTCCGCCAGCGCCGACTCGACCGGCACCGGGCTGCCGCCGCTGTCCTCACGGACTAGCCGCCCGCCGAGGATTCGGCCCTCAGCGTTGTAGGCGCGCAGCACCCGAGCACTGGTCGC
>Ga0335074_10008766_pt1 | contig 14068 bp, 15 predicted proteins | sample Lox_Sample_23_FD_206715 | JGI IMG/M metagenome (GOLD analysis project Ga0335074, IMG submission 206715) | Soil microbial communities from Loxahatchee National Wildlife Refuge, Florida, United States - Lox_Sample_2.3 | ecosystem: Environmental > Terrestrial > Soil > Wetlands | place: USA...
GTACTGACCGGCACAGTGGCACTGATCCGTGGAACTCCCACGGAGCGTGTCGTGTGGCCCTGGCCCGTGAGGTCGTCAGCGAGGACCACATCACCCGGTCCAAAACGGCGGGCGGTGCCATCGCCGATCCCAATTTCCATCTGGCCGGCGAGAATGAAAATGTATTGCCGCCGGGGCGCGGTATGCCAATCGCTCCAATAGTCCGCGGGGAAACAGCGAAACACCAGGCTGGCACCCGCCCGAAGCGCAACCTCATAACTCTGCTCGGCCGGCAGAGGGAGATCTTCAAAATGGGTCTGACCGTCATGACCCGTATAGATCCGTACGATCACGCGCCTGCTCCTTCCTGCAAAGAGATCAACGTGCACGCCCCATCAGGAACCTGCAACCAGTACGGCGATTCCGCACCCATCGCCTGCGCCGGCCGCGAGGCCAACGGCCAGCTTTGCGCTCTTTCTGTGCACTCTGTGGCTTTAACTCTTTCTGTGGCCTCTGCGTTAAAAATACTTTCTTACGGTGCCGCCCGCCGAGTCTTGCCTCGCGGCGCGGCATCCGCGGTGCCGATGGGCCGTCCGGCGAGTCGAACCACACGCCAAGTCCGATTTCGTGGAATCGGTGTACTAGCAGATCGGAAGCGGCGTGATCCGTCCCGGCCCTATGACCAGGGCCCGGCAACTTGCGCCGCTTCCGTCATCATGGCTCCGCCTGGCGTTCGGTTGCGACCGGCTTCAGCTCATAAAGCTGAGTGTGAGCCCCGATGATCTCGTTCCAGCCCTTCTCGCGAACGTCGATGTGCACCCAGTCCGGCCCTATGTACTTCTCATTGACAGCGTTTCTGATCATGCTGGTCCGTCGGGACGCCTTGCTATCCGGATTGTCCTGCACGTGTCGCACGTCTGCGGCCTCCAGTTCGGCCACCTTTGCGCCCAGATCGTCCACCATGAAGCCGATATGGTGGATGCCGCAGAAATCCGATGCCTGGTCAGGCCCGAGCTTGGGCGTGTCTGGTCCGTGCTTCAGGATGGCAAAATAAATGTAACCGTCACTGAGCCAGACGCCATCGTCACCGGTGTCCCTCGGCTGCCGGTACAGCTCCTTCAGATCGAAGTGTTTCTTGTAGAATTCAGCGGTACCCGCCGGATCCCGGCTTGCGATCGCGATGTGCTTGATACGCGCCATGGATATTCCTCCTTGGTTCTTTCGTTACGGCAGACGCAATTGGTCTATCTCAGTAGCATAATCCGATCGACGCGCGTGTCGCAAACGCCTCAACTTTGCAGACCGGTGTCATCGGCATAGTACGACGACAGATCTTTGCCGCATGCGCACCATTATGAAAACACGGGCAGGAGTGCGACCGGCCCCGCCCAGGTTGAGCCCATTTCCGTTCCCCACTCGAAGCGGCACACCGCGGGGCCCTGCTCAATCCAAATGCGATTGACCTACCCGCCTCAGCCTTGCGCGCCCCCGCCACCCGCCCGATACACCCGCCATGTCCAATGACCGCCTCCGCATCGGCGTCGCCGGCGCCGGCCATTTCGGCCGCTATCATGCGCTGAAGGCCGCGGCCTCGCCCCGCGCCATGCTCGCCGGCGTTCATGACATCGACGCCGAACGCGCCCGCACCATCGGCTGGGAGGCCGGCGCACCGGATCTCGACTTCCCCGCCTTGCTGCAGGCCTGCGACGCCCTGATCGTCGCCGCCCCCGCCGAGGCCCATCACGCACTCGCGTCCGCCGCCCTGCGCGCCGGCAAGCACGTGCTGGTGGAGAAGCCGATCGCCGCCACGCTGGACGAGGCGGACGATCTCGCCGCGCTCGCCGCCGCCAACCAGCGCGTGCTGCAAGTGGGGCACCTGGAACGCTTCTCTGCCGCGCATGGTGCGCTGGCCGGGCGGATCGGACCGCCGCTCTATATCGAGGCCACCCGCATCGCCCCGTTCAAGCCGCGCGGCACCGACGTGTCCGTCATCCTGGACCTGATGATCCATGACCTGGATCTGGTCCTCACCCTGGTGGACAGCCCGATTGCCCACGTGGATGCCGTGGGTGCCGCGGTCGCCAGCGCACATGAGGACATCGCCAACGCCCGCATCCGCTTCGAGAACGGCGCGGTGGCGACCATCACCGCCAGCCGCGTCTCCGCCCGCACCGAGCGCCGCATGCGCGTCTTCGCACAGGACGGATATCTGGCAGTGGATTTCGCCAACCGCCGGCTCACCGCCATCGCGCGGGGTCGCGGCAAGCCGGTGCCCGGCGTGGAGGGCTTCGGCATGGAGGAGATCTCCTGGGAAGAGCATGACTCTCTCGCAGCAGAGCATGCGGCTTTCGTCGCCTCAGTACTGGATGGCGCGCCGGTGCTGGTGGGTGCGGCAGCGGGGCGCCGGGCGCTGGCGGCGGCCTTGGCGGTGGGCGGTGCGATGCAGGAAGCGCGTGACCGCATGCAGGCATCCGGCCTTCTCACCGGGTGAAATCGTTCCTGCTCCTGCTGGCGTTTCTGACCCATGCCGGGCTGCAGGTGCAGCGGGTCGCGATTCCGGCTGCTGGCGGCGTCATGCTGGATGCGGCGCTGGTGCGGCCGGACGGGGCACCCCGTGGCACGGCGTTGGTGGCGCTGCATGGCTGCAGCGGTCCATTCGCGTCGCGCGACGGAAGCTGGACCATTACGCTGGCCCGTGCGGGCCACATCGTGTTGCTGCCGGACAGCTTCGGCTCGCGCGGCCTGGGATCACAGTGCAGTGTGGAAGACCGCAGCGTGGACGCCAGCCATGTGCGCCGCGGCGACGCGATTGCTGCCGCCGAATGGCTGACGCGTCAGCCGGGCGTGCCGCCAGGCGGTGTTGATCTTCTGGGCTGGTCCAATGGCGGTACCACGGTGATGTGGACGGTGGCCAGCGACCCGCCTCCGCCGGCCGGCCTGTTCCGGCGCTTCGTGGCGTTCTATCCCGGCTGCCGGACGGAATCCGAGGACGCCGCCTGGCGGCCTTCCGGCGCGCTGATGATCCTGGTCGGCGCGCTGGATGACTGGACGCCTGCCGGTCCCTGCCGGATCGTGGCGGCGCGCTTCCCGCATCGCATGACCCTGGTGGTCTATCCCGGCGCCTACCACGATTTCGACGCACCCGACCGCCCGGTGACCGAGCATTCCGGCCCGGCAACGCCTCCCAGCGGCACCGGCCATGCCCATACCGGCACCAACGACGCAGCGCGGCAGGATGCACTGCGCCGGGTGCCGGCGTTTCTTGATACGCAATAAACGGCCGGCCGAGGACAACGCATCCTGGCAGCGTGCCGCGACCGCTAACGCGGCATTGGCGCAATCGGATCAGCCCTTGACGTTTTATATGATGGTCATCATGTCAAGAAGAACGCTGCGATCCGTACGCGGACCAGGATGGAGGATGATGTGAGCGATATACCTTATAACGCCGCGCTGATCGTCGGCGCGGGACCGGGCATCAGCGGATCGCTGGCACGCCGCCTCGCGGGCCTCGGCGTAAAGGTTGGGCTCGCGGCGCGCGATATCGGCAAACTTGCCGGGCTTGCGTCCGAGACGGGGGCAGCGACCTTCGCCACCGACGTGTCCGACGCCAAGGCAGTCGAAGACCTGTTCCTGGCCGCGGACCGCCAGCTCGGTGAACCCGATATCGTCGTGTTCAACGCCGGCGCCCGCGCGCACGGTCCGATTGCGGAGATCGACCCGGCCGCTGTGGCGAAGGCGGTTGCCATCGGCGCGCTCGGCGGGTTCTACGTCGTGCAGCAGGCCGCGAAACGCATGACTCCGCGTGGACACGGCGCCATTCTGCTCACCGGCGCCACCGCCAGCGTAAAAGGCTACGCGCTGTCATCCGCCTTTGCCATGGGGAAATTCGCGTTGCGCGGCCTGGCACAGAGCGCCGCGCGCGAACTGGGGCCGAAAGGCGTCCACGTCGCGCATTTCGTCATCGATGGCGGCGTGCGCAGTGCGCGGCGGCCGGATCCGGGGGATAAACCCGACAGCACGCTCGATCCGGATGCGATCGCGCAAACCTATGTCGATGTGCTGCGTCAGCATCGCAGCGCGTGGTTGCAGGAGGTCGAGCTGCGGCCATGGGTCGAACGGTTCTGACGCGGTACAGACAGAGCGCTGATGCGTTATAGCGAGACGCACAAGGCGGAGACGCACGCCAAACTGGTGAAACTCGCCGGCCGTGCGTTGCGGGAAAAAGGGCCGGACAGGCTGGCCGTGGCCGAACTGATGGCAGCGGCCGGCCTGACGCACGGCGGCTTCTATGCGCATTTCAAGTCGAAGGACGCGTTGCTGGCCGAGGCGCTGCAAGGCGTGTTCGAGGATTCGCGGCAAAGGCGCAGGGCAGTCGCTGATGGGCTGCCGCCACGCCAGGCATTGGTCCGCTACATCGACGCCTACCTGTCGCCCGCGCATCGCGATCGGCCGGCAACGGGATGCCCGCTGGTGGCGCTCAATTCCGACCTGCCCCGCCAATCGCGAAAATTCCGTGCCGCGTTCGATGCCGGCGTGACCTTGCTGGTTTCCGAGTTCGAGGATTCGTTGATGGCCGCCGGAATTGCCGACAGTGATGGGCTTGCGGCCTCTGTTCTTGCTGCGATGGCGGGGGCCATCGCGGTGTCGCGCGGCATAGCCGACAAGCGCCTGTCGGATGCGCTGCTGGCGGCGACGCGCGACAGCATCAAGCTGCGGCTGGGTTTGCCGGACCCCATGGAGTCAAAGGATGGCCGGCAGTGAATGCACCGGCGGACCGGGCGGCACGCTCGGGCCTGGAGCAAAATCCACGGTGGAGAGCAAGGTGGCCTTCCATCACGCCTTGACCGGCGCGAGCGGCCCGGTTCGCGCCGAAGGCAGGATCGGGTCGGTCGGCCGGCGCGCGGCATTCGCTGCGGGTAAACTTTTCGACAAGGACGGCAGGCTGTGCGCCAGCGGCAGCACGACCTGCCTGGTTTCGGGGCCCTGACGGAACGTCAATATCCTTCGGTGGCCCCGGCCATCGCGGCATCCTATACTCACCGGCAGGCGATCCAAGGGAGGCCGCGCGCATGACCGAACGCCCCGTTCTGGCCCTGACCATCGGCGATCCCGCTGGAATCGGCCCCGAGATCACCGTACGCGCCATGTTGGCACAAGAGGTGCGGGAGGTTGCGCGCTGCTTCGCGATCGGCGATGCCCGGGTGCTGGAACGCGCGCTTGCCGTGTGCGGGCTGAGCGCGGCGGTGCACCGCATTGCCGCGCCCGAGGCGATGGCCGACCGCGCCGGCACCATCGACGTGCTGCACCAGGACAGCGCCGATCCGGGCGCACTGCACATGGGCAAGGTGCAGGCGCTGGGCGGCGAGGCGGCCTATGCCGCGATCCGGGAATCGATCGCGCTGGCGATGGCCGGGCGCGTTGCCGGGGTGGTGACCGCGCCGATCAACAAGGAATCGCTGAAAGCCGCAAAGATCCCGTTCATCGGCCACACCGAGATGTTCGCCGAGCATACCGGCGCTCGTGAAGAAATGACCATGTTCACTATCAGCGGGTTGAAGATCTTCTTCCTGACCCGTCACGTTTCGCTGATAGAAGCATGCCGGCAGATCACGCAGGAGCGCGTGGCGAATGGCATCGACAAAAGCATCAAGGCGCTGCGCCAGCTCGGCTACGATCGCCCGCATCTGGCGGTGGCCGCGCTGAACCCGCATGGCGGCGAGGACGGCTTGTTCGGCCGCGAGGAAATGGACGCGATCAAGCCCGCCATTGCAGCCGCGCGCGCGCAGGGCATGCAGGTCAGCGGCCCGGTGCCGGCGGATTCGGTGTTCCACATGGCGCGTATCGGCCGCTATGACGCGGTGCTGTCGCTGTACCACGATCAGGGGCACATCGCGGCAAAGATGATGGACTTCGAAAAGACCGTGAGCGTGACGCTCGGTTTGCCGATCCTGCGCACATCGGTCGATCACGGCACGGCGTTCGACATTGCCGGCACGGGCAAGGCGAGCGCGGTCAGCATGATCGAAGCGATCCGCGTCGCCGCTGAATATGCGGTGCGGGGCGTGAAGCTGGGAGATGCCGTCGCGCAGGCGGCGGAATGAACCGGTCCGCCGTTGCGGACGCTCTGATCGGCAATATCCGCCGCCACAACTGACGAAATGAGATTACGCAGCGCGGACGGCCTGCCACGCGGACGCGTCGTGGCCTCCACGACTGGACATAACGGCATGTGTCATGCAGTATCGCCGTTCGATGACGAGCCCAACAAGCAAAACGGCCACCGAAACGGCGCCAACGATCCGTGCATCGTCGATTGACTACGGGACGTTGATCCGGCTGGGGGGATGGATAGGCTGGCAGGCAAGGACCTTTGCTGCCGCCTGCGAGGCAAATGCGTCGGTGGTGACCGTCGGGCTGTTTGCCCTTCTGATGATGCAATGGGCTCGCCACCTGTCTTTTGCCCAAAATGGCGACGGATTGCTTGGCACCGTCATGTCGCTGCAGAAAGTCACGTTGTACTACTGGGGGGAAGATCGTTTCGCGAATCTTTTGCCGGCGTTGACGATCTGGATCCGCAACCCCGTCGACAATGTGTATGCGCAAGTAACGCTTCGGCTGGTTCTGGGATTGATGGCGCCAGTGTTTTTTTGTTCGCTGATTTTTCGGCGCGCCACCGACAGTTGGCGCGCAACGCTGACAACCGATCTTCTCCTGCTTCTCGGCCTTCAGCCCACGCTTGCCTCAGAGATGTATCTTGCGCAAAATCCCTACTGCACCGCGCTGGCCTGCGCCGGCTTGTCAACTCTTGCGTTGAGATCGGCGTGGCGTGACCTGGCGAAGAGGCGGTGGCCATTGTACGTGCTGGGCTTCGCCTGTCTGCTGGCTGCCTATCTGGTCGACTTCGGCCTCGTGCCGGTGGCGATGCCGCTTATCGCATTGCTCGCGTTGCTGATGCGGTCCGTGTTTCTTTACAGATTGCTGGTTCTGCACTTGCTGGCTGCGGCGTTGAGCTTCTTGCTGGCCAAGGTGGCGGTTCCCGACTTCTCGTCCACCCTTGGTTTGGCGCCGTCCTGGGACAGTGAACTCCGGTATCTGCACGTGGTCTGGGTGAACATGGACTGGTCGTTTGCGGCGGCCCTGATTTTCCCGATCGCAAGCTTTGTGGCGTTGGCACGCTGGTACCGTTCGCGATACTACCGCATGATGGGCCTGGTTTTTGCCGCCATGCTGGCCACGGCGATCCTCTATTTCATCCTGGTCGCCGCATCAAAATGGCTGGTCATGAACCTGTTCGCGGTGAGATATTTCATCCCTGGCTATTTGTTGGCCATGTCGATAGCGGGCATCGCCCTGTGGCACCGCCGAATCTGGCCCACCGCCAACCGTACCACCAATAACCTGGCATTCCTCGCCATGGCAGCCGTGTTGTTTCTCAGTGGCATGGCGCGGCTACAGGCGTGGCCGCCGGGGATCGAAGGCGTGATCAGTGATGGCAAGGCGCCCGAGGCGGACGCGATTGGCGCCAGCTATATCGCCCAACGGCTCGACGCCATTGCCGGCGACTATTGGGACGTCTGGCCGGCCGTCCTCACTGCGGAGCAATATCGTTACGACGCGCATTTGGACAACGCCGGCGTGCTTGGAATCACCTATCGCGGAGAAGCGCGCCGCGGCGCGTTCACGGCACGCCTGGCCGCACGAGGCGAGCTACGGATCGGCTGCATCGATCTGACGCTCGCCGCATGTCGCGACCTGGTCGGATCGACAATGAAAATTTCTGGCTTGCGCGCGGAGGAATTTGCACCGAAAGCGCAGTTGCCGGACCACCATGTGCTCAGGTTCATCACCGTCAGTCCCGCCGCAGCCACGTCGGAAGTGCCATCCTGACGCAACCCGGCCTCACCGGAACCAGTTATACTTGATGATGCAGTAGATCGCCCGAAAGCCATCCTTCCAGCCGATCTTCTTCCCTTCGTCATAGGTGCGCCCGTAATAGGAAATACCCACCTCAAAAATTCGCAGTCCGGGCCGCTTGGCGACCTTGGCCGTTATCTCCGGCTCAAAGCCGAAGCGATTCTCCTCGATCTTGATCGACTGGATCACCTCGCGCCGGAACGCCTTGTAGCAGGTCTCCATATCGGTCAGGTCGAGGTTGGTGAGCATGTTCGACAGCATCGTCAAGGCGTTGTTGCCAAGCCGGTGCCAATAGTACAGCACCCGGTGCGCCTCGCTGCCGACGAAACGCGAACCGAACACCACGTCGGCCCTGTTCGCTGCGATCGGCTCGACCAGCTTCGAGTATTCGTTTGGATCATATTCCAGGTCGGCATCCTGCACGATGACGATGTCGCCGGTTGCGTGCCGGAAGCCGGTGCGGAGCGCCGCGCCCTTGCCCTGGTTCTGCCCGTGATAGACCACCTGATCGACGCGTCCGGATCGTTCAATCTCCGAACGCAGCTTCTCGACCGTGCCATCAGTGGACCCGTCGTCGACGACAATGATCTCCTTATCGGGATACGGCGAGGCGCGAACCGCGTCGATGATCTGGTCGATGGTGCGCAGTTCGTTATAGCAAGGGATGACAATTGTCAGTTTCATGCGCCGGCCTGGCAGGCGGCCGCATGGTGCATCAACTGGAATTGCAACAGCAGAATCGACACACCTGTGTCCGCAGCAGCCAAATGGGTCTCGCCGCTGTCACGGCGGCTGGGGGGCACGATGACCATATACGTTCCGGTGCCTGAGCACGTTCCGATTACGGGCTGGTTTTGCGGTGGTCAAGTGGGGCGGGCGATCGCATCGATCGCCGTGCGGCTTCATCGTCGCCGGCTTAAGGTTTTGTTCATCGACACTGCCGTAAATCCGCCTCGGTTCGGCATCTTCTTGCCGGTGCGCCGTGGTGGCTCCGCTTTGGTGGTGACGGCTGCGTGGCCATAGCGGGCCGGCGTTGCGGGTTCCAGGCAGGGGCGTGGACATCCGCACGCGGCTCGTGGCCAAATACCCCCCCGTCGCCCGAAGGGATGCCGACCGTCGCCTTCGTCATTTCCAGCCGAGGGGAGACACAGATGCAGATCACCGTCTCTGGCAAGCAACTCGATCTGTCCGATGCCCTGTGCACGCGGGTATCCGCGCATCTGGAGACCATCGCCGCAAAATATTTCGGGCATGCCCAGGAAGCGCAGGTCACCTTCAGCCGTGCCCGCAGCTTCTTCACCTGCGACATCACCTTGCATGCCGGCCGCGGCCTGCGCTTGCGTGGCGAAGGGGAGGCACTGGATGCCAACTCCGCCTTTGACGACGCAGCAGAGCATATCGCCAAGCGCCTGCGCCGCTACCGCCGGCGGGTGAACGAGCATGCCCGCGACCTTGCCAACCGTGAACGCCCGGAGGCCGCGCGCCAGTTCGTCCTGGAGCGCGCCAACGGAGAGCCGGAACAAGTGGCCGGAAACGGCGCAGAGCCGCCCAATGGCGCCATCGCCCGCGTCGTCGCCGAGCACCCGGCCGAAATCAGTTCACTGTCCGTGGACGAGGCCGTGATGCAAATGGACCTAGCCGACCAGCCATTGCTCATGTTCCGCAATCGTGAATCGGGAGCGTTGAACGTGGTGTATTGGCGCAGCGACGGAAATGTCGGCTGGATCGACCCCGGGAAGGGCGGCTTCGGCTGATCCTTCCGACCGTCATGCGGGGAGGAGATGGAACGATGGACACACGCCCGATCACGCCGGACTTTGCCGCGGAAATCGCCGGCATCGATCTCAGCCGGCCCCTCGATGCGGCCGAAGTGCAGGCGATTTGGGATGCGATCGATCGCTATGCCGTGCTGGTGTTCCGCGACCAGCGCCTGACGGATGCACAATTGCGCGACTTTGCCGCCGCGTTCGGGTCGCTGGAGATCGGCCGTGCCGCGTTGCAAGGCGGCCGTCGCCGGCTGGCGATTCCACAGATCGGCGACATCTCAAATCTCGATGAAGACAATCGCATCCGCGCCCGTGACGATCGGCGCCGGCTCGATAGCCTGGGTAACCGGCTATGGCACACCGACGCATCGTACATGCCGGTGCCGGTCGTGCTGGGCATGCTGCATGCGGTGGCGGTGCCGCCGCCGTCGCCGCTCGGCGGCGGTGAAACGGAGTTCGCCGACATGCGCGCCGCCCATGATGCGCTGCCAGAGCATGTGCGTGCGGAGATCGACGGGTTGGTCGCGCAACACGACATTTTCTGGTCGCGCGGCCAGATCGGCTTCACCGATTTCCCGCCGGGCGAGCGCGAGAAATATCCGCCTTCGCCGCAGCGCCTGGTGCGCCGGCACCCGGGATCGGGACGCAAGACTCTATATTTGTCCGCACATGCGTCGCACATCGTCGGCTGGCCGGTGGCGGAAGGACGGCTGCTGTTATGGGACCTTACCGCGCATGCCACGCAGCGGCGCTTCGTTTACAGCCATCGCTGGCACGTGGGCGATCTGGTAATCTGGGACAACCGCTGCACCATGCATCGTGGCCGGCCGCATGACGAAACGCAGCCGCGGGATTTGCGGCGTGCGACCACATTGGACAGCGGATCGACGCTGGAGCAGGCGGCGTAGGCCCGGGGGGAGAACCCAGGGGAACTCGCGGGGGAGCACGCGGCGATCACGCGTGCCGCGCGCGCCGTGCCCGGCGCGGCAGCATCAGCGGCAGGATCAGCCCGACACCCAGGCCCCAGAAGCCGTTGATCAGCAGCGAGCGGATGATCGGCCAGGCCTGCCAGCCATTGGCGATCGGCGCGCCCTTGATCGCGGCGACAACGAACATGCCGACAAGCGCGGCGATGAATCCCAAAATCAGGCCGCATAACCAGAGCGGCCAGGTGAAACGCGGCAGCAACAGCCCGAACACCAATCCGTAGAGTCCGCCCCAGAAGCACAGATCGAGCACCAGCGGCACGCCCCAGGGCGGCATCGGGTTCCACTGGTACGCCGCGTAAGGGGACACGCCCAGTGCGTGGAGGAAGGCGATCATGCCCTGGTGAAAGGTCAGCACGGAAATTGCCGCTGCGATGAAGCCAAACAGGGCACGTGTCGATGCCGTCCACATGGCCAAACCTCCCCGCTTGCTGCCTTGCCCATGCTGCGCACAAGGCTGCCAGGGCGGCAAGCGCGCGCCTATGAAGATCCATCCCGTGCAACAGCGGTCGCCGGTATAGCCATGTGCTGATCGTCCTTCAGCCCAATGCCGGAGAGGCGCAATTGGTACATCGCTTCGATCAACCACAGCAACTTGTGAGCCGCCTGCGGGATGGGAAGTCCGGCCGGCCGGATATTGGATATGCAGTTGCGTTCGGAATCGAGACGCCCCGGGCGCGGCTGCCAGGTCAGGTAAATGCCCAGGCTGTCGGCGGCGGAAAGCCCGGGCCGCTCGCCGATCAGCACGGCGACTGCCGCGGCACCCATGGCGCCGCCGATAGCGTCGCCGAGCGCCACGCGTCCCTGGGTAGCGACCACCACCGGCGCGACCGCGCGTGCGGCTTGCAGTGCGGGCACGACGATCGACAACAAGGCAGCCGCGTGGCGTTGGACGGCAATCGCCGACAATCCATCGCAAATGACGAACGCCATGGCGCCCGGCGCGGCGGAGAGCAAGGCGCGGTCTGCATCGCGCAGGCGCCGTCCGAAATCGGGCCGAAGCAGGTAGCTGGTGCGATCCGCGGCCGCGCTGCGCACGGCCACGCTGGCGATCCCTGCCGATGCCAGTTCGGCACGCAATGCGGTAACATCAAGCGCTGCATGCACAGCGTCGCGCGCCGCCGCATGGGCCGCCTGGAATCCGAGATACGCAGCGGTCGGCAATCCGTTCCCCACGCGGCCCAGCGCGACGCGGGCTGGTGTGAACCGCCGTAGGTCGTGCCATCGTGCCGGCGGTTGAGGGGCGGTCATGTTTGCTGCGTCACCCCGCGCAACGCACGTCTGCAAGCGTCCCGCATGTCATTGCAATCCCGCATGTCATTGCGAGGAGCGAAGCGACGAAGCAACCTCGGTCGAACCGCGCACGATAGAGCGCGTCCCGTGATGAGCTTGCTTCGTCGCTGCTCTCTTCGCGCTGACATGTGTCACCCTATCCCGATCAGCGCCGGCGACAGAGCTGCCGGAATCCGTTCCGGCGCCGCCACGCCATCCAGCCCCATCTGCTCCAGCCAGAGGGCGAATTCGGGCGCCGGCTGCAAGCCCAGCACGCCACGCACATACAGCGCGTCGTGGAAGGACGTGCTTTGGTAGGACAACATCACGTCGTCCGCGCCTGGCACGCCCATCACATAGGTCACGCCGGCAACGCCCAGCAGCGTCAGCAACGCATCCATGTCATCCTGGTCCGCCTCGGCGTGGTTGGTGTAGCAGACATCCACGCCCATCGGCAGGCCGAGCAATTTGCCGCAGAAATGATCTTCTAATCCGGCCCGCGTGATCTGCTTGCCGTCGTACAAATATTCCGGCCCGATGAATCCCACGACCGAGTTCACCAGCAGCGGCGCGAACGCGCGTGCCACGGCATAGGACCGCGCCTCCAGAGTCTGCTGATCGACGCCGTGATGCGCGTCGGCAGACAACGCGCTGCCCTGGCCGGTTTCGAAATACATCACGTTGTCGCCGAGCGTGCCGCGCCGCAGTGACAATGCCGCCTCGCGCGCCTCCCGCAGCAGTGCCAGCGAAATGCCGAAGCCGCGATTGGCGGCTTCCGTGCCGGCGATCGACTGGAACGCCAGATCGACCGGTGCGCCTGCCTCGATCGCGCGCAGCGTGGTGGTGATGTGCGACAGCACGCAGGTCTGCGTCGGGATGGCGTAGCGCTCGCGGATCGCATCCAGCATCCGCAGCAGCATTATCGTGGAGGCGACACTGTCGCTGGCAGGGTTCACGCCGATCATCGCATCGCCTGCCCCCAGCAGCAGCCCGTCCAGCGTCGAGGCGGCGACGCCTTGCGGATCGTCGGTCGGATGGTTCGGCTGCAGCCGCACCGAAAGCCGCCCCGGCAGCCCGATCGTATTGCGGAATTTTGTGACGACGCGGCATTTTGCCGCCACCGCCACCAGGTCCTGCAGCCGCATGATCTTGCTGACGGCGGCAACGATTTCCGGCGTCAGGCCGGGACGCAGCGCGGTCAACGTTTCGGATGACGCGGACAGCAAAAACTCACGGAATTCACCGGCCGTTTGTGTGGCGATCAGCTTGAATGCGACGGCGTCATGGCTATCCAGGATCAGCCGCGTCACTTCATCCGCTTCGTAGGGGATCACCGGTTCGGCCAGGATCGCCGCCAGCGGGACATCGGCGAGCGCCATCTGCGCGGCGACGCGTTCGGTCGCGGTCTCGGCGGCGATGCCCGCCAGCCGGTCGCCGGACCGCGCCGGCGCCGCGCGCGCCAGCAGCGTGCGCAGATCGGGAAAACTGTAGTGCGTGCCCGCGATGTTGTGTGCGTAGGGCAGGTGTGTCCACTCCCTCAGTCATTGCAAGGCGGGCCTTCCGTCAGGCGAGGGGCGCAGCGACCAAACTATGCTATGGTCATGCCGCCTGTGACACCAGCTCCAGTTTCGCTCCCCGCGGCTCCTGCGCCAGCCACAGCAATAGCAGCGCCGCAGCCACCGGCACGGCGGCCCGCACGAACGACGACCTGGAAGCCGGTGGCAATCGGCGGTTTGCGTCCGAGGCGGTCAAGCAGCGCGAACGCCACGATGGGCCCCACCACGGATGTAGCGGCCACAATCAATGTGCCGAAACGCCGAAGGCCCCGACGTTGCCGCCGGGGCCTTCGCATTGCTGTGACGATCCGTGACCGGACCGGATAACGCTACGCCGTCGCGCTCGCGCCGGCGATCCAGGTCTGGTCGAAGGACCTCACGGAGCAATGAGACACTGGATCACCTCCTTTCATGTTGTTGCCACTGGTCGGCAGTGTGACCGGCATCGGCCGCCAATGCAAGCGAAGCCGCCGAGTCGCCCAGGGTAATCGGGTGAAGCAAGCAAGATCAGGGCTCCGCCCTGAAACCCGCCAGGAGAGCTCTGCTCTCCTGGACCTCTCGGCAAAGGCTGGGCCTTTGCAATCCATCTGTT
>Ga0335074_10008767_pt1 | contig 14068 bp, 11 predicted proteins | sample Lox_Sample_23_FD_206715 | JGI IMG/M metagenome (GOLD analysis project Ga0335074, IMG submission 206715) | Soil microbial communities from Loxahatchee National Wildlife Refuge, Florida, United States - Lox_Sample_2.3 | ecosystem: Environmental > Terrestrial > Soil > Wetlands | place: USA...
GGCTGCGCTGGCGGACACGATCGCCTGGTGGCAGCGGTACACAGCGATGCACGGCGGCAGCATGGACAACAATCCCTCGCCGGGCAACAAGGATGGCGGCCTGACCACCATCCTGGAGAAGTCCCTCGGCGCGGTCGCGAAAGGCGGGACGACCGCGCTGCGGCAGGTGGTCGGCTATGCCGAGCGGCCGACCGAGCGAGGGCTGATCTTCATGGACACGCCAGGCTACGATCCGGTCAGCGTGACCGGCGAGGTCGCGGGCGGAGCCAACCTGGTGTGCTTCACCACCGGTCGCGGATCGGTCTTCGGCTGCAAGCCGGTGCCTAGCCTCAAGCTGGCTACCAACAGTGAGCTGTACCGGCGGATGCCCGACGACATGGATATCGACTGCGGCGTCATCCTGACTGGCACGAGCGTCGCTGACCTGGGCGCACGGATCTTTGCCGAGCTCGTCGCTGTCGCCTCGGGCAAGGCAACCAAGAGCGAGGCCGAGGACTTCGGCGACGAGGAATTCGTCCCGTGGCAGCTCGGCGCCGTCATGTGACGATCCGGTCGAAGGCGCGCTCCGCGTGACGGGCGAGGATCCTCGGGTCATCCTGCGCGGTCGCCTGCCCGATGTAGAAGCAGGCAAGCCCGATCTCGGCGGCCTGCCTGGCGGTGGCTGAAGTCGCCCCCCAGCTCAGCAGGCGGTCCGTGAGTTCCTCCGCGCAGCGGAGCTGCTTCACCAGGCTGCGGGCGTAGAGCTCAGGATGGCCGTTGACGAGTTCCTGATAGCGCTCGTAGCCGGCATGATCCGCGGTGATGGCCTCGACGTAACCAACTACCAGGCCGCACGCTGCCTCGCCATCCCCGGCTTCGGATGCACGGCGAGCACTGGACAGGCCGCTTTGCGCATGACCTGGTCAGGGATGCTGCCGAGCACAAAGCGCCAGAATGCCAGGCTCGGACGCCGGCTCATCACGATGACGTCGGCGCGCCAGGCCGCGGCGTGGCGTGCGATAGCAGCGGCAACCTCTGTTCGCTGCGCCTCAACCACCGCTGTCGTCGCTTTCACGCCGTAGCCCCAGATAAACGGCAGGGCCTCATCGGCTACCGCCGCCGCCTCAGCCGCGCTCTCCGGATAGAACCGGGCAGCGCCGCGAAGCGGCGGGTCGAAGATTCGCACGTGGACTAACCGCAGTACACCGTGAGTCGACAAGCACACGCGAGCCGCCACGGCCAGCGTGTCGACGGAGTCACAGGCCCTGCGGATCGGCACCAGGATCCGGCGGAACGAGGACCCGTCGCCGGATACGAGCGCACCGGTGTCAGGAACGGCGACTTCAGGCGCACCTGTGTGCATGGGGGCACCTCCCTTCGATGACCGGACCGGTCATCACTGTCCATCGTCTCTCCGGCGGCGGTGAACGTGCAGTGAGCGAATGACCGAACCGTGCGAAAAGCGGTGGATAAGATGCGCCGTCTCCCGCAAGGGGAGACGGCGCATCGTGCACGCGCGCCAGTGCCGTCAGGGGGCCGGCGCTGCGTTGCCTGCCGAGGCTGCCGACTGACTGGCGTCAGCGATCAGCTGCAGCGCCTGGGCGCCGAACCAGTCGCCGGCCGCAGGGTCGACCTGACCCCACAGCGGGTCGAACGAGCTCTGCGCACCCACCGGGATATCCCACGGGTTGTACAGGCTGTAGTCCCATGCCCGGACGCCGCCGGCACTGTCGCACTCCCCGTCGGACTCGCCGGGGATCTTGACCCACAGGTAGGCATCGACAAGCGGGACACCGGTGTTCGCCGTCGGGTCCAGGCCGAGTCCCGATCCGGGCGGGTTGCACCAGTTGCCGGACTGGAGGCTGCTGATCGTGCCGGCCGACTGGTCGAATGGCGCTGCCTCGTAGTTGACCATGTCGGAGTCAGCACCACCTGTCATCGGATTCGGACCGTCGCCGTTGCGGCTGGTGTCGATGACGAAATGGGTGGTCGCCGTCGCATCGACGGAGGACAGGTCGCCTGCGTACGCGCCGTCGATCCCGGCAACCGTGTCCGGGTCAGGCAAGTCGCTTGCTGACGGCGTCTGGTCGTTCCACGGGACGTAGTTGTTCATCGCCGTGCCCTGCCAGTCGGTCGCCGGACCACCGTTCCAGTACTGGTTCGGGCAACTCCCGTTGAAGAAGCCGGTCTCAGCCTGGTAGGTGCCAGGCTCGACGGCTCCGCTCCCGATCGCGCCGGATGCCTCAGCGTAGGCGATGCAGTCCGAGATCCAGGTGCCGTACGCAATGTTGTTCGAGGTGTACTGGTAGTTCGACACGTTCAGGAAGAACCCCTGCGCTTGCTGGACGCCGGCCTCGACGAGCCGCTGAGCGATGTTGCCGACCTGCTGCCAGGCGCTGTGCGTGCCATCGAGGTAGACGAGCGTGTTCGGGTCCGCCTCAAGGTCGCTGACGGCGTCGCTGAGGTCGGTGATCCGGCCCTGGTCGGTGAAGGGGTAGTCGGCCCCAGCCGGGAGACTGCAGTCCGACGGCATGTTGCCGAGGGCGTCCGGCTCGAGGATGACGACCGCCTGACCCTGCCCGATGCCTGCCGCGAAGGCAGCGATCCAGGCCTGGTAGTCGGCATCGGTCAGCGCACCGCCCGCTGAATACTGGGAGCAGTCGCGGCCGGGAATGTCGTAGGCGACGAGCACCGGAACGGCGCGTTCAAGAGCTGCCTCGGCCATGGTCACGCGCACCTGCCGCTCGACCTGCGCGGGTGTTCCGCTGGTAAACCAGACCGCCTGCGGTGTCCCGAGCATGCGCGCGAGGCCTGCCGCCTCCGTGAGCTTGCCGTGCGTCAGCAGGCTCGCTTCCTGCGCGATGGCGGCACTCGTCGGCAGCGGCACGAAGAATCGCGTGTTCGGCGCAAGCGTGCGGGAGGACGTCGTGGTGGTGCTTCCCGCCGTGCTGGCGGAGGCTGTGTCAGCAACGGCTGTCGCTGCGCTTGCGCCTGCGACGAGTGCTGCGGCAAGGGCAGTCGCGCCGGCGCAGCGTAAAGCGAATCGGATCCGGTAAGCCATGCTCTCCCTCTTGACTGAGAGGTACCGAGAATTTTCCGGTACGTTTCCGGAACGAACGTAACGCTCACGTCAGGGCCGGTCAACGAAAACGGGCCAGCGATCGACGGGCCGCGCAGCGGCATTCGCTACCGAGGCGGCGGAGCGCTCGACGCGCGGACGATGAGACGCGTGGCTAGCTCGACATGAAGCGGCTCGACCACGTGCTCGCTGAGCAGGCGGGCCAGCAGGCTGACCGCCATCCGGCCGATCTCGGCGAGCGGCTGGCGCACCGTCGTGAGGGCCGGAAAAGCGACCACAGCCTCAGGTGTGTCGTCAAAGCCGACGATCGAGAGGTCCTCGGGGACCCGCAGGCCGCGCGCACGCGCCGCTTGCATCGCGCCGATCGCCAGGCTGTCGTTGAAGCAGAAGATCGCGGTCGGCGGGTCGGGAAGGCCGAGCAGTTGCTCGGCGCCGCCTACCCCCGCTGCGACAACGAAATCCTCGGCCACCTCAAGGCGCGGATCGGGCATGACGCCCGAGGCGGCCAGCGCGGCGTGGTAGCCCTGAAGGCGGCGGCGCGAGGCCAGACCGTCCGGCGGGCCGGTGATGACGGCAATCCGCCGGTGGCCGAGCTCGATGAGATGCGCGGTCGCCTGGTTGGCACCGGAGGCATTTGCCGCGGAGATCGTCGGGATGTTCTCCTCGAGCTCGTGCAGCGGGTCGATCACCACGAAGCGGAAGTCGCGCCCCACTAGCTGGCGCAGCTCGCTCGATGACTCCTCAGGCAGGACCAGCAGCGCTCCGTCGGTCTGCCCGTGCATCAGCCGCTCGAGCAGGGAGACCTCTCGGTCGTGCTCATGCCGGGTCGGGCAGAGCACGGCGCGCATGTCGCGCTCATACAGCGCCTCGGCGGCTCCGGCCAGGATGGTGGCGAAATAGGCCGGCTGAGCAAACGGCATGGTGATGCCAACGAGCCCGGTGCGTCCCACCGCGCGCGACGGCGCGCGGCGCGCATAGCCCTGCGCGCGAGCAACCCGCTCGACGACCTGGCGCGTGTCGGCAGAGACGTCCGCCCGTCCGTTCAGGACGCGTGACACAGTCGCGATGGAAACGCCAGCGAGCTGGGCGACCTGCCGGATCGTCACCCGGCCTAGCCGTGCCTCCGCCAGCTCTTCCTCGCCTCCGCCGGGCACGCTCGCGTCGTCCGGCGGCCCGGCATGCTCGCCATCGAACGGCATGGCACTTAAGTAAAGCAGCCAGCCAGAGCTAACTCTCTGCCTGGACCAGATCGGCGGCTGCCGCTGGCCGCGACTGGGGACTGGTCTTCCGCCGGGCTGCCCTCGCGACCGCCGGGGACCCGCACGATGAGGACGGGCCGCTGCGACCGCGCGGCCACCTCGCCGGCCACGCTTCCGGCGACCAGGCCGCTGAGCCCAGCACGACGATGGGAACCGAGCACGATCAGACTCGCTCCGTGCTGGTCTGCCGTGTCAATGACTGCCTTCCAGGCGGGCGTCCCCTGGACGGCTATCGCCTGCGCACGGAACCCGGCCTGGTCGGCCAGCGCGGCCCCGTGCTCGGCAGTCTGCTCGGCAACCCGCCGCACGTCGTCGCCGCATGCCGCATCGAACTGCGCATCAGGCTCGGGCACGAACCCGACGTTGAACGTGCGCCAGACAGTCACGATGAGGGCATTCCGCCTGTCAGGCAGCTGCCTGCCAGCTTCGGCGATAGCGGCCTTCGCCAGGTCAGAGCCGTCGTAGGCGAACAGCACCGGACCCGTACCGGCCGCCTGGCGGTCGGCCGGATGTCGCCGTTCCTGATAGGCCTCGAGAGGCGCCGCGATGCGCCTGGTCACGCCTCTGCCGGGAAGAGCCCAGGCCGCGGTCTGAACGAGCGCGGGCACCGGCGCGTGGCGGCGCGCGGCGGCGAACAGCGGCGGCGATTCCCAGGCTGGCTCCTGGCTGCCCATCCACTCCCCGATCGCCGGTGCCACCACCCGCACGCCGCCGAGCAAATACAGACCCGCGAACACCAGCGCGCCACCGACGGCCAGGCCAAAGCAGATCCACAGCGCTGTGCCCATCACCGGTGTCGGCAGGCCGGTCAGGGTGGTGGCAAAGTGCAGCAGGATAGGCGCGACCAGAAACGCGGCAACCGCCCGCAGGAGCTCGAGAATCGCGAACACCCGCTGCAGCGCAGCGGATCGCAGCGAGAAGCCGACCAGGAACAGCGCCGGCGTCACCGAAGCGCCGATGCCGACACCGACGAGGCCTGAACCGGCCAGCGCCAGCGTCATCGATGGCGGAATAGTGCTACGCAGGACGATGACCCCGGCGGCCAGGAAGGCCATCCCGGTCAGGGCGAAGTAGTGGATCAGGCGCCTGTTGAACACGGCGCCGAAGGCAACTCCGGTCAGGACGGCCGCGACCAGTTCCGGCACGAACAGCAGTCCGAGATGCAAGGGCGGGTAATGCGGCGCCAGGATCGTGGCCGTCAGGGCGATGGCCGACGTCGCGGCGGCCGCGGCGCAGATGGCCACTACGACCCCGCTGACCGGGATCGTGCTGGCTAGTGCCCTGACGGTCAGCAGCGGCCGCCTGGCTCGGTACTCGTAGACCCACAGCGTGCCGATGAGGACCAGGCCGACCAGCAGGGGGACGATCACGACCGGGTTAAGGAATGCATGGGTGAGCAGTTCGGAGGCGCCCCAGAAGCCTGCGACCGCCCCGCCGGCGGCAAGGCCGATGGCGACGACGTCCCGCGGCGCGCTGCGATCAGCGGCCGGTGCGTCCTGGAACGTCAGCAGCGACATCAGCAAGCCGGCGGCGGCGATGCCGGCCACGATCCAGAACAGCGGGCGCCAGGCGTGGAACGACGCCTGGGCACCGCCGACCAGCGGGCCGGCAGCGACCGCCCCGAAGATGCACATGTTGAAGATCACGACCGTCCAGCGGAGCTTGCTCAGCGGATAACCGAGCACCAGCGGCGGAGCGGCGGCAATCAGCAGCATGCTGGTGCACAGGCCCTGGAGGATGTGCCCGGCGATGAACATCGCCGGACCCGTCGCGGCGGCCGCCAGCACCGACCCGACGACGAGGGCGCTGGCATAGACGATCAGCAGCCGTCGCTGCGGCAGAAGCTGCGCGAGCTGGACCGCGAGCACCGTGCCGAGGGCATAGCCGGCGTTGGCCAGCCCGGCCGCGAGGCTGAGCGTCTGCGGGCTCATATGCAGCTGCGCGGAGATGATCGGGGCGAGCGGTTGCAAGGCAGCCGACAGGCCCAGATAGGGCACCAGGAACAGGACGACCATCGACGCCGAGGCCGAGTACCGGCCGGCCAGCGGGCCGGGCTGCAGCATGTTCCGGCCGGTCATGACTCGGTGCGCGCAGGGTCCAGTTCCGATGCGCGCTGAGCAGCCACCGAAGTGGTCGAGCCGGGCATGGTCCCCCCTGCAGTGACAGTCCAACCGTGAACAGTCCGCCCGTGGCGGTCCTACCGTGCCAGGGCCGCCATCTGTGCATTCGCCGGCCTGGCCGGCTGGGGCATGTCAGCGATCTGCATGCGAAGCGTCATCACCGCGGTGTCGAGGATCTGGCTGAAGGTCGGGAACGGCTGGATGGTGTCGGCCATCACCGCGAGCGGGACGTGAGCCCGGATCGCGAGCGTGGCCTGCTGCATCCACTCGCCCGCCTGCGGCCCGAGCGCGTAGGCGCCGGTCAGCCGTTCACCGTCGCTGAGGAGCGTCAGGAACCCGTTCGACTCCGCGTAGGCATGCGTATAGGTCGCGGTCTTCGAGACCTCGGAGATGCGAGCGGAGGCGCTGTAAGCAGCTTCGGCCACCCCCACCGCGACCGCCTGCGGGTCCGTGTAGGTGACGCGCGGGACAGCTTCGTAGTTCGCCGGGCGCGGGTCGCCGCCAGTGTTCGCCGCGGCGATGTTCTCCGCCACGATGTCACCCTCGTACTCGCCGACGTGGGTGAGCGGCCAGATACCGTTGACATCGCCGATCGCCCAGAGGCGCTCGCCCGCGCGCAGGTACTGGTCGACCTTGATCCCAGCCCGCTCGGCAGTGAGGCCGACTGTCTCCAGTCCGATTCCCTCCACACGCGGACGACGGCCGGTTGACACCAGCACCCGCTCGCCGCGTACCTCGGGCGCACCGTCGAACTGGAGGACATACTCATCGCCGTCGCGCCGCGCGCCGCTCACCTGCTTCCCGAGCATCAGCTCGATACCGTCCTGGCGCAGCGCCTCGCCGAGTGCGTCGCCCAGTGGCTCCGCTTCACGGGGAAGCACCCGGCTGGCACCTTCGATCAGCACGACCTCACCGCCGAGTCGCCGCACGACCTGCGCCAGTTCCACGCCGGCGGCTCCGCCGCCCAGCACGAGCAGACGGCGCGGCACAGCCTTCATGCTGGTTGCCTCGCGGGTGCCCCAGATGCCGTCGAGGTCGCGCAGGCCCGGAATCGGCGGCACAACCGGGTATGACCCGGTCGCGAGGACAACATGCAGGGCAGTGTGCCGGACGCCGTCCACCTCAACGATGCCCGTGCCGCCCAGCTTGCCGGTACCACGCAGCAGATCGATGCCCCGGCTCGCCAGCCAGCGCTCCTGGCCGGCATCGGAGTAGTCCGAGACCATGTAGTCCCGCCACGACAGCACGTCGTTGACGTCGACCTGAGCCATCGCGCCGGCGTTCAGGGCGCCGCGCACTGCCTCACCGGGCCGGAGTAGTGATTTGGACGGAATGCACGCCCAGTAGGAGCATTCGCCACCGACCAGGTCTCGCTCGACGACGGCTACCTTCAGTCCGCGCGCAGCCACCGCGGCGGCGCAGTGCTCGCCCGGCGCTCCGCCGCCGAGAACGATCACGTCATAGTCATAGCCCGAACTCATAGCTGTCTCCCGTGGATCGCAGGCTCAGACGCCGACGTGCTTGCCGTCCGCCAGGTAGACAGGAGCGCGAAGTCACCAGTCGGCGGGCTGTCCATGGTGCTCCTCTGCAGGCCGTCGCGGACTACCTGGGGAACGCGATGGAGCGGTCATGCCCAGGCCGGCACCGACCCACACCGGTCGCAGGCATAACATCTGAAACCACGCGAAGAGGCTCACTTAGCAATAGCTGCGAGCCCGTGATCGCCTGGTCCGCGCGGGACCACGGGCCAGACGTCGATCACGACCGAGTCCCGGACGACGAAGTAGGCGTCGTACATGTTGACGGTGCTGGGCGAGTACCCGGGGACGAGCGCGACCGAGTCGCCGACACGCAGGGATGACCCCTCCGGCGCCGAGAAGATCCCGTGCTCTTCGTCGAAGCGGAAGAACTCGTGCGGATGTCCGTCGATCGTCACATCGGCCGGAGCGGCGACTGACTTGTTGCCCGCGTCGACGATCACCTTGTCGCTCTGCCGGCTGATCACGCTGGCCTGGACGGTGAGCGAGTGCTCGAAGCCCGGCACCATCTGGCCGTGATAGTTGTCCATTACCACGTACGTGCCGGCCTGGATCTCCGTGACTCCCGGATATGCCGCGGTCCAGTTCCAGGTGGCGATGCCGCCAGCGGACCGGATCGGGCACGGGATTCCGCTGGCCTCGATCTGCGTAGCGATGTCCACGAAGAACTCCATGGCCGCGCGCTGCCGCTTGTGCCTCAGGTCACGATCGAGGGTGAGCGAGCAATGGCCTTCGTAGCCAGTAACTCCGGCGAACCGGAGGCCGGGAAGACCGGCCACCGTCAGGGCCAGAGCCACCGCGGCAGCGGCGCTGTCGACGCCGCACCGGTCCATGCCTGTATCCACCTCGACAGCGACGCCCAGCGTGGCGCCGGCCCCGGCGGCAGCCGCCGAGAGCGCCCCGGCATTGCCGGCCTCGTCTACCGCCACCATGACCTGGTGGTCCCGCGCTAGCGCGACGAGTGGCCCGACCTTCGCCGGATGGGAGACGGTGTTCACCACGAACAAGTCATCCAGGCCTGCGCCGGCGAGCACCAGGGCCTCCCAGACCGTCGCCATCGACAGGCCACGCGCGCCGGCCTGCACCTGGCGGCGCGCTAGCTCCGGGCTCTTATGGGTCTTGTAGTGCGGCCGGAGCGCGGCCCCGCCGATCGCCGCCAGCCCGGCGGCCATAGTGTCGATATTGCGCTGCGCGGCATCGATGTCGAGCACCAGCGCGGGCGTGGCAAGCTCCTGCCGGTGGCGGCCGATCGCGTAGCCATACTGGCCGAGCACCTGTTCCCGCGATACCCGCTCTAGCGTCGCGCCGTCCATCAGTACTCCTTCCGCAGCGTTGAGATGAGCTCATGCACGACGGGCTTAGCCGACACTGGCTTACTCAGCACTCGGCCCGAGGCACCGCACCACCTGCAGCGGCTCACTGTCGTCGGCCACGAGCCGCACCCCCAGGCTCGCCGCGAGCGCGAACGTCTGGCCTCGCCGGACCGGTACGACACCGGCGTCAGTCTCGATGAGCCCGCTCCCGGCAGTCACGATCGCGATCGAGAACCTGCCGTCGCTCACGTCAAGCTCGTCCGTCACGTCGAGCGCGGTCGTATCGAAGAACTGGAGGACGTCGTCAGCAACAAGGCGGGTCTCCGACGAGCCCCGCACCTGCCGGAGGACGCGGCGCTGCTGCCTGGCGCGGGCGAGCGTCTCGCCGGCCGGCGCAGCCGAGTAGTCGATCATGTCCAGTGCAAGGTCCCAGCCGAGGCCCATCGTCGCGTCCGCCTCGCCGCCACCATCCGCAGTCTCGGCGATCACGATGTGATCCGTCGGCTCCTGGACTTCGATGAACGACAGCCGCGGCCCGAGGCAGTGCGGCACGCCGGGGAACGCGACGTACACCTCGCCGGCCGCTACGTCGGTGCGGTGCAGCGCCCCGCGGATGGCGGCGCGGTCGTGCCGGCGGACCGCATCGGCGAACCACTGTCGCTCCACCCCCGGCACGAAGCCGATCGACGCATGCGCGGGCGACCGGCCATCCCCGGGTGTGTCCAGCAGGATCCATGCCTCGGCCTTGCCGAACGGTGAGCCGAGGTGCTGGCGTGCCCAGGCCCGCGACGGGTGGGCGTGCACGGGCACTGGCCCGGCCGGTGACAGCAACTTGACGAGCACGCCGGTGGTCGCGCCCCAGCGCTCCGCGAAGCGCTCCCCCACCATCTCGGCCGGCAGCCACTCGACGAGTTGCCTAAGGGTCACCACGCCGAGACCGGCAACCTCGACGGTGGACAGGCCCTGCGGATGCCCGTCCGGGTCGGTGTTGCCGGCCAGCGTGCACGAGCCGACCCAGTCCTCCGACCACCAGTCGTCCGGCCGCTGCGGCTCGCCCCGGAACTCCCTGGTCAGCGCGCCGCCTTCATAGAACCGGTAGAGCGGGTGATAAGCGAGCGGCAGCGGCAGGCGGATCGCTGACCGCGCCGCCGCTACCCGGCCTGGCTCTACCGGGGCTGCCTCGAGTCTGCCAGCCATGACCACGTCCCTACAGCTCGGCGTTCACGACGAAGCCGCCGTCAGCTAGCAGCGTCGCGCAGGTCACATAGCTGGCGTCATCCGACAGCAGCAGCGCGATCGCGCCGGCCAGCTCGGACGGCTGCGCAGCCCGGTGCAGCGCGATCCGCTCGGTGTAGTACTTGATCGCGACTGGATCGTCCATCATCGGCGCGCTCATGGGCGTCATCACCCAGCCAGGCTCGACGGCGTTGACCCGGATGCCATGCTCGCCGAGGTTGCAGCCGAGGGCCTTGGCCAGCATGCTGATCGCGCCCTTGGTGGCGCAGTACGCGGTCTGGTACGGCGCTCCGACATGCGCGGAGATAGAGCTGACGCAGCAGATCGCGCCGCCGTGGCCTTCCCGGATCATCTGCTTGGCCCCTTCGGTGCAGACCACCCAGGTGCCGCGGACATTGGTCTCGAACAGCCGGTTGAAGTCCTCGATGCTGGTCTCGTCCCACGTCATGAACGGGTTGATGGCGGCGTTGGAGACGACGTAGTCGAGCCGCCCGCCCCGGTCGGCGACGGCGCCGACCATTGCGATGACCTGATCGGGATCACGCATGTCCGCCACTACTACGAAGCCGCTGCCGCCTGCCTCCTCGATCTGCCGCAGCGTCTCTCCCGCATCCGCGTCCGGGTGCTGGTTAATGCCGACCATGGCGCCTTCGGCCGCCAGCCGCACTGCCGTCGCCTGACCGATGCCGGTGGTGGCACCCGTGACGAGCGCCACCTTTCGCTCGAACCGGCGGCCTCTCCCGCCGCCGTCCACCGCGCTCACTTCCCGCACCGCCTCCCTGACTAGAAGATCGCGATCGGATTCCACGGCGACCCGGTCGCGCCGGGCAGCCGCAGCGGCAGCCCCACCACCATGAACTCGAACCGCCCCTCCTCCGCGCACGCGGCGGCCAGGTCTTCCAGCTGAAGGCTGTCGGCGGCCAGCATGCCCATCGCGGTGACCTGCAGCGGGTGAATGGGATACAGAACGCCCTCGACGTTGCTCGGCACGGTCTCGCCGTCACCGTCCGGCAGGAACGCGGCGATCCGGCGGTCGTGCATCCACGGGATCGTGTCGACGTGCAGGCCGGCCTTGCCCTGCCCGGCGGGCGGATAGTCGTTGCTCCACGCACCCAGCTCCAGCCGGCGCCGGTGATGACCGGTGCGGAAGACCAGGATGTCGCCCTCGCCGAGGCGCACGCCCTCGGCTTCCTCGATCGACTCGAGTTCGGCGCGCGTGACCGCCTCACCCGGCTCGATCCACTTCACCCCGCGGAACCGCGGCACGTCGAGCAGCACCCCGCGCCCGACCAGCCCGTTCCGGTAGCTATCGACGTCCAGGGCCGTGGCGCCAGCCGATGTCATCACCTCAAGGGCGGGCCTGTCGTTGTAGACCCGCCCCTGGTAGGCGATGTGGCACAGCGCATCCATGTGGGTGTGGCAGTCGCCGTGGAAGGCGATGCCGAGGTAGTCAGTGGCGAAGGTGACCCCGGCGGAGCCGATGTCGATGTCGTGTCCCTGCACCACGTGGCGCAGGACCGGCTGGGGGTTGTCCGGTCCCGCCTGCGTGTTCATCGGGATCGCCAGCGTCACGTGCCGTCCCGACCGCACCAGACCTGCCGCCGCGGCGACTTTCGCGGGCGTGATGTAGTTCAGCGTGCCGCGCTGGTCGTCGGGCCCCCACCGGCCCCAGTTCTTCACCGCCGCGAAGATGTCGTCGAACTCCTGCAGCGTGACCGGCTGCGAAGCGTCTGGCCGCCGGGTCACTAGCCGCCGGGTTACTGGCTCAGTCAACGACCTTGCCCCCGCCGACTGTATCGTCGAGCTCCGGGATCGAGTCCGCGTCGATGGTGGCGGCCCCGGCCTTCAGCAGCCAGTCGGTCTTGCCGGTCCGCCAGAGCACGACCAGGATCACCAGGCCGATCAGCAGCCACCCGCCGTCGATCACCGGTGCCCAGTTGTACGGGAACGAGGGGAAGGGCTGGAACGACTTGATCGTGACGTAGATCAGCGCGCCGGTGGAGATCACCGGGAACACGATGTGCAGCAGCCAGTTGAACTCCTCGCGCTTCTGCTTCAGGTAGAAGAAGGCCACCGCGACGTTCGCCGACACGTAGATGTAGAGGACCGCAAGCACCAGGATCAGGCCGTTGGTGAGCAGGTAGGAGCGGCTGGCGTTGAGCAGCAAGCCGATGCCGAGGCCGATCGCCAGCGACAGCACGAGGTTGGCCAGGATCGCGTTATTCGGCGTGCGGTGCTTGGGGTGCACGGCGCCGAACCACTTGGGCAGGGTGCCGGTCTCCCCCATCTTGAACCAGATCCTGGTGGACACGTTGTTGCACGCCTGGCACACCGCGAGCGTCGAGGAGAACATCGCCGCCAGCACGAACACCCAGGCCGATCCCCACAGCCGGTGCGCGATCTCGAGGCCCGGCAGGTCGGGCGAGTTCACCAGCGCCTTCGGGCTCGATCCGGTCAGCACCGAGGTACCCCAGCCGATGATCTGGCCCCAGTAGACGAAGACCAGAAAGACGCCGAGCGCGATGATCGCGATCATCGTGGCGCGCGGGATGTTCCGGCGCGGGTGGCTCGTCTCCTCAGCGAGCGGGGCCGCTGCCTCCCAGCCGGTGAGCCCCTGCAGCGAGAACACCACTGCCAGCGCGAACCCCTCGGCGGACAGGCTGTGCGACGGGACCCAGCTGGCGCTGAGGTTGTCGCCGCCGGGTCCCGGGCTGATGAAGCCTGACAGCGCCAGTGCGAACACGATCGCCATCTCGGCCAGGCCCAGGCCGACGATGACCTTCACCGACAGCGAGAGGCCCCGCCAGGCCAGGAACGCGACGAACGGCGCGCCGACGATGAGCGTGAGCCACCACAGGTACGGCGCGTTGATGCCGTAGTGCGTCTTCAGCTCCTGCTCCAGCAGGTACCCGAAGTAGGCGTAGATCGGCCCGGCGCACAGCGGGTTGTAGAACACGTACATCCACGCGGTCATGAAGCCGACCCGCGGGTTGATGGCCCGGCTGACGAACGTGTAGTAACCGCCGGCCGAGCTCATGTGCTTCGACAGCTGGACCAGGGTGCTGCCGAGCATCAGCACGATGCAGACGCCAAGCACGTACGCGAACGGGGCGGTGACGCCGGTCAGCGAGACGACGTACTGGGTGAAGAACAAGCCGGCAATGGCGGGCGCGATGGTGGCGACCGCCTGCATGGTCGCGCCGGGCAGGCCGATCGCGGCTGCCTTGAGCCGCGTGCCGGTCATGGTGGATTGCAGCGGCGCGGCTGCCTCATGCGTGGCCATCTGAAGCTCCTTCCGTTACTGACTCCTCCGCCTGCAGATAGCGCTCGCAGGCCTCCTCCGGCTTCAGCGAGTCGTGCACGACTGCACGCACCGCCTGGATCATCGCGACGGGCTGATCGCTCTGGAAGATGTTGCGGCCCATGTCCACGCCCGCCGCGCCCGCTTCGATGGCCCGGTAGGCCATCGCGAGCGCCTCAACCTCCGGCAGCTTCCTGCCGCCGGCCATCACGACGGGCACCGGGCATGCCGCGGTGACCGTCT
>Ga0335074_10008770_pt1 | contig 14066 bp, 12 predicted proteins | sample Lox_Sample_23_FD_206715 | JGI IMG/M metagenome (GOLD analysis project Ga0335074, IMG submission 206715) | Soil microbial communities from Loxahatchee National Wildlife Refuge, Florida, United States - Lox_Sample_2.3 | ecosystem: Environmental > Terrestrial > Soil > Wetlands | place: USA...
GCGGATTGCATCAGGGCCAGCGGTCATAAGGCCGCGCAATGTAGGCCGGACACATGACCGCACCCGACCGCGGCGCAACATACCAGATCGCCCTTGCTTCGACGGCGTCGTCCACACATGACGCTTTATGCGTCACTGGAACTGAGTCGCTCGACATGGCTGATCACTTGCCTGTTGCCGGAAAGGAACAGGATGTCGAAGTACTCAACACCGGGCGGCGATGGTGATGCGCTTCTCAGTCTGCTGGAGCGGATGCGAGTAAGGGCTCAGCAATTGACGGGGCGTCCGGTGCAGATTGTGGCGATCCAAGAAGCTGGGCTGGACGGCTTTTGGGTCCATCGGCTGCTGGAGGTAAACGGCATTGAAAGTCATGTCGTCGATCCAGCGTCGATTGCAGTGCCGAGACGCCGGCGACGAGCCAAGACCGATGCGATCGACGGCGAGACGCTGTTGAGAACGTTGCTGGCATGGAAGCGCGGAGAACCACGTGTCTGTGCGATGGTCGTGCCGCCCACCCCGGAAGAAGAAGACTGTCGGCGGGTATGCCGCGAGCGCGCGATACTCTTACAGGAGCGGATCCGGCACACAAACCGCGTCAAGGGTCTGCTTGCTGGACAAGGCATCACCGGCTTCAATCCGCTGCATAAGGACCGCCGTCAGCTGCTCGAAGCAGCTCGCACAGGGGACGGTCGTCCGCTTCCACTCCACCTGAAGGCCGAGATCCTGCGCGAAATCGAGCTGATCGAATTGCTCCTTCGCCAGATCGCCGATGTTGAAGCCGCTCGCGACGCCCTCGCTGAGCCGAAGGCAGCGAAGGCTTCGTCCCCGATCGTGCTCCTTAAGCAGCTCAAAGGCATCGGTCCAGAGATCGCCTCAGTCCTTTACCTCGAGGGCCTGTTCCGAAGCTTCGGCAATCGCCGCCAGGTGGCAGCCTATGCCGGTCTCGCGCCGACACCCTGGCGAAGCGGCACGGTCGACCAGGAACAAGGGATCTCCAAAGCAGGCAATCCGCGTCTGCGCAGCACCATGATCGAGTTTGCCTGGTTATGGCAGCGACATCAGCCTGCAAGCACCTTGAGCCGTTGGTTCCATTCCCGTGTCGGCAGAGAACGCGGGCGGATCCGTCGGATCGCAATCGTTGCGCTCGCCCGCAAACTCCTGATTGCCGTCTGGCGCTATGTGACACAAGGTGAGATTCCCGAGGGCGCCGTGTTGAAGGCCGCATAGCACGCGTGCGATCCACAACGTCCCCATAGTATCGACGGGGCAATTCCTCGTCGGATCTTGGTGGATGGGCCGCCTAACGTCCTGGCTGCAAGATGCCGCCATAAAGATTGGTCCCATCCTCCCGAGCCGTGACCTCGAGTACGAGGGATTTTGGTGTCGGCTGCTCCGTGCAGCGACCGGATGTGAGGTTCTGCGGCACGGTGCTGCAGCCGACCAAACGGCTCGAACCAAGACACCAAGACCTGATAGCGAACCTATCAGTGTGATCGAATGACCAGTTGACCCGGCCAATCCCATGTGAGGACGTTATGTTACACTATCCAACGCGATGAACGCGCTCGTCCCAAAAGCGGCTTCCCGGAGCGTCGCCGTGATGCCCGGTGCGGACCTTGTGCCGGCGGTGATCGCCGATGCTGGCGAGCATGCCGCCAAGCGCTTCCTCGAATTTTTCGCCGCGACGATCCGCAACAAGAACACCCGCATGGCCTATTACCGGGCCGCGTGTCATTTCTTCGCCTGGGTCGAACGGCACGCGATCGGCGGTCTTGCCGACATCGAGCCGATCCACGTCGCCGCCTATATCGAGGGGCTGCAGGACACGGCCGCCAAGCCGACCGTCAAGCAGCATCTCGCCGCGATCCGCATGCTGTTCGATTGGCTCGTCGTCGGCCAGGTGCTCGCCGTCAACCCGGCCCACGCGGTGCGCGGGCCCAAGCATGTCGTGCGCCGGGGCAAGACGCCGGTGCTGACCGAAGAGGACGCGCGCCGCTTGCTCGCCAGCATCGACACCACGACCCTGGTCGGGCTGCGCGACCGGGCGCTGATTGGCGTCATGACCTATGCCTTCGCCCGCATCGGCGCCGTCGTCGCGATGAAGGTCGAGGACTACTACCCGGCCGGCAAGCGCTGGTGGGTGCGCCTGCACGAAAAAGGCGGCAAGCGCCACGAGATGCCGGCGCATCACAAGCTCGAAGCCTTTATCGACGAGTATCTCGCCGCGGCAGGGATCCGCGATGACAGCAAGGGTCCCCTCTTTCGCACTGCGCGCGGCAAGACAGGCGAACTCACTGGAGATCCGATGAACCGCGTCGACGCCTACCGGATGGTGCGTCGACGCTCGGCCGAGGCCGGCTTCAAGATCAAGCTCGGCTGCCATGTGTTCCGGGCGACCGGCATCACCGCCTATCTCGAGGCCGGCGGCACGCTCGAGAATGCCCAGGCTATGGCCGCGCACGAAAGCCCGCGCACGACCAAGCTCTACGACCGCACCGGTGACGAGATCACCCTCGACGAGGTGGAGCGGATCAACATCTGACTAGGCATGGCGCATAGGCGTTGCAGTAAAGCACCATCCTGCGTGCGCCGCCTCGATCACCTGATTGAAGGCATCCGATGATGACGACCGCCCCAGCTGAACCGGAACAATATCTGAGCGGCGCGATCGCGCGGTTTGTTCACGAACTCCGCATAGACGGATTGCCGACTCCGGTGATCACGGTAGCGCGGCAGCATCTTCTCGATACGATCGGCTGCTGTCTTGCGGCAGCGGATCTCGACACCTCCCGAGCCCTTGGAGTTTGGCTCGCATCCGAAGGCGGTGCGGAACAGGCGACCGCGATCGGCGTCGATCGTCGGCTGCCGGCGCCGCAGGCCGCGTTCGTGAACGGACTTTTGGCGCGGTCGCTCGAATATGACGATATGGCAATGCCCGACCTGCATCCCTCCGGGGTAATTGCGCCGGTCGTGTTGGCTGTCGGCGAGTGGCAGGGCGCGACCGGGACGGAGCTGTTGACCGCGATTGCACTCGGCCTCGAGCTGTGCATTCGGATCGGGCGGGCCGGATACGATGCCGACAAGCGCACGTCACGGTTTTTGCAGCGCGGTCAGGACGCATCGGCGGATTTGCGGTGCTGTGGCCGGGGCGGCCGCGGCCGCGCGATTGCTTGGTCTCGATACGAGCCGGATTGCAGACGCAATCGGGATCGCTGTGAGCCTCGCCAGCGGTTCGCTGGAAGCCAACCGCTCGGGCGGCACGATCAAGCGTTTCCAGTCGGGCTGGGCCGCGAAATCTGCCGTCCAGGCGGCATGTCTTGCCAAAGCCGGCGTAGACGGCCCGGCCCAGGCGTTCGAGGGACGATACGGCTTCTATCGCTGCTTCCTCGACGGCGCGTTCGACGCCTCAGTGCTGGTGGAAGGACTAGGCGAGCGCTGGGAAGTTTGCAGTCTGCGCTTCAAGCCTTACCCATCCAACTACTATACCCATGCCGGCATCGACGCGGCATTGGCACTCTCTCGTCGCGGCATAAAACCGGAGCAGGTTCGATCCGCGGAACTCGCCGTCGCAACGCCGATGCTACGAACGATGGGCGAGCCGCTGGCGCGCAAACAGGCTCCAAGATCAGCATATGAGGCAAAATTCAGCGGTCCCTACACCGTCGCGTCGGCGATCATCGGTGGTACCGGCTTGGGTCTTGGCATCGATGACTTCACTGACCCGCTGGTCCGGGAGCCACGCCGTGCTACGCTGATGCAGCGCATCGCCGTCGTCGCTGACCCGCGCTGCGATGCCGTATTCCCGACCAGGCCCCGGCAATGACGTTGTCACGACAGCCGGCGAACGACTGCTGGAGGAGGTCATGGTGAACCGGGGCGGTCCTGACCGGCCTCTCGACGATGGCGAATTGGCAGCCAAATTCGAGGATTGTGCAAAGCGCGCTGCCCCCGCATGTCGCAGGATCACTGCGGCGAGCGATCGAGGACTTGCCTGCGGGCGACGCTGCGAGGCTCGCCGAGCTATTTCGGAGCGCGCGGTAATAACGGGCGGCCCCCCACATCGTTGAGAGATGGGCTGCTGATTGGGAGGCGGAATGGCAATGGTTGTTCAGCGCCGGAGGGTTATCGCCTCGCTTAGTTTTTTCCTCCTACAAACTAGGATTGGGAAAGCTGCGTTGCCTCAAGGGGTACAAGCCCGTCGCGTTCGGATTCAACTCGACGACGGCGCGCTCAAGCGAATCCCGGGGGATGAGCGTACGGACTTGCAAGTGAACCAGGATTCGTCCCCAACGGCGCAAGCTCTGATCAGGGCCACACCGCCGGGACGCGCGATCCCAATCATCTTTGTGGTTGTGGGTATCCTGTCGATACCCGTTATCTGGGACACAATTCGAGAGATGCTTCGGCGTGACTATTATGGCGGTGTGTTAATCGATGCACGCCAGACGCCTGCACTGATCACTTCTCAGCAAAGTTTGCCGGCTAACACGATTCTATTCATTGGCCCAGATGGGCACTCAACTCGATACGAGTCCACTGATGTCCCGGAAGACATTCTTCTGAAGATTGCTAAGGCACCATGACATGCCCCTATTCCGACCTCTTCGAGCATTAGGGTTTTTGGCAGCATGCCTGCTGTTGCCAGTAATGGTCGTGCCGGCGTCGGCCAAAGTACCCGACGATATCCGAGCAGCGCTCATGGGGCGCGGGCACGCCCTCCTGATCGGAGTGGGCCTCTACAAGGATTCTGCATGGACGCCTTTGCCCAGCGTCTCCGACGATGTTGCTGTCCTGCATAACAGTCTGGCGCCGCATTTTGCTACAGTGGAGACCCTATTAAATCCGACAGCCGAGGCTCTCTTCACGAAATTGCGCGAATTTCTCCTCGGCAAGTGGAATCGTAGCGATGAGCGTCTGCTGGTCTATTATGCTGGCCATGGATTCACCGACTTTAATCAGTATTCCAGAATAGATATGGGATACATTACCGGATCAGATACACCGGGATACATGAACGGCTGGGATGGTGCTGTCGCAAATGCTATCTCGTTCCAGGATATCGATGCGCTTAACCGCGAAACGCGAGTACGCCAGGTAATCATGCTATTCGATAGTTGCTTTTCGGGATCATTGTTCTCTACGCGATCTGGCAACGTTAAAGCGACGCACTACGATTACGAGAGAGCACGCGATGCTCTTTCCGAACCGGTTCGGTACTACATCACAGCTGGGGGCCCGACGGAGACAATTCCGGCAGTCAGCCCATTTGCGGATCTAGTCGCTCGCGGCCTTCGAGGCGATGCGGATTTCTATCATGACGGCTTCATCACTGGAGAAGAACTTGGACAATATTTACAGCGCTATATTCCCGTATATACTGATCAATCTCTTCACCCATTGAAAGGGCCTATTTTCGATACAAAGTTGAGCGAAGGCGAATTCATTTTCATGGCGGGCCTTGCTGCGGCCGCCTCGTTTCCAACAACTGATGCCCTTATCAAGGGCCCCGCAACGTATAAGCCTGCCACACCTGCTGTAATTCCGGTTCCACGTACGCTGACCGACCACACGGGTTATGTCGATTCCGTCGCGTTTTCGCCGGATGGGCGCACGCTCGCTTCGGGAGACTTTGACGACACCATCAAGCTCTGGGACGTGACAAGCGGCCAGCTGCTGCACACGCTGATCAACCACGGTCGTTATGTCATTTCCGTCGCGTTTTCGCCGGACGGGCGCATGCTCGCCTCAGGGAACGCTAACAAGACCATCAAGCTCTGGGACGCGCCAAGCGGCCAGTTGCTGCACACGCTGACGCTGACCGGTCCAACCAATGAGGACAATGAAGTTCGGTCCGTCGCGTTTTCGCCGGACGGGAGCACGCTCGCCTCGGGAAGCTGGGACAAGACCGTCAAGCTCTGGGACGTGACAAGCGGCCGGTTGCTGCGCACGCTGACCGACCACGCGGAGGTCAATTCCGTCGCGTTTTCGCCGGACGGGCGCACGCTTGCCTCGGGAAGCTATGACAACACCGTCAAGCTCTGGGACGCGCCAAGCGGCCAATTGCTGCGCACGTTGACCGCGCCGACCGGCCCTACCGACTCGGCTGGCCGTACCGACTGGGTCAATTCCGTCGCGTTTTCGCCGGACGGGCGCACGCTTGCCTCGGGAAACGGGAACTATGACACGACCGTCAAGATCTGGGACGCGACGAGCGGCCAGTTGCTGCGCGCGCTGATCGGCCATACCGCTTCCGTCTTGTCCGTCGCGTTTTCGCCGGACGGGCGCACGCTCGCCTCAGGGAGCCAGGACGACACCATCAAGCTCTGGGACGCGACGAGCGGCCGGCTGCTGCGCACGCTGACCGCGCTAACCGGCCCTCCCGACGGGGTCAATTCCATCGCGTTTTCGCCGGACGGGCGCACGCTCGCCTCAGGGAGCCAGGACATGACTGTCAAACTCTGGGACGTAGCGGCGATCACCGAAGCGAGCCGGTGAAGCGCTATTTCTTTCACACGAGCTGCGGGATCGGCCAAACGCCGCCCGATTTCCCATAACATCCGTTCCGCGACTTCAGTGTGTAACCGCAATATAGATGGGGTCACGGGCCGGCAGCCAACCGTGGTTGCGGCAGTGGCCGTCCCTCAGAGTGATGAAGTCAGAAACGGAGTCAGGCTTGGCCTGCTCCAAACATCAACGAGGGACGACCATGGAGCACTATGCCGGTATCGATGTGTCATTGGAAAGCGCCAGCCTGTGCGTTGTCGACGCGACTGGCCTTGTCGTAACCCTCGTGCCAAAAGTGACGATCTGAAAGTCTCGCGATTTCAAGAGGTTGCGTCTTAGGATCGGTCGCAACTCATTGATATAACGGGAGAGTCAGCTTTTTCAGATCGATGTGGATCTGGTTTCGCCCTGCAAGGTGATCAGGAAACCGATTCTGCTCCGGTAGATATGGTTCTCGCCTCGGCGGCGATGCGGCTGATGGTGGCACGGTGTACCCGGAAGATGCGGGCGATTTCGGCGCCGGCGCGGCCTGCGGCGAGCATCGCGAGGATCTCGGCTCTTTGCTGCGCCATGAGCTTGGGTCGCCGCCCGCCCGTTCGGCCATGGTCGCGGGCGGCTTTCAGCCCGGCGCGGGTACGCTCGCGCACCATGGCGCGCTCGAATTCGGCGAAGGATCCGAGCATCTGCATCATCATGCGTCCGGCCGGTCCGGAGGTGTCGATCGCCTCCGTCAAGGAGCGGAAGTTCGCGCCCGCCGCATCGATTTTCTCCAGGATGTGGAGGAGATCCTTGAGCGAGCGCGACAGGCGGTCGAGTTTCCACACGACGACGGCATCGCCCTCGCGCAACTGGTCGAGAAGCCGGTGCAACTGGGGCCGATCCCAACGGCCGCCGGAGGCTTTCTCCTCGTAAACTCTGGCACAGCCGACCGCCTTGAGGGCGCTGACTTGGGCCGAGGTATTCTGATCGTCGGCCTTCGAGACATGAGGTAATCGCGCGGCCGGCTTGGTGCCCGCACTCGCTTTCGGCCGCCGCGCTTGCTGAGATTGGCTCCGATATCGACCGCGGAGGACAGCCATGGGCTCGTATGTTGCACTCGACGTCTCGCTTCGCTCCACCAGCGTCCACATTGTAGATGAGGCGGGCAAATGTCTTTGGCGCGGCAAATGCGCGAGCGAGCCAGAAGCGCTCGCCGCCCTCGTGCGCAAGCGCGCACCGGAAGTTGTACGCGTCGGCCTGGAGACTGGGTTCCTCTCGACCTGGCTCTGCCATGGGTTGGCCGAGACCGGCCTGCCTGTCGTGTGCATGGACGCGCGCCATGCCAAAGCGGTGTTGTCGGTCAGGCCCAATAAAACCGATGCCAATGACGCCGAGGGCTTGGCGCAGTTGCTGCGCACTGGCTTTTTTCGCGAGGTCCGAGTGAAGTCGTGGGCGAGCATGCTGGTACGCAACCTTATCACAGCCCGGCGCCAGCTCGTGCGCACGCAGGTGGACCTTGCCAACCAGCTCCGTGGTATCTTGCGGACGTTCGGACTGGTTCTGCCGCCGGGGAGTGGCGGCGGTCGTCGCTTCGAGGTTGCTGTGCGCGAGCGCGCCGCCATGCGCCCGGGACTGAGCCTGATCATATTGCCGCTGCTTGAAACATGGCGCGCCGTTCGCGAGCGGGTGGCTGTGCTCGACAAAGCGGCGGTTGCCGCGGCGCGCCGCGACCCACGCTGTCGGCTGCTAATGAGCGCACCGGGTGTGGGCGCGATCACCGCGCTAACCTACGTCAGCACAATTGAAGATCCCCAGCTGTTTCAGGGCGCCCGGGCCGTCGGCGCTTGGCTCGGGCTCACCCCACGCCGTTACCAGTCCGGCGAAATCGACTCCATGGGGCGCATTACGCGCTGCGGCGATCCCTTGTTGCGCACCGCCCTATACGAGGCGGCCAATCAAGTATTAACCCGCTCGCACGCGGCGAGTGCGCTCAGGCGCTGGGGGCTAATGCTTAAGGCCCGGAATGGGCACAAAAAGGCCGTCGTCGCTGTGGCCCGCAAATTGGCTGTCATCCTGCACGCGATGTGGAAGACCGACGCGGTGTTCTGCGCCGAACCCGCGCGCGTGAGGACATAAGAAAACCAAATCTCCAGTTCCGCCTGCCCTGGCGGAGAGGCGTCCCCTGCCGGGACGTTGGTCAGGACCATCACGATATGCCCGCCGCGGCGAATAGACCGCGTTCGCTGACATTGTGAGGTCCGCCATCGGACATCATCGTGCGGCAGTGGCACAGACCCTGACCGCGAAGACAACCCTGAACCGGCAGAGCCTCGAGGCACGGCAAGCAGAAGAAAGTCGAACTACTTGACTGAGGAGGAGCGATTAGACAACGCGGGCGTAGCCGAGTAGCATGTCGCTCAGACCTGTTGCCTTTATCCCCGATTTGGCAACAGGATTTCGCACGGCGCAAGTCCTTGGTTCTGCGCCTTCAGCGTTTTCGCTGCATAGACGATCGTTTGTGAATCACCGGATGCGGCAATATCGACGCCGTTCGCTCGATCGGCGCGCGGTGAAATTTGCATATGGGGGCCCTGCTATTCCGGACGTTGTAGCCAACCCGTTAAAAGCGCGGCCGACCACGCGATGGGAGCATCGATACCTCGGCCAGGAGCAATTTCCCGAGACGCTGTCCGCGGTCGAGATCGAGCATTTCTTCACGCTCGACGAGGTCGAGCTTGTCTCGGTCCGGGAGCGCCGCGGCCCTTTGAACCGATTGGCGCTCGCCCTGCAGATCGGCTTTCTCAAACTAACCGGCAGGACGCTCAACTCGGTGGAGCTGATACCGCCGCAGATCCTGGATCACCTCGGCCGGCAGGTCGATTGCGCGGCGCCGCGGATCGCCTCGATCCGGGCGTTCTATCGCCGGCGTCATCGAACCCTATTCAAGCACCACGCCTCGGCACTCCGGCTGCTCAGACGCAGCGAACTCACCCCGCACGCGGAACGGGGACTGGTGGCCTATCTACGCCGGGAGGCGGCCGCTGTTTTCGACGATGCGGAACTCATGGCGCGCGCCCGATCGTGGCTCGTCGAGCATGATTATCTGCTGCTGCGCGAGCGTCACATCCGGCGTTTGGCGATCGCCGCGCGGCGGCATCAGCAGCAGGCGCTGTTCAAGCTTATTGCGGCGGCGATGCCGGCCGAGCGCGATCTGTGGGTGCCGCGCCTGTTGGCGCCGGTCGAGGAGGGCGGGATCAGCCGGCGCGAATGGCTGGACGCCGTACCGTCCAGCAGGTCTGCTCAAAGCCTCGCCGAGCAGATGGAGAAGGTCTCGTTTCTCAAAGAGTTGGGTGCCGACCGGCTGGCTATGCCGGAGCTGCCGCTCGCCGGTCTCGAATATTTCGCACGGCGCATGATGTCGCGGAAACCGGCGGCGCTGACGCGGATCAAGGATCCGCACCGCACGATCGAGGTGGCCTGTTTCCTGCGCCTCACGCTGTTACGTCTGACGGACGCGAGCCTCACGCTTCTCGACCACCAGGTCTCTGCCCTGTGGCACGGCGCGCGGGAACGGGTGCAGGAAACGCAGGCCGCCCGCTTGCGCCGGCTGCTCGGCGATCTTGCGGGGCTCGCCGATGATGAAACTCTCGACGCCGCGGAGCTGCGTTCGCGGCTCAAGAGCCTGATCACTCCTTTTGAACCGGAGCGCCAAGGAACCCAGGTCGCCTCTATTCGGCAGGAACTCGGGCGCAAATCCCAGGACCTGGCTCGGCTGCTGAAACTGGCGCGGGAGGCGCCGCTCGCGGTTCCGACCGATCATAAACTCGCCGCTGCCTTTGCCACGCTTGACGCCCTTTCCGGCTCGCCCAATGCGTTGCCCGACAACGCCGCACAGCCCTTTGGTCCTTCGTGGCAAGCGCTGACCGATCAGCCGGATCGTGCAGCAGCGCTCGGCTGCTATCGCGCGGCGACCCTGATGGGCTTGAAGCGAGCGCTGCGCAACCGCTCGGTGTCGGTCGATCACAGCCTGTCGTACCGGGCGCCGGAGAAGAAGCTGATCCCAGAGAAGCTCTGGCAGCGCGACCGGGGCCGCTTTATTCGCGACCTCAACCTGCCGGCCAGTTCGGAGAAATATCTTCAGCGCCTGGAGGCTGGGCTGAGCGCCGGGCTTGCCGCATTGGCCGAGGCAGTCGAGGCCGGTGCGGTCGCCATCGAGGGCGGCGAAGTGCGATTGCCGCGCCGCAAGCCAGCACCGAAGGACCCGCGCCTTGAGCCGGCGCGACAAGCGCTCGCCCATGCCCTCGGTGATGTCCAGTTTCCAGAAGTTCTGATCGAAATCGACGGCCTGACACGGTTTTCGTGGACCCTTCTTGGCCGCCCGGCCCGGTCGGAGCAGGAATTGGTGACGCTCTACGCCGCCCTCATGGGGCTCGGCTCCGATCTTTCCGTCGCCGAACTGGTGCGCATGGTGCCAGCGCTGGCGGCCGACAGCCTCGGGCAGATGATGCTGAAGATCGAGGCGGAGAAGCGGCTCCGCTCGGCGAATGACGCGGTGCTGCGCTTCATGCGCGCGCATTCCGTCGCCGCCCTTTGGGGACGCGGGCTGTTCGCCTCGGCCGACATGATGAGCCTGGAGGCGACGCGCTATTTGTGGTCGGCGCGGCTCGACCCGCGGCGCCGGACCTACGCGGTCGGGACCTACGCTCATGTCCTCGACCAATGGGGCATCCTCTACGATCAACCCATCGTCCTCAACCGCCGGCAAGCCGGCGCCGCGATCGAGGGCGCCTTGCGCCAGCGCCAAGTCGCGCGGATCGAGCGCGTCGCCGTCGACACGCACGGCTTTACGCATTTCGCGATGGCGCTCGCCAAAGCGGTCGGGTTCGACCTGTGTCCGCACCTGGCAAAGCTCAAGAAGCGGAAGCTCTATCTGCCGAAAGGGCTGGAAATCCCGCAGGTCTTGCGGCCGATCGTGGCCGAAACCGTCTCCCGCCGCGCCATCGCGCGAGGCTGGGAGGGATTTCTGCGGCTCGGCGCTTCGGTGAAACACGGCTGGGATTCGGCGACCTTAGCGCTCGACCGTTTCGGGTCGGCCGCCGCCGGCGACCCCGTCTACAATGCCGGCGACGGGCTGGGGAGGCTGCTGCGGACCCTCTATCTCTGCGACTATCTCAGTAACCCCCCGTTTCGCCTGGAGGTCCTCGATCTGCTCAACCAGGGCGAAGCGGTGCACAGCCTGCAGCGCGCGATCCACAACCGCATGATCACCGCAAAGCATGGACGCACAATGGAGCAACTCGGCACCATCTCGGGCGCCCTGACCTTGCTGGCGAACATCGTCATGGCCTGGAATACACATCGCATCCAGGCAATGATCGACGCGTCGCTCGGCGATCATCCCGACGAGGTGATGCGGCGGCTCGCGCCGATCGGGCACAAGCACATCAACCTGCGTGGCATTCTGACTTTCGATCTCGGCCGCCACAGATCGAGCCTGCTTCGGCAGGCGTCCTCGACTGCGTTGGAGCGCGTGCCCGGTTGAAAAAGCTGACTCTCTCGTAATATCAATGGGTTGCGCCCGATCATACGATGCAACCTCTTGAAATCGCGAGACTTTCAGATCGTCACTTTTGGCACGACGGTTACGACAAGGCCGGGCCGGGCTCGCCGGATTCGGGCGTCGCCCTGCCGGCCGTTGGTCCGGCTCAGGTGGAGTGCGTTCTTCCGGTGGGCGTACAACAACAGGTATGTTTCAAGCCCGACGGTGCCGCCAAATACAACGTCGCCGCCGCCTTCGCCAATAACCACGCCTTCAAGGTCATCGAGACGGCAACAGCGGACGGAACATTGCTGCGCGCGACGCCCTTCGGCGCTAATGGCTTTGGGGTGTTGCCGTTACTGGCGAACACCACCGTCAGCATCGCCAACAACAGCCCCTACCCGCGTAACACCAGTACCAAGGTTCTGTTCACCTTATTGCACCCGACGGAGGATTTTCTGTGCGAGGTCCGCATCCACAATCCCTACTTTCCCGATGATTGGCGCAACCACACAAAATGCACCTGGACCGGGCTGAATTCGTGGCTGGCCAGATTTACCAACTATGGCGACCGTCCGGTCGACGTGAACGAATGGTATGGCGGCGCCCGGCACGGCCGCACCGAAGTGCCGCTAGGGCAGTCGATCGTGATGCCCTTGCACGCTCAGGGCGAGTATTATGTCGGCGCCGGCGGGCCGATGCAGCCCGGGCAGACGATCAAGCTGACCGTGACCGACTACCAGATCGCCAATCAGCTCAGAGAGTTGTGGGTGCGCGATAGCGCGCAGATCCAGCCCAGTGACGACACACTCGCGGTGAATTTGAGCCCTTATCCGATACGCCTGAGCTGGTGCTGCAATGGCGACGATCAGGTTGAGGTGCCACTCCCGCCCTACGGGCGCGTCGAAACCCCATATGCTCTCGGCCGGGTCATTACCGGGCAGAAAAACTATGGCAATGGCGAGGTGGCGCGGGTGGTGTTTCTTGATCCGGGCGGCATTGTGGGGGAGACCTACCACATCAAGACGCCGCCCGGGACCGACCTCCTCCATCCAATAGCAATTGTTCAGGTGCTGGGGCAGCAATATCGCAGCGTCAAACTCTTGAACCGCGGGCCCTACCCAGTAGCGCTGACGTCGTGGTTCATCCCGGGTTTTGTTTCCGTCGGCTATCTTCGGCTCGGCGTGGGCGACACCGGAATCCTGCCGCTTTACGACATCGGCGCACGCAGGGCGGCGATGATGATCACGGCGTTGCTCAGCCCGACGACGCCGAACTTGATCACCACCGTCCTAGCCAGCGACTGGGAGCTGTGCCGGCCAAATAATTGCTACGGGTCCTTTGCCGGGACGGTGAGCTCGCTCACCGGCAGCGCCACCGGTCTAACGACCGGCGAACTTCGACTGCAGATGCGGGGCCGTTTGAGGCTTACGCGCTCGACTCGCGGGATCGATCTCGCCCGCGCCAATATCGACTTGCTCGACCTGCTCGACGAGGGTTCCGGGGCCGGCGAGCTGGCCGAACTGGCGCTGCCCGGCGGCGTGCGGCTTGTGCCGCGCTGGAGCCGCGGGCCGACCACGCTGTTTTCCGAAGTTCCGCCGCCCGGGGCGCAGCCCATCCTTCGGATCCAGGTCACGCGCCGTGGGGACAGTCTCGATTTCTTGCTGAACCTGGCTGCGAGCGGGCTTGCCGAGACACCCGAGCTATGCTCGCCGACAAACCCGACTGTCACCGATCTCGCTAGCCGATTGGTAATCTACGACAGCCGGGGCCGGCTCCTGGACGCAGGCACGAACGAGCCTTGGGAATGCATCGGCGAGCCGCACGAGCCGAGCGCGCTGCTGCTGCAATAAGAACTTGGCCGAGCGAATTTTGTCCGTCGCAGAGCCACTCGCAGTCTTCCGGGCAAAGCCACTCATACCAACCTGATTAGGTGCTGACCTGCGCGAGCCAAGGGTAAGAGCACAACGAGCGGATGCGGCCGGTTTCGCTGAGCAGCCAGTTCCAGGCATCACAGCAGCCATTGATGATGTCTTCGGTGGTG
>Ga0335074_10008771_pt1 | contig 14066 bp, 12 predicted proteins | sample Lox_Sample_23_FD_206715 | JGI IMG/M metagenome (GOLD analysis project Ga0335074, IMG submission 206715) | Soil microbial communities from Loxahatchee National Wildlife Refuge, Florida, United States - Lox_Sample_2.3 | ecosystem: Environmental > Terrestrial > Soil > Wetlands | place: USA...
CGCGGGCGATCGTGGTGAGCTGATCACCTACTGCACGATCGGCGGGCGGGCCAGCACCGCCTGGTTCATCCTCAGCTACCTGCTCGGGCATGATCACGTCCGCGTCTACGACGGATCATGGGCGGAATGGGGCCGGATGACCAGCACTCCCGTGGAGCAGGCATAGCACCCTTTTTGCCTAACGCCAGTACCGGGCCGGTGGCCTGGGCTCGTCCGCCGCGGTCTGGTCAGGCGGGCACGCTGGGGGCGGTCCGGGCGTATCCGGTGGCCGCCTCGAACGCGGCCGCGACGCTGAGCAGCTGCCAGTCGGCGCGGCGGCGGCCGACCAGTTGCAGGCCGACCGGCAGGCCGTCCGGGGTGAACCCAGCGGGCACCGAGATCGCGGGCAGCCCGGTGACCGAGATCAGGTATGCCGACCTCATCCAGTCCAGGTAGGTTTCCTGCGGCACGCCGTCGATCTCGTGCACCCAGTCCAGGTCCACCGCGAACGGCGGTACCTGGCTCACCGGGCAGGCCAGCACATCGAATTCGGTGAAGAACGCACTGATCCGGTCGGCCAGCGCGGCCCATAGGACGGTGGCCCGGCTGAGGTCAGCCACGGTCAGTTCCAGCCCGCGTTCGGTGTTCCAGGCCACGTTCGGGCCAAGGCTGCCGGGGTCGGCGCGCAGCAGTGCGCCGAACCCGGTGGCGAACCGCAGCGCCCGCCAGGTCCGGAATACCTCGTCTCCGCCGGCCAGATCCGGGGTCGCGTCGCTGACCTGGCCGCCCAGGTCGGCTAGCACCCGGCGCGCTGGGGCCAGCGTGGCCCGGACCGCCGGGTCGACCGGCAGCCCCAGGTCAGCGCTCCACGCCACCCGCAGCCCGCTCAGGTCCTGGGCCAGTAGCCGCCGCACACCGCCCGGTTCGGCCAGCTGGGGCGGCGGGGCGTCGAGGGCGAGGGCCGCCCGCGGGTCCGGCCCGGACTGGACCGCCAGCAGCAGCGCAACGTCCGCGACGGTCCGGGCCATCGGCCCCTCCACACCCAGGGTGTCGGCCGGGTCGGTGACCGGCCACCGCGGCACCCGGCCGGGCGAGGGCCGCAACCCGACCACGTTGCAGAAACTGGCCGGGTTGCGCAGCGATCCGCCGAGGTCGCTGCCGTCGGCCAGGCAGACCATCCGCGCGGCGAGCGCCGCGGCCGCCCCACCGCTGCTGCCGCCCGCGCTGCGGCTCAGGTCATACGGGTTGCGGGTGGCCCCGAATACCCGGTTCACGGTGTGCGAGCCCGCACCGAACTCGGGCACGTTGGTCTTGCCGAGACTGATCGCGCCCGCGGCCGACATCCGGCTCACGATGAGCTCGTCCTGCTCGGGCACGTGCTCCGCGAACAGGGGCGACCCGTAGGTGGTGCGGACTCCTGCCGTGTCCACGAGATCCTTGTGCGCGACCGGCAGCCCGTGCAGCAGACCCGGTTCCCCGCCCTGGGCCAGGGCCTGGTCGGCGGCCGCCGCTTTCGCCATGGCCTGCTCGAAGGTGCGGGTGATCACCGCGTTCACGGTCCCGTTGGCTGCCTCGATGCGCGCGATGTGGGCCGCGATCACGTCCCGCGCGGAGACGTCCCGGCTGCGCAGCATCCCGGCCAGCGTGATCGCGTCGTTCTCCCACAGGGCCGCCACCCGGAAAGCCTAACCAGGCTCGCTGTCCGGCCAGGCACCTCTACCGCTTCTAGCCGATGAGCGGAAGTCTGTGCCCTCGCCACGGCGCTATGACGTCAGGTGCTGGGCGCTGGTTTGGCAACCCCTCACCGGCCCAGGTCCATGGTTGCTGCCACGCAGGCTGCGGACTAATTCGCATGGCACATATTAATTGAGGCCTATTACTGCACCAAAGAGAACAAGGGCATTGATGATGCCTATAAAGATCCCGGTGGCCCAGAATGCAATACTAGCCCTTGCGCTCTTGTCCTGCTGGGCCGCAGTGGCAATCAACGATACAGCGAACCACGCCAGAGCCATCACAAACGGTGTCCATTGACCAGAGAAGTCGCTTGAGCTGATGGCCTTTAGAGCTTTCCAGGCGATCGTTATGGCCCCCGTGATGGCGGCGAAGTTGGTTAGCGACTGAACAGTTAGGAATTCGCTGACTGACGTTTGCTGGTCCGCGCTGACCCCGAGGGTCTGTGAGTTGGTCGGATTGTTCGCCTGCGCGGATGTGAAGAAGGCGTCAACGAATCCCATGGTTACTCCCCCCAGCGCTGACCTGAAGCCGAATCAATCAGCAAGTCAGCGCACATAACTTCAGGCAATGATAAAACCGGCCCCCCATTAAGAATTCGCTGCGGGCGGACATTTGGTCAACTAGCTGAAGGGATATAGAATGCTAACCTGGGGGTCGGCTCATGCTGGGGCTAGACGGTCATCTGACCGATGGCTGACTGTCGGTTTTAACCGGCAAATCGGGGCCATGCATTTCTGTGCTGCAAGCGCGGGTACGCGGTGAGATTGCCGTTCAGGTGGGCATGACCAGCCAGCTGCCGCCGACGGCAACCGCCGCGAGGGTGGCTGCCAGCCAGAGCAGGAACCAGATGACGCGCGGGATGAGGGTGAGTTGGCTAAGTGTTTGGCCGTCGCCTGATTGAGTGCCCCTGACCAGGATGCCGCGAACTCCGGTCAGGAGAAGCAGCCAGGCGATGGCGTAGGCTGCGACGGTCTGAGCCAGCGGGGGTGTGTAGCGGGCAAGGACGTACACCAATCCGGCGGTCAGGGGGACTGTGACCAAGCCGAAAGACCAGTGCATCAGGAGGAAGAGAATCCCGAGCAGAAGGAGAGTTATCCACAGCGCCGCCACGATGTACCCGTGCTGGATGAGTTTCGCTGCGCCGAGACCGAAGGAGCTGGGCCCGACGTAGCCGACGAAAGCGGCGATGACGCTCACCAGGCATCCGCCTTGCTTCTTAGCCTTCGTTGCGCCTGAATTGGCGGGGTCGTGGTTCAGTTTTATGTAGTCGACTTGGCGGCCCAGCAGCGCATCCGCCACCGCATGAGCTCCTTCATGTGCCATCACCGCACCATGGCGAACGAGCTGCCAGCCCACGCCCGTTATGACCACACCAAGCGCAGCCACCCCGACAACAACTGCTGCCGGGGCCGGCAACGGGGACTGCGTCACGAGCACACCTGGAACATAACGCTCCTATTCACCGATGGCTATCCGTGACCCGTGATTTCTTCGCGTGGGCATGGACCGCCCGCTTTGAAAACGCTGTCACTACCGCCCGACTGAACCGGACGGCGACACTGTGGCCCACTCAGCATTCCGAGCGAACCGGGCCCACTCAGAGCCGGCCGAAGCGTAATAACGGTTAGCAGTTGGAGAATTGTGCTCAGGCATGCCCGCGAGACAGTGGCAGACCGCGATCGCGAGCCGGATGGTCCGGTGGCTTTGGCGCAGGCCGGCCGGATCATCTTGCCATGCCTTGCGCTCATGCCAGGCTGTGACCAGCGTCTGCTGGCAGCCGTCCGGCTGGCCGGGAGTGGATGGCTGATGCTGGGTGGGCGCGCCGGAGATGAGGAGCTGGGCATGATTCGCCGTGACACGTTGAGTGAGTACGCCCGGGGGTCGCTGTGGGTGATGCCGACCTTTGCTGTTGCCGCTGCTTTGGCTGTCGGCTCGCTGTTGTCGCAGGTCACCGTGGGGGTTCACTCTCCGCTGGCGTTCCAGGGAACTCCCGACGACGCCCGTAACCTGCTGATTGCGATCGCTGGCACGATGGTGACGGTCATCGCGCTGCTGCTGGGGCTGACGGTAGTGGCGCTGCAGCTCTCGTCCACCCAGTTCTCGCCCCGGTTGCTGCGAAACTTCCTGCGTGACCGGCCCAACCAGATCGTCCTGAGTGCCTTCGTCGCTACTTTCGCCTACAGCGCCGCGGGGCTGTACACGGTGGGCGTGTCCGGCGGTAGCCGGACCGCTAGTTTTCCCCGGCTCGCGGTGAGTGGGGCACTCGTGCTGCTTTTCGCCAGCTTGGGCCTGCTGGTGTTCTTCGCCGACCACCTCGTCCATTCCATCCAGGTCGACGCGATCATGAATGCGGTGCAGCGCAACACCCTCAGGGTGGTCCGTGACGGGCTGCTGGCCGGGGGTCAGGACGCGACCGCACCCCCGCCCGGGGCGACAGCGATCCTCTGCCGCCACTCGGGCTACGTCCAAGCGGTGCGGTGCCACACACTGCTGTCTCACGCGGCCAGGCACGGGGCATGCCTGCGGCTGCGGCCCCGGATCGGCGAGCACGTGGTCGCCGGGACGACGCTGGCCTGGATCTGGCCTGCGGCACCTGGCCATCCCGCGCTGGACCCACAGTTCTTCGCACAGGTCCTGGACACCGGAGTCCGGATCGGATTCGAGCGGACCCTGGAGCAGGACGCCGCTTTCGGCATCCGCCAGCTGGTCGACACCGCGTGCAAGGCGCTGTCCCCGGCGGTCAACGACCCCTACACCGCGGTCCAGGCCATCGACCACCTATCGGTCATCTTCTGCGCACTCGCCCAGCGGCCGCTCGGCAACCATGTTGCCCGCCACCCCAGCGGCGCGGCAGTGATCGTGCCCGGACGCCGATTCCCCGAATACCTCGCGGTCATGTGCGGCCTCATCCGCCGGTACGGCAATCACGAGCCAACCGTGGCCGACGCGCTGCTGCGGCTTTTGCGCGCCTGCGCCGACGTGGCCGGGAATAACCCAGAACTGTGCACCGCGATCACTGAGCAAGCGCGCATCATCATCGCCGACGCCGAACGGGAAATCCCCCAGCCCGCCGACCTGGCTTCCCCCCGCTCCGCAGCACAATCGGTGTACCAGGCCGTTGCCACGCACCTGCCGCAGCACGGCAACGACCAGGCAACTACACCTTCACCGCCTGCCTGACATCCATCAGCCATCAGCAACGACCCTGGTCATCGCCTGGTGTGTCGCAAACGGATGGGACAAGGAGACGTGCCCTACCCCGGCGGCCCCGGAAGGACTGCTTCGTGGTCTCACTCGTGCGTCAGCACTGTGTGGGGTTCTGAGTCCGAACTGGCCACGCTCTCCTCACTATGGCCCCGCTGCGCGGCGCGCTCGGCGAAGAAGTATGCCCAAGGGCGAACTCAAGCTGCCTGGAGTCCGTCCAGGCCAGCCCACGGCTGCGCACCCCGGCGCCCTATGCGCGGTGGGTGTCTCTCCCGCCGGAGAGAGTGATCGTTTTCGCTGCGCATCGCCGCCGCTGAGTTCATCACGTGGGATACCTGGGCGCGGCATGATGACGGTCCACCGCTGGACCCCGCTCAGCACCTACAGCCGGACCACCCGCAGCTGCCCGTAATCCAGACGCGCAAGGCCAGTCCGCCAGCCGTCCCCGGTCCCGCCGGTCGGCGGGGACCGGCGGCCGTCCGTGCCGCGAACGGATCACCCCGATCTGCACGGCCGCCCGTCAGCCCGGCATCGACCGCGAAGCCGCGCCGATAACGAAGCCTCTTTGTGTCAAGGGGTTTGGTGGGGTTCTTGTCACGGGCCTGACCTGGCCGGGGGCTGCGGGTCGTAGGGTGGGGGCGGGTCCGGGAGTGGCTTGGCCGAAGAGCCGGTGTCTGGGGTGTGAGCCGGTCGCGCTGGCGATGGAGTCGTTCCCCTTCTGCCCTCCCGGGCTCCTCAGCGCGAGCCTGCCGCAGCCCGGCGGGTGTCCGCTTGGAGCTGGGCGAAGATGGCGTCGCTGACGCGGCGCTTGAGCGCGCGGAGAGCTTCTTTGGGGGTCTTGCCCTCGGCCAGTTTCCGTTCGTAGTAGGCGCGGCCCTCGCTGTGGCGGTAGCGGATCTGGGTGACCGCGGCCATGTGGATCACGTGGTTCAGCCGCCGGTTCCCGCGCCGGGATAGCCGGTAGATCTTGCGGCGGCCCGAGGACACTTCGATCGGTGCAGTGCCGTTGTAGGCGGCGAAGTGGTCGCGGCCAGGGAAGCGGGCCACGTCGCGGACGTCGCCGATCACGGTGGCGGCGACGACTGGGCCGACGCCGAAGATGCTGGTCAGGGTGGTGCCCGAGGCGCGCACCGCTGCGTTCAGCTTCTTCTTGGTCTCAAGGAGCTGGGCGTCGATGCGGCGCAGGTCATCAAGGAATGCCGCGGCGAGCTCACAGCGGGCTGCCTCCACTGCGCCTGGCGGAGTGATCGATTCGAGGAGCCGGGCAGCATGACCTGCGGTGATCTCCTTGGCCACCCCGCCCGCCACCAGCTCGCACAACACCGCATGCAGCCGGCAGGCAACCTGGGTCCGGCTCCGGCCCAGGTCGCGGTGGCGCTTGGACCATACCTTGAATACCGCCGCGTGATCATCGGGGGCGACCTGGCGGCGGGCCGGGGAGCGCAGCGCCGCGATGGCCACCGAGCGGGCATCATTGGGATCGTTCTTGTTCGTGTCACCGCTGGCCAGCAGCCGGACCCGGGCACCAAGCTTGGGCTGCACATCGACGACCTGCTCACCGGCTGCCACCAGCTGCTGGGCCAGCAGATGCCCCAAGCCGGCGGCGCCCTCGACCGCCCAGACCCGCTGCGGCCACGCCGCTGCCCACGCCAGCAGCCGATCAGCCTGAGCGGCGCAGGCCCGCACCCGCACCTCACCCAGCGGCTCCTCAGCGGTGTCGATCGCCACCGCGGTGTGCGAGCCCTTGTGCGGGTCCACCCCGATCATCACTGCCGCCATGACCAGCCCTTCTCTGGGACGCAGGTGACCGTGGCGGGCATGCCTTATTTCAGGACCCTGCTGGCTACGCGCCTCTTTCGAGCCACGCCACGGCAAGAGAACCGACAGGCTGGCACGTCGTTAATAAGCCAGGCTGTACCCAGCCGGCAGGCGGTTCGAGAGCCAGCCCATCGGACCCTCTGGACACTACGGCCACAACCGCAGCTCCTGAACCAATCCTTCAATAAGGCCGGCTCTGCAGGGTTCGAACGGGCCCGCTGGACCTGGGACGAGTTCGCCGTGCTCACATGGAACTCACACGGCGTTCGCACGGGGTGCGGAGGGGGTGGCCGTAGGGTGCCTGCGTGAGCGTATCCTCAACACCCTCACCTGCTGGCACTGCGCCGGATCGGGGGCGCCGGGCGCGGGTGGCGGCGCGGACCCGGCTGGACTTCTGGTTCGACGGCGTCATCCTGGTCGGCTACACGGTCGCGTACAGCTATGGCTGGACCGGGGTGGTCATCCACGAGTGGCTGGGCATCGGGCTCGGGATTGCCTTGCTGCTGCACCTCACGCTGCACTGGGACTGGGTCGTCCGGACGACCAGGCGGCTGCTGCGCCCGAGTGGCCACGACAAGCTGATCTGGGCGGTCAACCTCGCGCTGCTGTTCGCGATGACGCTGTGCGTGGCGTCCGGCATCGCGATCTCCCGGGTCGCGCTGCCCGAACTCGGGATCTATACGCTGCAGAGCCCGTTCTGGTACCGGCTGCATGTCCTCACCGCGGAGGTGACGGTCGGCCTCGTCCCGGTGCACGTGGCCCTGCGCTGGCGATGGATCGCCGGGGTGGGCCGTCGCCTGCTGGCCTGGCGCCCGGCGCGGCGGCCGCGGTGAAATTCCTCCGGCAGTTCGCCGCCATGGCGGCAGTGGTTGCGGTCGTGGTGCTGGGCGGGCTGGCCTGGAACCACTTCGCGCCCTCCCTCCCGGGCGAAGGCCCGGCCGGGGGCGGCCGGACGCTGGTCGCGCGGGGTCACATCGTGCTGCCCAGCGGAAAACCGCGCCCGGGTGCGCGGCCGGTGCCAGGTGGCAAGCTGCCGCCGGGCGTCGTGACCGTCACCCCGCGGAATAACGGACCGGGCATATCCCTGATGCTCGGCGGCCTGCTCGAGCCGGTGAACCTGGCCGTGCTGCGGCACACCGCCTTCCTCGAGGCGGCCGTGATCGCCGCAGTCGTGCTCCTCGACATGGGCTACCGCAGACTCCGCCGGGCCCGCCGCGCGAAAACGTAGCCACCGGCCACTGACCTAGGGTGGCGTGGTGGCAGACGACGAAGTGCACCTGGCCGGCAACGTCGGGGGAGCGGTCCGGGTTGGCGACACGGTGCACCGGGCCACCGGGTCATGGACCCCGGCCGTGCACGCGCTGCTCGGTTACCTGGCCGATCGCGTCCCGCACATTCCCCGCGTCCTCGGCTACGACGACCGGGGCCGCGAAGTGCTGTCCTACCTGCCCGGGCACGTCCTCGACGAGGACCGCGAACTGCTCAGCGCCGGCCAACTCCAGGCCATGGTCCGCTGGACCCGGGCCTTCCACGACGTGGTGACCGGCTTCGCCCACCCTGGGCCGTGGCGGTACTGCCCGTTCCCTGAGCCGACCTTGATCGGGCACAACGACATCGCCCCTTACAACGTGTGCTTTGCCGGCGACGACGTCACGGGCGTCTTCGACTGGGACATGGCAGGGCCGACGACCCGGCTGCTGGAACTGGCGTTCATTGCCTGGAATGGGGTGCCATTGTGGCGCGATACCGGAGCGGAGAGCGCCGCAGAGCGGCTACGGATCATTGCCGCCAGCTATGGCGGGCCGGACGCGGGCCAGATCCTGCACGCCGTGCCGCAGCGGATCCGGACCATGCTGGACTGGATCCCGGCCGCGGCCGCGGCGGGCGACGCGGGCATGGCGCACCTGATGACGGTCGGCGAGCCCGGCCGCTCGGCGGCCAGCCTGGCTGGCCTGCTCGACCGGCTCCCGGCCATCGCCCGGGAGCTGGCGGGGGCTGACCTCACTCGTGGCGGGTGACGCGGCGGCGCACGCCCTTACGTGACAGTGGTCGCTGTGCGAGTTCGGGCGCGGGACGAGATAGCGCGGCGGCGGGCATGACCAGTTCAGCTGCCGCGGCCGCTAGCAGGCCGGTCCCCAGCAAGGCGCTGCGGTCGATGCTGATCCCGCTGGCGCTGGCTCAGTTCATCTGCAGCTTCGCGGGCTCGAACATGAACGTCATGATCAATGACATCAAGGATGACCTGCACACAACGGTGCAAGGCGTGCAGGTCTGCATCACGCTGTTCCTGCTGGTCATGGCGGCCCTGATGATCCCGGGCGGGAAGCTGACCGACCGGTACGGCCGGAAACGGCTGTTCATGCTCGGGCTGGGCATTTACGGGATCGGTGCGGTGCTCAGCGCGGTCTCGCCCGGGCTCGGTGTGCTCATCCTGGGCAACTCCATCTTCGAGGGCGTCGGCACCGCGCTGCTCATCCCGCCGGTCTACATCCTGACGACCATGCTGTTTACCGACATGAAGTCCCGGGCCTGGGCGTTTGGGCTGATCAGCGGCATGGGCGGGATCGGCGCCGCCACCGGCCCGCTGATCGGCGGGGCCATCACCACGGCGATCACCTGGCGGGCCGCGTTCATCTTCCAGGCCATCATCATCGTGATCATCGTGCTGCTGGCCCGCAGTATCAAGGATCCGGTACCCGCCGACCCGGACCGCCCGTTCGACATCGTGGGCGCCATCCTGTCCGCCGTGGGCCTGGTCGTCCTGGTCGGCGGGATCATGGCGGCCGACCAGAACCTGGGGCTGATGGCGCTCCTGCTGGTGGCCGGGGCGCTCATCCTGGCCGGTTTCTTCTTCTGGATCCGTGCCCGGGAACGGGCCGGGAAGGAAGCCCTGCTTTCTACCGTGCTGTTCCACAACCGGGTGTCCAACCTGGCCCTGGTCACCCAGAACGTGCAGTGGGCGGTGCTGCTGGGCACGTCGTTCGTGGTGTCCGCGTTCCTGCAGGTGGTCCGGAAGTACAACGCGATCCAGACTGGTGTCATCTTCACTGCCGCCACGGTGGGCATCCTGCTGTCCTCGCTGGCCGCCGGGCGGCTGGCCAAGCGGTACCGGCAGCGCACCCTGATCCTGGCCGGCTTCGTGATCACCATCGTCGGCATCATCGTGCTGCTGGTCATGGTCAAGGGCCACCCGGGCGCCTGGTACTTCGCGCCCGGCCTGTTCCTCATCGGCCTGGGCGTCGGCGTGATGCTCACCCCGTCGGTCAACGTGGTGCAGTCCGCGTTCCCGGAGAACCTGCAGGGGGAGATCTCCGGGCTGTCCCGCAGCGTGTCCAACCTGGGCTCCTCGATCGGCACCGCGATCGCGGGCACGATCCTGGTGGCCGGCCTGGGGGACCCGAAACGCGCCTACGGCGTCGCCATGATCGTGCTGGCGTTCATCGGGCTGATCGGCCTGGGCGCGGCCCTCCGGCTACCTGCCGCCGATCCGGTGCCGGAAGCCAGCAGCCGGTCGCCAGCCGGGTGAGGGTCAGCCCCGGACCCAGGCGCCTGCCGCCGGGACCCGCCGCCACTCCTGGGCGGCCAGGCCCTCGGTGTGCAGATCGTCATAGAGCCCGTCGGACATGATGACGGCCAGCCGCTGGCAGCCGGCCACGGCATGGTGAATGGCCGGGTCGCGGAGCAGCGCGCGGACCCGTAATGGTGCGGCGCCACCGAATCCTTCGCCCTGAACTTTGGTTATCCCGACGTGGAACGCCATCTTCGCGGGCGCGTCCGCGCCGGGGCGGGCCGGGCACAGTGCTTCCACCGCCCAGGTCAGCCAGCGCACCACCGCGGCTTCGTGGATTCCCGGTGGTGCGAAACCCATCTCGACACCATCGAGTGTCTGGGCACTCAGGAATAACTCGCTCCCATCACGAAGCCGGCAGGCCCTGGTGAGCAAACCCGGTGGGCAGGTCAGGGCGGCGACGCACATCCGGCGGACTCCGGGTTGCGGCTGGCTCATTGCGGCACCTCCGGGCAGGCGGGCAAAGTGACCGGACAGCCCCTGCTACTGTCCGGTCACTCTTTGATCCTGGCCGAGCGGATAATGCGGCACGCCATCAGAAGATGGGATCCTGGGAGTCATGACAGCACGGGAATGGCCAGCGGGAAGCCTGCTGGCCAGCCTGTCTCCGGCGTCCCGGGACCGGTTTCTGCGGCTGGGCAGCCTGGTCCAATATCCGGCCAGCAAGACGCTGATCCGCGAAGGCGACTACTCGCGATTCGTCGTGGTAATCCTCGATGGCGTGGTCAAGGTGACCGGACATGTTTCTGGTGGCCGGGACGCGCTGCTGTCAATCCGGATGTCCGGCGATGTGGTGGGCGAATTCGCGGCGCTGGACGAGGGACCCCGCTCGGCCAGCGTGGTCACCTGCGGCGCGGTGGTGGGGCGCGCCATCAAGGGCAGCGAATTCCTGGACAGCTTGCGGCGCGACCCTGACCTGTCCCGGGCGGTGAGCAAGTCGGTGGTGGCCAAGACGCGGTCTGCTGACGCGCGGCGGATCGATTTCCGCGAAGGCAGCATGCAGATCCGGCTGTACCGGGTGCTCTATGAGATCGCGGTGACGTACGGCACGGCGGCCGGGAACCGGTCGGTGATCCGGTGGCCGCTGACCCAGCCGGAACTCGCGTCGCTGGCCAGCGCGGCGGAACCCAGCGTGCACCGGGTGCTGCGCGACCTGCGGACCCAGGGGATCATCGCCACCGGCTACCGCCGGATCACCGTGCTGGACCTGGCCCGGCTGCACGCCCTCGGCTACCCGGGCGGCGAGCCTCAGGCCGAGACCTGATCCAGCCAGCTGGCGATGCTGCGGGCCAGGGTGGGCATCGGCAGCGAGCCGTTGTCCAGGATGGCGCCGTGGAACGCAGGCAGTGAGAAGGCCGGGCCGAGCCGCTGCCGGGCCTCGTCCCTGATCCGCAGGATCTCCAGCTTGCCGGTCAGGTAGGCCAGGGCCTGCCCGGGCATCACCAGGTACCGGTCGATCTCGGCGGCCAGGAATTCCGGTGGCATCGGCACATGCTCGGTCATGTAGCGGAGGGCCTGCTCGCGGCTCCAGCCGAACGCGTGGATGCCGGTGTCCACCACCAGCCGGGCGGCCCGCATCAGCGACGTGCTGATCGAGCCGAGCAGGCCGCGTTCGTCGGCGTACAGCCCGGTCTCCTCGGCTAGCTGCTCCGCGTACAGGCCCCAGCCCTCGGAGAACACCGGCAGGCTGCGCTGCCGCTGCAGGTCGGGCAGGCTGGTCAGTAGCTGGAGGCGGGAGAGCTGGAGGTGATGTCCCGGCACCGCCTCGTGGAAGGCCACCACTTCGATGTCCCAGCCGGTGCCGGCCGTGGGCCGCTCGGTATTGAACCAGAAGGTGCCGGGCCGCCCGCCGTCCTGCCGGGGCGGGGTGTAGTGCGGTGCGGTGCCGCTCACCGCCACGACGTCCGGCATCGGCGTCACCGCGCACGGCGGTGGCAGCGGCGCCGGGAAGAATTCCGGCGCCTGGGCTTCGGCCCGGCGCACCGCCGCCACGGCCTGGCGCACCGCCTCGTCGGCGGGCAGCTGCCCGGCCGAGTCGCGCAGCGCGGCGCGGACCTGGTCCAGCCCGGTCAGCCCCAGGCCGGCGCCCAGCCGCACGGCCCGGTCCTCCAGCGCCGCGACATGGTCCAGCCCGGTCTGGTGCAGTGCCTCCGCGGTCAGCGGCAGGGTGGTGTAGATCCGGATCGCCCGGGTGTAGTCCTCGCCGCCGCCGGGCAGGTAGACGAGCCCGGCCTGATCGCTCGGCCGGGCCCGGGGCAGCAGTTCCCGGACCGTCGCCACCCAGCTGGCCAGCGCCGGGTGCACGATCTGCTCGGCCGCGGCCCGGCGCTCCGCCTGCCACGCCGCCGCGCGTGGCCAGCCTTCAGGTGGCCGCGGGGCCAGCACCGGGCTGCTGTCCGGCGCGGCCAGCACACCCTCGGCCCAGCTGATGGCCTGCTCGGCCAGCGGGGCAACCGGCAGCCGTTCCTTGGCCGCCCCGGCCCGCAGCCGCTGGCTGAGCTGATCCAGCCAGCGGCCGCTGCGCCGCAGCCGGGTCAGGTAGGCCTCGGCCGCGTCCTCGTCGACCAGGACGGTGCGGGCTGCCACGGCCAGGAACGTGGCTGGCCCGGCGTACTGCATCGAGGTGACGGTGTGCTCCGCCGGGGCGAGCGCGATGCCCGCCAGTTCCTGGGTGACCGCCTCCCGGGTGCAGTCGGCGGTGACCGCCTCGGCGGGTGTCAGCGGCCCGGCCGCAATCGCGTCCGCGTCGGTCAGGTACTGCTCGAGCTCGGCCTGCCAGGCCTGCTGGCCCGCCTCGCTCTCGTCCGGGACCCGGTCGTCGTAACCAGTGATGCCGTACACGGTGGCGGCGAACGGGTTCTCTTCCAGCCAGCGCCGGTGTACCCGGTCGGCCAGGTCACGTGGTGCGGTCATGCGCCGAAGCATAGGGTGCCCCGCCGTCGCGCCCGTAGCGCGGCCGGCATCGAGCGGGCCTCGAGCCGTCAGATCCCGGACGTGGCCGCGAGGTCGTCGTCCACGACCAGGGCGATCTTGCCCCGGGTGTGTCCCTGTTCCACCACGCGGTGCGCCGCGGCGGCGTCCTGCCAGTAGTACCGGCCGGACAGGTGGACGGACAGGTCGCCGCTGTCCAGCCAGGGCGCCAGCCGGATCAGCCGGGTCCCGCTGGGCGCCCCGTTGTACTGCTGCCAGTGCACCTTGTCCCCGTCGGGAAGTGGGGCGTGCACCGGCGTGGCGATGACCGCCCCGGTGCGGGCCGCGCGGGCCGCACCGTCCAGCGTGGGCGCCGCGCAGGCCAGCACCTTCCCGGCGCCGCCGTCGGTCACCTTGCGTACCTCGTCCGGCCAGCTGGGGACGGTGTGGTCGATGGCCACCGCCGCCCCGAGCCGGTGCAGGAACTCGTGATTGCTCGGGCTGGCCGTGGCCACCACCTCGGCGCCCAGTGCCCGGGCGATCTGCACCGCGAGGTGTCCGAGCCCGCCCGCCCCGGCGGTGATCAGGACCTGGTCGCCGGGACCGACGCCCAGAATGTCGGTCAGCCCCTGCTCGGCGGTCATGGCGTCGATCGGCAGCGCAGCCGCCTCGACGACATCCAGCGCGCTCGGGATCGGGGCCAGCTGCTCGATCGGGCACGTGACGTACTCGGCGTAGCAGCCGGTCAGCCCGGGGTACCCGTACACCGGGGTGCCGTCATCGAAGTCCGCGTCGGCCCCTTCGTCGCCGGTCACGATGCCGGCGAACTCGCCGCCGGGGATGAAGGGCA
>Ga0335074_10008773_pt1 | contig 14065 bp, 10 predicted proteins | sample Lox_Sample_23_FD_206715 | JGI IMG/M metagenome (GOLD analysis project Ga0335074, IMG submission 206715) | Soil microbial communities from Loxahatchee National Wildlife Refuge, Florida, United States - Lox_Sample_2.3 | ecosystem: Environmental > Terrestrial > Soil > Wetlands | place: USA...
ACCATCCGCCAGCGCCTGAGCCGCCGGATGGCAGAGGCATATCAGCTGGGCTCCGCGCTTGAAGGCCTGACCGGCGCTGACCTTCCCTATCAGCACGGATAACGGCAGCGCTGGCCAGGGCGACGGCGCGGCCAACACCCACTCACAGATTGCACTCACCTTGTAGGAGATGCCCGGCGGCTCCGCACGTAGCAGACGGCGAGGATTGTTCGGCATGTCACGACCCGATACGCGGGCTGACCGCCCCTTGCCTGCCGGAGGGGCGGTCGCGACCGTGAAGTCAGAACCGATGTCAGGCCGGTGGCTAGCTGCGCAGGAAGGCCAGCAGGTCGGCGTTGAACTGGTCCTGGTGGGTGGCGGTCAGTCCGTGCGGCGCGCCTGGGTAGTAGATCTCCTGCGCGCCCTTGATCAGCCTGGCCGATTTGCGGGCTGAGTCGTGGACCGGGACGATCTGGTCGTCCTCGCCGTGCGCGACCAGAGTGGGCACGTCTATCTGCTGCAGATCCCAGGTGAAGTCGGTCTCCGAGAACGCCTTGATGCTCTCGTAGGCGCCCTTCAGGCCAGCCTGCATACTCCAGAGCCAGAACTGGTCGAGCACTCCGCGGGAGACCTGGGCCCCGGCCCGGTTAGCGCCGTAAAACTGGACGGCCAGGTCCTTGAAGAACTGCGACCGGTCCTTCACCACGCTGTCGCGCAGGCCGTCGAACACCTCCATCGGCAGGCCTTCTGGGTTGGCCTCAGACTTCAGCATGATCGGCGGGACTGCCGAGAGCAGGACGGCCTTCACTACCCGGCTGGTGCCGTGGCGCCCGATGTAGCGGGCGACTTCCCCGCCGCCAGTGGAGTGGCCGACCAGCGTGGCGTCGTGCAGGTCCAGCGCCTCGATCACCGCAGCGAGGTCGTCGGCGTAGCCGTCCATGTCGTTCCCGGTCTCGGGCTGGCTGGACCGGCCGTGGCCGCGCCGGTCGTGCGCGACGACGCGGTACCCGTGCTGGGCCAGGAACAGCATCTGGCCGTCCCAGGCGTCGGCGTTGAGCGGCCAGCCGTGGGAGAACGTCACGACCGGCCCCTCGCCCCAGTCCTTGTAGTAGATCTCGGTGCCGTCCTTGGCGGTGATCGTGCTCATAGCGCCTCTCCTCGTGCCTGTGTCCCGGTTTTCCGATACGGCCGAGCATGACCTGCACGTTGGTTCGTTGGATCTGTCAGATGACCATGTTCAGCAGCCGCTCTCGCGGCATTCGGCCAATGACCGGTGCGAATCCGGGGGTGCACATCGCAGTCATTTGACCGAGGATCGGGTGGCCGGGCGGGCGCCAGAATCGGCGTGAACAGCACTAGAAGGAGCCCGCAATGAGCGTCACCGACTACGTAATTGACCTATTGCTGATCGTGGTCATCTTCCATCAGGTCCGCACGCACGAGCTGACCATGAGGTCGGCCGTACTGCCGCTGGTGCTGATGGCCGTCGCCGGATTCATCTACTTCCGCCCGGTCGACCTGCGCGGCAACGATCTCGCGCTCATCGTCGTGCTCACTGCCGCGGGCATCGTCATCGGAACCGTGAGCGGGATGGCTGACAGCGTCAGGCTGACTTCCGACGGCCGCGTGCTGGCCCGCGCGGGCGCGATCTCGGTAATCGCATGGGTCGCCGGAATGGGCTTCCGGTTCGGCTTCGAGTACTACGCCTACCATTCCGGCTCGGCCGCGGTCGCCCGGTACTCGATCATGCACGACATCACCGGCGCACAGATATGGACCACTGCGCTTGTGCTCATGGCATTCGGTCAGGTCATCACGCGGGTGGGGCTGCTCCAGGTTCGGCGCATCCGGCTGAGCGGTGAAGCCGCTGCGCGCCACGTCGCGGGCAGCTTTGCCGATGGTCACCGCCAGGTCCACTGATCCCACGTCATCCCGAGGGAGATCCGATGTCTGACACCAGCCGTTTCCTCCAGGGCTCCTTCGCGCCCGTGACGGAGGAGACCACCGCCTTCGACCTGCCCGTCACCGGCACCATCCCGGCGGCGCTGACCGGACGCTATCTGCGCAACGGCCCGAACCCGATGGGCCTAGATGACCCCAACTACCACTGGTTCCTGGGCGCTGGCATGGTGCACGGGGTGCGGCTGCGGGACGGCAAGGCCGAGTGGTACCGCAACCGGTGGGTGCGCTCGAAGGCGGTGTCGGCGGCCCTCGGTGAGCAGTGGCCGGGGGGCCCGGTGCACGAGAACATGGACTTCGCCGCCAACACGCACATCATCGGCCATGGCGGCCGGACGCTGGCGACGGTCGAGGCGGGCCCGCTGCCGTACCAGCTGACCTACGAGCTGGACACCGTCGGGTCCTGCGACTTCGGCGGGAGCCTGCCGGGCGGATTCGCGGCGCACACGAAGCTCGATCACCAGACCGGCGAACTGCACGCGATCGCCTACTACTGGGCCTGGGATCACGTCCAGCACATCATCGTGTCCCCGGACGGCCGGGTCCGGCAGACCACCGGCATCCCGGTCAGCGACGGCCCGATGATGCACGACTTCGCCCTCACCGCCAGCTACGTCCTGCTGCTGGACCTGCCGGTGACGTTCAGCCTGAACGCGGTGGCGGCGGGCCGGGAGCTGCCCTATGTCTGGAATCCCGATCATCCGGCGCGGGTCGGGCTGCTGCCGCGCGACGGCAGCGGCCCCGTGCGCTGGTTCGAGGTCGAGCCGTGCTGGGTGTTCCACTGCCTCAACGCCTACGACGACGACGGGCGAGTCGTCGTGGACCTGTGCCAGTACAACGAGTCCTTCGACGTGTCCACGTTGTGGGCGGCGCACGGCCCGGTCACGCTGGACCGCTGGACCATCGACCCGGCCGCCGGGACCGTGAAGCAGCAGCGGCTCGATGACCGCGGCCAGGAGTTCCCCCGAGTCGACGACCGGATCATCTCCCGGCCGCACCGCTACGGGTACAGCGCCGTCATCGGCGAGGTCAACCGCGCCATCACGGTGGCCGGCGACTTCTCCGACGACGCGTTCGCCAACGCAATCCTGCGGCATGACCTGGGCCACGGCACCACCCAAACCCGTGAGTTCGGGCGGGACGCAACCGTCGGGGAGGCCGTCTTCGCCCCGGCCGCACCAGACGCGGCCGAGGACGACGGCTACGTCATGGCGTTCGTCCGCAACCCGGAGCGTGGCGCCTCGGACCTGGTGATCCTCGCCGCGCAGGACTTCCTCGGCGACCCCGTCGCAACCATCCACCTGCCGGCCCGGGTACCCCTCGGCTTCCATGGCAGCTGGATCCCCGATCTCTGATCTGCCCGTCAGCCGCGCACGGCGCACTTAAGGAGCCTGACATGACCGCCGCCCCCTCGGCCCGGACGCGCAGCCTGGTGCTGGCCGGAATGATCTTCGCCGTCTCCATGACGTTCATCGACCAGACGATCATCTCGATCGCGGTCCCGCAGATTCAGCATGAGCTCCACCTGTCGGCGACCGGCGTGCAGTGGGCGGTGAACGCGTACCTGCTGGCGCTCGCGGCGCTGTTCGCCTTCGGTGGCCGGCTTGCCGACACCTACGGGCACCGCCGGATGGTGACGATCGGAGTGATCGTGTTCGCCGGCGCCTCGGGGTTGTGCGGCCTCACGCCGGGCGGCGGTCTCGCCGAAGCGTGGCTCATCGCCTTCCGGGCCCTTCAGGGCGCCGGCGGAGCCATCATGTTCCCGGCCGCGCTCGGCATCGTCGTGCAGACGTTCTCACTGCACCAGCGCGGCCGGGCGCTGGCCCTGTTCTTCGGCATCGCCGGCGGGCTGACGGCGGTCGGCCCGATCGCTGGCGGTTACCTCACCGAATGGACGTGGCGGGCCATCTTCTGGGTGAACATCCCGATCGCGGTCATCGCCTTGGTCCTGATCGCCATCGCGCGGCCCGTAACGACGGCCCGGCCAGCGCGGATGGACTTCCGCGGCCTCGCGCTCATCTCAGCCGGGATCGGCCTGTCGGTGTTCGGGTTCCAGCAATCCTCGATCTGGGGCTGGGATAATCCGGCCATTGGCGCCTGCATCGCCACGGGGCTGGCCCTGCTCCTCCTCTTTACACTCGCGGAGCGACGCACCAGCGCCCCCCTCATCGAGATGGGCCTGTTCCGCAGCCAGGCATTCTCAGTCGAGAATCTCGTGCTGCTTGTTTCGTCGCTTGCGTTTGTCCCGGTGTTCTTCTTCGCTTCGCAGTACGCGCAGATCGCGCTCGGGGAACCCCCGCTGAAGGCGAGCCTGGTGCTGCTGTACTTCTTCCTCGGCTTCGCTGTGGCCGCCCAGGTCGGCGGCCGGATGCTGGACCGGATCGGCGCCCGGCGACCCGTCGTCAGCGGCTGCGTGCTAGCGGCCATCGGGTTCTGGCTGTGGGCCAAGCAGATGACCAGCCTCAGCCTCTCTGCCCAGATCTGGTTCATTATCATGGCCGGGGCCGGCATGGGGCTCATGCTGGGCCAGGCGAGCACCGATGCGCTCAACCGCGCCGACCAGTCGAGCTACGGTGAGGCGGCCGGCATCACCCAGAAGTTCGCAACTATGCTGCCAGCCTCGGCATCGCGATTCTCGGCACCGTGCTGGTCCTGCGGCTCCGCTCGTCTCTCACCTCATCGTTGACTGCCCTCGGAGTTCCGCCCGCGAAGGCGGCGGAACAAGCAGCCCAGCTCAGCCAGTCCCAGGGCAATCGCTCATTGGCCGCGATTCCGCATTTCGTCCGGCTGGACTTCGCGCACGCTACGCAGACGGTGTTCCTGGCGATGGCAGCCATCATGGCGGCGGCCGCGCTAGTCGCCTTCCTCGGCCTGCGCGCCGGACGGCAGCGCGCGAGCGACGAGGCCCCGGCCGGCAGTATCGAGCCGGGCGTCGCGGAGCCGGCCGCCACCGGTGGCTGACGCCGGTACCGGGTCAGAGGTCAGCGGCGGGAGCCAGCGGATCAGGCGCCAGCGGCAACTCGATGGTGATCGTGGTACCGCGGGAAGGCGGGCTCTCCAGCAGGAACCGGCCCCCCAGCGCTTCCACCCGGTCGACGAGCCCGATCAGGCCCGAGCCGCCGGCCAGCCTGGCCCCGCCCGCGCCATCATCGGCGATGGTGACGCGGACCCGGCCCGGATCGAGGGTCAGCGTCACGATGACCCCGGCGGCACGCGAGTGCTTGGCGGCGTTGGCGAGTGCTTCGGAGACCACGTAGTAGATCGCGGTCTCGACCGGTTCCGATAGCCGCGGGCCGGGCGCGATGCTGACGCTGACCGGGATCGGCGACCGGCGGCCCAGGGCCCGCAGGGCTGGGCCGATCCCGGACCGGGACAGCAGCGCAGGATGCAGGCCCTGGGAGAAGATCCGGATGTCCTCGAGCAGGCTGTCCAGATCGGCCGCTACCTTCTCCAGTCCCGCCCTGGCCTCAGCAGGCAGCGATGATCCCGCCCGCACGGCCCGCAGGCTCAGGGAGACCGCGACCACGCGCTGCTGTATCCCGTCGTGCAGATTGCGCTCTATCCGCCGCCGGGTCTCGTCGCTGGCCGTGACGATCCTGGCCCGCGATGCGATCAGGCTGTTCCTGGCGTGCACGTTGGAGATCGAGCTCGCCACCAGGTGTGTGAAGTCGGTCAGCCGCGTCTCGGTGTCGGCGGGCAGCAGCTTGTCAGCCAGCACGACGATGACGCCCCAGATCTCGCCGTCGACCATGATGGGCGCGCCGGCCACCGAGGAGAATCCCTCGCTCGCGGCCGCACTCGCATCCGGCCCGGGCAGGACGGACCAGTCATCGATCCGCGCGGCCCGGGCCGACTCGATGACCTTCGCCGTCACGCACCGGCCGCACGCCGAGAACTCATCCGGACGCCGGAGGTCCGAGACGGCCGTGGAGCCGAGCAGGGTAACATCACCGTCTTCGTGACGCCGGCCCACGTCGACCCTCGGCACGTCCAGCGCGTGCCGAGCTTCCCGGGCGACCGCGTCGAAGATTGCGCTGAGCGAGGCCTGCTGCGCCACGAGCGTGGCGACCCGGCGCAGCGCCGCGCCCTGCTGCTCGGCCAGCCCGCGCAGCTCGTCCCTGGCCTGGGCGTTGGCGATAGCGCTGGCCATCAGGTTCGTGTAATCGGCGAGCCGGTCCTCGCAGCCAGCCGGAAGGATTTCTTCCGCCTCGCCGTAGGCGGCCATGTGGCCCCAGATCGATCCGTCCACGATGATCGGGGCCGCCAGCGCCTGGCCAAACCCTGCTTCCCGGTGCTTCGCGGCCACGTCGCCGGGGATCGAGCTCCAGTCATCAACCCGGGCCGGGCGGCCGGTCCGGATCGCCAGCTCGCCTTCGGGGCACTGATCTACCGGCCAGGTCACTCCGTCGGGAACCGGCGACCGGTCGCCATGCGTACCGAATATTTTGGTGAACATCTGCCGGCTGGCGTCGTAGCTGATGAGGCTGACGGCGCCGACCCCGAGCAGCCGGGACACCTCGAGCGCGACAGTAGTGAATACCGCCCTGGGTTCAGCGCCCTGCGCGACCAGGGTGGCCACCCGCCGCAGCGCCCCCTGCGATTCGGCCAGTTCGCGCAGCTCGTCCCGGACCTGGGCGTTGGAGATAGCCGTGGCCATCAGGTGGCTGAAGTCGGCGAGCCGGACCTCGCACCCAGGTGGCAGCGTCTCGCCGGCCTCCGCGTACGCCGATACATACCCCCAGATCGATCCGCCGACGACGAGCGGCGCGGCGACGGCCTGGCCGAAACCCTCATCCCGGTGCCGCGCGGCGACCTGCCCGGGCGCCTCGGACCAGTCGTCGACCCTGGCTGGCACCCCGGCACCGACGATCGCGGCCGCCAGCGGCGAGCTGTCCACCGGCCACCGCCCGCCGACCGGCACCGCCGCACGCCCGCCGTGCGTAGCGGCCTTCTGGGTGAGCATCCCGGTCGCAGCGTCGTACTCGACGAGGCTGATGGCCTTCACGCCGAGGATGCGGGAGATCTCCTCGGCGACCGCCTCAAACAGCTGCTCCCGCTCAGCGCCCTGAGCGACGAGCGTCGCGACCCGCCGGAGCGCGCCCTGCTGCTCAGCCAGGCTGCGCAATTCGTTCCCGGCTCGCCTGGCGGCGACCGCGCTGGCGACCAGCTCAGCGAAGTCGGACAGGCTCGCGGCGGCGGAGGTGCTCAGAGGCCGGCCGGAAGCAGCCACCGCGACCAGGCCGCCCCAGGTCTCGCCGGCGACCACGACCGGCACACACGTCGCGCGGCCGGGACCGCCAGCCTCAACGACCAGGCGGGCGACGGCGCGATCCAGCTCCTCGCGGCCAGCCGCCTGGAGGATCTGCACGTGCGCCGGGGCGAGCAGATCGCTGGCCTCGGCGGTCACGGCGGCGAAGACCTCGGTCTCCGTAGCCTCGCCCGCAGCCAGCATGGTCAGTCGCCGCAGGGCCGCTTCCTCACGGAGATTCTGGTGCGGACCGGAGGCGGTGTCAGCGGCCATCGGCAGGCTCCGCCGCTGACTGCCGCCGGGAGCTGATCAGCTCCGTGACCGCCCGGGCATCGAGAGCGTCTTTGCGCAGGAAGCCCGCCGCACCGCTCCCGGCCATGAGCTCGGTGAGCTCGTTCCGGTCACGCACCGAGATGAGAATCACGATCGCGGGCGAGCCGCTACTGGTCAGCTGGCGTGCGAGTTCGATCCCGTCCTCGTCACCGAGTTCGACGTCGACGAGGGCCACGTCCGGGCTGAGCCGGCGCACGAGCCTGAGCGCCTCGTCCCCGGACGAGGCACGCCCAACTACCTGGACACCCTGCAGCGAGAGCAGCTGCGCCGCCGAGACGAGAAACTCCTCGCTATCGTCCACGAGCAGGCAGCTGAGGCTCATCTTCACAGTCTCCCAACTCCCTCGACTCCCGCAAGCCAGCTAGCACTACCCCCGGTGACCAGCCAGCCGGGTCCTTGCCCGCCCGCTGGCAGCACAGACAGGAGGCGCTTTGCCTGCCATGCTGTTCCATCCGGCAAGCGGACCGCAGAAGGGCACGAATGCCTATGGGAGCACAGCCCCGCCGATATCCGGAGGATTACAGCCAGGTAGAGGTTCGCTCGATCGACCACATTCCGGAGCAAGAACGGCATGGCCGGGTCCGCGATCAGTTCACCCTCTGGTTCGGCCTGAACGCGAATATCTTCCCGGTGGTCCTCGGCGGGGTAGTGGTCTTCATCGGGCTGAGCTTCCTGTGGGCGTGCATCGCAATCATCACCGGCGTTCTGATCGGCCTCGCGCTGGTGGGATTCCACGCTGTCCAGGGCCCGAATCTCGGCGTGCCGCAGATGATCCAGAGCCGCGGCCAGTTCGGCTTCTATGGCGCGGTGCTGGTCTTTGCCGCCTCCATCATCCTCGACTTCGGCTTCCTGGCAGCCCAGCTGGTGATCCAGGCCGATGCCTTGAACCTGCTGACGCCATCGGTCAGCATTCCGGCCTGGATCGCGATCCTGACCGTTCCGGTCATCGCCCTCACGATCTACGGCTACGACTGGATTCATCGCTGGCAGCGCTGGATGACAGCCATCCTCGGCGTCACCTTCGTGATCATCTTCATCCAGGCCCTCGCACGCGGCGGGCTGACCGGGCCGGCCGCCACCACCCGGGCGCCACCGTTCGCCTTGTTCATGGGCGCCGTGGGCCTGTTCGTGATCGCGATGGTGAGCTGGGCGCCATATGTTTCCGACTACTCCCGGTACCTGCCCGAGACCGTGAGCAAGAGCAAGACCTTCTGGGCGGTCGTGCTCGGCTGCGCCATCCCGACAGTCTTGTGCGCGGCTACCGGCGCTTACCTCACCGCCCTGCTCCCGCACGCATCCTCGACCGTGGCCGCTGTCGGCGAGGTGGCCGGCTCGTGGGCGCTGCCGGTGATGGCGATCAGCCTGATCGGCTCGGACGTGGCGAATTCGTACACCGGGATGCTGGCCGTCGCCAGCATCATCAGCTGCTTCCAGAACGTGCGCAGCTCGGTCCGCGTGCGCGTGGCCGGCTCGCTGTTCGTCATCGCGGCCGGAACCGTGAGCGCACTGCTGGGCTATCAGCAGTTCGTCAACAACCTGTCGAATTTCCTCAACGTCCTGCTCTTCGTGTTCATACCCTGGTCCGCGATCAACCTGACGGACTATTACCTGGTCAAGCACGGGAACTACGACGTCGCCTCCTTCTTCACGCCCCGCGGCCGCTACGGCGGCTATCTGTGGCGGGGACTGGTCTCGTACCTGCTGGCCGTCGCCGTGCAGGTGCCCTTCATCGACCAGACCTTCTACACCGGCCCGCTCGTAGCGATGCTCGGCGGGGTCGACATCTCCTGGGTCGTGGGCGGCGTGGCGGGGGTCGTCTTCTACCTGATCGCACTGCGGGTGCCAGCGCGCCCGGCACCGGCCGGGGCCGTCGTGAACATCCCGGCCTGACCGCTGCCCCGGCTTATCCCGCGGGCTGAACCGGCAGGGCATCCCTGAGCGCGGCACGAGAAGTGACCCCCAGCTTCGGGAAGATCCGGTAGAGGTGCGCGCCGACGGTGCGGTGCGACAGGTACAGCCGGCCGCCGATCGCCTTGTTGCTCAGCCCGGCCGCGGCGAGGGAAGCAATCTCCAGTTCCTGCGGTGTCAGGGCATCCACCTGCCAGCACTCCGCGCGCTGCCTCGTCTGGCCGGTTGCCCGCAGTTCCTGCGCTGCCCGATTCATCCAGGTCCGCGCGCCGAGCCGGCCGAATGCATCTAGCGCGGCCGTGAAGTGCTCCCGCGACTGCGCCATCCGCCGGACTCGCCGCAGCCGCTCACCGTAGAGCAGGTGGACCCGTCCGAGGTCGAACGGCCATCGGTCCGCCCCGGGGACCGCGAGCGCCTTCTCGAACCCGCCGAATGCGTCCTCATCGGCGGCCGTCATCGCTGCGGTCGCGGCTGCCACCAGCTGCATGCGCGGCGAGATCGCCGCCACGTCTGCGGTCTGCAACGCGCGGACGTGAGCGACCGCCTCGTCGGCGCGGCCGGTCCGCAGCGCTGCCTCGACCAGGTCCAGCGCCACCCAGGCTCCGTGCGGCGCGTGTGAGCCGAGCAGCCCGGCAGCGGCGACGGCGCTGGCGTGCTGATACGCCGCCTCGAAATCGGATTCGCCCAGGGCAGCGAGCACGTGTGCGTGCCGGGCCCCCGACTGGAGGTACCGGACGCCGCGGGGCGCCGACCATCGGGTGATCTGATCGGCTAGCGTCCGTGCGTCCGCCGTTGCTCCGCAGCAGGCGGCCACGAGTGCGGTCACGACCCGGGCGTGCCAGTGCATAAGCCCGCACCCGCGGGCCGCCGCGGCCTCGGCCGCGCGCTCCGCCAGCAACTCGGCCTCGCTCCACTGGCCTGCGTGATACGCCGCATACGCGAGCAGCGTGTTCGCCCGTACGACCGATGCCGGGAAGCCTGAGTCCGGCTCAGCGCGGCTGAGCCGTCGCAACGCTGGCCGGCAGGCAGGCAGCCTGTCGATGAACGTCGCCTGGGCGGCGATCCGGAGGATCCCGGCCGGGTCCGTGCGCCGCCCGAGCGCAGCCACCTCGGCGTCAAACACGGCCAGAGCTGACCGGCTGAGGATCTGAGGCGCGGGCGGCTGCCCCGGACAGCCGGCCGGCCGGGGCCGCAACTCAGGCGCGAACCGGTCCAGCTGCTGGCGGAGCGCGGCGCATCGCTCCGGATCGCTGCCGAAAGTGCAGGCCAGCGCCGCCGATTCCGCGGCGCACTCAGCGATGATCGGGCGGCCATCGGCGGGCCCGGCCGAGGCCAGTGCGTGCTGCAGCTGCCGGCCGGCCGCATCAACGTCGCCGTCACCGGCGAGCAGGAGGAACGCGGCGACGATCGCGATAGCGGCGCCTGCCAAGCGGCCGGCATCAATCTGGCGGGCATCGTCGAGCAGCGCCTCGGCGTGGCCAAGGTCACCGCTGAGGCTGGCCGCGAGGTAGGCCGCCTCAGCCAGCCGCCGGGCACGGTCAGGTGCGGCCGGGCTCAGCTCGGCCGCCCTGATCAGGGCGGCCGCAGCGGCAGGTCCGTGCCCGCGCGACCGGATCAGCAGCGCCGCCCGCTCGAGCTCGGCCGCGACCTCCTCGTCCGGCTCCGCCGCTGCGGCACCTCGGTGCCACGCGGCCAGGTCCGGCTCATCCGACATCAGCTCAGCGAGCCGCTGGTGCGCCTGCCGCCGCTCGTGAGCCGTGGCCAGCTCCACCACAGCGGACCGCACAAGCGGATGGCGGAACGCCGGACGGGTCGGGCCGCGTTCGGTATCCACGAGGCGGGCGCGTTCCGCAGGGACGAGGTCAGCCAGGCCTTGCGGGGCGCCGGCGAGCGCCCGCAGCACCCGGGCATCACGCGTGCCGCCGAGCGCCATCATCAGCAGCGCCTCGCGCGAGCGCTGCGGGATCTCAGCGAGCGTTGGCGCGTAGACGCGCTGCAGCCGGCGATTGAGCGGAATCACGGGCGGCAGCCCGGCCGAGGCCAGCGCCCCGTGCTCGGCCAGCGCCCGCGGCAGCTCCAGCACCGCCAGCGGATTACCGCGGGCCTCGGCCAGCAGCCACCGGCGCGCGTGCGACGACAGCGCCGGGAAACGGGACCGCATCAGCCCGTCGGCCGTCCGCTCATCGAGGGGCCCGAGCTCAAGTACCGGTAGCCCCGCTGTCTCGAACTGCCAGCTCGCGTCATCGCGGATTGCGGCCAGGAGCCCGCTCGCCACGCCGTCAACGCGGCGGGCCAGGAACCCGAGCACCGCGGCCGTGGCCGGGTCGACCCAGTGCAGGTCGTCCACCACGAAGACCAGCGGCCGGGCGGCCGACATCACGCGCACCAGCGTGAGGGTGGCATTGCCGATCAGCAACCGGTCCGGCGCCGGGCCGTCGGCAAAGCCCAGCGCCACCTCCAGCGCAGCCCGGTGCGGCCCGGTTAGCATCTCGAAGTCGTCGGCGAGCGGCGCGAGCAGCTGATGCAGTCCGGAGAACGGCACGTCTGCTTCGATCTGGACACCCGATCCACGCAGCACCCTGAACCCGGCCGTGATGGCCTGACCAGCGGCCGCGTCCAGCAACGCGGTCTTGCCGACGCCCGGCTCGCCGAGCACGAGCAGCACGCCGCCACCCCGTCCGGCTCGGTCGAGGAGCTGGCCGATCTGCCGCAGCTCCGCGTTCCGGCCCACCAGCGGGCCGGAGAACGTGTCTTGCAGCAAGGCCGTGTCGCTCATAGGAATGCTCCCTCCAGGCCAACCAGCCCCCGCGGCTGGACCCAACGATGACGCCGGGCATGCGGCCGTGTCATTGCCGCCAGCGCGCTTCTTGGGTTCCGGGCAGCGAGCTTTCAGCACTGTCGCTAGCGGGGGAGCGCTCTTACCGCTAGCACCCGCAAATGCCGCCGGCCTGGTCCAAGGCTTGCAGCGCACCGCGAATCGCGGGATGGTGCACTCATGCCGACGGCCCCGGCTGCAGGTCTGCAGCGCAGCGTCATCGTGGCCGATGATGACGTACTGCTCCGCGAGGGGATCGCCAGGCTGCTGGGCGACGCCGGCTACAACGTGATCGCCCGTGCCGCCGACGGGCGGGAGCTGGTGAACTCAGTACGTGCCGCCCAGCCCGACCTGGTCGTCGTCGATATCAGGATGCCGCCGACCCACACCTACGAGGGCATTGACGTCGCGCAGGCCATCCGCAGCGAGTTCCCCCGGATCGGCGTGCTGCTGCTGTCAGCGCATGTCGAGGTCGAAACCGCCATCGACTTCCTCCGCAGCGGAGACCGCATCGGCTATCTATTGAAGACGCGGATCACAAAAGTGGAGGACCTGGTCGACGCGCTTGAGCGGATAGCGGCTGGCGGCGCCGTGATCGACCCTGTCCTGGTGCAGGAGCTACTCGGCCAGCAGCACCGGATCGACCCGCTGGGCATGCTCACCAACCGCGAACGGGAGGTCCTAGCGCTGGTCGCCGAAGGCCGCTCCAACAGCGGGATAGCACACCAGCTGTGGATCAGCGAAGGGGCGGTCGAGAAACACGTCCGGAGCATCCTCGCGAAGCTCCAGCTGCCGGCCACCGACGACGTTCATCGCCGGGTCCTGGCCGTCCTGACCTTCCTCGACGTTCAGTGACACGAGCAGCCCCCCCGAGTCGATTGACTGATGCGGGGCTCCACGCCGCCGCGCCGGGATCAAGCGCCGGGGTTTCTTGCATGAACTTGCGACCTCGTCCGTGTCCGTTCATGCCGGTTAAGGACACTGCGGCGGGACGTTGAGGCTGACCCTCAACCACACTGAATCATCCGGCACCGTCTGAGTCTGCGTTCACTCTGCAGGGCCGACAGCAGCAGCCCAAGCGGTCTCGAAGGCCTCGCTGAAGGCCGCGGCAATGTCGCTGTCTTCGGTGCGTTGCAGGTGAAGCACCGGAGCGAGCTTGATCGGTATTCCATAAACGTGCTGGCCAACCAACATCTGGTCGTCGGAGTAACAAATGGAGTTGGGGCCGCGCCTGCCATTTGGCGGATCGGGCGGAGCCAATGGCAGGCATTCCGGTTATGCCTCCGAGAGGTTTAGCGCCACGCGGCATGTGTTTAGCTAGGACCGTTTGGCCTCCCGCCCACACAGCCAGCGGCCGGGTACTGGCCTCTGGGCCCGGCCGCCACTGGGTCATGGACACCCGGCCTATGGCTCGATCAGGTCCAGCCCGTCGAAGAAGCGCAGGACCTCCTCGCGGGGACGGAACCGGATCCCTCCGGCCATGGCCTGGTTCATCAGCGCGGCTCCCTTCGCCATGCCTCAGGTCGGCGTCGATGTAGTCCGTGGCCCCCTCCGGGCCGCTAGCGCCAGGTAGCGCACGGCCCGCCCGAGAAAGGCCCGGCCAGCAGGCACCGGGCGACCTCGTTAAGCCAGCCAGGTTGCTCGTGCCCGATGGCCGGGCAAGCCCGCTGCCCGGATTGCCTAGGCGAGCGACTTTTTGACTCCTGTCGGCGTACTTGTATGCGAAGGAGGATGACTGATGCCAGACAGTGGCCGTTATGACGAGCTGGCGGCGCTTCTCGATGCTCGCGGTGATGCGTTGCTCCGGACCGCGGCTCTGCTCG
>Ga0335074_10008774_pt1 | contig 14065 bp, 13 predicted proteins | sample Lox_Sample_23_FD_206715 | JGI IMG/M metagenome (GOLD analysis project Ga0335074, IMG submission 206715) | Soil microbial communities from Loxahatchee National Wildlife Refuge, Florida, United States - Lox_Sample_2.3 | ecosystem: Environmental > Terrestrial > Soil > Wetlands | place: USA...
AACCAGGCTCGAAATGCCGGGTCAGCGGTACGAATCCTCGCGAGTAGAGCCCGCAAGGTGGCTCAGAGAACCGAATCCTGAAAGCGTGCTTTCGTGATCGGTTTTTCTGAATTCGTCCGCGCGGTGCTCTCAGGCCCGTGCGGAAACCGCCTCTTTCTTAATCTCGACTGATCCTTCTTTCACAATGGCGCGTGACCTCCACACCTCCACGCGGTAGTACGGCACGTCGCGTTTGAGCGATTCGACCATCGCGCCGCCTTCGTTGGGGAATTTCTCTTTGAGAACGAGCGGCTGGCCGTCGTTCTCCCCGCCGGCGCCAAGAAAAAAGAGGACGAGCGAGCCATCGGGCGCTCTCTCTGCCTCCCCCCGCTTGCGCCGCCGCTTCTTCTCGCCGGCCGCCGCTGTCCCGGCGGGCATCGGCATGACCCGCGCTGCCTCAGTACTCATCGTTGATTGCTCCCTTCCGCCTGACCGTTCTCAGACAATGGACCTCCCGTCAGGACAGCATCCCTTTTCTCGCCTTCGATCTGTTTGGACCAGTACTCTCCGACCAGCAGGCCGCTGGGGTTCTCGGCGGATCGATCCACGTTGACCAGCCGGACGTGGTATTCCTCCACGAGCTGATCGATCGACTCCTGCTGGCCGTTCACTGTGCGAACCGTGCGCACGCCAAACGCCGTATAGACCAGCGGTTCGGTTTTGCTCTGCTCGATATGACTAAGCCTGAGTGTGGAACTCGCCTGCGCCTGTTCGAGCTTGCCGACTGTGTCGTTCTTCTCAAGGTCGGCGAGAGCCTGCCGGCGGAGATTCTCCGTCATCCGATTGAGCGCATCCGCCCAGTTCTGGGCGAGCGTGTATGAGTCATAACTCAAATAGCGGTTGAGGAAGTCTGTGATGAAGGCCTCTCGCTCGTAGTCGTCGGCTGCGGCCCGGTCGGGTCTTGCAACCAGAAGTGCGGGAAGAATTCGGTTCTTCGCGTTCTGGAAGGGTGAGACGACTGATGCCTGACCATTCGCGCCGATGTGGATAACCGTGGGAGGCTCCATGCGAACGAAGAGAAAACCTGCTACGGCGATGAGCGCGACCAAGCCCATAATGCCGGCGAGAACCATGCTGCGGTTGGAGTAGGCTCGCAACGCGCCATCCATCTCGTAGAACTTCGGCGTCTCGTTCTTCAGTTTCGCTCTCGTTTTCACGGGTGGCCTCCTTCCTTACGCGAACCGCGTCATATTGGGGTCGTCGGGGGTGTTGGGCGGCGGCATGCTGCCGCCCCCTCCCTGGCTCACGCTCAGTGCTCCATAGGCGCCGCCATTCGAAAATGCCGAGGGCATTGCTCCGCCCATGAGCCCCATGCCTGCGCCTACTACTCCGCCTGCGACTGCGCCCGCCGGTCCCGCCGCAGCGCCCAGTTCGGCGCCGTGGGAGATTCCATGAGTGATCCTTGAGACCGTCATCGACAGGCCCAAACCTACTGCGGAAAACTGTCCACGCAGGATGAATGCCGCAACCATCGGAATCAGCAGGATGCAGATCGCGTACATGATGCTGATGAGCCCGATGGTTTCAATTCCGCCATCGAGGGGGCCTGTTGCACCGAGAGTGGGGCCCAGCCCAAAGCTGCCCAGATCGCCATTGAGGATGGCGTTGACATCGTTGGCATGGATGGCTGTGATCAGACAGCCGAACACCGCGTAGATGATGGACCAGGCATTCCAGATCCCGAGGTTCAATGCGTAGTACTTAGTCAGCGAGTTGATCAGGGAGCTGGGAGCCAGAGCGATGACGAATGGCCCCATCGCGAAAAGACAGGTACCCCAAAACGTATAGATCAGAGCGAAAATCTGAACGGCAATGGGATAGATGATGTAGGTAAGCACGATCTCAACCAGAGTGAGCAAGGCTGACGGCGTCCAGGGAATTGCGTTGAATACTGCTTGATAGCCCTTGTCCGCGAACAAAGTCGACAACTGCAATTGCCAATTCTTTGCAAGATCGACGGCCCCGTATGCGCTGTCGATGGCGCTGGCGAGCTGATTGAAGCCGCTGTACGCATCGGAAAAGAACGCTGTCCAGTTGCCGATCAGGAAGGCGGCGACTGCGTACTTCAGAAGCGTGCCGGCGAGCGAACGCAGATCCCCACCTTTCGTATAGGCTTCGTAGATCCCAAGGACCAGGCAGATCGTCATCAGCACATAGGAGACGCCTTGTTCGGTTCCGAGCAGCGCGCCGCTGATTCCGTTCACCGCGGAAGTGAGCATGGTTTGAAATTCGAAGATCCCTGTCGGCATCGGCTCTTCCCTTCCATCAGTGCGGCGTGAGAATCTGCAGCATTCTCTGGTTCAGGTTCTGCATCTGCGTGGTCGAGGCCTTGAGCGCCCCCCCGCGACTCGAAAGGGTCGCACTGTTCACCCGTAGCAGCTCCGCCATCCCCATCTGGGTGTAAGCGTTCGCCTGTACGACCCATGCGCTGGCCTCTGCGTCGAGCATGGGCGCCGTCCCCGGCGCAGAGGCGGCAATCTGCTGATTCAGCTTTTGGGCGACCTCCATCTCACGCGCCGCAAATGCGTCGAGTTCAATCGCTTTCTTGAGCGCATCCTGTGCCTGCGCGTCGCCCATATCGATCTGGTACGCGATGTTCTGTGGGACAGCCGTCTGGGGCGGCAGCGGAGAGAAAACGTTCTGGTAAGCGGAGCCAATGGTTCCTATGTCGTTGGGATTGGCAGAGAGCATCTCTTGTTCGAGCTGCTGCGGATAAGGAAGCTGGGCGCTCGCGATATTCATCGAGCCAAGTTGGCGGAAGCTCAGGAATGAACTCGAAAAGCTCGTTGCCATCTGCCTCGCGCTGTTGATGGCTGCAACCGGATAGAGTACTTCCCGTTGAAATTGCTGTTCTTGCTGTTCGATTTGGTTGATCATCTTCAGCGGCGACGCCACGACACTGTTGAGAGTGCTGTCAACCTCCTTCAGTCCGGCAAGAATGGCGGCGATGTCGATGCCGAACTGCGAGTGGGCCGGCTCGACTGCAACCACGGAGAGAATGGCGAGCCCAGCCGCCCCAAGGGCGATCCTCTGAGCCAGTGGGTGACGAAATACACCTCTCACTGTCCACCTCCAAGTCTGTTCAGCAGCTGCTGATTGAGGTTCTGCATGTTGGTCGCCGATTGCTTCAGGACCGCATCCCGGTGAGCAAGCTCGATCGCCGCCTCGCGAAGCTGATAGGCAAGCAGTTTTTGCTGCATGGCGATGCTGGCAAGCTCGGCCGTTCGAGCTTCGGCTGCAACCATATCCGCGGTTCCGGGGGCCGTGCTCTCGGCCTGGTCTTCGATCTTCTGGGCTGTTTGGAGCATCGTTTGCGTAGCTTGGTCGGCAGCCATCGACTGCTCGGTAGCATCCTTCGCCGTCGCGTCTTCGATATCCATCATCTGAAGATTGAGCTGCGGCGCAGCTCCCATCGCGGGCTGAGCACCGTATTCCGTGGTGTAACTCTGACCAATGGCGGGAATTTGCCCGCTCTGTGCGCTCAGGAATTCCGATTCAAAACTTCTCGATGCCGGGAGAATGGCGCTGTTGACCCGGATTTCGAAGACGCTGTTCATCCACCCGCGGTAGCTGGCCTCGATGGCGGCGATGTAATTCCGGGTCTCCGCGATCAGCGCCACCGGCCAGAGAACCTGTTGCTCCGTCTGAAGAACTTCGCTGCGGACCCGGTTAATGTCGGTCAATGCGCCACCAATTGGCCCGGTGATAGTTCCCAATATCGCGGAGAAAAGTCCTCCGAACTGCGCATAGGCGCCAGTCGGGGCGAGAAGGACCAGCAGCACGATAGCGCTGCAGGTGAAGGAAATGCGCTCGGAACGGAGCTTCCTCATACCAGTTCCTCCTCCAAAGCGTCATCGAGCGCGACCGCAGTCAAAGTCCGATCAACCGGTTGCGACTTAACAGGCACTCTCCCGCCTACGGCACCCAGCCGGCTTACTTCCCCTGAACGCTCTTCGGGCAGTTCTGCCAGCTCGGACAGACCATTTGGAAACGTCCTCGTCAGCTCTTCGAATGCGTCGAGCCAGTTCATTTCGCCATGTGTCGACAACCACCACTGCCGGTACCAGCGTTCCCGCGGATACGTCGTCAGCAACCAGTACTCGATCGGCGTGGGAACGATGTAGAGGCTGTGCGTGGTCTCTGCCTTTTCTCCAATGACGATCAGGAACTCGCTTTTTTTGCCCTTCTCGGTCATGCCCAGCGACTTCACTCGGTTGAGCGTGGTCTCGTTCAGGTGAACGAAGTGGCGCAGTACGTCGAAGTTGCCCTTTTGCCGACCGATCAGCTTGATCGCGGTCGTGGCGAGTATGGCCCCGCCAAACTCATTGGGCTTGTCGGGCGTCCCTGTGAAATCCTCGACCGCCTGCGAAATGCCCCATACGCAGGCGTTGCGCTTTCTGGCCGTGCGAAATAACTGCACGACAACCGGCGCGAGACTCGGGGATTGGAGAAGTGCCCAGCACTCATCGAGCACGGTGATGCACCGTTTGTTCGTCTTGCCTTGGGCACGCCGGGTAGTCGTGTAGGCGATCAGCAGGCTCATCGCCACTTCAAGCTTCGGATCGTCCTTGAGTTGCTCCACATTGAAGTAGAGCCATGGGGTCGACATGTCGATCGTTGTGTGCGTGTCGAACAGCCTGGCGTACATCCCGTTGTTGACCCAGGCGCGCAGCTTCGCCGCCGCGATGCGCGCCATTTCGTTTACGCGGGGATTCTTGTCTTCGTCGTAGTAGTTCTGCAGTTCGTCGTAGAGGTCGCTGTAAAGCGGAATCGGATTATCCAACCGCATCTGCGCCCGCGCGTAGGTCTTGCGAATCGCGTTCATGATCAGGTTGTCGAGCAGGTCCGTGTCACCGTCGCCGCTGTCGCCGATCATGAAACGGGTCAGGTTTTTGAGGAAGGACAGGTGATCGTTCGATGGCTCTGTCTGCCCCGGTTCGAGATCGAAGGGATTGATGGTCTGCCGGCTGTCGAGAGACATGGTGATCATCTCGCCGCCCATGAAAGCGACCGCATGGTAATAGCTGTCGCCCCGCTCGATGATCGACACCTGCACGTCCTGCCTTGCGCAGGTCAGCAGCATCTTCCCGACGAGTACGCTTTTTCCCGTACCCGAGGTCGCCGCGATGATCGCGTTGGCGTTTTCGAGCGCCGGATCGAAGGGCGAAAAGGGCAAAAGCTGCCGGTAGGGAGTCTCGAAGAGCATCAGAGGCGAGCGAGTCGTCCCTGACCAGGGAAGCTCCAGTGGGAGCAGGTCGGCGCTGTGTGGCGTGAGCAGATCGAGGTCACGACGGTCATCCTCGGCAAGGCCCGGCAATGTCGAGAGATAGATACGGCGGGTCGCAAGCGTCTCCGTGAGTCCACGGGCACCGTTCATATGCGCGACGACGTGGAGCACCTGCTGACGCCGGTTCGCCAGCTCCCGTTCCGCTTTCTCGTATTGCTCCGACGACCAGGCCGGCGCCGAGGTGCGAATTCCGATGACCATCCCCACACGTGCGGTCTTCACCGAATTGGCGATCAGCTCCTGCTGGATCTGAATCAACTCGTGCGTCGCCACCTGGGCCGTAACATCGACGCGAAGGTTGCCCTTCGAATCCTTCTGCGCAGCCTGCATCTTGCGCAGCTTCTTCTTGTACTTGTCGAGAACGGCCCTTTGGTCGGGAATCGATACGTTCGTAGAGATGACGACGGGAAATCCAATCGTCATCAGCTGCCGCAGGATGCCCGGATACGTTCCATCGGGAGGCGTGTTCACGCTGATAAAGCTCCAGAGCAGACCGTCGATGTTGATGTAGCTCTCGGTCTGTCCCAGGATGCTGACCGTTGTGGCGCGCTCGCGAGGAGAGATGTAGCGGGTCTCAGCCGGATGCGCATGGAGGGGCTTCCGGTCTGGATCCATTGGACGCATCGCCCGCTTGATTTCAAGAAATAGGTCGCCGTCCGACATCCGCTCTGGCCCAAGACCGCCGGCCTTCATCGCGGACTCGATGCCGGCGATGAGAGACTCGAACTCGGCGACGGTATCCTGGTGCTCTTTCCGCGACTTCTCGACGGCCTTGGTAACGGAGAGAGTGAGGCTCCCATGCGCCCGTCGGCGATCTTCCTTGCTCATCGGCGCTCCGCCTGCGAGCAACGTCCGCTTGTGCTTTGCCGGATCCCAGATCAGGTAGACCGCCGCAATCCGCGTAAGGTAGGTCCCCTGCTTTTCCTTCTCCGACCAGACTGCAAGACGCTGCTCGTCGAGCGCCTGAACGTCCGCGTTCTCACAGCGCGATTCGGTGCGGTACTGATCGAGCAGGCCGTTGAGGCTCTCGACAACCTCGTAACGAAACTGGAGCCGCATGCTCTGTTCCGGCATGGCGCGGAGCAGGGATTCGAGAACGCTCTTTGCTTCATTGCGTTCATCGTCATCGCTGAAATAGGTCATGGCTCCGGCGACACGGAATCCAGCGACATAGCATCCATCCGTGCGAACCATCACGTTATCGAGGAAATCGCGGATCTTGAGCAGTTCGCATACCGCCAGGTCTTCAAGGGAGCGTTCGTGCTGTGCACGCGTTTTGGGCATCAGTCCGCCTCCGTATTGTCGGAATCGATGAGGAAATCCGAAGTGAGCTTCCGGTCCCGGGCGCAGCCGCAGTACGCCCGCGGCAGTCCGTAATACGTCACCAGATCGAGCAGGTAGCCGCGTGGTTTGCCGTACTTGAACACCACCAGACCGGGCACGCCCAGAACGAGCACCATCAGCATCAGGAACCAATTCATGGGCAGAAAGAACATGTAGCGGTTGGGGAAGACAAACTGCCCAACCAGCATGGCGATAGCGCAGGCCATGGCAAGAAAGAGCATGTCTTCAAGCTCAAGACCCAGCATGGTGACTTTGGCGTGCAGATTCCTCGATACCGGGCTCATCCGTAAGGCCATTACGCCACCCCCGCCGTCCCGGCCGCGATGAAGTGCTCCATCAGGCGCATCAGGCCCGACACGCATAGGCAGGCGCCGCCGGCAACGAAATGACGGATCCAGTCATCGCCGATATAGAGCCGCTCGAAGAATCCGCCCAGCCCGAGCACGGCGCGCGCGATCTCAATTCCTCCGTAGACAGGGAGGATCACGTTGCCCACCCAGTCGGCGAGACAGAGGATCGCCGCCCAGTACTGCGTCGTCCCCGAGCCCTGGCTCGCGAAGACCTCGGCCAGCCGCAGGAGACCGGACACCGACAAGGCACTCATCGTTCCGGCAATGTACGGCTCGATATGGTAGCCGCGCGAGTATTTGAAAATGCCAAGCGCCAAAATCAGCACGGCGAGAATCGGCATCACTGCGTTTCCAACCCAGTTGGTCAGCCCCAGCATGCCGGCATCGAAGGAACCGCCATTCATGCCTCACCTCGCGTTCCGGTTGCAGTTCCCGGGGGGACTGATGTGCCGGGATTTTCCCGAATCACTAACCGCGCAAGCTTTTCGCCCCACTTCCACAAGCGCTGAGCGATCCTGACTGCTGTGAAAACCTCAACAACAAGACAAAATGCTGCTACGGCAATCCCAAAAACGAGTCGCCCGGCTTCGAAGTGGAGGGCAGCGGAGAGCATCAGAACAAGCAACAGTCCTTCGAGGACGAACAGAGCAGATTGCAACAGCAGCCGGTAGTTCATTGCAGGTACTCCTCCCTCGTGCAAAGGCCGACACAGAAATTCGGGAATTCCGGCCACCTGATCCCCAGCTTCGGAATCGAAACCAGAGCTGGAGCCAACGCTTCTGAAGTCGGTGCGGCACCTGATCCCGTTCCAACAAGCGGCAGCGAAATCGGAATGCGCGCAGCGTAGCTGAAGAACGCTGCAAGACACAGCAGGATCGCCGCCACAATTTCCAGCACATGGCGCTTCACAGGCTCACCCCCGCAAAATGCGTGACCAGCGCCCAAATCCCGCTGACGCTCAGGAAGGCGAGTCCACTCGCCGCGAGCGCACCCCAGGGCCGATGCCGAACGTGATTGAGAATCGCCGCCGAAAGGGCGAGGCCTCCGACGATGGGGCTGATACGGTTCGCGGCATACCCGAACATGCTCATCAGCATGTCCGTCATTCCATAGGCGTCACCGGTCTGCATCCAGCTTCCGGTCGCGAGGTTGTAGAATCCCTGCACGCCAAGAAGAAACAGGGCCGCGATGATCGAAGCCAGAGGATTCTGCCCCTGACTCATATCGAGTACCGCCTTAAAGACGAGCGAAGCCGCGACCACTGGGACGATATGTCCTATCAGCACGTCACTGACGAAGTCGTTGGTCACGCGTTCAATGCCCGCGGTGTACGGCGCTCCAGTTGCGCCGGCCATGATAAGCTGCTGTGCTCCCGGAACCGACTCCTGAACCAGCCAGTGGCTTACCCCCGGCAGGCTCAGCAGGAAACATCCCCACAACAGCCACTTCAGAAAGCCGCCACCGGCCTCAAAGTTCATTCCCCCTTCCGAGCGCAGCCTCATGCCCGCCATCACGAACGCGCCCAGCGACGCCGGGATGGCGAGATCCATGAGAAGGCCGAGAATGGCTCTGAAAACCAGTGGCGCCTGCATAAACCACCTAGCCGATTGCCTGTCCCTGTGCGATGAAGTACTCGATGAGCCGCAGGATGCCGGAAACGCAGATCAGACCGCCCGCGGTCATGGCGGAAGGGAGCCAGCTGCGGCCGCTCCGCCACTGCAGGATGGTCGCGACGACGGCGATGCCGGCGCCCACAGGACAAATCACGTTGCACAGCCAGTTGACGGCGTTGAGAAACGCCCCTTCGGGCTGTGCTGCGGTCTGGCCCTGGACGGCCTGGCCCGTCGCCGGCGTGGTGCCGAGGTTTTGAGCCATGCTGGCGCAGGGCGTCAGAACGGCCGCTCCGATACAGGAAGCGAGCAGGAACGCCAGCACCTGCTTACGCCCGGCGCGCACTGTTCGCATGAACGACTGGATCATGGACTTGCCTCCTTGACGGGGAACCGTCGAGGGAGAAAGTCACACGATTCGTCGATTCGTGCAAACGGGCATACGCACTCGCCACGTCGCAACTAGCGCTGTTGTCGCAATTCGCAGATCGAGGAAAGAGGCCAACCTCGCTTTGCAGAGGCTACCTATATATAGATGACGCGACGCACACCGAGCACAGGCGGCACGCAGTCATCCGCCGCATAGAACAAGAGCCAGGTACGCAGTCTTGATCCTTTGCCCTTTGCGTCTGCTTGGTCAGTGCGGCAGGCTTGGTTCGGTCATCGCAATGCCGTCCCCGCGCGAGATCGGGCCAAAAGAACCAGTTCACGAACTTCCGATGAGGGCAAGCGTGGCAAGGACTGAAATTGGTCCGCATGGGCTCCCGATCCTGAGCCGGCTTGAGCGTACGATGTGCTGTTCTTCGAGGGATCCCAGCCGGTTTCGAGATGAATCAAATCTCTTGCCACAAAAGCCTGATCCGCAATGTTTCTTCTTTGACAATATGCTGGCCATTTGCGAGCGGTCATCGGATCCAGCGATGATATGTGGCAAAAACCTGGTGCTCGCCTTTCTCTTCTTCCGCAGCACTCACCATTCGAAGTGGCCTCGTCCGTCCGGCTCCCTATTGCCACAAAAGCCTGATCCGCAATGTTTCTACTTTGACAAAACACGGGCCATCTCGGGCGCCCAACCTGGCATGGTGAGGGCCCCAGTGACTAAATATGACAAGAACCTGGTGCTCGCATTTTTCTTCTTCCGCGGCCCCTCACCACCCCGAAGTCGCGCCGTCGGCCCGCATCTTGCCACAAAAGCCAGATCCGCAGTTGCTCTTCTTTGACAAAACGCCGGTCATCTGTGGGCACCTATCGGATCAACTGACGATATGTGACAAAAACGTGGTGCTCAGTTCTGGATTAATGCCCCTTGCATTCCTAGGGGAAGCGTGAGAATATTCCCCTTGGAAGCAAAGGGGAGCCGATGGACAGCTCGAAGCTTGAGTTCCTGCGCGGGACGCTGGATGTCCTGATCCTGAAGGCGCTGGTGTGGGGGCCCCTGCATGGGTACGCCATCACGAGCCTGATCCGGCGGCAGAGCGATGAGGCGCTTCTGCTCGAGGAAGGCACGTTGTATCCGGCGCTGTGGCGGCTAGAGAACAAGGGATTGCTCGCGTCCGAGTGGGGACTTTCAGAAAACAACCGCAAGGCGAAGTTCTACCGGCTGACGAGCGCTGGAAGACGCCAGTTGCAGCAGGAAACGAAGACCTGGGAGGCATACGCGACCGCGGTGGCCAAGGTGCTGGGCGCGGCGAACCCGCCGGCGGCCGAGGAGGCGAGATGAAGATGAATCCCAAGTGGCGGCGGTATGACCGGCTGATGGGGCCGGACACGGCCGGGGATGTGCGCGCGGAGCTGCGGTTCCACCTTGAGGCGAAGGTAGACGAGCTGATGGCTCAGGGATGGAGTGCGGAGGAGGCTCGGCGCGAGGCGGAGCGGGTGTTTGGCGATCTGCGCGCGGTGCAGGGCGTAGGCGAGCGGATTGGAGAGCGTATGGAGCGGCGCAGGCGGTGGCGGGAATATTGGAGCGATGCGGTGCGGGATGTGCGGTATGCGGTGCGCATTCTGGCTAAGTCACCGGGGTTCACGGCGGTGATTGTGCTGACGCTGGCGTTGGGGATTGGCGCCAACACAGCGATCTTCACGCTGGTCAATGCAGTGCTGCTGCAATCGATCCCGGTTCTCGATCCGCAGCAGCTGGCGGTGCCGCAGTGGTCAGCGCGCAATGAACCGCGCAAGGTGGGGTTCCACACCTTCGGGGATTGCTCCGACAACCGCGAAGACACAGAAGGATGTGCATTCTCATACTCGATGTTTCAGGAGTTTCAGCGCCAAAGGAATTTATTCACGGACACAGCGGCCTTCATTGGGCCTTATCAGATGGACCTGAGCGGCAATGGAGCGGCGGCGATTGCCCAGGGAGAGCTGGTCTCAGGAAGCTACTTCCAGACGCTTGGTGTGTCCGCGGTGCTGGGGAGAACGCTGATGCCTGAAGATGAAAAGCCGGGAGCGCTCTCCGTGGCCGTTCTCGACTATGGATACTGGCAGCGAGCCTTCGGTGGATCGCCTGCGGCGATTGGGCGAACCATTCACCTGAACCATGCAGCCTTCACGATTGTCGGCGTGACGGAGCCGGAGTTCACGCGGCTCACTCCCGGCAAAGCGGTCGATCTGTGGGTTTCAGTCAATCAGACTTCGGCTCTTGGCCTGAAGCAGAGTCTTACCGATGCCACCGACTGGTGGCTGGTTGTGGTGGGACGGCTGCGGCCTGGAGTATCCCGCGCGCAGGCGCAGGGAGCGCTGAATGCGCTCTACCTGAATGAGATATTTCATGGAGCAAAGGTGGGCTGGGACTTTACCGACAATCCGCGGCTGACTCTGGAGCCAGCCCAGGTAGCACTCACAGGCATCCGGAGTATGTATGGCAAGCCGCTTCTGCTACTGATGGCAGCGGTGGGGCTTATTTTGCTGATCGCCTGCGCGAACGTGGCGGGACTGATGCTGGCGCGTGCGACGGTTCGCGAGCGCGAAATGGCGGTGCGGCTGGCGATGGGCGCGGCGAAGCGCCGCGTCGTTCGACAGCTACTGACGGAGAGCCTGCTGGTCTCCTGCATCGGGGCAGCACTCGGCGCGATCTTAGCGCCTGTCGGCGTTTCAAGCCTGGCTGCGTTCTTCGCGAAGAATACTTATTCGGCCCTGTATCTCGATCTCCATGTGGATGCGCGGGTCCTGCTCTTTACCATTGCTGCAGCGCTGCTGACGGGAATCGGATTCGGTCTCGCTCCCGCTTTTCGCGGAGCGCGTACCGGAGTGACGGAGCAACTGAAAGGGAATACCACAACGGCTGCGACCACGCACGGGCGGGGCCGGATGGTTGGCTTGGGAAGCGCCCTGGTCGTGCTTCAAGTGACGCTTTCCATGATCGTGCTGAGCGGTGCGGCCCTGCTGCTGCGGACACTGGACAATCTACACAAGATTGAACCCGGCTTCGATACGCATAATTTGATCCTCTTCGGCATCAACCCCAAGTTAGCCGGCGACACGGACGCGCAAATCCACGAACTCTACACCACTCTTCAATCGAAACTCGCGGCGCTACCAGGCGTAACTAGCGTGAGTTATTCCTCCGAAGCGCTTCTCGATGGAGGCTATTCTGGCCGGAATGTGCGTGTGGAGGGCCTCGCCAGCAAGGGTCTCGTCCCAGTGCAAACGCTCTCGGTCGGACCCGATTACTTCCAGACCATGAAGATCCCTCTATTGGAGGGTCGCCTGCTGGGCGAGGCAGACACGGATGCAACAGGGCATGTGCTGGTGAATCGCATATTCGTGCAGGAGTACGCTTCAGGCCGGAACCCGCTTGGGCTGCACTTCAGCGGCAGAAGGCCCGACGATCCGCAGTGGGAGATTGTCGGGGTAGTCGGCGACACCAAATTCGGCTTTCTTCGCAGGGACGATCAGCCGATGGCCTACATGCCGCTCGCATCCGAGGGCGCGACATTTGCGGTGCGAACGGGAATAGCGCCGGCTGCGCTGATGCCGACCGTGCGAAATGCCGTAAATTCCGTCGATCCGAACCTGCCGATAGTTCGCTTGCGCACGCAGACCGATTCGATCGACCGTCTACTCTTTAACGAGCGTTTGATGGCGCGGCTCCTTAGTCTGTTTGCGGCAGTGGGTCTGGCGCTGGCCTGCATTGGTCTCTATGGTTTGCTCGCCTACGAGGTGGGTCGGCGCACACGCGAAATCGGGATCCGCACAGCTCTGGGAGCGCAGCGGAGGCATATCGCTTCGATCGTGGTGCGGCGTGGGATCGTGCTGGTGGTGGCTGGAGCGCTGGGAGGGTGCATAGCGGCGCTTGCGGTGACGCGGCTGTTGACGAGCTTGCTTTATGATGTCAAACCCGCCGACCCGTTGACGTTCGCTCTGACTGCGGGCCTGCTTCTCCTGGTGGGAATTATGGCGTGTTTGTTGCCGGCGCGGCGGGCGGCGACGGTCGATCCGATGCAGGCGTTGCGTAGCGAGTAATAACGCTTTGATTGAGCGCCACATCTTAATCGCACGGGCATCGAACCAACGATACCCAATGGGTTTCCCCATCGAGTCGAAGGGCTCCTTCCGGCTCCAAGGGCCTCGCTCGTCTGTGACCCCGCCCCGCTTTCGCGCGACCGGGGGCAGAATTTTGCCACAAAAGCCTCGTCCGCAGTTTTTCTTCTTTGACAATCACTGATCTTGGGCGCTGCACCTCATCCTGCGACGAAATGCCACAAAAGCCTGGTCCGCAGTATTTCTTTTTTGACAAGACGTATCCATCTTGCTTTGTCCCGATCACCGTCTCCGCGCTGATCCGGAGAACTTCCCCGAGGGGAGCGGTCCTAGATTTCAAAGGTGCTGCTTTCCTGGGTCATTGATGTTCAGCATTGGCCGATTGGGTGACGCCGTTCCCCTCGTGCGGGACTTGAGTTGTTTTCTCTGAGCCGGGACTGCTCGCTCCGGCGGACTTCTCAAACACGATGTAGATCTCCGAGCCGGCGGGAACGCTAACAACGATGTGCTCCAGCGTGAGCATTTGCATGATCTGCTCGTCGCCAGCGTTCCCGATATTGTTCGCAACCTGCATCCGCAAGAGGTCGTTTTCGCTGAAGGAGCTGTTCACGCTGGGCGCTCCCACAATCATCGCCGCCGTTTCGCCAATCCCCGACAGGGAGCGAACCATCAAGTTCTTACCGCGTTGCCGCCCCGTTACTTTGCCCTTTACGGCCTGAAGGTTCATGTCTGCGGCAACAGCATCTATCGGGACAGAAGAGCCGTCCGGGTATTCCAGAGAGGAGAATTCGATATTCACGAGTCCCGACGGATCTGCCTGCGTGATTTTGCCAACGGCACGGGTTCCCGCCGGAATGATGATCTCTCCATCGCGCTCGTAGTTGTACTCGATCACAGCGACTACAGGCGCATGCACAGCCGTGGTAGCCATGGATTCGAGACGCGCCGCCACATGG
>Ga0335074_10008775_pt1 | contig 14065 bp, 16 predicted proteins | sample Lox_Sample_23_FD_206715 | JGI IMG/M metagenome (GOLD analysis project Ga0335074, IMG submission 206715) | Soil microbial communities from Loxahatchee National Wildlife Refuge, Florida, United States - Lox_Sample_2.3 | ecosystem: Environmental > Terrestrial > Soil > Wetlands | place: USA...
GATCAATGTGAGGCTGCTTGGCCTAGCGTTCGTCCTCGCTCGCTTCGTCTGTCCGCTTGCCTTCTTCGACCGCGATCTCGGTGTGCCGCTCCTTGCTTTCGTCCGGCACGTCGCGGCCGACGATCGGCTGTTTGCTGCTGTCGCGTTGCGGGGTCTCGGTGCGGTCTCGATCGGGCATCACAAAAACCCTCCGGATGGATCGATAGTCACTGAATCAAACCCGCGCCACCGCGGTGCGGTTCCGATCGAGCCTTGGCAATCTTGCGGCCGGCACCACATCGGGAGCCTGGAGCAGGAGGCGGCGGATGGCCGATCTTTGGAACAACCCGATGGGGACGGACGGGTTCGAGTTTGTCGAATACACCGGCCCCGATCCCGTGGCACTCGGCGCGTTGTTCGAGCGCATGGGTTTTGTCAGGGCGGCACGGCACCGCTCGAAAAGCGTTTCGCTGTACAAGCAGGGCGATGTCAATTTCATCCTCAACGCCGAGCCCGAAAGCTTCGCGCAGGCCTTTGCGCGGCTGCATGGGCCTTCGGTCTGCGCGATCGCATTCCGCGTAAAGAGCGCCAGCAGGGCCTACGAACGCGCCTTGAAGCTCGGCGCCAAGCCAGTCGCCGGCAAGGTCGGACCGATGGAACTCAATATTCCGGCGATCGAGGGGATCGGCGGCAGCCTTATTTATCTTGTCGACCGCTACGGCGAGCGCACGATCTACGATGTCGATTTCGTGCCGCTCGTCGGCGATCCGGCGCCGGCGGGCGTCGGGCTGACCGGCATCGACCATCTGACCCACAATGTTCACAAGGGCCGCATGCGGCTGTGGGCCGAGTTTTATGAACGGCTCTTCAATTTCCGCGAGATCCGCCATTTCGACATTGAAGGCAAGTTGACCGGGCTGCGCTCGCAGGCGATGACCAGCCCCGACGGCAAGATCCGCATTCCGATCAACGAAAGCGCCGACGACAAGTCGCAGATCGCCGAATACCTGGAAGCCTATCGCGGCGAGGGCATCCAGCACATTGCGCTGGCGACCGGCGATATCTACCGCACCGTCGAGGCGTTGCGCGCCGGCGGCATCGGCTTCATGGCGGTGCCTGAGACATATTACGAGGCCGTCGAGGCGCGGCTGCCCGGTCACGGTGAGGACGCGGCGCGTCTCAGCCGCGACCAGATCCTGATCGACGGCGCACCGGCCGCGGGCCAGGGTCTGCTCTTGCAGATTTTCACCGACACGGTGATCGGTCCGATCTTTTTCGAGATCATCCAGCGCAAAGGAAATGAGGGGTTCGGCGAAGGCAATTTCCGCGCCTTGTTCGAGTCGATCGAGCGCGACCAGATCCGCCGCGGCGTCCTCGCCCCTCCGGCCGGGTGATGGCCGGCCGGAAAGGCGCTTGCTCCAGGCGGCCGAGATGTGATCTCTCGCCCCAGGTCCGCAGGCCGCGGCATCAGCAGGGCAGCAGAAGCCAATGTTTATCGCGATGAACCGGTTCAAGGTGATCCCCGGCGCCGAGGCGGCATTCGAGCGGGTATGGACCTCACGCGATACGCACCTGCACGACGTGCCGGGCTTTGTCGAATTCCACCTGTTGCGCGGTCCCGAGCGCGACGACCACGTTCTCTATTCGTCGCACACGATCTGGCGCAGCCGCGCCGATTTCGAGGCCTGGACCCGTTCAGAGGCGTTCCGGCTCGCGCATCGCTCGGCGGGCGACAACCGGCCGCTCTACCTGGGCCATCCCGAGTTTGAGGGGTTTGAGGTCATCCAGACCGTCCGGTAGCGGCAGCGCCACGCGCGGCTGCCATGCGGCGATTGCGATTTCACGACACTGCTCTCATCGCCGGCTCTGCGGGGCCGCTCGCCTCCGCCTCGACGCCGGGCTTGCCGGCCGCATCGCGTTCGAGTTCGGCGACGCGGGCACGCAGGCTGGTGACCTCGTCGACCAGCCCGTTCAGCGCGCGGGCGATCGGATCGGGAATGTCGCCGGTGACGCCGTACGGTTCGAAGGCCGGCCGCGGCTCCAGCGACGGGGTGCGCCGGGCGACCTGGCGCGCCGGGTTGCCGACCATCGTCGCGCCCGGCGGCACTTCGCGCAGCACGACCGCGGCGGCGCCGATACGAGCGCCGTCGCCGACCTTGAACGGCCCCAGGATCTGTGCGTTGGAACTGATGATGCAGCCGTTGCCGATCGTCGGATGGCGCTTCTGCCCGGCCTGGTCGGCCGAGGGCCGCGTGCCGCCCAGCGTGACGCCCTGATAGAGCGTGCAGTCGTCGCCGATCTCCGCGGTCTCGCCGATCACGACGCCGATGCCATGGTCGATGAAGAGCCGATTGCCGATGCGGGCGCCGGGGTGGATGTCGATCGCCGTGAGAATGCGCCCCAGATGCGCGACAAAGCGGCCGGCCAGATGCCAATGGCGTTGCCACAGCCAATGCGCCGCGCGATGAAACAGCAGCACCTGAAAGCCCGGATAGCACAGCACCACTTCCAACCGCGACCGGGCGGCCGGATCGCGGGCGAGGGTTGCGTCGATTTCCTCGCGAAGGTTTTTGAAAAGCATAGGAGTCACTATATTATAACCGCGCGCTCCTGCGATGCCGGGCCGGCGGCGGTCGCGGCCGCGCAGCCCGGCAGCGAGCATATAATTGCCCGACTTGGCAGATCAAGTATTGCGGACCAAGGCAGGCAGATTGCAGTCGACACACGGGGCGCATATTTGAGTAGATCGGTTGGAATTAGGCCCGGTCCATCATGCCTGACGTGATTATCAATGGCCCGGAAGGGCGCATCGAGGGCCGCTATCATCACGCCCGCGGCGGCACCGCGCCGATTGCGCTGGTGCTGCATCCGCACCCGCTGCACGGCGGGACGATGAACAACAAGATCGTCTACACTCTTTACCAAGGCTTTGTGCGTCGCGGATTTTCGACGCTGCGTTTCAATTTCCGCGGGGTCGGACGCAGCCAGGGCAGCTTTGACCGCGGCGAGGGCGAACTGGCCGATGCCGCGGCAGCGCTCGACTGGCTGCAGGGCTACAACCCGAATGCGGTGTCCTGCTGGGTCGCGGGTTATTCGTTCGGCGCCTGGATCGGCATGCAGCTGTTGATGCGGCGGCCGGAGATCGAGGCGTTCATCTCGGTGGCGCCGCCGGCCAACAACTACGATTTCAGCTTTCTTGCGCCATGCCCGTCGTCGGGCCTCATCCTGCACGGCGACCAGGACACTTCGGTGCCGCCGGACTCGGTGCAAAAGCTCGTCCACAAGCTGTCGCATCAGCGCGACATCAAGATCGAGTTCCGCAAGATCCCCGGCGCCGACCATTTCTTTATCGACAGCGCCGAGATGCTCTCCGGCCATGTCGATGCCTATATCGCGGCGCATGCCCGCGCCGCCGAACCGGCCGAGCCGGCGGCCGCGCCGGCCCGCGGCCGGTAATCTGCGAACCGCGTGCCGCAGTTCTGCTGCGCCGCCGCAACCCTCGACGCGTCACGACCGTTGAATGAGCGGCGCAACGGCCGCGGAGGGATTGTCATGGCGCAGAAATTCGTTGTCGGCTTGTTCGAATCGAAAGGCACCGCCGAGGATGCCGTCAACCGGCTGAAGACCGAAGGGCTGCCAGCACGCGATATTACATTGATGATGTTGCGCGAGACGGCGCCGAAGCCGGCGGTCGTCACAGCCGAACTGGCGGCTTTCGAGGTCGATCCGTTCGTCGTCGGCGATGTGCAGCGCACCTATGCGCCGTACATTCACAACGGCGAAACGGCGGTCTTTGTGCGGGCACATGAGGAGCGCGAAGCCGACCTGGCGGTCAGCACGATCCGCCAATACGCGCCGATCAAGATTCGCGTCGTGTCACCCGAAGAGGGCACCGCGCTCGGTCACGACGTGCTTTAGCGGGCGTTGACCAGGAGAGGCCGGCGAAGGCGGCGGTTTCATTGCCCGCCGGCCGCAACCCGGGATGGGAGCTGGTCCATGTACTTGGCGCGTTTCTCCTATGATGTACAGCCCGTCGATCGGCGGCGCGCGATCGACTTTATCCGCAAGGAGGTCGATGCGGCGCGCGGCCAGGGTCTCGCCGCCCGCCTTCTCGTGCCGTTGACCCGCGGCAAGGGTGACGGTGCTGCACTGCAATTCGAGGTCGAACTGCAGAAACTCGATCAGCTCGATCAGTTCCGCCAGCGGGGCATCGGCTCGCGCGAGGAGACCGGCGACTGGATGCACGCGTTCAGCGAGGTATTGACGGCACCTCCCTGCATCGAAATCCTCAATGTCGACGACGGCAAGGCTTCTTAGGCGATTTAGGTGATCCCGCCGGCGGCCTCGTTCAGCAGGGTCCAGGCGGCGGGGTCGCTCTTTGCCTGCCAGCGCCGATAGAAATCGCCGAGCGCCCCGCGAAGCTGCACGGCGTCGGCGGTGTTGACGACCATGCCGCGCTCGGTCAGCGCGGCAGTGCCCGTGGCGTTGATCTGCTCGATGTCGGCGCGCTGCAGCAGCGCGAATTTCTCGGCGTTGCGTTCGACGGCCTCGCGGATCGCCGTCGGCAGCGCCTGCCACCTGCCGCCGTGGGCGAGCAGCGTAAAACCCGTCCACCAGTGCTCGGTCAGGCTCAGGTAACGCTGCACCTCATCGAGGCGCAGCGCCAGCACGACGCCGAGCGGATCGCTCTGGCCGTCGAACCTGCCGGCCTGCAGCGCCGCATACATGCCGCTGAACGGCACCATGCCGGGTTCGGCGCCGAGGGTGCGGAAGAAATCGGCGGCGATTTCGCCGCCCGGCGTGCGGATCTTCAAGCCGCGGAAATCGCCCGTGGTTGTAATGGGTCGCGTCGCGGTCGTGATGTGGTGAAAGCCGTTCTGCCAGGTATGGCGGAAGGCGTGGAAGCCGCCGGCGGTGATCTCGCGACGGATCGTGTCGCCAAGCGCGCCGTCGAGCGCCGCGAATACCGTCCCGCTGTCGCGGAACACGAACGGCATCAGCGGCAGGGCGCTGGTCGGTGCGATGCGGTCGAGCAGCGCGCCCGACAGGTAAAACTCGAGTTCGCCCCTCGTGAGGTCGGCGAACATCTGCGGATCGGGGCCGAGCCGGCTCTCGGGATAGACATCGAGGCGGAACTCGCCGTCGGTTTCGGCCACGATCGCCGCCGCCATCTCGACGAGCCGGCGCGCCGTCGGACTGTGTACCGGCTGGTTCGCGCCGAGACGGTAATGAAAGCGGGCGGATTTGCCGATGGCCATGATTGCGGGGACCTCCTGTCAAGCCGAGCCGAGGATGGCCGCTGTGCCGCAGGCACCGGCTATGGGATCGCGCGAGAGGCGCTTCATTGCTCTGCCGCGGGCAACCCGATGACGCCGTCGCGGGCGAGGGCGGCGAGCGTCTCGGGCGCGATGCCGAATTGGCCCAGGATTTCTGCCGTGTGTTCGCCAAGGCGCGGCGCCGGCAGGCGCAGCCGGCCGGGCGTATCGGCAAGGCGCGGGATCACATTGTGCATTGCCACCCGGCCGGTCTCCGCGTCCGGCATCTCGACGACGATGCCGCGCGCGCGGACATGCGGGTCCGCAAGGAACTGATCGATGTCGTAGACGGGCGCCGCCGTGATTTCGGCCGCCTCGAACAGGGCCATGTTTTCAGGCAAGGTGAGCGCGGCGATGAATTCGGCGATCGGCGCCTCGCATTCCTCGGCGTTCTTCACCCGGTCTGTATTCGTGCGAAAACGCGGGTCGGCGATCATGTCGGGCCGGCCGATCGCGCGGAACAGCCGTTCGGCCATCGCCTGGATCGAGGCGGAAATGCCAATGTAGCGGCCCTCCTTCGTGCGAAAGACATTGCGCGGCGTCGTGATATCGGAGCGGCTGCCGGTGCGCGGCCGCACCTCGCCGGTCAACTGATAGATCGGCGCCTCGACCGCGACAAAAGAGAACAGCGGGTCGAGCAGCGGCAGGTCGATGACCTGGCCGGCGTCGCCGTCGACCTCGACGCGGCGCAGCGCAACCATGACCGCAAACGCGCCGTAAAGCCCGGCCACCATGTCGGCAAGCGCGGTCGGCGGCAAAACCGGCTCGCGCTCCGGGAAGCCGGTCCGCGCGGCATAGCCCGACATGCTCTCGACCAGGGTGCCGAAACCCGGGCGGTCGCGGTACGGTCCGTCCTGCCCCCAGCCCGACACCCGTACGATGACGAGGCGCGGGTTGCGTGCGAGGAGTACGGCGGGGCCGAGGCCCATGTTTTCGAGCGTGCCGGGGCGGAAATTCTCGATCAGCACTTCGGCCGACGACGCGAGGTCGAGCAGCAATTCGCGACCCGTCGGCTCGCGCAGCGAGAGCGCGACGCTCTTCTTGTTGCGGGCATAAAGCTTCCACCACAGGCTGACGCCATTTGTCTGCCAGGCGCGCAGCGGATCGCCTTTTTGCGGGTCTTCGATCTTCAGCACCTCGGCGCCGAAATCAGCAAGCTGCGAGGAAACCGCGTTGCCTGCGACGAGACGCGACAGATCGAGAACGCGCACGCCGTCGAGCGGGCAGGGCGCTTCGGGCGCGAATTTTTGCTGCGGCAGCCTCATCGGCGCCCAATCTACTCGGTGAGCTTGCTCCTGAGCAATTCGTTGACGAGGGCGGGGTTGGCCTTGCCCTGGGTCGCCTTCATGACCTGGCCGACAAAAAACCCCAGCACTTTCGGGTTCGTCCTGTATTGCACGACCTGCGCCGGGTAGGCGGCGAGCGCCGCATCGACCGCAGCTTCGATCGCGCTCGTGTCGCTGACCTGCCGCAGCCCCTTCCGTGCGACGATTGCGCCCGGCGCCTCGCCCGTTTCGATCATGTCGGCGAACACATCCTTGGCGATGCGGCCGGAGATCGTGTTGTCGGCAATGAGATCGAGGAGTTCGCCGAGCCGCTCGGGCGCAAGCGGGCAGGCCTCGATGCCGCGGCCGAGACGGTGCAGCGCGCCGAACAGATCGCCCAGAACCCAGTTGGCCGCGGCCTTGGCGTCGCGTCCCCCGGCGACCTGTTCGAAATAATCGGCGGTCGCGCGCTCGGCCACGAGCACGTCGGCGTCTTCAGGCCGCAGCCCGTATTCGGCGACAAACCGCAGCCTTTTCGCGTCCGGCAGTTCCGGCAGTTCCGCCTTCAGCCGCGCCACCCACTCGGCATCCAGTTCGAGCGGCAGCAGGTCGGGGTCGGGGAAATAGCGGTAATCGTGCGCATGCTCCTTCGAGCGCATCGGCCGGGTTTCGCCGCGGCTGCTGTCATAAAGGCGGGTCTCCTGCGCGACGGCGCCGCCGCCTTCGAGCAGCGCGATCTGGCGGCGCGCCTCGTACTCGATCGCCTGCATCACAAAGCGCACCGAATTCAGGTTCTTGATCTCGCAGCGCGTGCCATAGGGTTCGCCCGGCCGCCGCACCGAGACGTTGCAGTCGCAGCGCAGCGAGCCTTCCTCCATGTTGCCGTCGCAGGTGCCGAGATAGCGCAGCAGCGAGCGCAATTTGCGCAGGTAAAGGCCGGCTTCCTCGGCGCTCCGCAGGTCCGGCTCGGAGACGATCTCCATCAGCCCGATGCCGGCGCGGTTCAGATCGACATAGGTGTCGTTCGGGTGCTGGTCGTGCAGGCTCTTGCCGGCGTCCTGTTCGAGGTGCAGCCGGGTGATGCCGATCGTGCGGGCGCTGCCGTCGGGCATGGCAAGGACGACGCGTCCGGCCCCGACGATCGGCTGCTGGTATTGCGAGATCTGATAGCCGGCCGGCAGGTCGGGATAGAAATAGTTCTTGCGGTCGAAAACGCTGTGCAGGTTGATCTGCGCGTCGAGGCCGAGGCCGGTCTTGACCGCCTGCTCGACGACATGCCGGTTGATGACCGGCAGCATGCCGGGAAAGGCCGCATCGACCGGCGAGACCTGCGTGTTCGGCGCGGCGCCGAACACGGTCGCGGCGCCGGAAAAGAGTTTTGCCTGGGCCGTCGCCTGGGCATGCACTTCGAGGCCGATGACGACTTCCCACGCGCCGCTGCGCCCTTCGATCAGCGCCGACATCCGATCCTCGCAAAAACGCGCGGCCCGACCGCCGGCCGCCCCGGCATCGCGCCGTTCCTATCCCGCCAGTTGCCGCTGCAGCGGCAGGTCGTCTTCGATGAAATTCCGCACGACCTCGTCGATGCCGCTGTCGCAGGCAAAGCCGAGCGCCTCGGCGCGTGGGGCCTTGAGCGCCGGCGGCACGCCGCCGACGATCGCTTGGACGAGCGGGTCCGGTTGCCAGCGGATGCGGGCGTAGGCCGCCTCGCCGCCGGCGCGTCGCACCGCTTCCGCCATCTCGCCGACCGACACCGAAAACCCGGGCAGCTGCAGCGAACGGTTCCAGCCCAGCGCGTCGCCCGGCAGGCCGAGCGCATGCACGAGGCCATTGACGACGGCACGCGGCGAGGCCAGCGCCATGACCGTCTCGGGCGATGCCGGACATACGGCGACCCGGCCGCACAGCGGCTCGCGGATGATCGAGGAGGCGAACGTCGTCGCGGCGCGGTTGGGCAGGCCGGGCCGCACGACAACGGTCGGCAGGCGCAAGGCGCGCCCGTCGACGAAGCCTTTGCGGCTGTAATCATTGACCAGCAGTTCGCCGATCGCTTTCGTGACGCCGTACGAATTCTGCGGCGTCAGCTTTGTATCGTCGCCGGCCGCCGGCGGCAGGTCGCCGCCATACACGGCGAGCGAACTGGTGAACACAAGGCGCGGTCCACCACCGTTCATCGGGCCGAGCGTGCGACAGGCGTCAAGCACCGCGCGGGTGCCGTCGATATTGACGCGGTAGCCGAGATCGGTATTCGTCTCTGCTTCGGCGCTGACGACGGCGGCAAGGTGAAACACCGCGTCGGTGCCGGGCGCGATGAGCCGCGCAACCGTGTCGCGATCGGCGATGTCGCCGGTCACGACCGAGAGGCGGCGGTCCTCCGGCAGCGGCAATGCGGGCGCGGCGTTGTCGAACAGCACGAGTTCGTCCACCGGGCCCAGGGCGCTGCCCCGATCGAGCAGCCGGATCGCCAGCCGCCGTCCAAGAAACCCGCAGCCGCCGGTGATGACGATGCGCATCTGCGGCCGCCCGGCGGCTACGCCACCTCGAACAGGCCGGCCGCGCCCATGCCGCCGCCGATGCACATCGTGCAGACGACGAGCCTGGCGCCGCGCCGCTTGCCTTCGATCAGCGCGTGACCGACCATGCGCGCCCCCGACATGCCGTAGGGGTGGCCGATCGAGATCGCGCCGCCGTTCACATTCAGCTTGTCGTTCGGGATGCCGAGCCGGTCGCGGCAATAGACAACCTGACAGGCGAACGCCTCGTTCAATTCCCACAAATCGATGTCGTCGATCTTGAGGCCGTGCTTTTGCAGCAGTTTCGGCACCGCGAAAACGGGGCCGATGCCCATCTCGTCCGGGGCGCAGCCGGCCACCGCGATGCCGCGGTAGATACCGAGCGGGGAGAGGCCGCGGCGCGAGGCTTCGCCTTCCTCCATCAAGACCGCGGCCGAGGCGCCGTCCGACAATTGCGAGGCGTTGCCGGCGGTGATGAAGCGGCCCTCCTTGACGCGCTGGCCGTCCTTGAACACCGGCTTCAGCCCGGCCAGGCCTTCGAGGTTGGTGTCCGGCCGGTTGCCTTCGTCCCTGTTCAGCGTCACCGGCTTCATCGCGCTTTCGCCGCTGTTGCGGTCGGTCACCTTCATGACCGACGGCAGGGCGACGATCTCGTCGTCGAAGCGGCCGGCCTGCTGCGCCGCCGCGGTGCGCTGCTGCGAGCGCAGCGAATACTCGTCCTGCGCCTCGCGCGAAATATTGTAGCGCTCCGCGACGATCTCGGCGGTCTCGATCATCGTCATGTAGAGCGCCGGGATGCGGGCCATCAGATCGGGGTCGTCGCCGCGGGTGCGCACCATCTTGTCGCCCTGCACGAACGACACCGACTCGACGCCGCCGCCGATCGCGATCTGCATGCCGTCGTCGATGATCTCCTTGGCCGCGGTCGCGATCGCCATCATGCCGGAGGAGCACTGCCGGTCGATCGACATCGCCGGCACGCTGTCCGGCAGGCCGGCCCGGAGCGCGCTCTGGCGGGCGACGTTGAACCCCTGGGCGCCCTGCTGGATCGCGGCGCCGATGATCACGTCGTCGATCTCGGCGGGATCGACGGCGGCGCGCTTGACCGCCTCGGCGATCGCGTGCCCGGCCAGCGCCTGCGGCTGGGTTTCGTTGAAGGCGCCGCGGAATGCGCGGCCGATCGGGGTGCGGGCGGTGGCTACGATGACGGCCTGGCGCATGGGCATGGCTCCTCTCGGGGTTTTGGCGAGCTTACGCGTATCGGTGCCGCCGAGCCAGCGGCGAAGGGCAGATGAGCGCGGCGCAATTCGCCGTAGTCGCGTGGCGCGATGGCGGACGGGCCCCGGCTTTTGCCGGGATGTTCGCCCTGCTCAGCTTCGCGCCATCGCGGCGGCGCGCAGGTCGAAGCCGTCGTCGGCGGCCTCACTCGGGGTTACCTGCCGGCCAGAGCCGAGCAGCCGGCGGGCGTGCGCATGGTCGGCCGGGCGGTTGATCGATTCGATGCCGAGCAGTTCGCCCTTCCTGTAGCAGAATACCGAAAACGCGCCGCTGGCGAGATCGCCGCGCAGGACGTGCTGGTCGTGCCCTGTCGTCAGGCCGGCAATCTGCAGGCGCAGCGCGCCCTGTTCGCTCCAGAACCACGGCAGTGCGCTGTAGGCGTGCGGCTTGCCGACGATGCGGTCGGCGACGCAGCGGGCGTGATCGGCTGCGTTCTGCACCGCTTCGAGGCGGGTCGGTCGGCCCTCGGCGTGGCCGCACGGAAAGGACGCACAATCGCCGATCGCCGAGATCGCCGGGTCGGCGGTCAGCAGTTGCTCGTCGACGACGATGCCGTTCGCGACCTCGAGCCCGGCCGCCGCCGCCAGTTCGCCGTTCGGGACGACGCCGACCGAGACCAGGACGAGATCGGCCGCTAGCCGCGCGCCCGACGCCAGCTCGACGTGATCGACCCGGCCGGCGTGGCCGCCTATGCGCATCGCCGCCGCACCGAAGCTGAATTCGACGCCGGCCGCGCGATGCGCCGCGGCGAAGAAATGCGATGTCGGCACCGAGACAACGCGGCCCATGACCCGGTCGGTCAATTCGACGATGTGCACCTGTCTGCCGTGGGCGCGCGCGATGGCGGCGAATTCGAGGCCGATGAAGCCGGCGCCGATGACGACGATCCGCTCGGCGCCGGCGAGATGCCGGCGCAGCGCATCGGTCTCGGCGAGGGTGCGCAGATAGCAGACGCCGTCGAGCTTGACGCCGGGCACCGGCGGAACGCGGTTCCTTGCGCCCGTTGCGAGGACGAGATGATCGTAGGCGAGGTGCTCGCCGGTCGCCAGCCGCACGCGGTGCTCGCCGCGCTCGATTGCGGTGACGCGGATGCCGGGCAAAAACTCGATGCGGTGTTCGCGATAAAACGCTTCCGGGCGCATCAGCAGGAGTTCGAGGCCGATCTTGCCGTCGAGGTAATCTTTCGACAATGGCGGTCGCTGGTAGGGCAGCACCGGCTCGTCGCCGACCAGCGCGATCGCGCCGTCGAACCCATGCTGCCGCAACGAGGCGGCGACCTGGAAACCGGCGTGGCTGGCGCCGACGATGACGAGGCGGTCGGCCGGCATCAGGTCTGCGTCTCGGGGGTGTAGACGACCAGCCCGTCCATTTCGGGCGAGACGACGAGCTGGCAGGACAGCCGGCTGTTGGCGCGGCGCGGACTGGCGGTGCCTTCCAGCATCGCATCCTCGTCGGGCTGCATCGCCGGCGTCATCGCCAGCTGGTCTTCGCGCACATAGACATGGCAGGTCGCGCACATGCACGAGCCGCCGCATTCGGCGACGATGCCGTCGATGCCGTGCAGCACCGCGGCCTGCATGACGCTGGTGCCGACCGGGATGTCGAGCGTCGCTTCCTTGCTCTGCGTGTCGATATACGTCACTCGCGGCATCGTGCTGATTGTCCTTCCTTCTCGCGGCGCGCCAGCCTTACGCAATCCGCGCCGCGCGGTCGAGCATTTTCAGCCATGCGCCGAGGCGCGGTTTTCGCAATGCCGCCGCGGGTGTATAAGCATCGCACGGCACCAGTGACGGAGACAGAAAATGAAAAACGGGTTGCGCGTATTCGACGCCGATACGCATGTCGAGCCGACGGCCGAGGTGCTCGACAAATATGTTGACCCCGGCTTTCGCGCGCGCCTGCCCGATCTGGCGCCCTACCGCCAGCCGGTGCGGGCGGGCGGGCCCGGCAGTTCGGCCGGGCGCCACGTCTACCGCTTCGGCCAGATCTCGTATAAGCGGATCCTCGGCGAGGCGGCGCCGCGCGAGGCGCACAGCGGGCGCGAGACGCATTGGATGGGATCGAAGCAGCCGCGCCCGGGCGTGCAGGACGACCAGGCCGCGGCCCGCGTCCAGGACATGGACGATGAGGGAACCGACGGACATTTCCTGATCCCGACCTCGTGGACGAGCCTCGTCGGCCACGAGGATCCGACGATCGAGGTCAACATCATCCGCGCCTTTCACCGCCATATGGGCGATTTCAGCAGCCAGTACCCCGATCGGCTGAAAAGCATGATCGTCGCCTCCGCCCGCGACGTCGATGCGGCGGTCAAGGAAATCCGCGAATGGGGCAAGTCGCGCTGGGCGGTGGCGGTGATGCCGCTGGTGACCAAGGATATCCCCGCCGATCACCCGACGCTCGAACCAATCTGGCGGGCGGCCGTCGAACACGATCTGCCGATCGCCCACCACAGCTTCACGTGGACGCCGCCCTATTTCCCCGGCGTGTTCGACCTGTGGGACAACATCTTTCTCGGCCGGCTCGCCTCCCACCCGTGGGGGGCGATGCGCTTTATCGCCTCGGTGATCGGCGGCGGCATCATGGACCGCCACCCCGATCTCCGGGTCGGCACGCTCGAATGCGGCTTCGGCTGGCTGCCGTTCTGGGGCCGTCGCATGGACGAGCAGTACGCCTATGTCGGTTCGACGGCGCCGCTCAAAATGAAGCCGAGCGAATACCTGAAGAGCGGCCGCTATTTCTGCAGCGTCGAGCGGCATGAGGGGCCGGACATGTTCGACATGGTGCGCAGCTTCGTCGGCGACGACGTGTTGATGTACGCGTCGGACTACCCGCACTCGGAATGCCAGTTCCCCGATACAGTCAGCAATTTTCTCGCCTGGGACATGAAGCCCGAGGCGCGGGCGAAGCTGATGGCGGGGAACGCCGACCGGTTCTTCAAGCAGGCGTGATCAGCGCCTCGGGCGGCAGCGCCGGTGAGCGCCGGCGGCGCCGCCCGATGAGGCCCAGCAGCGCGGTGCCGAACAGCGTCATCGAAGCCGGCTCGGGAACGAGCGTCGCGTAGCTCTGCTGCCCGTCCAACCCCTCCAACTCCACGGCGCTGCCCATCAGCGACGGCGCCAAGCCGTAGATGTCGTTCGCCTCGTCAATCAGGTTCGCGGAAGCCCCGGAGTAGGAGAGCGTCGGGTACTCGACCTCCCAGATCGCCAATTGCACCGCGGCCGAGTCCTGGTCGGGGTCGGCGGTCGGGTCTGTCGCGTCCGTTTCCAGCAGGTTGTCGCCGTAGGCGATCAGCCCGGCGATCTCATCGATCTGCGTCGTCGTCAACGGTGTTCCGCTGCTGTAATTGGGATCATTGTTGGTCACGATCGGTTCGATCGCGTAGACCGAATCCTGATTGCCGAGGGAGCCGTCGTGAAAGAGATCGATGCACCATGCGTCGATCGTCGCGCCGGTCGAGGTCGTCAGCACAAGTTGGCCGACATAGCCCTGCGTCGGCGAGATCGGGCTGTCGATCGTCAACATCTCCTCATAGGGCATCGCAATATTGGTGACCGTGATATCGTCAGCCATCGCTCCGGTTGCCCCGACGACCAGCACAGTTCCCAACGCCGCAAAGCCGATTGAAAGCTTCATAATGTCCCCTAACCGCAACGAACACCGATTACGGAGCGAAATATTGCACGCCCCGTGGCCCTGGACAATTAGGATATAT
>Ga0335074_10008776_pt1 | contig 14065 bp, 13 predicted proteins | sample Lox_Sample_23_FD_206715 | JGI IMG/M metagenome (GOLD analysis project Ga0335074, IMG submission 206715) | Soil microbial communities from Loxahatchee National Wildlife Refuge, Florida, United States - Lox_Sample_2.3 | ecosystem: Environmental > Terrestrial > Soil > Wetlands | place: USA...
CTCCTACCGGCTCGACTGACGAGGCCACGTTTGAGAACGTGATCCACACCAACCTGAATGGCGCTTTCTTTACCGTGAATTCAGCGGCCCCTCTGCTGAACGACAACGGCAGCATCATCTTTAATGGGTCGGTACATAACTATCTCGGCCAACCTGGCGTCGCCGCATATGCAGCCACGAAGGGCGGCCTCGTCTCGATGGCGCGTTCCATCGCCGCCGATTTTGCACCGCGCAACATTCGCGTGAACGTCGTCGCACCCGGCGCGACGAAGACTCCCATCTGGAAGCGCGGGCCCCGCGCCTCTATATCTGCAGACGAGTCCGCCAAGCAGGCGAAGTTCTTCTCGTCTGTCATTCCGCTGGGCCGTTGGGGCGAGCCCGAAGAACTTGCCAAGGCTGTGCTCTTCCTGGCCTCGGATGATTCCTCATACGTCAATGCAGTTGAGCTGATGGTGGATGGCGGAGCCACTGGCGCCCCTTTCGGAGCTCCCATTCTTCGCGGCTAACCGCAAAGGGTTAAGGCATGGAGCAAAGTAACGAAAAAGGAGAATCAAATGAAATCAGAAAAGAAATTTCTTGTAACCGGACCGACCGGTGCAACCGGTGGTGAAACGGTTGCACAGCTACTTGAAAAGGGACACGCCGTTCGAGCGCTTGCTCACCGAGAGGATGAAAGATCGGAACGACTCAGCAAATTGGGCGCAGAGGTCGTTTTTGGCGACCTTCTCGACATGGAATCGGTACGTTCCGCCCTTCGTGGAATCTACGGAGCGTATTTCGTATATCCGATTCGACCGGGAATCGTGGATGCCAGTGTTCGATTTGCTCAGGCTGCAAAGGAGGCTGGCGTCAAAATCATCGTCAACATGTCACAAAAGTCGGCACGCGAAGACTCTCAAAGCCATGCAGCACTAGCGCATTGGCTATCGGAGCGTGTGTTTGACTGGTCCGGGTTGCCCGTCAGCCACCTCAGACCAACACTCTTTTCGGAGTGGATGCTCTATGGGGCCGCCATGATCCGTCAAGGGACCTGGCTCGTACCATTCGGCACTGGCCGCCACGCTCCCATAGCGGGAGAAGATCAAGCCAGAGTGATTGTCGGAATTTTGGAAAACCCGAAAGCACATGCGGGAAACACGTATCCTCTGGTTGGACCGGTGGAACATAACCATAACGAAATTTCTCAGATCATTGGAGCCGTGCTCGGAAAGAAAATTTACGCCGAGCAAATTTCAATTGAGAAGTATGGTGAGATCCTAGGTAGCCGGCCGCGTGGCCGGGCTCGAAATACCGCTGCTACAGCGTACGCCGAAGCAGACAAAGCTGGAGGTGCAGGCTCGGATTTCGTTCTCCAACATTTAAAGGAGATCGCTATCGACCACCAAAATGGGATTTTTAGTGGGATGAATAACTATGTCCAAGAGATTGGCGGTCGTCCTCCGATGACGGTTGAACAGTTTGTCGAAAAGCATCGCTCAGAATTTGGGGAATAAGACGGTCGGGCAGTACGGCGGAACCCGCTCAAAGGCCGAAAGTTCAACAGTGCTTGGCCCACGAACGTAATAATCCCCCCACCAAAGCCAGGAACGAGATCGCAGAGATACTAGAGATACTGGAAGGGCTCTTCATGATTGAAGAGTCGACGGCGATTCGCAACTTAATCCTTGGTAAAGCGGGGGCCTTTTGGGCCCGGGCGCACTGTCGGTGCCTGTGAATCCAGCAGCACCTCGAAAAGAGTTTGAAATTTACGGAGTTGGTTTAGCCGTCGATCATCGGTGCCCGGTGGTTGTCCCTTGCTGAACACTGCAATCGATGCCGACGACGGCAACCCCATTCTTCGTGAAAGCGCTCTCAAAGCCCTCGGAGCGTGGCGTGCGCACCTTGTCTCAATCATTACCGCGGGGAAAAAGAGCAAGGAAATCAGGCTGGGTGTCGATCCTGCAACGTTGGCGACGTTGCTCATTACTTCTCTCGAAGGCGCTTTGGTAGTTAGTCGCCTCGAACGCAACCCCAGAGCTCTGCGAGCAGCTCAAGAGCACCTTGAGCAGTATATGGAGACCGACGTGCGAAGAGTCAGGAATCGATAGTGTCAGGCGAATCTGCTCGTAGCCCGCCCCATAAGCGACCGCATGATCGCCGTGAATTGCAGAGTGCGACGCAGGTCGTCTATCATCAATCTACGCCCAAGTGATTTTGCGCTTGCGATCCTGAAGCTTGCGTTTTCTCAACCTGCGGAGATTTTCACTCAGCCTTTGGTGGTGTTCTGATGCCTTTTTTGCCCGTTTTACCTGAAGAACAAGCTAGCGACGAGGTCAAGAAGATCTACGAATACGTCTCTCGCCGGTGGGGTTTTCTGCCTAATTATTTCCAGGCTTTGGCTCGCGACCGTCAACTTCTTGAAGACCAGGTGAATCTCTACACGAACGCCATGTTTGACGAGCGTGGCCTGCCGAAGGTGATCAAGGAACAGATTGCAACTGTCGTCAGCGGTATTAACATGTCCAGCTATTGCCTTCCCGCTCATCTGGAGATCCTGGGCCGCATGGGCATGGACAAGTCTCTGGCTCGCAGGCTATCCATCGACTACAAGACGGCGACACTCGATCCAAAAGTCGTGGAGCTGCTGAAATTTTGCGACAAACTCACCAACCATCCTGCCGACATGCAAAGGACAGACATCGAGAATCTTCGGAAGGTGGGCTGGAACGATGCTGCCATTTTTGACGCAGTCCTTATCACGTCGCTCTATGCCTGCGCTAACCGGTTTTCAGCGGGCCTTGGTCTCACGCCCGACTTTGAATAGCGCATGAATGTTGGCGATGGCTTAGCTGGGATCCTCTTTGCGGAACTTTTGTGTAAACATCTGGTTCAGTCTTTCGTGCACGTCGTTTGGTAGAGGCGCGGGTTCGGTATCGCAGAAAACCTCAACCGTCTTGCGCGTGGTATCCACTACGACGCGGCAGTCCTCACAATGTTCCAGGTGGCGCTCCAGTTCCCGCACCAGTTCGGGGTCAAGTTCGCCGTCGAGATACTCCGAAATCTTATCGACGACTTGTCGGCATCGCATTGCGGGCATCCTTTCCGAAATACTTAGTCAATTCCTCGCGCAACTTCAGGCGAGAGCGTAGAAGCCGCGTCTTTACCACGGGAATGCTCACCCCAAGCATCGTCGCAGTCTCCTCGATCGAAAACTTCTCAACGTCTCGCAGAGTGAAGATGGTCCGCGACTTGGGGTCCAGCGTTTGGATCACATCCGCCAGAATCTGCTGTAGTTCGCTGTTCAGACAGGCCTTTTCCGGATCTTCGCCCCAGCTCTCGAGTTCCAGCGGGATAAAGCCACCATCCTCGCCTTCTCGGGGCTCATCCAGCGAGGACTCTTTCCACAAAGTGCGCTTCCTGAGCTTTCCCAGCGCGACATTCACCGCGATGCGTACCAGCCAGGTGTAGAAACGCGAGTTCGCCTGGAAGTCCGCTAAGGCCGTATAGGCCTTCAACAACGCTTCCTGCAGAACGTCCTCTGCATCGTGGTGGTTGCCCGTAATGCTCAAGCCAAGACGATAAATATGCCGACTGTACTGATTCAGTAGTGTAACGAAGGCGTCCGAGTCGCCCGCCTTTGCTGCGGCTACAAGATCCTGCTCGTTCTCTAGATGGGCCGGCATTTTTCCCGCAATCGAGCGGCTGGCCGCGGATCCTCTCCCAGCGCCAGCATATAAGAGATGGGCGAATGGGAAAAAAGTCACGAGGCGGCGAAAAATTATTTCGGGTCTGATGGCGCCCTAAATCCAGTCCGGCTTGGCCGCGCGCCAGTCTGGTTGACCGCATCCGAAACTTATTTCTATGCGGGTCATCCAAGTAGACGCAACTGCCCCTCAAGCTTAGCCTCCGCCGAATCGTGCGACCGAAGAGTCCGGCACACGATGTTGTCGCGACACCGAGGGACATTTAGGAGAAAAATGAAAGCCATCGAATTAAGCCACATCACGACCCGCTATCAACAAGCTACGGTCGACGGTTTCAAGATCTTCTATCGCGAAGCTGGTCCGAAATCCGCGCCAACCATCCTGCTGTTGCATGGCTTCCCAACATCATCGCACATGTTCCGCAACCTCATTCCGGCCCTGGCCGACCGCTACCATGTGGTCGCACCCGACTTGCCGGGATTCGGCTTCTCGGATGCACCTGACCGCAAGACCTTCCGCTACACGTTTGAGAACCTGGCCAAGATTATCAACTCGTTCACAGAGACGATCGGCCTGAAAGACTACGCAATTTACGTCTTCGATTACGGAGCACCGGTTGGGCTTCGCCTGGCGCTATCGCATCCGGAGCGGATCACCGCCATCATTTCGCAGAACGGCAATGCCTACGAGGAGGGCTTGAGCCAAGGCTGGAATCCGATCCAGAAGTATTGGAAAGAACCGACACCGGAGAATCGCGCTAATCTCCGCCAGTTCCTCACGCCTGAGGCGACCAAATGGCAATACTTGCATGGCGTCCAAGACACGACGCTGGTGGCGCCCGAAGCTTACGAACTCGATTCTGCGCTTCTGGCGCGACCCGGAAATGATGAGATCCAGCTTGACCTGTTTCTGGATTACGCCAGCAATGTCGCGCTCTATCCGAAGTTCCAGGAATATTTCCGCACAAGACTGCCGTCCACGCTGGCCGTCTGGGGCAAGAGTGACCCATTCTTTCTGCCCCCGGGTGCAGAAGCATTCAAGCGCGACAATCCCGGCGCCCAGGTGCGTTTTTACGATACGGGCCACTTCGCGCTGGAGACCCACCACCAAGAAATCGCTGGTGCAATTCGAGATTTCTTGGGTTGCAAGGTGGCAGCGCAAGCGCAGGTCGCATAGCGACGACCCACAGTATCGTCTAGGGATTGGGGTCTGCCATTCTCATGGTGTCCAACCCCGCCCTGCCTTGTTACAAACTGGCGCGATCCGGAACTACTTCATCGTGCCATGAACACATGTGGATTGCCTGAAAACTGGAGAGCGGAGTTGCTGTGGGCGCAAACATACCGCCATTAATGATCGAGGGCGTACAAATCTGATCGAACAGCGGTCGTTATGCAGTCGCACGCTCGCAAGCTCACCTCTTGGACGATACAACATACAGGACGCGCTTGTCCGGACGGACAGCGAGGCTTTGGCCTGGAGGTCCCGCATCAAAACTTTTCGAGTCTGGCGACGCCGAATATTGCATGGAACCGCTCGCAGTAGATAACGGCCGCGTTGTATTTTTGCAAGTCGACAGAAGCCGGAAGATCGTAATTCTGATCCCCTTGGTTTCCTTTCAGCCGGCCGAGTTCAACGCTATCAAGTTGATCCGTCACAATCTCTTTTGTGAGATTCGCGTTGTCAGTTTGCACTAACACAACGTGCACGTCTGGGCCATTCGAGGTCATGAAATCCGTCAGACGCAGATACTGTCTGCCATCGGAGGTCCTATAGATCGTTGCTCGACCGCTGGTCTGGTGAGCCTTCCCTTCCAGTCGACCGGTAAAAAGCGGCTGGGGATCGGTTCTCGAAGCGAACGGCGCGGGCTCATTGACCTTCTGATTTATCCAGAGTTTTTCAGGCCGGAAAGCCCCCCAAGCGGCAACCAGAATCGGAAAACCGATTGCGGCCAAGATCCACTTCCTGTGTGATAGCCGAAAACCTGTGCGCGTATCCATGACTTCCTCTTTCGAATGAGGGATCGGGAGGGTTCGCCCCCCCGATCCTATTTTGAAAACGTGAGTGTTAGAACTTCTCAAGAGGTGCAGCGCCGAAGTTGGCGTTGAACCGCTCGCAGTAGATCGAGACTGTTTGGAACTTGCTCAGGTCAGTATCGCTGGGTATTTCGTAGTTCTGGTCCCCCTCATTGCCTTTCAGAGTGCCCAGTTCGACCCGTTCGGTGCTGCTCTTGAGAAAGTTGGCGTCGTCTTCCGCGTCCTTGGCTGCAATCAGAATTACGTGGACATCGGGCCCGTTGGACGTCTTGAATTCTGTCAGGCGCAGCAGGAGCTTGCCGTCCGCTTCCTGATAGATGGTCGCGCGGCCCGAGGTCTTGTGCACTTTGCCGTGGAAGGTGCCAGTTTCAAGCGTTTTGGTTTTGTCCTCATGCTTCATGCTGTCCTGCGCGTATACAGATGCCTGCAATGCGAATGTGAACGTTAGTGCGACGAGTGCTAAAGCTGTTTTGATGTTGCGAACCATAGTGGTTCCTCCTTGGGTTGTTTCTTGAACTTCCGGTGAGTACCCCCGGGGCACTCAACTCTCACGGGCATTGGAAGCTTTTTTCGTGCGAAGGTTACATAGACAGAAAAAAGCCGCTTGCAAGTACCGGCAACCGGCCCTGTCAAGAAAATTTCTCGTATCTTTTTCCTATCCGCGCCGTCTCATCTCACAAAATCGGTTTCTGCGCCGGGAGCCGGACGTCGCCAATTAATCTAAACCCGAGGAAAAAAGGAGAAACCAGCCCTTGCCGGACCTCGGGTTTGGTCCACTCGGATAGCCTGTCCGGGGCCTGGCCGCCCAACAGGAATCCGTACGTTGCGCTCCACAATTTCGCGGCGCAGAAGGAGAAAACGTAATGGCAAGTCTTGAAGAACGACTCGACGAGTTCAAGATCGACCGCACTTATCCGGGCCGGTGGACGATCACCTTCGCCAACCCGCCGATCAACATGTTTGTTCCCACAAGCATCGTCGAATTGGGAGCGCTCACGACCGACCTCGAGGCGGACCCGTCCGTGAAGGTCGTCGTGTTCCAGTCGGCGAATCCCGATTTTTTCATTGCCCATCTCGATGTAGCCAAGGCAGCTGAACGGCCAGAGACCCTGGGCCTTTGGCGCGACTTTGTACTGCGCCTTTCGTCCACGCCCGTCGTGAGCATCGCCAAGATTCGCGGCCGCACGCGCGGCATCGGGAACGAGTTCGTGCTGGCCTGCGACATGCGTTTCGCCAGCCGGCAAAGCGCCCTGTTCGGCCAACCCGAGATCGGCGTCGGACTGGTCCCGGGCGGCGGCGCACTGGAATGGCTCCCGCGTTTGGTCGGCCGCTCGCGGGCACTTGAGATCGTTCTTAGCGGTGACGATTTCGACGCTGATATCGCCGAGCGCTATGGCTGGGTGAACCGCACGCTGGACGATAACGACCTCGACTCATTTGTCGATACTCTCGTCCGGCGTCTGGCCTCGTTCGACCGTGAAACGCTGGCCGCGACGAAGTCCCGGGTCAATCGATTCGGGATGCCGACAGCTACCGAGCTTCAGTCGAGCAACGACATGCTCTTCCCACTGCTAGCCTTGCCAGATGCGCAGGCGCGCCGTGCCAAGCTCCGGAATATCGGTTACGGTGTTCACAGCGATTTCGAATTGAACTTCGGCCGGTACCTGCCTTCGTTCGGGCGGGCGGGCGACGATGACACAGATAAGCAGCCCGACTTCACCGGCGGGTCGACTACCGCACGCGACGGCCGCCCACGGCGAGCGCGGGAAGCGTAACGGGCAGCGAGACGCGAACTGGCCGGACTGGTATGCAGCGTACATAGCGGCGGAGCAGGCAGGGATTTTCAATTAAGAGCTGTGCTGAACCGGGGCAACCGCCTCGTGTTTCATCCCAGGTCCGGTGATGACGGTACGACGCCGCTCTTCTGCAGTAGTGGGCAACTCCGCATCATGTGAGCGTCGTCCGTCCGAATGGACGGCGGTGAGATCAGAAGCATTTAGGGAAGCAATGAGGAAAAATGTAATGTCTGATACGAGAAAGGCCCCCCACACTCTGATGTGCAATGAGGTATGGGGTGGAAATCGCAAGGTTGTTCGCACGGTGCAACTAGCAAACGTAACCGCATGGATGGCTTCGGTTCCATTAGACGAAGGCGAGGGAGGAGGAGATCTTTACTACATGTCGGTCTGCAACCATGGTCTGATTTCAAGGGTTGCGTTGGCCGATGTGAGCGGGCATGGCCGTGTGGTGAGCGACATGACCGAGACCTTGCAGAAGCTTATGCACGAAAACATCGACGTATGGGATCAATCTGATTTCATGCGGGGGCTCAATGAAACGTTCGCACTCAGCGCTCAAAATAAATACGCCACTGCTATCGTCCTCAGCATTGATTGCATCACGGGCCGGCTGGCATTCAGCAACGCCGGACACTTACCGCCGCTTTGGTATCATGCTCGCCACAAACAATGGGGATGGCTTAAGGAAGATGATTTTCTCCAGGCCGACAAAGCTTCGGGTTTACCCATTGGACTGATTCCTGGCACGGACTACCTTCAGACCGTCGTTAACTTGGAGCCATATGATCTTCTCGTTCTCTACACCGACGGTGTAACCGAGGCCGAAAACAACGTTGGTCAGAATCTGGATCGAGAACAACTGCTGAAATGGGCTCGAGAGGCTCCAATTGATTCGCCCGAATCATTGGGGAGGGCATTATTGGGACGACTGGAGTTGTTCCAGGGCAGATGTCGTACCGACGATGAGACATTGGTCGTGCTCCAACGCGACAGAGCATCCCTTTTTGCCTCACCTGGCGATGTTGCCATGAATCACTCTGTGCCGCCGCAAGATGAGCTAGAGATTGAGGCCGCTATAAACGGGAGATGCAGGTCGATGTCCGAATCCGATGTTTGATCAAACCCTTCGAATCCCTTCGGAACACGATCCACAGCCTCAACTGTTTGAGAACTCGACGCAACGACCCGCACTAAGCCTTCCTGCCACTGCCGCGGCAAGCCAGAGACCCGGCCAAACTGACCTCCGCTCCCTGCAAATGCCCGACCTTACCAATGGCAGACGCCAAGCCCTCCTGGTCTGCGCTCTACCACTCATTAACCCTAATGGAGACAGAGGATTATGAATATCGAAGATCGTCGATTTACAAAGATATGGGCGGCAAGTGTGATTCTTGCAGAGTCACACTTTCATGTATACGGCGAGGACTAAGTGTCACAGTCGGAACCAAAGCAGCTCTTTGATGCCGAACCCGCAGACTGCGGCTGGAAGAGGCTCTACAAAGTTGGCGGGACTACTGTGTTGATTGTGTTCTTGATTCCGCTAGCCGAAGTCGTTATCAGTTACCTCCCCGGTGTGGAACGCGCGACGCAAGGAACAGTGACTGTAGTCGACTGGTTCACACTCTTTCAGACCCGTTGGTTTCTCGGACTGCGCAACCTCGGTCTGCTCAATCTCATTGCATTAATCTTACTGGCCCCAACGGTTCTCGCCATCTATTCCGCCATCCGACGAGACCACGAAGCTTACGGAGCTTTGGGCACCGTCCTTTTCTTCGTGGGGCTGGCGGTATACGTCGCCAGCAGCAGGGCCTTCCCTATGCTTTCCCTTAGCGGTCAATATGCGAGTGCAAGTACTGATGCGCAGAGATCTCTATTAATCGCGGCAGGACAGGCGATGCTTGCTGAGGGAGAAAGCCGGGCCGGCGGTCAGCGGACGAAATACAGGAAGATCGCGGATATCATGGCCATGTTGCAGGCTGCGTGGGCCACCACGGCGCACCACAGGGAGCCGGTCCACAGGCGGCAGAGAGTGAAGGTCGCTCCGAGTCCTGCCAGCAGAAGCACCATGACCGCGCCCGAGGCCAGCCGGAGATGGAAGCCCGTGGCGTCGTGCCACAAGCCGTGGAGGTGCAGAAGATGCATCAGGCCGTAGGCGAAGCCGTTGACCAGAGTGGCGATCACGGCATTCCAACGCAACGTAAAGGACTGCTGGATCAGCCCGCGAAAAAGGAACTCCTCGCCGACGGGCGTGAAGCTCATGGTCAACAGGACAATGACGGCAAAAGCAGCCGCGGGAGACATGACGGCGAGCATATGGTTGAGTTGGAAGCTGTCGCGAATGCTGACGCACCAGTTGTCGGGCGAGTTGCCGTAGAGGGCCGTCCCGATCCAGAAAATGAAGAGACCGCCCGCCACCCCGGCCAGGGAGGAGAGCACTAGGGCGACGGCGGTAATGCCTTGTCTGCGCAGGCCGATGTCGCGCCGGCCCTGACGCGTGAGGAAGAGAAACGGCAACGTCCACATCACCAGGACATGAACCAGGAACAGGATGCGGGCCTGCGGGGGACCGAATGCGGAATAGAAACGGGCGGCGGCCAGGACCGCCAGCACCAGCAGCGCGAGCAGCCACGGTGGGATGGCGAGCCGTTTCCAGAATGGACGGAGGAAGCTGGAGCTGTCAGAAGCTTCAAGGCTCATGAGTATCACTCCGCGTGTCAAGCGATGATGCGTCCGCCATGCCCGGAAGTCTGTGCGCGGAGTCACGGTGCGGCAGGCAGCAATGATCAACATTTTCGGCGAGCACTGGAGATCGTTCTCAGCAGTTGCAAGCGGAGGATTGCCCTGTTGGGGCTAAGTTTAAAGGCCGACACCGACGATTTGCGCGAGAGTCCCCAGGTTCACCTCGTCAAGCAACTTCTGGGCGAAGGACGGGAAGTAACCGTCTGGGATGAGAATGTGCTGCTGGGAAGACTTGTTGCCTCAAATCGTGAATATATCGAAAGCGCAATTCCACATATTGCTGCTCTTCTTTGCGAGAATTCAGACGATGCAATAAAAAACGCAGACATCGTCATCCTCGCAACCAAAGTAGTGCACCGGGACGAGTTGGAAACACGTCTTCGAGCGGACCAGTCGGTCATTGACCTCGTCAATTTCGAGAAATCCAGGCGACCGGTTACAAGAGGCAACTATGAAGGAATCTGCTGGTGATCTTCATGAATGAAGCTGAGGAAACACTGGCGCGATCCTCCGCGGGAGGGCGGTGCTCGCGGATCCTTTCAGGCATCCGGGCGAATCTGCCCGGGCGCCTCGCCATCGAGGAAAATGCGCTGCCAGATCTCGAGATTAAGAAGACGCCAAATTCGGTTGCTATGATCGCGTGTACGGTTGCGGTGCTCGCCAAACAGTCGTTCTACAGCTTGCCGCCGCAATAACTCGCGATCCATGCTCCGCGGCGCGAGCAGCATCCGCCCTATCGCATCCAACTGCGGCCCCTTTAGCCAATGCTCCCAGGGGGTCGGAAATCCCATTTTCTTACGGTAGATGACAGAATGTGGAAGCAGGTCTTCCATCGCTTTTTTCAGAATGAACTTTCCCGCCATACCGTGAACGGAATATTGGGATGGAATCTTCGCCGTAAACTCGACCAGTTCGTGATCGAGAAAAGGAACGCGGCTCTCGATCGAGGCCGCCATACTCATTTGATCCTGCTTCATCAGCAATTCGAGCAGGTAAGTATTGATATCAGTGCTCAACATTCGATGGAGTAAGTCGCCGCACGATCGTTCCCACGCGTCCATTGAACTGCGGTAGGCGTCGCCAGCTTCTGAAAATGCGCATGGCGTGAGTAATTCTGCCTGTTCTGCCGCTGAAAATGCCGCGAAGAAATTGTCAAAGTAGATCGAAGCCCAGGAGTTTCCGTTGCGCAATAAAAACGTGTGCTGAATTTTGCGATGCAGCGATGCGCCAATCGAGCTATGTTCAATCAGCTTGCGGAGCGAGTTGCGAACTTCCGGCGTTGTAACGGAACAGTAGGCAGCGTGCATGCGGGCGTTCAGCAAAGTCCATGCATACCGAGTGTAACCGGCAAGGGTCTCATCGCTCCCTTCACCGGTGAGCACGACCTTCACATGTTCGCGGGCCAGTTGCGCGACGGCGAATAAGGCCACACTCGATGGCCAGACGATCGGCTCATCCTCATGCCAGATCAGGTTGGGCAGACTTTCAAAGAATTCCTCACGGCTCAAGCAGACTTCGTGGTGATCCGAGGAGATATGTCGCGCGACTTCACGGGCATAGTTCAGTTCACTGAATGATCTTTCGCCGGAATCTCCAGAGCCGTAGCCAACGGCAAAGGTTTTGATTTGAGAACCGCGAATTCTCGTGGCTAGAGCAGCGACAGCACCCGAATCCAGTCCGCCGCTGAGGAACATTCCCAGTGGCACGTCGCTCATCAAATGCGATGTCACGGCTCGCTCAAGCAATTCCCGATACGTCTGGACATAATAGGTAGGCGGATGTGGCTCGGGATCAGTTTCCGACGGAAGATCCCAATATCGTTCAACTTTGAGTTCACCATCCTCCGAAAGTTCGAGCGTGTGTCCCGGTTGCAGCTTGTGTATGCCAGCAAACAGCGTCTCCGAGCCACTGAGATAACCGAACGCAAGATACTCTGCGAGCGTGTGCCGATTGAACTCCGGGTTGTTTGTGTACGCCAGGATCGCTTTGATCTCGGATGCGAATACAAGCACTTTGCCATCCCAGCGGTAATAGAAGGGCTTAATGCCAAGCCGGTCGCGCGCGGCGAATAAAACCCGCTTCCGCCGGTCCCAGATGGCGAAAGCGAACATTCCTTTCAGCTGCGTCACACAATCGCAACCGTCCTGCTCATATGCGTGAACGATCGTCTCAGTGTCGCTCCGCGTGCGATATTGATGCCCCTTGGATTCGAGCTCTTTTCTCAACCGGGCGTGGTTATAGATTTCTCCATTGAATACGATCCACACATCCTCAGTTTCATTGGACAATGGCTGGTGCCCGGTTTGAATGTCGATGATGCTCAGGCGGCGCATCGCGAGTCCGACATTTCCTTCGACGAGTAGACCTTCATCATCGGGACCGCGATGCACGATGCTCTGGGTCATGTTCCGAAGCGTCTCGCAGTTTACGTGGCAGGATCTATCGGGAAAGAAGACGCCACAGATTCCGCACATCGTCTATCACCTCGTGTGGAACGCCGCTTGGCTGGAGCGAACCGCGAGCATTGTGGGGGATAAAAGGGCCGAATGATCGGAAGAGGACACCATTTGAACATCATCCCGCAGATTCAACTCCGCCCACTCGACTGGTCGACTGCAGCTTAGGTCTAGTTCTCCGGTCCGAGCATAGCTTCCGTCGACGAGAAACAAAATCTCTTCCGATGTTGCCAGTGTCTTCTTATGGCAGAGGTATTTCGCATTACTTTTCAGCGCATCGCAATGGCATGGATTGCCAGATTCGTTGAACACGAACGAATACTCGGCGCCGGCGGTAGTGTAGCTGTACTCGGAAACAGCCAAATCCGAATGCTCAGGTCGTTGGAACGAACCCATGATTCTCGAACTGTGCTCAGATGTAATGAGCAGAATTGCGAACTCGGCCGGTAGAGTTACATAAGCATGAAACCTCAACACCGTCATTCGAGCTTTGTGACCGTACGCCGGGGAACACATCTGTGTATCCAGTTCTTCGCTCCAACCATGTCGCTCCGCGGGGAGAAAACTCAGGCTGTACTGCGTGCCTTTGACGCGGAACGTGCGCTCTTCGGCCAACTGCAAGTCCTGCGCCAAATGCCAGGCAATATCCACGCGATGTCGCCCGGACCCGCTCAGGAAATCGCGCACTAAATATGTACCGTTCTTCAGGGAAACGATCCAACGCCGATGCGTCACCGGATCTTCCAAGCTGCGATATCCGTCATGACTGGCGACGAGCAGATCACAACTCGGCGTTTGAAGCCAATGTTCGACAGTAGCGTGCGGAAATCTATGCCAGGAAAACACACTCGCGATTTCCGCCTGATCACGACCATCAACCAGAAGCGTGTTGTGCATTCCGGTTCCGCGAAACAATGACCGATCCGCGCCAGAACCGACGTACTGCGAAGTGCCGGGGTCTATCAACAGAGGGCGACCACGGGCTTGCATACAGATGTGAAGCGCGTCCGAGTGGCCGTGCCCACCACTGTGAGCTCCCAACGGACCTGTATCGGCGATGAGCTGAGCGGCGGTGCTCGCGAGCAGATAGTATCCCGCGTCAGGAAGCGCCGCGGATTGCTTCGAAATATCGATTTCTGCCAGCTCGTCCCACGTGCGAACTCCGACTTCACCGAAAAGCCACAATGTCTCTTCCGTCAAGTCGGGGACGAGATGCTTAAAATCCCCACGCTTGAACAGGACTGCACCGGTGCTCAGCGGGTCGATCATGTGCTCACTCTGATTTCGCCTGGGGTCGAACAGTCTGCCTCCATCATCGTCTCCCAATTGGGGAGGAGGACCGTGGCGACTTA
>Ga0335074_10008778_pt1 | contig 14064 bp, 14 predicted proteins | sample Lox_Sample_23_FD_206715 | JGI IMG/M metagenome (GOLD analysis project Ga0335074, IMG submission 206715) | Soil microbial communities from Loxahatchee National Wildlife Refuge, Florida, United States - Lox_Sample_2.3 | ecosystem: Environmental > Terrestrial > Soil > Wetlands | place: USA...
AGCTCGACGAGCCTGCGCATTGACCGTGCGTCCTGCTCAATGAAGGGTCCGTGCAGTCCGAGGACCCCGCCTGCGTTGTTGACCAGGACGTCGAGTCCGCCCAGCCGCCGAGCCGTCGTCGCGACGGTGGCGTGGATGCTGTCCCAGTCGGTCACGTCAGCCTGGATGCTGAATGTGTCCGCGTTCCAGCGATCGGCAGCCGCCGTCGCGACCGCTGCGGCGGCCTCGCCGTCGATATCGGCCACGGCCACGCGTGCGCCCAAGGCAGCGAGGCGATGCACGATTGCCTGTCCGAGCGCTGGTCCGGCCCCGCCGGTGACGATGACGCGGCGGCCGGACAGACGCATCAATTCATCCGGAGCGCGGTCTACCTGATCAAACGGAAGGTGGTCGAGGTGGTATCGCTCGACGACCGCCGGCGGCAGGCCGGCGAGAGCATCGGACATCTTGTCTCCGTACGGACTATGGTCCTATAACTTATAGCATCGTACTCTCGAACTTGATACCGTTCCGTCATGCTGGCATTTGACGAGATGACGACAGGGCGGATCTTTGTCGGCCCGCCGCGACAGCTGACCCGCGTTGACTTTGTCCGCTACGCAGGTGTGTCAGGTGATTACAATCCGCTGCACGTGGACGAGGTAAGTGCCCAAGCGACCGGGCAGCCATCCGTTTTCGGACATGGCATGTACTCGGCAGGCCTTCTCGCCTCAGCGGTCGCAGACCTGGTGGGACTCGCACATCTCCGGCGCTATACCGTCCGGTTCACCCGCCTCGCTCGCCCTGACGAGGAGGTCTTTACAGAGTTGACCATCGGTGACGTGCGCGAATCCGAGGGGACGGTAACTGTTGCTGTGGACTGCGCCCTGAAGTCGGGGGACAGCGAGATTGTGAAAGGCTCTGCGGTTGCGGAGTACTCCAGGTGAGCCAGATGCGGGTAGGCGATCCCCTGACCGCGCGGCGTGTCACGATCGAGCAGGGTCCGGTAGCGCTCTTTGCCGAGGTAGTAGGGGCATCCGACCCAGTGCACAGGTCGCTGAAGGCCGCGCGCGAGGCCGGGTTCGACGCAGTGCCTGTCCCGCCTACCTATCCGTTCGTGATGGACTACTTCGGTGCCCATCCTGATCTGCAGCCCGCGCAGACCGGGGGCCTGGCTGGCCTGAAGGAAGTCGCCGAAGCGCTCAGCGAGGATGGCGGCATCGTAGTCCACGGGGAGGAAAGCTTCGAGTACCGGCGGCCGCTGCTCGTCGGGGAGACAGTCGACGTCGAAGCTGTGATCAGTGATCTAAGCGAGCGCACCCGCTCGAACGGCCAGCGGATGAAGTTCGTGACCGTCGAGTATGTAGTCCGCGATGCGAGTGCCGAGCCAATCCTTACCAGGAAGACCACAATGATCTGCCTGACGTAGAAGAGCGGGCGCCCGGCGCACTATAGGTCGTGGAGCCGTACCCTCCTGCCCAACGTGCTGAGGCTAGCCGCGATGCTGTTCCAGCCCGACGCTATCGCACCCAAATCCCATGCTCAGAGCGTTGACACGACAAGCCTATAGGATATACTCCCTAGAAACCTAGGCGTAACATACGGTAACTTGGCCCGATTGGGGACGATTCCTCGTGCCGCTGGATGCACGCGAACCCGATGCCCTCCTGTCCTGCATCGGCGTAGGCAAGAACTTTGCCGGGTTCTCAGCGCTGCAAGACCTCGATCTCGAGGTCGCGCCGCTGGAGATTGTCGGGATCATTGGGCCGAACGGCGCCGGAAAGACCACGCTCTTCAACCTCATAGCAGGCATGTTCGCGCCGAGCAGCGGCCGCATAGCATTCGACGGCCGGGACATAACAAGAATGCCCACCTATCGGCGCACCCGTATGGGCATTGGCCGGACGTTCCAGCTCATCAGCCCGTTCTCGTCAATGACGGTCTACGAGAACGTTCACACCGCTGCCCAGGCGAACGGCTTTAGGTCACACCAGGCAAAGACGATAACTGAGCATGCCCTTGAAAGTCTGCAGCTGACGCCGCTTTCCCGTCAAAGCGCCGCCGACATCAATGCCGTCGAGGGCAAGCGGCTCGAGGTGGCGAGAGCCCTCGCGACTCGGCCGAAGCTCATTCTCCTGGACGAGATCTTCACCGGGCTGAACGTCGACGAGGTCGGCGAGCTGGCCCAGGTGGTGCGGCAACTGCGGTCCGACGGCCTGGCCGTCCTGATCATCGAGCACAACGTGCGGGCCATCCGAGCGGTAGCTGACCGTGTCATCGCAATCGATGCCGGACGCCAGATCTGCTCGGGGAGCCCGGAGTCGGTATTCGGGAACGCCCAGGTTATGGAGAGCTACCTTGGTACGCGCGCCGCTGCTTGAGGTGAGGGAGCTCTCCGTACGCCGCGGGATACTGGAAGTCGTTCATCGAGCGTCCCTGGACATTCTTGGCGGAACGATAGTGGGCCTCCTGGGGCTCAACGGCGCCGGGAAGTCAAGCCTGCTGTCAGCGATCGCCGGCGAACTGAGCGCACATAGCGGGACGGTATCGATACTGGGCACTGACGTCAGTTCGCGGCGTGAATGGGATCGCTGCAAACACGGCCTGGTCCTGGTACCGGCATCGCGCCAGCTAATCCCCCAGATGAGCGTTCTCGACAACCTCATGATCGGCGGGCATCTGGTCCCGAAGAAGGAGCGCACTGCGGCGCTCGGTGATGTTTTCGATCTCTTTCCCGTCCTGAAAATCAAGGCCCGCCAGCAAGCAGGAAGCTTGTCCGGCGGCCAGCAGCAGATGGTAGCTGTCGGACGTGGCCTGATGGCCCGTCCGAAGGTGCTCATGCTGGACGAGCCCTCCGAGGGCCTGGCTCCCGTCGTCGTCGACGAGATGTTCATCGCCATCAAGCGTCTCCGAGACGACGTTGGCCTCGGAATCTTGCTCGCCGAGCAGAACGTCGGGGTTCTGGAGATCCTCGACACCGTCGCGATGATGTCCGCCGGCTCTATCACGGAGACCGAACCCGTAGCGGCCGCAGATGCGGTCGGCATCGGGCGCTACATGTTCGGGCAGTGATCACGGCTTCGGGACGCGGTCGCGAATATATTCGAAACAAGAAACGGAGTTCAGAATGAAGGGATACTCATCGCTGAGACGCTCGGCCCTGGCAGCGGCCACGCTGGGATCAGCGACGGTGCTTCTCGCCTCAGCCTGTGCCTCGAGTGGAGGCGCCAGCGGCACCGGGACGTCGGTCAAGACCGTAGTTATAGGCTCTATAAATGACTTCAGTGGAGCTCAGGGACCCGTTGGCGTCGACACCGGGCGTGGTATCGAGCAGCTTGTCGCGGAGGTAAATGCCGCCGGGGGAATCAAGTCACTGGGCGGCGCAAAGATAGTGGTGAAGAAGTTCGATACGCAAACGAACCCGGACCTGGGTGCCACCGAGGCGACGCAAGCCGTAAATGCCAAGGTGAACATCGTCATTGGGGGAGACGTCTCGGATACGGTCATAGCGGGCACCAACGTCACTGCACGCGCCAACATACCGTGGATTGACCCGGGCGGAAGCGACTCCGAAATTACCGCCCGAGGATTCAATAACGTTTTCCAGACTCTGCCTAACACTTCGCAGGCGGCACAGGGCTACTACGACGTCATGAAGACGGCCTGCGAGAAGTTTGGCTGCGGCGCTCACCCGACGATGGCAGTGGCTGTCAGCGATACGTCCTACGGCACCGCTCTCGACGCGGCGTTTACTGCGCTCAACACCGCGGGCTACTTCAACATCGTCACCAAGGTGAGCTATCCCGACACCACCACGGATTTCTCGTCGATCGCCGCGCGGCTAGCGTCCGATAACCCCGACATCATATACAACGAGGGCTATCCGGCAGACGGGCTCAGCCTCGCTCAGGACTTCGCGACCACCGTGAAGACTAAGGCCAAGGTGTTCCTGGGCGTACCGCTGTACCAGTCGCTGGCCAGCCAGCTGGGAACCAAGGCTGACGGTGTGCTCACCTACGGTGCGCCTTCGACGCTATTCGCGGGCATGCCCGCGGAGTTCACCACCCAGAACACAATTTTCCAGAAGAAGTGGGGCTACCCGATGTCGCTGGCCGCGGTGCAGGGCTACGTGGATGCAGCCCTCGCGTACCAGGCCTTCGAGCAGTCCGGCAGCACGAACGGGGTGAAGCTCGCGGCTACTCTCCACCGGATCCAGCTCACCCATGCCGAAGGGAATCTCTTCCCGGTCAATACCCTGTCCTTCCTCCCGAACGGAGCGATGGCCAATCCGTATCTGTTCGAGGTGCAGATTCAGGACGGCAAAGCGGTTGGAGTGTTCCCGCTCAATATTGCCACCGCCAAGCTGATCGCTTACCGGTGACCGGCGCGAGTCGGTGGAGCGAGATATGAAGATCCACGCTCCACCGACTCGGCCACGATCGGGGCCAGGCGACTGAGAGAGGGCAGAAGACAAGGAATGTACGCCGCTCAGCTGATAGTTCTGGGACTGATCACGGGTGCAGTACTGAGCCTCATCGGCGTGGGGTTCACGATCGTGATCGGCGTTGGCAAGATTGCCAACTTTGCGCAGGGTGCCTTTGTAGGTCTCGGAATGTACATGGGCTACTGGGCTAACGTGCACTTGGGCTGGAGTCCGTATCTCACGGTCCTCCCGGGGCTGGTGCTCTTCGGGATCTGCGGATGGATCGTAGCCGAGCTCTTCGAGTCGCGCGGCCGGAACAGCGGCGCTATCGGAGAGCTACTCGTCGGCCTGGCGTTGCTGCTGCTAATCACGGGCCTGCTCTCGGTATCGTTCGGCGAGAACGCTGTCACGCTTCCTGCTGCGAGCTACGGCGCGGTCAGCGTGGCAAACCTGCATATACCCGTGTCAGAACTGATAGCGGCCGGCTTCACATTCAGCGTCGCGGCCGGTATTTACCTCTTCATGCGCTGGTCACGCTGGGGCCGAGCTCTGCGGGCGGTCGCCGAGAATCCTCGGGCGGCAGGCCTTTACGGCATCAGGGTACCCATCGCGCGGCGCGTAGCGGTCCTAGTATCGATCGTGCTGGCAGGTGTGACGGGCATCATGATATCGCCGTTCTCCGTCTTGACTCCGGAAGTGGGGACCACTTTCCTGCTGACGGCGTTCGCAGTGGTGATCATAGGCGGAATAGCGAACACGGTAGGTGCAGTCGCGGCGGGCCTGGCGATCGGGCTGGCGGACTCGTTTGCGGCTGGCTACTTGTCGTCAGTCTGGACGACCCTCGCACCACTCATCCTGATACTGCTATTCCTGCTCATCCGCCCCGTGAAGGTGCAGATATGACACCGCGAACCATGTCCTCGATGGGCGTCAGCCTGGCCGGCGTCGGTGTCCTGCTGGTGGCGGGCTGGTTTCTCCTCGGGCTGTTCAATGCGGCGGCTATCAGCGTCCTTATCTTGGCACTTTTCTTTGCCGTGGGAGGATCATCATTTAGCTTCCTGTACAGCTCGCTAGGTGTCTTCTCGCTGGCGCAGCCCGTCTTTCTCGCGGTTGGCGGCTACACAGCTATCTACCTGGCGACACGGTACGGAATCTCGCCGTGGATCTCGCTGCTCATAGCTCCGGTCATAGCCACTGTGGTAGCCCTGCCGATAGCCCTGGCAATAGTTCGCGCCGGGACTGGGCCGATTCTGGGCGCACTGGTTACCCTTGTCATTGCTGAAGCAGTGCCGCCGTTGCTCATCGCAGTCCAGCCATTGGGCGGAGCCGTTGGCCTGTACGCTCAGGTCAAGCAGAATCCGACTTTGTGGCAGATGCAGTTTGTCTCAGGCCTGCCTTTCGCGCGCATACTTCTCGTGCTCAACGTTATGATCATCGCGTTTGTAATCTGGTGGCGCAGAAGTCGCTTCGGCCATTTCGATACCGCTATCAAAGATGCGCCTTATGCGGCATCGGCTATCGGCATTCCTACGGCGCGCATGCGCGTGGCGACTTTCCTGATCTCGGCCATGATCGCCGCTCCGGCTGGTGTGATCTATGCGCAGTACAACCTGCTGACGAGTGCGGACCTATTTCTTGGCTCGACAGTACTCTTTCAGATCGTGGTCGTCGCATTGGCAGGCGGCACGGCGCGCCCGTGGGGGCCGCTCGTCGGCTCGCTGGCCGTGGTGTATCTCTCGCAGGAGGCATCCGACCTCGCCAATGGCCGGTCCGGCATAGGCCCGTTGACTTTCGCTGCCATCTTTGCAGTGATGGCTTTCGTCATGCCGACCGGGATCTCGGGTACCTGGGAGAAACTCCTGCATTGGACTGCGATCCGACGCGGCTTCCGCCGAGGCTCGCCTGCGGAGCAGGATGATTCACCACCGACGCCAGAATCGGCGGGTTCCAGCCGGAAGATGCCCGCCTAGCTGCCTCTCAGCGCCGTGGCCGCAGGGGGGCCAGCAGAACGGCTCGGGATATTGCGGGAGCGGCTGGCTGGCGAAAATGCCTTAGCACCGGCTCTGGCTCGCGGGTATGGCCGCAGATCGGCGGAGTTGATTATTATATATTATATTGGAAGATCATGTGACAGGAGATCGACAATGGCCCGGTTCGAGGGAAAAGTTGCATTCGTGACCGGCGGCGCCCGCGGGCAGGGCCGATCACACGCCGTGAATCTGGCACGGCATGGCGCGGACGTGGTCGTCCTCGACATCTGTGATCAGATCCCGTCGGTGCAGTACCCGATGGCGACCGACGCCGATCTCGCCGAGACCGCGAGGCTCATCGAGAAGGAAGGGCGGGCGGCTCTTCCCATGAAGGTCGACGTCCGCGACTACGACGCGGTTTGCGGCGCCGTTGCCATGACAGTCAGCACGTTCGGGCACGTGGACCTCGTCGTCGCAAATGCCGGGATCATGGCGAGCCTCGGCCCGCAGGGACGGGAGATCGCTGCCTGGCATGCAGCCATCGAGACGATGCTCAGCGGAGTTTTCTACACCGTCTTCGAGACTACGAAGCCGATGGTTGACTCTGGACGTGGCGGGAGCATCGTCATCACGGGGTCCACGTCTTCATTCGAGGGCGTGGCCTTCGATAGCCGAGTGCTGACGCCTGGACAGGTAGGTTACGGCGCGGCAAAGCACGGCGTGCTGGCGATCATGCGGAACTTCGCGAAGGCCCTCGGGCGTCACAACGTGCGCGTTAACCTGGTCGCCCCGGCGGGAGTCGACACTCCGATGGTACGCAACGAGTACTTCGACGAGTTCAGAGAGATGACGCCGCCGTGGTGGGGGCAGAACGCGATGAACACGGCGCTGGCGGAGCCGCAGGATGTCTCCGAGGCCGTACTTTGGCTGCTCTCAGAGGCGGCGCGATACGTGACCGGGACGACGATTGCCGTCGATTCAGGTCACCTGATCATGTGAACCACGGCCGGAAGGCTTTGAAATCCGGGTAGTCCGCGGCCCGCCGTGTCCGTGGATTCTTTGGCGGCGGAGGAAGAGGTTGCGGTTATGGGACTGGCGGACCAGCCACTGACACTGTGCGCCGGATCGATGGTGCGCTACTCGTTCGCCGAATTCGCGGAGGCAGCTGCAGAAGCCGGATTCGCCTTCATCACTGTGACGAAACGATTGGCCTATCTGGCCCGGACGCGAGAGAACCTAAGTCCGGCTGACATGCGGGCGATGCTGGGCGATCAGGGACTTCGGGTCGCAGAGGTCGAGGGCACTCCGGGCTGGCTGCGGGCATCGGCGCCCAGGGATGAGCGCGTGCTCGGCCTGGAAGAGGCGCTGCGGCTCGCCACGCAGCTTAACGCGACCGGCGTGACCGCCTACCACGATGGGCGGGCCACAGAGTCGCCGGAGAAGGTTATCGAGGACTTTGGCGTCGCGTGCGACCAGGCATTCGAGCAGGGGCTGACATTCGCGCTTGAATTTCTGCCCTGGTCGCCCGTGCCGAGCCTGGATGCGGCCCTAACGCTCGTCGAGCGGGCGCATCGCCCGAACGGGCGCGTCGTTCTGGACTCGTGGCACCATGCGCACAGTGCCCTCTCCCCACCCGCGCTGAGTCGTGCCAGGGCGTCGCTCATCTCGTGCGTACAGCTCTCCGATGCTCGCCAGGCTGAGGCTGGCGCGGACCTGGCGATGGAGACGAGATTCGGCCGGCGGGTTCCTGGCACAGGCATCCTTGATCTCCCTGCTCTCGTTGCCGCCCTGGACACGGCGGGAGTCCCCTGTACTGTCGGCGTCGAAGTCTACGATGCGACGCTCATCTCATTGAGCGCCCGGGATTACGCCACGACCTTGGGCAATGCGACGCGCAGGGTGCTTGCCCGCGGGCCCGGCTCGGGCGGAGTGCCGGCCTGCACGGATATTGAGTGACGGAGACAGCCAATGGGAGACAGCGAAATCGTGAACGACGGAATCCTGGCACGCGTAATGGCCTTGCAGGCGGACTACGCCCGCTTCGTCGATACCCGGGACACAAAGTCTTGGGGCAGGCTCTTTGGCGACCACGGCGTGCTCGCGGTGGGTGATCGTGAGCTGACCGGTCAACTGGCTATTGCAGAGTTCGGTAGTAGCTCGACAGTTGGTGTCCACATCCAGGCAGTACCGCGGGTGGAAAGCCGAATTGACGGCAGGGTGGACGCAACGTCGTCGTTTCTGTTCGTTAACTCGGCTACGGGTGCCCTCATCGCGGGCCTCTACAAGGACGAGCTAGCCCCGGCAGGAGACGGTTTTGTCTTCGCCAGACGGCAGATCGATGTTCTGGCTCGCACGGAGGTACCGTGAGGCGGCGTCCAGGACGCGGTATTAATAATCGCCGCCCGCGAGATAGCGCTGGAGGCGCGCGCCGCCCCGGACGCTGGACACCAATTCCACCCTCGCGTCGAGATCGGGGAGGATGTGGTACCAGCCGCTCGCGCGCTTGCTCTGCGGATCGACCGTCGCCGACTCCCACACGCAGCCGCGAGCCTGCGCAAGGGCAGATTCAGACGCGACGTTCTCGCTCCACATGCCGAGATGATGCAGGCCGCTGCGCTCCCACACCGTTCCATCGAGGCGCATGAGCAGCTCGATGTACGGGGGACCCTCCAGTGACATGACGAACGTCTGCTCGAAGGCGTGCTGGCCGGAAGACGTCTTCAGTTCCGCCGCATAGTGCTGTACACGTCCCCACGAGACGTTTGCCATCTCTGCAAGCTGAGCCATCGCCCGCTCGAGGTTCGGGACCACGATTCCGACGTGGTAAATCCGAGCAGATGTCATGCTGTGCCCCCTTAACGCTAGTTCTGGGAGTCCGGCCGGTATGTCTGACCCGCAACGCGGGCTGTTTGTCTTCGCGGACGACGCCGACTTGGCTATCGCAACGATGCGCCCGCGTCGAGCCGTAGTGCGTTCCCGGTGAAGTACCGCGAGTCATCTGAGCAAAGCCACAAGGCAAGACCCGAGACATCGTCCGGGTGAAGCTTGTCGACCGGCATAGCGTGACTGAGCACAGGCCCGTCATCTGCTCCAGCCGCTGACGCCCAGTGAGTATCGAACATCTGGTTGCTGACCATCGGCGTGTCCACCCCACTTGGGTGAATGACGTTCACTCTGATGCTGTGCGCGGCGAGCAGGCTGGCGTAATTCTTTCCGAGAATCTCAACGCCGGCCTTCGCGGCCGAGTAGCCGAGCATCCCAAAGGTGTGCGCGTGCTCGCTCCGTATCATGGGAATCACCCCGCCCATGGAGCCGGTAAGGACAATTGAACCTCCCGCGCCTGCGCTTACGAGCCGTGGGTAAGTCGCTTCAACGGTCAGCATCACGCCTGTTAGCATTACGTCCAGGCAGTCTCTCCAGGCATCTATCTCTCGGGCGCGCTCGTCGTACAGCGGGGCTATTCCGGCATTTGCAATGACGAAATCGAGACGGCCGAACTTGCCGATGCCCTCATCGAGTGCCTTCGTCAGACAAACCTCATCACGGACATCGCCTTGGACTGCGAGGATGCGGCCGCCTGCCTGCTCCACGAGTCCCACCGTCTCCTCGAGGTCAGCCGACGTAGACATTGGGTATCCCACGCTGGGAATCTGGCGGCAAGCGTCGAGACCGATCACAGCCGCGCCTGCTTCCGCGAACCGGACAGCGTGCGTTCGTCCCTGGCCTCTGGCAGCGCCGGTAATAAAGACGACCTTGCCGCGAAGGCCGCGAATATAGTCATTAATCATCAGATCGCCCCATGATGTCAGCAGCCGGGTATGGGGTTCGCTCACTTGGTGAGGTAGTTATGAGCTCGTAGTCAGGTGAGCTGGCAGAGAGGGTCTTCCCCGCCGCGAACTTATCGAGAATGTCCGCGAAAGCCATCGGCACGTCGAGGTGAGACAAATGACCGGCGTGGCGGAGGCTTACTAGCTGGGCTCCCCGGATTGCTCTCGCCAGGTCCATTGTTGCCGCGACAGGTATGCGCTGCTCCGAGTCTCCCGTGAGAATCAGCGTAGGGCAGCCAATCCGGGGGCCAAGCTCGCGAGTGTCGGCGCGGTAGACGCTTTCTGCAGCCGCGACGTAGCTACTGAGGTCAACGGCGTCGGCCGCTCGCATATAGAGCTGCCTGCTCTCGAGGGGCGCTGTGGCTGACAGCGCGCGGCTGGCTCGCAGGTCAAGCCAGGATGGCTCCGTCTTTCGTGCAAGCTGCCCTATGAACTCTTGGACTCGCGCCGGGCCATCAGCCAGATGCTGGAAAGTATTAGCAAGGACCAGCCGAGAGACGAGATCGGGCCATCTGGCTGCCACCAGCTGCGCGATGAGCCCGCCCATCGAGACCCCGACGCAGGTAATAGGCCGTGACGCACCATCAATGAGCGCAGCGACGTCCGCGGCCGTGCCCTCCAGGGAAAACGGTGTGTCCCGGGCCGGGCTGTCGCCGTGGCCCCAGGCGTCAACTGCGAAGAGTGAGTACCTGTCTTCGAGAAGCCGCAGGACTGGCTCGAACGCAAGCGAACTGGAGCCAAGTGAGTGGAGGAGAACGATTGCTGGATTCGCTGTCCTGCCTCGTGAGCGGACTGCTAGCAGTCCCGACGGAGTCCTCACCAGGGCCGCATGCATCCAGTGCCTCCTAGCATGTATAGGCAATATAATATAATATGTGAACCGGATGGTCAAATTCAGATCTAGATATCCAGCGACCGTTATCGTGCCGCCGCCGGCGGGACCCCGCACTTCTGGTTCGCCTATGCTCAGCAAGGCGGCGATCTGTTCCTTGTGGTCGTTCCGGATCAACGCGAGATCGCCGATGGTAGCCGTCTCGGGCAACCCCGAGTTTGCGACGACCTGGCGGGTCTTCCATCCGGCGTCGTAGCTACCAGATTGCCTCCCCCTGCGCTGCGCAGATGTTCCGCTCGGACGGCATGTCAAGAGGACGGCGGGGCGGTTACGGCTGGGCTCGCAGGCGTTACTTGGCGGTGTGGATGACAGCCTCCATGACCTCATCGTCCCGCCACGGCGGTACCTCCAGGTCACAGTCACCTCCGACCCGGCGCGGCGACGGCTGCCGGTCATTTCCATCACCCGTCGCGTCTTGCCTTACTCCGGCGATGCCCGGCGGGCTGTCAGCCAGGCCGCCCAGGAAGCCAGGCGGTCGAACGCCAGGGCCACCTCGCGATGACGAGCCAGGACCGGCGTGCGCGCATCGCCATGCGAGCGGAGAACGTGCTTTTTCGGCTACTTGAGCGAATGTTGCCGAGGCTGGTCAGGCTGTGCGGGGGAAGAGCTGGTCCATGGTGAGGGCGCCTTTTTCCATGATGGGGCGGAGCTGGTGGCGGTAGACGATTTCGGTGGTTCGTGAGCTGGTGTGCCCGGCGAGGCGGGCGATTTCCTCGACGGGGACGCCGCTGTCGGACATGAGGCTGACGAAGGTGTGCCGTAGTTCGCGGGGTGTCCACGTGCCGGCGATGCCGGCGGCCTTGACGGCGGCGCGGAACTCGCGGCGGACGTTGGCGGCGTCGAGTGGGTTACCGTCGCGGGTGGCGAACACGGGCCCGGTGTCCCGGCCCTCGCGCAGGCGCAGCTCGCGGAGCGTGTCGGCGGCGAAGGCGGGCAGCCGCAGGGTGCGGCGAGAGCGGAGGGTTTTGGTGTCCCCGCCGCGGCGCACGGACCGCCAGACCGCGACACTGGCCGGCCGCGGGGGAGCGGCGTGCGGGTCGCCGAGGTCGACCGCTTCCCAGGACAGGGCGCGGGCTTCCTCAGTGCGGATGCCGGTACCGAGGCTGAGCGCGATGTAGGCGCCGATCCGGGTACCGGCACTGGCTTTGATCAGCGCCGCGGACTGCTGCAGCGTGAAGGACCGGCTGGGTCTGCCGTCCTGCCCGGCCGGGGTGTCGCAGAGCTCGGCGACGTTGCGGCCGACCAGGTCGCGGGCGGCGGCGAAACGAATCGCTCGCTTGAGGGCAAGGTGGCCCATGCGCACGGCGGCTGTGCTGTAGCACTCGGCCATCGCCGTCAGCGCTCTGTCCACCGCGGTGGCGTCCAGCTCCCGTAGCTTCACTGTGCCGATGACGGCCAGGATCGGTTCCAGCACGTCCTTGTTCTTGCGGACGGTTTTCGCTGACCGGCCGGGCAGCCCGCTGGCCAGCCAGTCCTCGGCTGCTTTGCGGGCGGTGTAGTGGGCCGGCGGTGCCTTGCTGATGCCCAGGGCGGCGTCAGCGCGCAGTTCCTTTAACGCCTCCAGGACCGCTGCCTTGGTCGGACCGGACACGCGGCGGCGCAGCCGCGTGCCGCCGGGCCGGTATCCGAGGCAGACTTCTGCTCGCCACCGGCCTGGGCAGTTGCGATGCCGACCGGCATCCCGGCAGGGGCCGGCGTGCTCGAAGTAAATGGAGTCCTCGCCTTTGCCGCGCCGTTCGGTCATGCGCCAATCGTACTGCTGGCGGGGGACTATTGCGGGGGACCATTGCAGCGCACCGGCAGGCACGCGCAGGCATGCGAGGACACAAAAGTGCAGCTAGAGTTCGCGGAAGCCTCGCTATGACCTGGTCAGATAGGCCGCCGGAGGTCCATGGTAAGGAGAAGGTCTACGGTTCGATTCCGTAAGGGGGCTCCAGGTCAGAGGCCTGCGCTGCTCAAATCGATACACAAAGTGGTGACAATAGCCCTGCGTAGTGGCGCCAACGGGAAAAGGTCTGCGGTCCGATTCCGTAGGAATATCCAGGTCAAGGGCCTGTTCTAATCTCAGCTACCAGGCCAGTGGGGACACTGGTGGGGACTAACAGCCGCGGACTTGGCAGCAGCGAGCAAGGCGCGCCACGATTTAGCCGCGCTGCCCGCGGCCGCGGAGCGGGTCACCGGGAATGCCGTAAACCCGGCGCGTCCCCGGACGCCTTCAGAGTCGCCATCATGGCATTGGCCACCGTGCCGCCATACCGCGCTCCTCTACATTGGTATCGGCGTCGCACCGGACTTCGTGGACCGGATCGGGCCACGGCGCGACGGGCCTGGGAACGAGCGGCTCCGCCGGTCGGCTGGCCCCATCGGACCGCAACGGCACTGGCGGTGAATGCAGCCTGAATCGTGCAAGAAGGATCACTTCGCTTGCTGGAAGCCGATGTTGTCGTCGATGAGGGTGCGCGGTGAGACGGGCAGTTTCTCTGGGTGCTCCAGGTCGAGCCTGACGAACTCGATCCCGTACCTCCAGACCGTTCGCAAGAATTCCTTGAGAAACTCCGTGGTGAGTTGCTCCCCGGCGCAGCGGCGGTAGCCGAACCCGAACGGCGCGTAGCCGGCCGCGTCGCAGAGCGGGTACGCCGTGCCGTTGACCACGCCGTAGACGGCGCCGAACGCGCTGTTGGTCACCTCGGCCTGGCGGCCGTCGCTGAGCTTGAACGGTGCGGGCGGGAAGGGGCAGCGGGCAAGCCCGGCCTGCTCAGATTTCGCGTCGTTGTTGTCGACGGTCGTCGGCGCCGACTTATACCGGTCCGGATCGAACTCCTCCGGGTGGAGCCAGTGCCGGGGGTCTTGGCTCGTCGCCGGGTGGGGGGTGATGACGCCGTGGTCGCGAGACTGGACACCGAGCGCCATGCCTACCGTCGACAGGCTCCCGCCGTTCGGTGAGATCGTGCGGAAGAGCTCCATCACGAACCG
>Ga0335074_10008780_pt1 | contig 14062 bp, 11 predicted proteins | sample Lox_Sample_23_FD_206715 | JGI IMG/M metagenome (GOLD analysis project Ga0335074, IMG submission 206715) | Soil microbial communities from Loxahatchee National Wildlife Refuge, Florida, United States - Lox_Sample_2.3 | ecosystem: Environmental > Terrestrial > Soil > Wetlands | place: USA...
GCCCTCGGTGGTGTCGAGCTTGGGCTTGTTGGTGATGTAGCGCAGCACGCCCGCCTCGGCCCCGGAGCCGAACAGGGTGCCCTGGGGACCTTCGAGCACTTCGATGCGCTCGATGTCGGCGGCGTACACGTCGAGGTTGCGGCCGGGCAGCGCCCCTGACTGCTCGTCGAGATAGACGGCTACGTTCGGGATGGGTCCCGTCGTGCCGGTGCCTTGCTGGCCGGTGACGCCCACCGACAGGCCGCGCATGAAGATGCTGCTCTGACCGGGGCCGAGATTTGCGGAAGTCACGTTGGGCGTGTACTTCTGCAGGTCATCGAAGGTGGAAACGTTGAGCTGTTTGAGCGTGTCGCCGGTCAATGCCTGGATCGTGATGGGCACGTCCTGAGCGTTCTCCACACGCCGCTGCGCCGTCACGGTGATCTCTTGAATCGTGTCCGACGTGGTGTCGGTGCCGGACGTGTCCTGGCCGGTGGCGGTGGCGGCATGTGCCAGCCCGCCCGCAGAGCCGCTCAGAATCGCCGCGATCGCGTAAGACAGCTTCGAGTTCATGCTTCCCATCCCCTTAACCCCTGTTGTGCGGCTCGAGCCCCCCTCAAGGCCAGGGGCTACCATGAAATTGTAATAATTGGAGAATACGCATGGCGGCCGCCGAACGGAAGGCTTATTTTGTTGTTATCAAGCATCGGGGCATGCTGAATTTAGATTCAGCCATGCAAAAATTGGATTTGCGCCCCTCGCGCGGCTCGCTATGAGTGCTCGGGTCCGAGCCGCGCGGGGAATCCTGGAGCACGAAGCGGGGTGCCCACGGCGTCCTCGAGCAGCTTGACGATCATCGAGGACCAGGCATTGCCGCCGTAGCGCGCACGCCCCTCGATGAAGGTCTGTTCCATCACCGCGGCGAGGCGCAGCGGCACGCCGAAGCGGCGCGCGAACTGGACCGCGAAGCCGGCGTCCTTGCAGGCCAAATCCATCGTAAAACCAATGTCGTAGCTGCCGTTCAAGATCACCTGGCTCTCGGTCTCGTGCACGAAGCTGTTGCCCGAGCTGGCGGCGATGGCGTCGAATGCCGCGCGCAGATTCACGCCCCCCTTCGCGCACAGCATCAGAGCCTCCCCGGCCGCGATCAGGTGGATGAAGGCGAGCATGTTGGTGACCACCTTGGTGACCGCTGCCTGCTCGATGCCGCCGAGGTGAATGACCCGACCGCCCATGGCCTCGAGGGCCGGTCGATGGCTCTCGAACAGCTGTTGCGCCCCGCCAACGAGCACGGTGATCTCGCCCGCTTCGGCGCGATGTACCCCGCCGGTCACCGGACAGGCGAGGGTGCCGACGCCCGCGGCGGCGGCGCGCGCGGCGAGCGTCTCGATCTGCTCGAAGTCGCTGGTGCTCATCTCGATCCAGGTGCTGCCGGGACGCATGACCGCGAGCGCCTCCTCGAGCACGGCCGCGGTCGCTCCCGGGGAGGGCAGGCAAGTGATCAGCGTCTCGCTCTGCCGCGCGAGCTCGCTTATCGAAGGCACCCAGCGGGCGCCTGCCGCGAGCGGCCCGGCGGCTGCGTCCCGCTGCAAGTCGAAGACGCCGAGCTCGAATCCGCCACGTGCGAGCTGGGCGGCGAGATGCCGGCCGAGGTGGCCCAATCCGATGAAGCCGTAGCGCATGCGCGAACTCCTCCAGGCTCAGCCGAGCGGGCGGCTTGCCATCTCCAGGTGCAGCGGTCCCTTCCCCTCGTAGGGATGGGCGCGCGCAACGGCCTCGTCGAGCTCCACCCCGAGCCCGGGTGCGGTGGGGGGTATCACATAGCCCGCCTCCCAGCGGATGGGTGTCTTCAGGATCTTGGCGTGGAAGCCGCCCCACTGCTGGATGCTTTCGAGGATCAAAAAGTTCGGCGTGCAGGTCGCCAGCTGAATGTTGGCCGCGCCGACCACGGGCCCGCAATAAAGATGGGGCGCGATCTGTGCGTAGTGCACCTCGGCGAGCGCGGCGACCTTCTTCGCTTCGAGCAAGCCGCCGACGCGCCCCAGGTTCATCTGCAGGATGTTCGCGGCGCCGCTGGAGAGGACGCGCGCAAACTCGTATTTCGTGGTCAGCCGCTCGCCCGTGGCAATCGGGATGCTGGTGCCGCGCGCCACCAGCGCCATGTGCTCCGGCATCTCGGGCGGCACCGGCTCCTCGAACCAGAGCGGATCATAGGGCTCGAGCCGCTTGGCGAGCCGCAGGGCGCCGGAGGGCGTGAACTGCCCGTGCGTGCCCACCAGCAGGTCGGCCGAGCCGCCGACCGCCTCGCGCACCAGCCGCACCAGCCGCACGGTGCGCTCGAGCTGCTCCTGCGTGGGCTGGCGCGGGTCGTAAGCCGAGTATCCGCCGGTCGGATCGAACTTCAGGCCGGTGAATCCGAGCTTGGCATACTCGGCCGCGCGCGCGGCGGAGCGCTCCGGATCGAGATAGAAATCCTCGCCCTCGCCCTCGGCAGGATAGAGATACGTATAGGAGCGCAGCCGCTCGTGCACTTTCCCCCCGAGCAGCTGATACACCGGCTGCCCGACGGCCTTGCCGATGATGTCCCAGCAGGCCATTTCCAGCCCGCTCACGACGCTCATGAGCGACAGGTCCGGCCGCAGGGTGAAACCCGATCCATGACTCTCGCGCCACATCGCCTCGATGTGAAAGGGATCGCGGCCGTGGAAACGGCGCGCGAAGACGTCCAAGATCATGGACTCGATCACATGCGGGCCGAAGGTTGCGGCATAGACCTCGCCGACGCCCTCCACGCCACAGGCCGTCCTGAGCTTCAAGAAGACGAAATATCGGCCGCCGTAGCCCGGCGGCGGATTGCCCACCACGAATACCTGGACGCTGTCGAGTTTCATGCCTGCCTGTCCTTGTGTCCTTGGTTCGAGTCAGCCTGCCGCGATCAGATCGGCGCCCTTCTGCGCGACCATGAGCGTGGGCGCGTTCGTGTTGGCGGACGTGACCGTCGGAAACACGGACGCATCCACCACGCGCAGGCTTTGCATTCCATGCACACGCAGCGCCGCATCGACGACGCAGCCCTGCGGGCGCGGACCCATGCGGCAGGTTCCCACGGGATGGTAGACGGTCGCGGCGCGGGCGCGAAAGTCCGCGATCAGATCCGCCTCGCTCATGCGCGCAAGATCCGGCGCGATGGGCTCGCGTATCAGGCTGCGGATCGCGCGGGTGCCTGCGATGGCCTGAATCAGCCGCCCGCCGTGCGCCACGTCGGCGACGTCCTTGTCCGTCGACAGATAATTGGGGGCGATCCAGGGCGGGGCGCGAAAATCGCCGCCGGCGATGTCGATGCGGCCGGTGCTGGTCGGCCGGGTCGGCTGAAAGCACAGGTAAAATCCCGAGAAGGCGTCGACCTTGATGCGCGTGCGGGTCGCGTCGCCCGCCCCGTAGGTGACCGGATTGAAGTACAGCTGCACATCGGGCCGGGTAGCGTTGGGGTCGGCGCGCAGGAAGCCGCCGAACTGATTGACGCTCAAGCTCATCGGCCCGCGCCGCGCGAGCAGGTAACGGAGCCCCGCGATCATCTGGCGCCACGGCGAGTGCAGCTCATCGTTGAGCGTCGGTCGCGACGCCTTGAAGGAGTAGACCACGGCCAGATGATCCTGCAGATTTGCGCCCACCGCGGGATTGTCGAGTATGGTCTCGATGCCGTGGCTGCTCAGCAATGCGCCCGGCCCTATGCCCGAGAGCTGCAGGATCTGCGGGGAATTCACGCTGCCCGCGCACACGATCACTTCCCGATCGGCGCGGGCGAAACATCGCTCGGTGCCGCGAAAGAACTCCACGCCCGTCGCGCGCCGTCCTTCGCAAACCAGCTTGCTCACCCATGCGCCCGTCTCGAGCTTGACGTTGCCGCGCTTCAAGGCCGGCCGCAAGAACGCATCGGCCGCCGACCAGCGCCGGCCGTTGCGGATGCAGAGCTGATAGCAGCCGAAGCCCTCGGGAGCGGGCCCGTTGAAATCGTCGGTCACGGGAAGCCCCAGCTCGGCCGCGGCCTCGAGCCACTGCCGGCGCATGGGATGCAGGTACGGCGTCACATCCTTGACGTCGAGCGGCCCGTCGCCGCGGACTCGTCCGTCGGACGCCACGCGCCGCTCGGATCGCTCGAAGTATGGGCGCACCTCGTCCCAGCCCCAGCCGGGGTTGCCGAGGGCGCGCCAGTCGTCGAAATCCGCCGGCATGCCGCGGCAATGGACCAGCGCGTTGATGGAGCTCGATCCCCCGACCACGCGTCCGCGCGGCCAGTACATGCCGCGCCCGTTCAGACCGGGACTGCCGCGGGCCTGATATTTCCAGTTGACGCGCGCGTCGGCGAAGGTGAAGCCGTAGCCGATCGGGACCTTGATCCAGAAGCGCGCATCGGAGCCGCCGGCCTCGAGGATGAGCACGCGGTTGCGCGCGTCGCAGGACAGCCGCTCGGCGAGGACGCATCCTGCGGTCCCGGCGCCCACGATGACGTAGTCGAAACTCTCCACCGGCCGCAGCTTAACCCTCCGGCCGCGGCACGCTATGCCATTTAGCGATTCGCCCATGTCATTTTTAGAGGCGCAGCCGCTTTGCTCCGGGCGCGCAGCGCGCCGCGGCGGGGCCGTGGGCGCGCGCCGGCACGGCCGGCGTCGCATAACGGTTTCGAACCATGTATGGTGCGCAAAAGCGGCCCATGCGGGGTTCACGTTTGAGCAGCACCACCATCGACGTCACTCAAGCCGAATCGCCCACATCGATGGTGCGCTGGTACGTGCTCATCCTCACGTGCCTGATCTACGCCATCAACATCGCCGACCGTTATGTCGTCTCGACGGTGCTCGAGCCGATCCGCCTCGAGCTGCATCTGAGCGACAAGGGGGTCGCGTTCCTCACCGGCACGCCGCTTGCGCTGTTTTACGTCACGTTCGGCATTCCGATCTCCTGGCTCGCGGATCGGATGAACCGGCGCAACATCCTCGCCATCTCGCTCATCGTGTGGTCGGGATTCACCATCATGTGCGGCCGCTCGCGCAACTATCTGGAGTTCCTGCTCGGACGCGTCGGGGTGGGCGTGGGCGAGGCGGGCGGCACGCCGCCGTCGACCGCCATCGTGTCGGATTATTTTCCCGCGGACCGGCGGCCGATGGCGATGACGGTGCTGGCGCTGGGAGCGCCGATCGGTGCGTATCTAGGGGCCGATTTTGCCGGCCATGTGGCGCATCTGTATAGCTGGCGCGCCGCGTTCATCGCGCTCGGCCTGCCCGGGCTCATCGCCGGCCTGCTGGTCTATCTGACCGTCCGGGAACCGGTGCGCGGGCGTCTCGACGGGGTGCTCGACGAGCTGCGTCCTTCGCTGTGGCAATCGCTGCGATTTCTGTGGCATCAGAAGGCCGCTTTCCACGTCGTGGTGGGCGGCGGCCTGTGTGCACTGTGGGGATGGGGGCTCATCTGGTGGACGCCGACCTTCTTGCAGCGCGCCTATGACCTCGACGTCGGCCAGGCAGGCGCCGTCACCGGCAACATCCATCTGATCGGCGGATCGCTCGCCACGGTCGGTACCGCGTGGATCCTGTCGCGCCCGCCGATGGCCGATCCACGGCGCGTGGTGTGGCTGCTTGCCGCGGGTATCGCGTTCGCCACGATCCCCTCGATCATCGCCTACTGGACGCATTCGCTGCTGCTGTGCAAGCTGATGTTCTGGCTGTTCATACCGGCGATCTATTTCTACATCGGTCCTTGTTTCGGGCTGCTGAACAACCTCTCACCCTGCCACATGCGCAACATGTTCATCGCAATCTCGCTGCTGGTGGCGAACATCCTGAACATCGTGGTGGCGCCGCAGGCCGTGGGCGCGCTGAGCGACTGGTTCGCGGGCCCGCACGGAGTCGACGCCGCCTCGCTGCGCTCGGCCCTGCTGATCCTCGCGCCGAGCGGATTCTGGGCGGCCTACCACCTGTGGCTCGCCTCGCGCAGCATCATCGAGGACCAGAAGCGCGCCATCGGATACACCAAGGCGTGGGCGCCCTGAGGCAGCGCATGACCAGAAACACCATGGACCGACGCTGGTTGCCGCTCAACGCGCTGCGCGCCTTCGAGGGCGTGGCGCAGCATCTGAGCTTCACGGCCGCGGCGAACGCGCTGCTGATCTCGCAAAGCGCGCTGTCGCGGCACGTCATCGCGCTCGAGAAGCTCATCGGCGTGCAGCTGTTCGAGCGGCGCCCGCACGCGCTGGTGCTGACCAAGGCCGGCCAGCATCTGCTCACCGCCGTGATGAAGTCCTTCGACCGATTGGAGTACGCGCTCGACGACATCGGCAACGAGGGGGCGAGCACGATGCGCACCCTGCGGGTGCAGATGCCGCCTACCTTCGCGGCGCACCTGGCGGTGCCGATCCTGCGGGACTTTCGCCACACGGCTCCCGATGTGGAAATCGATCTGGTGAGTCCCTACGGGGTCGGGCCGCCGCTCAACGAGGTGGACGTCGCGGTGGTGTACTCCAAGCCCACGGTCACCGACCTGGTGCGCGACCTGCTCTGGCCGGTGCGTCAGAGCCTGCTGTGCCACCCGAGCGTGGCGGAGCGCCACAAGGGCAAGGGTCTTGCGGAGTTCATCGAGTCGAACGAGCTGATCCACGTGCGCCTGTCCGACCTGCCGCGCCACTACCTGTGGGCGCAGTTCGCGCGCCACGCCGGTCTGCACTCGCTCAACGTCGAGCGCGGGCTGGTTTTCGATACCGCGCTGCTCGCGGTGCAGTACGCGCTGAGCGGCGAAGGCGTCGCGCTCATCGACAACTACCTGTTCGGCGATCACATCCGCTCGGGACGGCTGATCAGCCCGTTCGGCAACATCCTGGACGACGGCTTCGGCTACTACCTGGTCACGCATCCGGAAGGTCTCGGGGATACGGCCATCGCCTTGTTCCGCTCGTGGCTGATCGAGCGCTTCGGCAACCCGCGGGACGCGGCGGCCCCCAACCTCCATCTGGCGGTCTCCAACGAATGAGCGGCCGGCCCGATGATCATTGCAATAATCTCGAGTTGAGAATTCGATGAAAAGTCATGCACAAGTTGTGGTGATCGGCGGCGGCGTCGTCGGCACGAGCGTTCTGTATCACTTGACGAAAGCCGGCTGGAAGGACGTGCTGCTGATCGAGCGCGCGGAGCTCACCTCGGGCTCGACCTGGCATGCGGCGGGCGGCATGCATACCGTCAACGGCGACCCGAACGTCGCCAAGCTGCAGCAATATACCATCCAGCTCTACAAGGAGATCGAGCAGATCTCGGGCCAGTCGTGCGGCGTGCACATCACCGGCGGGGTGATGCTGGCCGGCACGCCCGAGCGGCTCGATTGGCTCAAGATGACCAAGGCGCGCGGCCGGTATCTGAAGATGGAGCTGGAGATCATCTCGGTCGACGAGGCGGCGAAGCTCTTTCCGCTCATGGACAAGAAGCATTTCGTCGGCGCCATGTACGATCCGATCGAGGGACACGTGGACCCGTACGGGGTGACGCATGCGTATGCGAAATCCGCGCAGATCGGCGGCGCGCAGATCGTGCGCCACACACGGGTGACGGACCTCAAGGCGCGCGCCGACGGATCCTGGGACGTGATCACCGACCAGGGCAACGTGTGCGCCGAGCACGTGGTGAACGCCGCGGGCCTGTGGGCGCGCGAGGTGGGCCGCATGGTGGGGCTCGAGCTCCCCGTGCTCGCCATGGAGCACCAGTATCTGATCACGGGCGACATGCCGCAGCTCGCCGGCAAGAAGGAGCAGCTGCACGCCATCGACTTCGAGGGAGAGATTTATCTGCGCCAGGAGCGCGGCGGCATGCTCATGGGCACCTACGAGCGCGCGGGAGTGCCCTGGTCGGCGACGGCGACTCCATGGGATTTCGGGCAGGATCTGTTGCCGAACGACCTGGAGCGCATCGCACCGAGCCTCGCCGTGGGCTTCGAGCATTTTCCGGCGCTCGAGGCGGCGGGCATCAAGAAGGTCGTGAACGGGCCGTTCACGTTCTCGCCCGACGGCAATCCGCTGGTCGGCCCGGTCAAGGGCCTGAGGAATTTCTGGGTGGCCTGCGGCGTGATGGCCGGCTTCAGCCAGGGTGGAGGCGTCGGCCTGGCGCTGTCGCGCTGGATGGTGGACGGTGATCCGGGCGCGGACGTGTGGGGCATGGACGTGGCGCGCTACGGCGACTGGGCGACGCTCGCCTACACCAACGCCAAGGTTCGCGAGAATTATTCGCGCCGCTTCAGCATCCGCTTTCCGAACGAGGAGCTGCCCGCCGCGCGTCCGCTGCGCACGACGCCGATCTACCAGAAGCTCGAGGCCGAGAATGCGGTGTTCGGCGATTACTGCGCACTCGAGCATCCGTTGTGGTTCGCGCCCACGGCGCAGGAGGCTCGCGACGAGGTGAGCTTCCGCCGCTCCAACGCGCACGAGCACGTGGCCGCGGAGTGCCGCGCGGTGCGCGATGCGGTCGGGCTGCTGGAGATCTCCAACTACGGCAAGTTCGAGGTGCGCGGAGCGCAGGCGGCGGAGTGGCTCGGACGCACCATGGCGAACCGCGTACCCGCGGTCGGCCGCATCGCGCTCACGCCCATGCTGAACGAGAGAGGCAAGCTGATCGGCGACTTCACCCTCTGCCGCCTGTCGCACGAGCAGTTCTTCGTGATCGGCACCTACGCGGCGGAGAATTACTACCTGCGCTGGTTCGAGCGCCATGCGCCCCCGGCGGGCGTGAGCATTCGTCCCTGCGCGATGGAATATACCGGCCTGTCGATCGCCGGTCCCCGCTCGCGCGCACTGCTGCAGAGCCTGGTGCGCGACGATCTGAGCAGCGCGGGATTTCCGTTCATGTCGTTCCGGCGCATCGAGGTCGGCATGGTGCCTGCGTACGTGGGCCGGCTGTCCTTCACCGGGGCGCTCGGCTTCGAGCTCTGGGTCACCTCGGAGTATCAGCGCGCCTTGTACGACCTGCTGACCCGCGCGGGTCGCGAGTACGGGCTCAAGCTGTTCGGAGGCCGGGCGCTCAACGCCATGCGCATCGAGAAAGCCTTCGGTACCTGGGCGCGGGAGTTTCGTCCCATCTATGGGCCGCTCGAGGCGGGCCTCGGACGCTTCGTCGCTCTCGACAAGCCGGAGTTCGTCGGCCGCGCCGCCGCCATGCAGGAGCGCGCGCAAGGCGGGGCGCTGCGCCTTCAGTGCTTCAAGGTCGAAGCGCGCGATGCCGACGCGATCGGCGATGAGCCGATCTGGCACGAGGGCAGGCCCGTCGGGTGGGTGACCTCGGGCGCCTACGGTCACCGCGTGGGCGCATCGCTGGCATTGGGCTATGTGCCGGCGCAGCTGGCCGGCGCCGCCGCCGGGTTCGAGATCGAGATCATCGGCGAGCGCCGCCCGGCGGTTCGATTGAACGAGCCGCCCTTCGACCCGAGCGGCGCCTCGATGCGCGCGTAAGCATCGGCGCCCGATGCGCCGCTTGCGCCGCGCGGCTATAATCCGCCCGCCGGGCACCTCGATCGCTCGAGCGGAGAATTGCATGCTGGGCACAGCCGAAGCACCGGGCTACAACGGCCTCACCGAGCTCGCGGAAGGGTTGTCGGCGGACGCTTATTTCGATCCGCTGCACTACGAGCGCGAGCTGCAGCGCATCTGGTACCGCAACTGGATCTATGCCGGACGCTCGAGCGAGATCGCGGCCAAGCGCGCCTTCAGAACCTTCGAGATCGGCGATCAGAGGATCCTGCTGGTGCGCGATGAGGCGGGCGAGCTGCACGGCTTTCACAATACCTGCAGACACCGCGGCGCGCAGCTCTGCCGGGAGAGCGAAGGCATGCTGCGCTCGGGCGCGATCATCTGCCCCTATCATGCCTGGGCGTATGATCTGCACGGCCGGCTGCTGCGCACCTCATCGAAGAGGCATGCCCAGGGCTTCGATATCGCGGACTATCCGCTCTACCGGGTCAAGGTGCTGGAATGGCGGGGATTCATCTTCGTGTCCCTGAGCGGGAGCCCGCCTGCCCTGGAGAGCCAGTTCGATCTGCCGCTCAACCGGCTCGACGCCTGGCCCCTCGATCATCTGCTCGTCGGCCACGTCCTCACGAAGACGATCGAGAGCAACTGGAAGATCTTCTGGGAGAACTACAACGAGTGCCTGCACTGCCCGGGCGTGCATCCGAAGCTCTCGAGCCTGGTGCCGATCTTCGGCCGTGGCCTTCTGGAAGAGCGCGACGATCCCGAATGGAGCCAGCACGCGGCGGATCCCGACCCTCGCTACAAGGGCGGCCTGCGCGAGGGCGCGGCCACCTGGTCCGCGGACGGCCTGTCGACCGGCGTCGCGTTCTCTGGCCTGAGCGAGCCGGACCGCAAGCTGGGCCACGTCTACCTGACGGGCCTGCCTTCGATGTTCGTCGTCGGGCACGTCGATTATGTGCGGGTGGTGCGGCTGCGGCCTCTGGGGCCGGAGCGCACCGAGATGCGCGTCGAGTACCTGTTCTCGCGCGAGACGCTGGCAAGCCCTGCCTTCGACATGGGCAAGGTGGTCGAATTCACCAATCTGGTGATGAGCGAGGATGCCGAGATCTGTGAGCTCAACCAGCGGGGCCTGCATGCCGAGCCGCACGTGCGCGGTGTGATCATGCCCGAGGAGTACATCATTCGACAGTTTCATCGCTGGGTCAGCTCCGAACTGGCGCGTGTCTAGGGGTCTGCGCGGGCCTGGCGCGGCGCTGCTTGCCGCCGCCGCGTTGGCTAGCGCCTGCGGCGCGCCCTCCAGCCCGGGACCCGCCGATCACGCCGGCGCAAGAGCGCGCGAATCGGAGCCGGCGGCCGCCGCACAACTCAACATCTACAACTGGGCCGATTACATCGGGCACCACACCATCGAGGAATTCGAGCGCGCGACCCACATCAAGGTCGTCTATGAGACCTTCGACTCCAACGAGACGCTGGAAGCGACCCTCATGGTGGGCCATTCGGGCTACGACATCGTCAGCACCACCACCGCCTTCTACGGACGGCAGATCAAGGCGGGCGCCTATCTGCCGCTCGACAAGAGCAAGCTTCCCAACTTGCACAACATCGACCCGGCCGTCATGGCGATCCAGGCGCAGGTCGATCCCGGCAACCGCTATGCCGTGCCCTACCTGCATGCCATGAACGGTTTCGCGTACAACGTCGAGGAGATCAAGCGGCGCATGCCCGATGCGCCGACCGACAGTCTCGCCATGCTGTTCGATCCCGCAGTGATCGCGAAGTTCGCGGACTGCGGCGTGACCTTTCTCGACTCCCCGGAGGACGTGATCCAGCTGGCGCTCGCCTACCTGCATCGAGATCCGAATTCCCAGAGCCTCGAGGATCTGGACGCCGCCGAGCGGACGGTGCTGGCCGTGCGGCCGTACATCCGCACCTTCGACTCGAACGACTACTGGCATCAGCTGGCGTCCAAGGACGTGTGTCTCTCGATCGCCTGGTCGAGCGACTATTTCGTCGCGCAGTCTCTGGCGCGTGAGGACGGCACCGGCGTGAAGCTGGCATTCACGCTGCCGAAGGAGGGCTCGAACATCACCTACAATGCCTTTCTCATCCCGGCCTCCGCACCGCATCCCGGCGCCGCGCTCGCGTTCCTGAACTTCATTCTCGATCCGAAGGTGATTGCCGAGATCACCAACGACATCCATTACGGGAACGACAATCTGGCCGCGCGCCCCTTCGTCAATCCGGCCATTCTGAGCGACCCCTCGATCTATCCGCCGCCGGCCCTGCGGTCGCGGCTGTACCTGCCGAAGGAGCTGGCGCCGGATTACGACCGGGCGCGCACGCGAGCCTGGACGCGCATCAAAACGGGGCAGTGACCTCGTCCTCGACGCCCCCGACCGCGTCCTCAACGACCGTTGAATGCCAGCTCGCGTCCGGCTGCCCGCCTGGCGGCGGGTGCCACGCACAGATCGTTGTTTCGAAGGCTTTTTTTCGCGTTTCTGCGACCTGGCGCAAGCTTCTCCGGCGCCTGGAAATGTTAACTTGCGCCCCCATACAGAGGAGACCGCCGCGCGGTGCGGCGGATAGCTGGAGTAAAGGAGAACTCACATGGTGAGCCTGGTCGCCCGATGGGGCCACAACGTATTGCTGGTGGGGGCGGGTTTCTTGGTCATTGCGGTCCTTTCCCTGGCCCAATGAGCCGACGCCTCGAGCGCCGCAGAGCGCAGAGCTCGATTGCCATGCGTTATCGCGAGGCGTTATCGCGAGGTATCGCCGCGCGTTAGCGCATCGGCTGAGGGAGTTGCCGGCGGGGCGGCTTCGAGATCCGCCGGCGTGATGTGCTTGGACTTTCTCAGCACCAAGCCGTAATAGCACACGTAGTAGCCGATCAAGACGAAGAATATTCCCACCGTGAGGGGGCTCCTGACCATCCCGGCGGGCGCGCCTGCAGCCCCGCCATTGGCAGCTGCGCCGGGCGCGGCGAGCGCTCCGCCGGATGAGAGCTGTGCGAGGCGGTACACGAGCCGCCCGACGAACACGAGCGACACCGCGATGCCCGTATAGGTGTGCGGCACGTAATAGAGCCGTCCGTCCTGGCTCAGAAATCGCGTGCGGCTCGCGCCCCACAGAGCCAGTGCAATGCCGACGAGGACGCCAGCGAGCTCGCCCAGGGCAAGCGCACTCGAGCGCAGCGCCACGGGAACGAGCGTCGCACCGAGCACCAGAAAGATCGCGATGCGTATGCTCATGCGCCGCGGACGCAGCGGCTGACGTCCGAAATTTCGCCGGAAGCGCCGGTACAGCGCGAGCGGAATCAACAGCGCGAACAGCCAGGGGAGGATTCGTGAGTAGTCGGGCGGCATTTGCCCGATACTACACCGGGATGAAGCAGCAAAGCGCGCCATCGGCGGCGCCTGCCGAGCTCAGGCGGGGCGTGGGCATGTGGGCGGCGATCGCCGTCAACGTGTCGAACATGATCGGCGCCGGCGTCTTTCTCAAGACGCGCGTCATGACGTGCAACGTCGGCAGCGCCCGGATGGTGATGGCGGTGTGGGTCGCCGCCGGCTTGCTGTCCCTGGCAGGCACGTTCTGCTATTCGGAGGTCGCGGCGCTCCTGCCGGAGGCGGGAGGCGATTACATCTACTTGCGGCGCGCCTACGGGCGCATCGTCGGATTCATGTTCGGCTGGATGGCATTTGCCGTGTTTCGCACCGGCTCCCAGGCGGCGCTCGCCGTGGGCCTCGCCATCTTCGCGAATGTGGCTCTCGGCGGGGCGCTTGCGCGCTGGCATGCCGTCGAGGTGCATGTTCTGACCCTGCCGGTCGAGCTGAGCGGCGTCACCCTGGTGGCGCTCGCGGCGATCTGGACCGTGACGCTCATCAACTGCGCCAGCGTCACGATGGGCGGCTGGACCGCGCTCGCGGTCACGATCGCGAAGGTCGCGCTGGTCCTCGCGATCGGCATCGCGGCGTTCCTCCTCGCCCCCGGCGATTGGAGCCACTTCGGGCAGTCGGGGCTCGGCGGAACGTGCGAGGGCGTGGCGCCGAGCGCCCGCGGAGGCATCGCGGGCTTCGGCGCCGCGATGCTCGGAGCGCTGTGGGCCTACGACGGCTGGAACAACGTCGCTCCGCTCGCCGGCGAGATCCGCGATCCGCAGCGCAACCTGCCGCGCGCCTTCATCGGCGGCACGATCGCGGTCGCGCTGCTGTACTTGTTCGTGAATGCCGCTTATTACTTCGCGCTCAGTCCCGTGCGCATCGCGAGCGTGGCGCCGAGCTCCTCGGTGGCGACGGAGGTCATGAAGCAATTCTTGGGTCCGCTGGCGGTATCGCTCACCGCGGTCGCCATGGTGGTCTCATCGTTCGGCTCGTTGCACTCGAGCGTGCTGTCGAATTCGCGCATTCCCTTCGCGATGGCGCGCGATGGCCTTTTCTTCCGAGCGCTCGCCAGGCTCTCGCCGCGATCGAACGTGCCGGTGCGCGCGCTGCTCGCGCAGGGCGCGTGGGCGAGCCTGCTCGCCATCTCCGGGACCTACGACACGCTCACCGACTCGGTCATTTTCGCCTCCTGGCTGTTCTACGGACT